>JGI12210J13797_10013804_pt1 | contig 13500 bp, 12 predicted proteins | sample ElkSlonscriptome_3_FD_13797 | JGI IMG/M metagenome (IMG submission 13797)
CAGCGGACTTCTAATCCGCAGGTCGCAGGTTCGAATCCTGCTCAGGGCACCATTCTTTTCAGCCCCCAACCGAGTAAATTTTTGAAGCATACAGGCCTTTTATTATTCATTCTTCTTTTCACCCTTAGTGGTTGCCTGCAAACCCGCCAAAACAGCGCGGAACAGTTAGCCCAGCAGAAAGCTATTCAGGAACGGCAACAGCAACAGCAGTTGGCGGAATATCGTCAGCGGATTCAGATGCAAATAGAAGACAATGACCTGCGATTAGCGGAATCCCAACAAGAGGTTCAGCAACTTCAGGCAGAGTTAGCCCGTCGTCCCACAAATGTAGACATTCAAAATCTCGAAAAACGCATCGGTGCTCTTGAGCAGATGATTCAACGCATGGAAATTCAACGGGAAAAAGACCGCGAGGAAATTGTGAATACTCTTAGCCAACGGATGGCCAATGTTCTGGCACAGCAGCAGGCCAGTCAAGCCGTGGCCTCCGGTCGCACTCATGAGGTGGCGAGAGGTGAAACCCTCAGTGCAATTGCCGCGGCCTACCGCGTCTCCAGCCAAAGAATTATTCAGGTAAATAATTTATCCAAACCCGACAATCTACGGGTGGGACAAAAATTAATCATTCCCGGAAACTAAGTGATGAATCAGCCAATCCCTACAAACTGGTTTGTAAAGACGGAAAAGGAAGTCCTCGGCCCCTTCACTCCTTTTGACCTCCTTCAACAGGCCTGTATCGGAAAGCTTCTGGGTACATCCGAACTTTCTGCCAATCCTCAGGGACCCTGGTTAAAGGCCGAAACATTAGACAGTTTGGAAATGGAATGGCAGGTGACTCCGGAAAACGGCGATCCCCTGCCCCGCTGTCATGTGATGGCCCTCCGTACGTGGGTGGAGGATGAAACCGTACAACCGTACTGGGATATTCTGCATATTCCAAGTGGCGAAAGCTATGATGTGGTCGATGCCCTTTGTTCGGCGTTGTTGAGTCAAAATCGATGGCTTGAAGAACGTCTGGCGTCCACACCTGCTTCAGAGCCGGCACCCGACACGGAAAACCTCTCTACTCAAGAGTTGTATATTCAAATGGACAGCGCGAAAAAGCAGTCCACAAAATGGCAACGGCTTTACGAAGAGGAAGTCCAACGCAATGAATCCCACGAAGAAATGTTGCTCGCGGATAATGAAAAACTCCGGGCTTGGCAACGCAAGGCTGCCGAGCGGATTAAGGCTCTGGAACGACGCCAGACCACCCTGGATGAGACCCGGGGGAACAGTGGAAATCTGGAGAGCTTTTCCGGAGACCATGACCTCGCCATGGCTTACCAGGAGCTGAACCTTCAATTAACCCATCTTCTGGATTCTCTGGATCTGAAATCCCGTCAGTTAGATGAGTCCCGGGAACAGGTCCGCGAATTAAAAGCAGAGCTCCGGCAGGAACGCCATCAAGCAGAAGAAAAGGTGGATCGGGTATCGGAATTACATGAGGACACCCTCAATCATCTTAATGAAATCGAGCAGTCACATATCCAGCTTACCCGCTCGTATCGGGACTTAAATGATCGCCTGATACAGTTACGGAATCAGGAGCCCGGCACCCCGGCACCTCAGAAGACCACACCATCCGCCCCAAAAGCAGCCGAAACGCCAAAACCGACCCCGTCAAAACCGGGTAAAATCAACATGACCTGAAATGGAAACGATATCTCCGTTTCTAGACTATTTGAAAAATCCCGAAACCCCTTTCGGGGTATTTGATGTGGTGTATCTCCTTTTTCTCATGTTTGGGTTTATCCGGGGAATTTTCCGGGGCTTACCTGAAGAGCTTTCCCAATTGTTGGGAACCATTCTTATGCTGTATGGGTCCATGAAGCTCTATCAACCGGTCAGCGAATTCATTATCGCCCATACCCGCCTGGAAGATCCCACCGCCTCCATGGCGCTTTCGTATCTGTTACTTTTGCTCCTGCTGATGGTGGCCTGGAAACTTCTTACTTTTCTGATCCGTAAAACCCTGGATTGGAGTTGCCCCAAGCAACTAAAAAGGTTGGGCGGTGCGGTCATCGGCACCTTGAAGAATGCCATCTTGATCGTAGTGATTCTGGCCGCAGTGCTTCTCACCGGACACCAAGTGCTGATCGAGTCCATGGTAGAGAAAAGCTGGTTTGGGCGGCAAACTCTCGAATGGCTCCCCGCAGGCATTATCGCAACCGAAAACTCATTGTCTGAAGACTCACCCTCAGAAGACACATCCCCGGGAGACGCAAAAGCCGATGGACCTGGAGACTCTTAAAGAAGAAGTTCGCGCCCGGGCCGACATTGTGGACATCATCGGCCGTCAGGTCCATTTGCAAAAAGCCAGTGGAAACTGGAAGGGCCTTTGCCCTTTTCATAATGAAAAAAGCCCTTCGTTTAACGTAAATCCTCAGCGGCAATCCTATCACTGCTTCGGTTGTGGGGTCGGCGGAGATGTCTTTAAATTTGTCATGGAGATGGAACATCTCGATTTCATGGGGGCACTGGAGAAACTCGCCCACCAAACCGGGGTCGAATTTGAATTGGACGGAAGCAAAGGGAAAAGCGGCCTTAAACGCAAACTCCTGGACCTCCACGAACAGACCGCCCGTTATTTTGAACAGAGGATGCACGAACCCGAAGGGAAAAAAGCCCTTGCCTACCTGAACAAACGGGACTTGCTTCCGGACACTCCAAAAAATTTCCGCCTGGGGTTTGCCCCGGATGCGTATGAGCAACTCCTCCGGGAAGCCAGAACCTGGGGGTTCACGGATCAGGAACTCGCGGACAGTGGTATTTTCGGGGAAAAAGAAGATGCCCGGGGCGGGGAAAAATTATATGACCGCTTCCGCAACCGTCTGATGTTCCCTATTCTGGATGAGCAGGCCCGGGTGATTGGCTTTAGCGGACGGGTGATCCCGCCTTCGGATGCCAAAGCGAAGTACCTCAACAGTCCGGAAACCCTGTTGTTTAAAAAATCCAGGGTGCTGTACGGCATCGAGAAAGCACGTAAAGCGATGGCCGAAAAACGTCGGGCGGTGTTGTGCGAAGGCCAACTCGATGTGATTCGCTGTCATGAATGTGATATAAAAGAAGCGGTGGCCGCCCAAGGCACCGCCATCACCGATGAACATGCCCGCATCCTGAAACGGTATGCCGATGAAGTGATTCTACTTCTCGATGCGGATGCTGCCGGAATCAAAGCCGCTTTACGCAGTGCCGATGTGCTGTTGGCGGAGGGTATCATCACCCGGGTGGCATCCCTTCCTCCGGGAGAGGATCCGGACGATGTCGTTCGTCAGTCCGGTGCAACACAGCTTCGGAAGATCGTGGAGCAAGCAGATCCCTTTGTGGTTTTTCAGGTGCGGACTCTGGTGCAGGCGGAGGGGGAAATCACTGAAACCAGCCGCCTCCGGGTAGCTCGAAAAGTCATGGAAAGTTTAGCAGGAGTCAAAGAGGCAGTTCACCGGGACGAGATGCTCCGCCAGGCCGCCGGAGCCCTTGGGATGCGGGAAGACACCTTGCGTCAGGATTTACAAAGCGTTGTTCCCCGCTCCCCTCCCGCACAAAGAAGCGCTTCGGCACAGATCCTCCGAAAACCCTCTATCCCGCAGCCCCCCCGGTCAGAAGATACACTGCCACCTGCAGAGCGAACCCTTCTGGAAATTCTGTGGTGTGAACCTTCGTTGATCCCTCAAGCCAAAACCCATATCGCCACAACCCATTTAAGCAGTACGGAAGGAAAAGAAATGCTGACCGCAATGTTTGAAGTCAGTACCTTTACCCATGCCGGCGTTCTGGACTGCCTGCGGGAACATCCTGCGGGTCAGAAACTTATCCAACTGGATCAGGAACGAAAAATTCAGTTTACCGGTGAAATGGGAACTGTCGACGAAGCGTTGTCGGAAATCATTCTGATCCTACGAAAAGCGGACATTTATCGAAAACGTAAGGAACTCAATGAGCAAATTTCTTCCGCAACGGGAGAAAAACAGGGCGAAATCGAATCGGAAATATTTAAGTGTTATACCCACGAAACACAGTTGAAAAACTACATTGTCCTCAAAGATTGGGAAAAGGGAAAGATGCTGCTTTCGATTATCGATCAGCAATAAAGAGAAAAGCAGAGGCCAGTATTTCATCGGTACGGGTATATCAGACGTAGCGTGTACGATTTATTGCATTTATACTTGCCATCCAGGAATGCTCCGTTATGCAGGGGTCGCGACATTCGCTGAAGAGACCTCCGTCAAACGGAAGGCCGTGAAAATCGGCCGCGGTCGCGCCACTGTAACCGGATACGACTTTTCAAGATCCACATCCTAAGAAGATGGAAGGAGAAAAGAAGGAAAACCGGGTAGCCAGAAGACGTGACGGAAGTTTCCAGGCCCCTCCTGAAGGGACCACCACAACACACCCCCGCGTAAGGGGTTAAGGAAATGACATGAAGACTCGACTTGATTTGGCCCTGATAACCGGGCTGTACTCCCTCACCATCGCCAGCGCGGTTCCCGTAACCTTTGAAGATGCCCCGCTCGGAAATCCCGGAACGGATGGCTCCACCGAATACAACAGTTCAGGCCGCTATTACTGGAACGGATCTGATGCCAGCGGATCGTTCACCAGTGGGGGCGCCACCTTTCCAAACACTTTTACAGATTGGGGCGGCGGTTCTACCTCCTGGGCAGGCTTTGCCTACTCCAACACCACGGATACCACCACCGGCGCTTACAGCAATCAGTACAGCGCAATCGCCGGTTCCGGGCAAGGTGGATCCAGTACTTATGCGGTCTCCTATGCCTCTCCAAGCCCCACACTGACCTTTGATTCAGCATTCGATTTTACCAGTGGAAAGGGCATGTACCTGACCAATACCACGCTTACCGCGCTGGATATGCAAAACGGGTCAGCTTTTTCAAAAGTTTTCGGAGGGGCATCGGGTACCGATCCAGACTGGCTCAGGATCACCATAGACGGAAAAAACGGGGGGGCCTCTACAGGGAGTGTGGATTTTTATCTGGCTGATTTTCGCTCCGCAAATTCTGCCGAGGATTATATCCTCACTAGCTGGACCTTTGTGGATCTGAGCAGCCTGGGATCTGTCGATCAATTGGACTTTTCGATGAGTTCTTCCGACAATGGAAGTTTTGGTATGAATACCCCGGCATATTTCGCCCTGGATTCGATCGGAGTGATCCCGGAAGCCAGCACTCTGGCCAGCCTCCTCTTCGGTGCTCTCCTCCTGATACATGTGCTAAGGAGACGCAGGTCATGAATACATCCCTTTCCATTCCCCTGCTGTTTGCCTTCCTGCTGCTGAGCGCACAGGCCGGCCCTGTACCGGCAAACGATCCATCCATCATGGCCTGGGCGACCGGATATCAAGAGTTGATTCGAGGCCCCAATGACATATCCAATCCCGGCAATGGAAATGCGGATTTCGGTAATCCGGCCGATCTGATCGGTCCCTCCGGTGCCAATGGAGCCGAACAGCCTGTGGTTTCCCTCGGGGACGGAGGTTCGGTTGTCCTCACCTTCGCCAATCCCATTACCAACAAAACCGGTGATGATTTTGCAGTGTTTGAAAATGGAAATGCCGGCTACCTGGAATTGGCATTTGTGGAAGTCAGTTCCGACGGAAATACGTTTTTCCGTTTTGACGCGGTATCTCTAACCCAGACCGATACGCAAATCGGTGCATTTGGAACGATGGATGCTGACAATCTGACAAACCTTGCCGGAAAATACGAATTCGGTATTGGCACCGGTTTTGATCTGCAGGAGTTATCCGGCCAGGCCGGACTCAACCCTAATGCCATCACCCACGTGAAAATTATAGATGTCGTGGGCAGCCTCGATCCCGCCTACGGCACTCGCGACAGTCAGAACAACCTGATCAACGATCCCTGGACCACCGATTTTTCGGGCGGAGTTGAAGGGTTTGTGGGCACCGGCGGTTTCGACCTGGATGCGGTGGGTGTGATCCACAGTATTCCGGAACCGTCGTTTTTCCTCCTCTGTTCACTCGGACTGGGACTTCTGCTTCGTTATGCTTCCTTCAAACGCCACTAAAACCGCAGCGTTTACGCTGATTGAACTGTTGGTGGTCCTGGCGATCCTGGGTCTGTTGTCCACCCTGATGGCCACAAGCGTCATGAATGCACTCACCCAGGGTAAAGTTACGGTTTCTCTTTCGAACCTCAGACAGTTAGGTACGGCGATGATAGCCTACAGCACCGACCACCAAGGAAACCTCCCGCCATCCATGAGCAGCAACAATCTTGTGCGCTGGCATGGGTCGCGGAATTCGGTCTCGGAGGCCTTTGGAGCGTCCGGTGGATATTTATCCGACTATCTGGGAGAAGACCAGCGGATCAAGCAGTGTCCTTTACTAGGCTCTAAAGCGATCAAGAGCGGAAGTTTTGAACTCGGTGCCGGTGGCTATGGCTATAACGGCAGCTATTTAGGCGGTGGTTTTATCGAGGGAAAGCATCACCCCGTAACGATTTCCTCCATCGGAAATTTACATCAAGTCATCGCATTTGCCACCACCGCATTTGCGAATAAGAATGGCCTGCAGGAATACCCGTTTACCGACCCCTACACTGCGCCCAGTGGCGGGTATGCTTTACAACCCAGCACCCACTTCAGAGCAAACGGCAAAGCCTTAATATGCTGGGCAGACGGTCATGTCTCAAAAGAAAAGCCAAACAAAGAAGACGGTCCGAATTATTACGGGGGTGATAATGCAGCCCATGAGATCGGCTGGTTCGGCCCCACCACAGACAATGGCTATTGGAACCCCCGTTAAACGCTTATAAAAAACAACTGGAATTATAGCTGTGTTCCGACCGCCCTTTTGGTAGCCTGAAGACTATTGAAATCAAAAGGAGTCAAATATGCTGATTGCAGGAATGATTGTTGGACTTTTAATTTACTCGGTTTTCCGGGTGTTGATCGGTGGTTTTTACACCGTAAAACCGGATGAACGTGCCGCCCTCACCAGCTTTGGACGTGCCGTCCGGTTGGGGGATGCCACGGTCACCGCAACGGATCAGACTATTCCGGATGAAGAAAAAGCCCGTTATCAATATCCGGTCCTTAAAGTTATCGGCCCCGGAGGCCCTTACTTTAAATGGCCCTGGCAACGGGTTCATAAAGTGAGTATCTCGACCCAGGCGGTACAAATCACCTGGGACCCCAGCAAGACTCAAAATACGATTGAAGCCGTCACCAAAGATAATCTAACCACCGGTGTAAATGGTCAGCTCCGCTATCGCATCAGCGAAAATAATTTATATCCCTATCTTTTCGGAGTCACCAGTCCTCTGGAACATGTCATGGGATTTTTCGTATCCGTCCTTCGCGAACGTATCGCAAATTTTCAAGATCCCAAAGGGGCGGATCTGCTGGCCGCGGCAACCGAAGAGGGAGATCCAGGGAATGCCAGCGGAACCGCGGTTGAACTTTCCGAAGGTGTTTCTATTAATGATCTGCGAAAAAATCTTCCTTTATTGAATCAGTACATGGAACAACAGTGCGAAGGAACCGTTTTACGGTACGGCATAGAACTGGATGCCGCATTAATTACAGAAATAGACCCTCCCCCTGAAGTAGACCGGGCACTTTCCGCCATTAACAGCACCCGGAACCAGGTCGCCGCGGATATCAGTACCGCCAGAGCGGATGCAGAACAACAAATCACCATGAGTAAGCGCGCGGTGGATATTGCCACCAATAATGCGGAGGCCGAAATTGCTCCCTTGCAGGAACTGGCCTCCACCCTCACCCAAGTGAAATCCGAAGGCGGATCCGGAGCTTTGAAAGCTTATTTACGAAATATGCGTCTCCCTCTATTGGAGCGAACCCGCCGAATTATTGAATCCTCAAGCAACGGAGCTGTATAATGGAAACGTTTATTCCCGGATTAATTATTGGATTGTTTCTCGTCAAACTCCTGACCACGATCGCCCGCACCTTTGGGTTGTTTGCTCTGGTACAGGAAACGGAAGCGCAGGTCTTCACTCTGTTCGGCAAAGTATTGGGAACCCTGGATACTGCGGGATTGTGTTGGCCCATCAAACACTTTGGTCCCAAAGCATTGCTGATTCCGTTTTTCGGAAAAATCTACAAAGTCAATACGGCCCTTCGGCAACATTACTTACGTAGTCAGATGGTGAATTCCGAGGAAGGTACGCCTATGGGTGTGGGTATTTGGTATGAGATGCAGGTGAATGATCCCGTATCCTACCTGTTTATTAATGCGAATCCCGATGGCTCCCTGCAGGCGAACGTGGCCAGTTCCACCATATCGGTGCTGAGTAACCTTGAGATGGAAAAAATGCTGGAGGATCGTCATAGTCTGAGTCGCACGGTTCGTAAAAGTGTTTCTCCGCTTTCCGAAAAGTGGGGCTATCGACTCGGTTCTGTTTATATCCGGAAAGTGGCCTTCACCGACACCCGAATGGTCGACAATATTACCGATAAAGTCGTGAAACGTCTCGTGCAGGTAACCAGTGCCATGAAACAGGATGGAGAAAACCGGGTCGGATTGATTCAATCCGAAACTGCGAAAAAAGTATCACAGAAAATGGCCGAAGCCGGAGCCGCCCGTCCCCGGGTGGTGGGTAAATCTTTGAATGAGATTGCTCAGGAGGACCCCGAAGTCATGCAGGCCGTTCTGCAGGTAATGGAAACCGAACGTTTACTGAAATCCAAAGCGGATGTCGACCTGGTCCCCGAAGGAATCCCCGTGATGGCGAATTTGGGGGATGGGGGAAAGGCGAACGGTCCGGTACTGCCACCACCCTTAAAAGGCGATACCTCAGTTTGAAGAAAGCAGACTGATACTTTCAAGACCCGATTTATTCAGCAGGTTCAGGACCGCGACAAGCTCTTTGTGTTTGCTGTCTGCGGTGGATACCACAATAATATTCTGCGTGGGGTTCAGATCCGCCAACCGATTGAAGGTTCGCTCCAGAGTATTTAGACTCACCCGGGTATCATTTAATGCATAATAGCCGTTATAGACTGTAATACGCATCGGATCAAAAACGGGCTGATCTTCTTTGGAAGCGGACTCCCCTGCGGGACGCCATACCTGCATCTGAGACATCTTATCGGGAATTTCAAAGGTCAGAACGAAGTAGATCAACATCTGAAACACCACGTCAATCATCGGAGTCATAGGGACATCCTCCACCTGACGCTTGGTACTGCGAACTCTTCGGGTTGTTTTGCGTTTACTCACGATGAATCTTCCTTAGTTCGCCTTTTCAATCAGACCAATGATGTTGATTTTGTAGAGACCTTCTTCAGAACAGATATCCATTACCCGTTTGACGTAACGGTGTTCCGTTTCTCCATCCGCGTAGATCATCACAGGAACGTCCTGACCATAACGCTGCACCGCCTGACGTATGGTATCCCGGAATGCGCCCGGAGTGAAAATAGCCGTACCCAGTTTGATATCCCCATCCTTGAGGATTTGTGGATACACTGTGGCAGGCTCAAATTCCATAATCTGCTTTGCATTTTTAGCATCGGGAATTTCAATCCGTTCGGTGTCGAATTTCTCACGTTCCAAATCCAGCGTGAATACGAAGAAGATGATCATCTGAAAAACGATATCAATCATCGGAGTCAGGTTAACGGATTCGATTGTACGGGTTCTCATAGCGTGTTCCAGAGGATGGGGTTACTCAGGACTACTCGACGACTTCCACGTTTCGAAGGATCTTAATTTCTTCCAGCGTGTGCATTTCCATGGTGAGAATAATTGTGGAAGCACGGTTCCGGAAAAAGTAGAAAAAAGCCAAGGCAGGAATCGCCACGAACAGACCAAAAGCCGTGGTCCACAGGGCCTGGGAAATACTCAGGGCCAACGCACCGCCTCCGGCCGCACCGGCATTTGCCAAACCTGCAAATGCGGAAATCATACCTTGTACGGTACCGAGCAGACCGAGCATCGGAGCTAGATTACCGACAACATTCAAATAATTCACGCGCTGCATGAGACGCTCCTCCTCCATGGCCGCTGCAACGGAAACCGCATCCTGAATGGTATCAAAGCCCTCTTCAACATTAGAGAATCCGGCGGAGAGAATATTGGCAACGGGGCATTCCTCTTCTTCACAGTGTTGAAGAGCTTTCATGACATCGCCCTGTTCCATGGCCGTTTGGACATTGGTGACCAGTGTCGGGGGCATCACTTTATTAATACGAACCGTAAGAAAGGCATCCACAATCAAGGCCACACAGGCAATGGAAGTGAAGAAAATGGCCAGCCAGAGAATGATCCCCAGAATACCTCCGGATGAGACCACATTCATAAAAGAGGGACTGTTGTTCGCATCTGCAGTGACGGTCATCTGACCTGCCTCCTGTGCGAATGCGGAAATCCCCACATAAAAGCTTTGAAATGCCACTACAAAAATCCATCCAGTTTTTTTCAACATCATATTCTCCTATACGTCTCTATAGATTCGTTTATTAATTCATTTAAAAATCAGCTACCTATTTCCCGATTTGCATATTCACTATCAGGATATTTACTCTTTAGCAAAGATGAATATTTGCGCAAGCGTCCGGTGTCTCCAATTTTGGCAAACATCGAAGCCGATTTATAAAGGGCCTCCGCCTGAACATCAGGATTTTCTCCATAAAAATAGTTAGCCCGAAGATAGTCGAGTACCGCGGCCTGATAGTCTTTACGGCTGGCTTTTATATCTCCCCGGACAATCAAAGCTCTCGATTTACGTTCAATCGAACTACTGTCGTCATTCATTATTACGGTTAGTTCCTCTTCCAATCCGGCACCGGCACCCGTCTGCACCTGGACATTCCAGAGGATTTTTTCCAGAAATGGAAACAAAATCGTCGTTTCATCTCCATAACGGCGTTGTAACCGGTCAACCGTCCGCTTCGCCTCTAAGGGTTCCCCCTCCGCCAACTGAAGTGTCGCCAGTTTTTCACCTGCAAAAGCGTCCCAGCTCTGGAAGCGTAAGTTTTGAACCACGCCACTCAAAAGTTCTGTCGCTTCTTCCGTTTCACCCTCATTTATCAACGCCTGTGCCTGATCGATTTCCGCAGGTTTGATTCCCACAGCCTGCGTATACTGACCTACAAGTAGCTCCTGAGGTTTTCCATTGACTGTCACCACCAGAGTGCCATCCGGTTTTGCCGCAATTCTCTCTACCTGCACTTTATTCCCATTGGGCAACAGTACATAGGCTTGACTCCAGACAAAAGCCGGAAAGACGCATAGCGCAACCAGCACCGCATATATCGTAGAGGAGAATCTGTTCTTTTTCATAATGAGTCCTTATTTTCCATTAATTGCATGCCATTAATTCTCTGTTGGCGCCTCGGCAATTGCACGTACATTCAAGCTGCGCATATCACTGGACGCGTTATCCATTGGAAAGTTTTTCAAATACTGATCTGTCAGTTCGATCACCAAGTTCCATCGGTTTGCATTTCCAGCATCGATTTCTTCCTGGGCCTGTGCCAGAGCTAACTGGATCGATTCCCGAACCAGGGCCCCCAGGGCTTCGGAATCAGGCTCCGTGAGCCCCACCCCATACCAGTTCGCCAAAGCCGCTCCCGGATTTCCTTCCGCCATAAACACGTTCCCCAATGCGATATCCAGTTTTGCTTTGCCAATTTTATCTGACCGACTGCGGAGGATTCGGGAAACAGCCCCTAAAGCTTTTCTGGCGTTGGCCGGTTCGGGAGGATCTTTTGCCAAATACAATTCCGCCAGAGAAACCCCGGCATCCATCACCAACGTTGAGGTGGGATACTCATCAATCAAGGTCTGAAAGGATTCTGCAGCCGCATCGATATCCCCGGCACCCCGTGCCGCTTCGCCCATACCGTTAAGTGCCCGCTGCCGCATGGAGTCATCGTCCTGGGTTCGTTCACTGTCCAAAACCAACGCATAACTCTCCTGAGCCTGCATCCACAATTCGTTAGTCAGCATCAACTGAGCCACCCTGTAAATCTTTTCGATTTCATACGACTCGGGTTGGGCCACCATTTTTTGCACGGCTTGCCCCGCGAGGTCCAACTGTTCTTCCTCAATCGCAGCCTTCACCAAAGAATACAGCGCATCTTTACCCGCTTCTGATTCCGGATATTTTTCGGAAAGCGTTTCAAACGTGCGGGTCGCCTCATCAAACTGACCCTGCTGCAAATAAAGACGACCCAGATTGTACATGACATCGGGAGCGGTTTTGGAATCGGGGTAGTCCGCAAGGAAACTGTTCAATTCCTGTGCTGCCTGGGCACGGATTTGATCATCCGCCTCCCGGCCGGCCTGACGCAACATGATTTGACTCAGAAGGTACCGAACATTCTGGAGAAGCTCCAGCGTTTTTTCCTCACGCCCTTCTTTGTAATAGTCACTGTCCTGGTTTTCCAATTCTGCGCGAAGAGCGGTCAGTTGATTTACAGCTTCTTTTTCCGCTTCCGGATCCTGCATATTTAATTTTGCGTCCGCAATTCGTAATTCAGCAAATGCCGCCTGTACCGGATCGCGGGTTTGATCACGCAGCATTTCAAATGCGAGAATCTCCTCTTCATAATTTTCCGCCTTCGAGGCTTCCTCTGCCCGAATCTGCAACACCGCCACCGCAAAATTACTCTCCGGATACAGCGTGAGGATGTCATTATACACCTCAAGTGCCAGCCCCTGTTCACCACGATCCGATGCGGCTTTCCCTATTTTGAAAAGCATACCGGGCGCACTGGGATGACTGGGATAGTTTCGTCCGAAATCCCCCAGAACCTGCTCCACCCCGATTAGATTTTCATCATCCGCCATTTTTTTGCCCACACGTAATAAAATACGCCCCCCCTCCTCCTGATCGGGAAATTCTGCGGCAACCTGACTGGTAAGCGCCATTAATTCCCAATCCTGATCTTGGCTGATCCAGATTTGACTGAGCGTATCCAGGGCGGTCAGGGTATATTTGGTGTCGGGATATTTACTCAGGCCGGCCAACAGATTGCGTTCCGCATCATCATAGCGTCCCTCCAGATAAAGCTTTTTCGCCAAGTCCAACTCGCGTTTAAACATTAATTCCAACACCCTGGGGGAGGGTTTTTTTTGAGAAATATCGGTTCCAAATGATTCTTTAATCCATATTTTTAAATCTTCAAAAGCCACCGCCGCCCGATCGGCGTAGTCATTTCCTTCATATTTCAAAAAGGTATTATAGAGATTACCCGCCGACTGGGCGGCTAACCTTTTCGCCCCCGCTTCGTCTCCATTGCTCAACAACTCTTTGGCCATGTCCCACTGAATCAATCCCTCCACATAACGCAGAAGTGCCCGGGGGTACTCAGATTTCGGCACCCCGGCTTCGTCCAGAGATTTCTCAATCGTAATCGATTTTTCTTTCACATCGCCCAAGGTTGCCAAGGCTTCTTCGGGGTTGTCGTTCGCAAATTCAATCCAGGCTTTCATGCCCATGGCCATGT
>JGI12210J13797_10240145_pt1 | contig 13500 bp, 9 predicted proteins | sample ElkSlonscriptome_3_FD_13797 | JGI IMG/M metagenome (IMG submission 13797)
GTTAGGCCCAATGCTTGCAGCCACCAGCAGGTTGTAAATGCAGCGGTTGGAATAAGCAGAATTCCCTGAAACAGCAGGCTCCGCTGTACGGCGTTAGTTCTGAGAATTTGCCATCCCTTCCGAACGCTCATTTCACCCTCTGGGATGTAGCCTCCCCCAAAGGTATCGACATACCATCTCAGCGCTTGGGGAAAATAAAACGCCCAATATAGCAGCCTTAGATAATCCAGCGGATTCCAAATCGACAGGGGGCGATCGAGCTTTGGGGCTAAATTAAGGCGAGGAACAGGAGAGCTAGGCATCCACAGCTAAGTTGAAATAAATTGATTAGCCTGTAGGTTGGGTTGACAGAAGGAAACCCAACCCAACAACTGGCATTGAGAATTGGTATTGTTGGGTTACGCCAGCGCTCCAACCCAACCTACAGATCTAGGGATTGGTGTTTAGGCGATCGCAACAATCACTATACAACCGAAAACAAGCCAGCATTATCCGCTGCGGATTCCCTTCAGCATCAGCAACAATCCGCAAAATCTCCTCCTCCGCAAAGCCAACCGGTGTTCCCATCAGCCGAGCCCCAACAAACGATCGCACCATCCCCTCATCCCACAGCCCCAGTGGCTCCTCCAAACAAATATTTCGCAGCGGCGACACCGTCCCATGGCTATCCGGAAACAGCTCCCCCAGGGTTACCGACGCCGACACCACCAACCGCAGCGGCGCATCCCCACCCTCAGCCAAGCCCCGCAGCTGCGATCGCACCTGCTCTGTAAACCCATCCCAGGTCATCTTCTCCAGCTCATCCAGCAGCAGCAGCACCTTCGGCTCCAGCTTCCGCACCGCCTGCGCTAGCCTCCGCCCCTTTGCCACCTCAACCCTCAGCTCCTCACACAGCGCCTCATAAAAATCCGCCTCGTCATACACATCCTGCAAATTCAGATACACCGGACGGCGGGGCTGATGCAGCCGATTTGCTGCTTCTCGGGCGATCGCCTTCAACAGCGACGACTTCCCCACCTGCCGTCCCCCAATGATCGCCACGCTGCTGCCGCCATTCAAAATCTCAAACACGCTGCGCAGCTCTTTCTCCCGGCCAAAAAACTGGTGAGCCTGGTCAACCATGCCGTTGATGGGCACAAACGGATTTGGCGGTATTGCCAGAGACTTCGGCAGCGCCTGTTCAGGGCGATCGCCATTTGCTAAAGGAAACGGCGGTGCGGTACTCGGCTTCTCGCGCGCCTCACTCACTAGAGGAAACGGCGGCGCTGTAAATGGCTTTGCCCGCTCTAGTGGGGCGTTTAAGATAGCCTGACGCGCATCCTCTTCATTCAAACAAAACAGGTCAATGCGGGTAATCGATCCCAGCAGCCCCTCAGGCTCACACTCTTGCACTCGAACCGTAAGCAACTTGCGCTTCAGCCCCTGGGGATCCTGAGCAAAAGCAGCTGCCCATTCAGGATGGGTAAATGTAGCATTCAGATAATTTTCCGACAGCACCGCAATGGTTTTGTCAGCTTTCGCGGCCGCCTGCATCTCTAAGGCGAAATTTCCGCCGGGGCGAAAGTCCCATGCCTCGATAACTACGTCATGCTCTGCTTCTTCCAATATCCAGCCAATCCACTCGGCCCAGGCGCGGTCAGCCTGGTTATAGCTGATGAAGAAGCTTGTCATAGGGCAACGTGAAAAATTTCCAAAACATCGGTCAGCCTACCCCTCAAAATTATACGCCAGATGGAATTACGGCCCATCAAAACCAGCCACCGCCACCGCCAACATAGAATGATATTGGAAGCCACAAGCGCAGCCACACCAGTCCCATCGTTGACTCCCCTATCGCCGTGTTCTTTAGCGTCGTCATCCCCACCTACAACCGCAAGCCCATCCTAGAAAAATGCCTCCTGGCCCTCGAAGACCAGCAGTGGGACAGCGGCACCCCCATTGACGGCTACGAGGTCGTCGTCGTAGACGATGGCTCCACCGACGGCACCGTAGACTGGCTCACCCAAAGCGCCGCCTTCCCCCATGTGCGGCTCCTCCAGCAGGCCCACGAAGGCCCCGCCGCCGCCCGCAACCTTGGCGTGCAGCAGGCCAAAGGCGACATCATCATCTTCATCGACAGCGATCTCGTCGTCACCCCCAGCTTCCTCCAGGCCCACGCCGCCACCCTCGCCCAGCACCAAGCGGCTCACGACGGTCGCGTTTTTACCTATGGCCGCGTCATCAACACCTGCAACTTCGACCAGCCCACCGCAGAGCCCTACAAAATCACCGACTTCTCCGCCGCCTACTTCGCCACCGGCAACGTCGCGATCGCCCGTCACTGGCTCGAAAAAGCTGGGCTCTTCGACACCCAATTTCAGCTTTACGGCTGGGAAGACCTGGAGCTGGGCGTGCGGCTCAAGGCCCTGGGGCTGACCTTAGTCAAATGCCCCGACGCTGTCGGCTACCACTGGCACCCCCCCTTCGCCCTAGACCAAATCCCCAATCTGATCGACAAAGAAATGCAGCGGGGACGCATGGGAGTGCTGTTCTACCAAAAGCATCCCTCCTGGAACGTGCGGCTGATGATTCAGATGACCTGGCTACACCGGGTGCTGTGGGGCGTCTTGTCCCTCAGGGGGCGGCTGAACGAGCGCACCATGGCCCCGCTGCTGCAGTGGCTGATCAACCAAGGCAAACCCCAGTTAGCCCTCGAAGTCGCGCGGGTGTTCCTCAACTGGTACAACGTCCAGGGCGTCTATGAGGCTTATGGGCGATCGCAGCGTGAAAATCTTGGGCAAAATCGGATATAATTTTAGACCCTGCTGTTTTTGCTGAACCGGAGATCCCATGGCTCGTAGATGTACGCTCACGGGTAAGAAGGCCAATAACGCTTACGCCGTATCCCACTCTCACCGCCGCACCAAAAAGCTGCAGGGCGTTAACCTGCAGAGCAAGCGCATCTGGTGGCCCCAGGGGAACCGCTGGGTCAAGCTGAAGCTATCAACCAAGGCGATTAAAACCCTGAAGACGCGCGGCGTTGAAGCGATGGCTCGTGAAGCAGGTATCAACCTGAATAAGCATTAGATTGTCTATAGGTTGGGTCAGGTTGGGTCGCATGCCATAAAACCAAACCTAGCAGCGTTCTTATTAAGTCAAGCCGCTAGACCTACCCTCAATCAAAAAAGCCCCCATCTCCATAGAAGACCGGGGGCTTAAGTTGTTTGTTTTGGTGGTGTATCAGCCAGCTCTTAGTCGAGCTGCTTCACCTCGCTTACGAGCTGCGCCACGATATCTTTGGCGCTGCCAAACAGCATAGCCGTGTTGTTCTTATAGAACAGCTCATTGTCGATGCCGGCAAATCCGGTGCTCAAGCTGCGCTTGATGATGATCGTATGCTTGGCTCGATCTACTTCCAAAATCGGCATGCCGTAGATGGGGCTGTCGCTGGCGTCGCGGGCCGCCGGGTTCACCACATCGTTGGCACCCACCACGAGGGCCACATCCGTACGGTCAAACTCGGGGTTGATGTCGTCCATGTCATAGAGCTGGTTGTAGGGCACATTGGCCTCCGCCAGCAGCACGTTCATATGGCCCGGCATCCGTCCCGCCACGGGGTGAATGGCATAGCGCACTTCTACGCCTAGGCTCTCTAGCTGGTCTGCTAGCTCACGGATGGAGTGCTGCGCTTGGGCCACTGCCATGCCGTACCCTGGCACAATCACCACTGACTTGGCATAGCCCAGCATCATCGCGCCTTCTTCGGCCTCAAGGCTGCGCACCGTCTTGTCATAGTCCGCGCCACTGCCACCGCCACTAGCAGCAGCGCCACCGCCACCGCCAAACGCGCCAAACAGAACGCTGGGCAGCGAGCGGTTCATCGCCTTGCACATGATCTGCGTCAAAATCAGACCCGATGCCCCCACTAGGGCACCAGAGACAATCAGCACGTTGTTCACCAAAATGAAGCCTGCCGCGCTGGCTGCTAAGCCCGAGAGGGAGTTGAGCAGCGAAATCACCACGGGCATGTCCGCGCCCCCGATGGGGATGACAAACAAGACGCCCAGCAGCAGGGAGGCCCCTACCAAACCGAGGAAGACAGGCAGGCTTTGGGGATGAACAATGAGGTACACCGATCCGACCACAAACCCCACCAAAATGGCTAGGTTGAGGGGCTGCTGTAGCGGGTACTTTACCGGCATGCCGGGGAGAATGCCCTGCAGCTTGGCAAAGGCGACCAGGCTCCCTGTGAGGGTAAGACCGCCAATAAAGACGCCCAGCACGGCAATCAGTGTGGCGTCAAAGGAAATAAACGCACCAGCGTTGAGCAGTCGGAAAAATTCGCCGACGGCAATCAACGCCGAGGCCGCTCCCCCTAGCCCGTTGAAGATGCCCACCATCTGGGGCATGGCCGTCATGGCGACGGAACGGGCTGTGATGGCCCCAATCACCGACCCAATCACCACCCCCACCAAAATCATTTGGTAGTTGAGCACCTCTTGGTTCACCAGGGTAGCCACCACCGCCACCAGCATGCCCACGGCAGCATAGATATTGCCTCGGCGGGCAGTGGCGGGAGAGCCCAGCTTCTTGAGGCCCAAAATAAACAGAGAGGCAGCCACGAGATAGGACAGCTCGATACCGGTATCCAATCCAGTCAATGTGATCATACTTTTGCCTCCTTTTTCTTAAACATCTCCAGCATGCGATCGGTGACCAGGAAGCCTCCCACCACGTTGATGGTGGCAAGCACGATGGCCACCAGGCCCAGAATCACCGTTAAGCTCCAGTTCTGCGGCCCTGAAATCAGTAAGGCCCCGACGACCGCGATGCCAGAGATGGCGTTCGCGCCCGACATCAGCGGGGTATGTAGGGTTGGCGGCACTTTGTTGATGACCTCAAAGCCAATGAATGAGGCCAGCACAAAGACAACCAAACCGGTTAGCAGTCCACCTGCCATAGCTCTTGCTCCTGAATAAAGTATGTGACGTAACTTATGCGGTGACGGCCTTCTCTAGAGCCGACTGAATCCGGGCGTTGCGAATTTCGCTGTTGTGCGCTGCGCAGGTACCGCTGACGATGTCGTCTTCAAAATCGAGGGTAATCTCCCCATCTTTTACCAGCAGATTGACAAGGGACTGCAGGTTCTTGGCATAGGTCTGGCTCGCATGCACCGGCATGGATGCGGGTAGGTTCGTCGGACCAATGACGGTGACGCCATGGGCCACCACGTCTTTTCCAGCTTCGCTGCAGGCGCAGTTGCCGCCTTGCCCAGCGGCCAAATCCACAATCACGGACCCCGGCTTCATGCGGGAGACCATTTCTTCGGTCACCAGCAGCGGCGCTTTGCGTCCCGGTATCTGGGCGGTGGTGATCACCACATCGGCCTGGCTCACATGGTCGGCCACCAAATCCAATGCCTTTTGCTTGGCCTCTTCCGATAGCTCTTTGGCGTAGCCTCCCTCGGCATTGGTATCTTCATCGAGCACCAGCTCCACGAACTTGGCCCCCAGACTCTGCACCTGCTCTTTCACTTCAGGGCGGATGTCGTAGCCTTCTACTACAGCGCCCAGTCGACGGGCGGTGGCGATCGCCTGTAGCCCGGCAACCCCGGCTCCCATGACAAACACCTTAGCGGGGCGAATGGTGCCCGCAGCGGTGGTCAGCATAGGGAAAAATTTGGGCAAGGAGGCGGCGGCAATCAAGACCGCTTTGTAGCCTGCCAAGGAGGCCTGGGACGAGAGCGCATCCATGCTCTGCGCCCGGCTGCTGCGGGGCACCATCTCGATGGGAAACACCGTGAGACCATGCTCAGACATCTTTTGAATCGTCGCGGGCTCACCAAGGGGATTCATAAATCCGATTAGAATTGCTCCCGGTTTCATCCAGTGAAACCCCGGTTCGTCATCGCCGCCCGGCTGGGTGCTGCATACTGTCAGTAAAATCTCGGCCTCTCTCCAGAGCTGGCCGACATCACTGGCAATGGTTGCTCCTGCGGCCTGATACGCCTCGTCCGAGAAGAAGGCATTGTCTCCCGCCCCCGACTCGACATGGACCTCAAAGCCAGATTTAATCAGTCGCGCTACCACATCGGGCGTTAGGGCCACGCGACGCTCGTCAAAGCCGTTTTCTTTAACGACAGAAATTCTCATGAACTCTCCTTTTACCAACAGATTTGATAGCGTCTAACAGACATAGATCTTGGCTACAGACCTTGGCCGCAACCCTCGATATTGCCTCTGCTCTGCTCCTTGAGGCAACCGTTCTGGCTCAAAGCACAGCGCTGCATTGACAGCAGGGCATGCAGTTGTCCCAACACATCAGAACAATTGCTGTACAGCATAGGTCCACTTGACGCTAAGACATTTTGAGAGATTGCACAACAAAGGGACGCCGTAATGCGTCTTTCCCACTTGTCTCCGCAGATTGCCTAGAGCCACAGTCAGACCTTAAGGCAACCGTGCCAAAACACAGCTAAGTCATGATATCTTTCGACATCTGCGGTTTCGCGTCTGAAACCGGCTGTTCGGAGACGGGCGAATTTGCGGCTCTGCAACGGGTTGAGGGATTCTCCTAGGCTGCGATCGCCATAGGCGAAGACCGCTAGCCCTTTGGCTATTATTTAGATTCGGTTCAAGATTTGTCACAGTAAGATTTACCATATCGTGGTAGGCGCAGCAGGCCACCGTGATTTAGGCCGCTGTGATTCAGGTCGCCGCGATTTGAGTGAGTCAGCGCCAGTGGCTTAAGCGCGACCCTGCAGCCAGTATGTCGTCATCTGACCCCGACCTTTAACCTCTATTGGACCTCGCCGCGTGAGACGGTATTGGCCTTTGAGTGCTTCGTAGACCTCAGCAGTAACCTGAATAGCGCTAGGCTCACCCTGGGACTCCATTCGGCTTGCGACATTGACCGTGTCGCCCCACAAATCGTAGATAAACTTGCGAATACCGATCACCCCTGCCACGACGGGGCCAGTGTGGATGCCAATACGCAGCTGAAATGGCTCATGGTCGCCACCTGGCTCAAGATCTCGGCTAAATTTAGCAATTTCAGCCTGCATATCTAGGGCCATGTCCGCGATCGCCGCCACATGGTTATCGCTACGGGTGGGAATGCCTCCAGCCACCATATAGGCATCGCCAATGGTCTTAATTTTTTCTAGATTATGGTTGCTTGCCAGCTGATCGAAACTAGAGAAAATGCTGTTCAGCATATCGACGATGCTAGAGGGGGCAATGCGCGCAGCCACCGAGGTAAAGTCCACGATATCGGCAAACAGAATCGTCGCTCCATCAAACCGCTCGGCGATCGCCTGCCCATCTTGTCTTGATTTCAGCTCACGGGCAATGGGCTGAGGCAAGATATTGAGCAGCAGGTGCTCCGACTTTTGCTGCTCTTCTAGTAGCGCCATTTCAGCTAGCTTACGGACGGTGATATTTTGAACGGTGCCTTCGTAATAACGAATATTGTTGTTGGCATCCCGCACGGCCCGTGCGTTCTCTGCCGTCCAGATAATATCGCCGTCCTTGCGCCGCACCCTAGCTTCAAAGTTGGCAATAGTGTTGCTCGTCTCCACCTCGGCCACAAACTCACTGCGCCGATTGGCATCCACATAGAGATGGTCAACGCTATTGACATGGTCGATCAAATCCTGAGCAGAGCTGTAGCCATACATCTCTACCAATGCTGGATTGACGCTGATATATTGCCCTGAGGGCGTTGTTTGAAAGATCCCCTCTGCTGCGTTCTCAAAGATACTGCGGTACTTTTCTTCAGCCTGGCGCAGTGCCGATTGGGCCTGCTTCTGCTGGGTGATATCCCGCGCTACCCAAATGACGCAGTTATCCGGCATGGGAGACACGCTGGCTGTAAACCAGGCCTCTTGGCCGCTGTTGTCGACGGGGAGAGAGTACTCAAAAACTAAGGTCTCCCCGGTATTGAGGGCGCGCTGGATGTTGATGATAAACTGCGCCGCTGCATCGTGGGGCAGCACATCGTAGACTGACTTTCCGACTCGCTCTAGCTCTGGGCCATAGAGCAGCTCAGAGCTTGTCGATACAATTTTGCGATATTGACCACCAGCATCAAACACAGCGATGTAATCTGTCATAGCCGCAAATAAGGCTTTGAGTTCAGCTTCTGAGGACCGAAGCGCTCGCTCCATGCGCTGACGCTCAGACACCTCTTCAAACAGGCGCTGATTTAGATCCTGAAGCGTACGGGTGCGTTCAGCCACCTTGCTCTCTAGCTCGACCTTGGCAGACTCGAGTTCAGCAACAGCCTGCTTCCGCGCCGTAATGTCCTCCACAGTGCCTTCGTAGTAGAGACTTCGGCCCGATGCATCTTTAACCACGCGGGCATTCTCTGAGATCCAAATCAGTTGTCCATCTTTGCGGTAAACCTGGGATTCAAACGTAGAGACTTCCCCATGCTGCTCTAGCTCAGCCACAAAATCGTTGCGTCGATTAGGGTCAACATAGAGCTGTTTCTGCACACTCGTTAGGCTGACCATTAGCTCATCCGTCGAGCTGTAGCCATAAATCCGGGCTAGGGCCGGGTTGGCGCTCAGATATTGCCCTTCTGGAGTCGTTTGAAAAATCCCCTCAGCAACTCGCTCAAAGATGCTGCGGTAATTTGTTTCGGCCTCCTCTAGCTTGATGGCGGCTTGCTTTCTGTCGGTGATATCAATGCCCACCGTAAACACCGCCGGAGCCCCATTCTGATCGTATTTCTGGGCCATGATCAAAAAACTACGCAGCGACCCATTGATGTTGGCGTGGATTTCTCTGCTGGCGTAGGGTTGTGAGCTGTCGAGCACCTGCTGCACAAAATCGCTAAAGTCTTGCCCGGTCTGCAAAAAGCCAATATCCTGACCGGCAAATGCCTCAGGGGGCAAATTGAACAGGCCCGCTAGGTGGCGGTTGACCCCTAGGTAGCGCAGGTCAGCGCTGATCCAAGACACAATGCCAGGAACGGCGTCGAGGGCGGCTTCGAGCTGCGCTTTCGTACTCTTTAGCTCGTCTTCGGCATTACGGCGTTCCGTCACGTCGATACCAACTGCAAAGGCGGCTGTGCTGTCGCTATATTTCTGCACCACCATCAGATACGTGCGCCGCTGGTCGTTGACGGTCGCTGTAAACTCGCGGTACGCGTCCCGCTCCTCTTGAGCAAAAAACTCCCGCATGAAATCGGCAAATTCGGAACTGGCTTTAAGGAAGCCGATATCCTGACCCAGAAAATCTTCTGGCGTCAAGCCAAACATGTTGGCCAGATGGGTGTTCACCCCTCGGTAGCACATGTCTTCACCAATCCAAGACACAATGCCAGGGATCGTCTCTAGCACGGCCTTGAACTGATCTTCGGATGCTCGCCGAGCGGTGATGTCTCGTAGAATCACCAGGACGGCATCATCCTGACAAGGAAAGACCCGCACCTCTTCATACTGAATGCGATCGCCAAAACGAAGCTCCTGCTCGAAGACTTGGCCCACGCCTGTATCTAGGACCTGCTGAATGGCCTGGAGGTGCTGCTGGGCAATGGTTTCTGGAAGGACTTCCGTGATGTGGCGATTGATGATATCGGTATCACCGTCGATATAGTCCGGAAACGCCCCGCTGCTGACCTTATCTTGATAAATGCCGTCGCGGCTGACAATAGTCATCAAATCGGGAATGGCGGCCAGTACTGCCTGTTTTTGCGTTTCGCTGATTTTGAGCGCCAGCAAAGCCCGTTGACGCTCAGCCATCTCGTCAATTAGAAAATCATTAGATTCCCGCAGGGCTGCTGTGCGCTCTTCAACCTGATGCTCTAAATTCAGCTGGAGCTCATGGTTGGTGGTCTCCGCATCTTTGCGGGCCGTAACGTCAATGCAGTATCCCTCGTAAGCGATCGCGCTGTCGTCATTTTGGACTGCACGAACATAGTTTGATAGACATAGGGGCGTTCCCTCACGGGTTTGAGTACAGCACTCAAAGTCTCGCACCGCAGCATCGCGGTCGATCAATTCGAGGAACTTTTGGTGCTCACCAGAATTACGAAATAGAGGGTACTTCCCACTACCCGATATCAGGTCTTCTGGCGTAGAGTAGCCCAACAAGTCGGCCAATGCGGCGTTGGCGTAGAGGTAGTCGCCGCTCGACGTAACCTGAAAAAACCCGAGGAGCGCATTGTCAACCTCGCCCTTGAACTCTTGCAGGGCATGGTGGGCATGCTGCAGCTGCTGCTTTGAATGCTCTAGCTCGGCAACCCGCTGCCGAAGGTGCCGTAGCTCATCATAAGGTTGCTCACTGGTCATCTGCTCATTAGGCTCCCGATGGGATAATGGGCGACCATGGCGATCGCCAGGCCCAAGCCCGTCCCCTGAGGAAGAAGATCCATTGGATAGCGGGAATTGGGTTTCTCTAGAACTAGAAGAAGTCGTCATCGTAAGGAACTAGGTCTCAGGTTGACGATATGGGACACAAATACGACTGTAGTGCCGAGCCTAGTAGATACCCTGAGCGTGCTGCACCACCATACTATCCAACAAATCATTTGGCAGTAGACCGACCGCAGCACTCGTAGACTCCTGCTGCCCTGTCGCCTCCATCTGCGCTCTTAAACTAATGGGACGATGGCCGCAGGCACCGCACAAAACCAACAGTACCGATGACGACATCACGTATGGCAACGTCATAGGGCCTTGGCATAAGCGATATCGAGATATCGGGACTTAGCACAAGCTATAGAGTAATACAGAGCGTTAGCCTAAGGATTAATACAGCACTTAAACTACAAATCCCTGCATAATTCAGAAACTCTTCATCGAAAGTTTCGGCGCTTATGGATACTTTATCCTGAAAATATCAGCCCGCCATTACCCTGACAGGTGCCCACCAATTACCCTGGTAGATGCTCCCAATGAGCCATTAGATAGCTACTAGCGGTTGTGGAGCCAGATAGGGGCAATTCAATCGATATGCACCCCACTACACTGCAGCAGATGTAAAACAGATGTTGTAATTATGGCTACGGAACGGCTTTGGCACAGGCCCCAGTCGTAACATCTCTCAACAGAAATAGGGGTGTGGACTGCGTTAAGCTGGCTACCAGTGCATTGGGATGTGGCAAATGCTGTCCTCCCGGTTCGCTGCCCATAAGTTATGTTGTTCAGCGCTATGGTTGCAAGTCCTCCACGTCCTATTCGCATTGGTTCCCGCAAAAGCCAGCTGGCTCTTATTCAAACTCATTGGGTACGAGATAATTTGCAGCAGGCCTTCCCTGAGCGCTCATTCGAAATCCACACGATGAGCACCCAGGGCGACAAGATCTTAGATGTTGCCTTAGCCAAAATTGGCGACAAGGGTCTGTTTACCCAGGAGCTAGAATCTAGCATGCTGGATGGGGATGTCGACTTTGCCGTACATTCGCTCAAAGATTTGCCTACTCGTCTGCCCCAGGGGCTGACCCTAGGCTGCGTGACTGAGCGAGAGGATCCATCGGATGCGCTCGTGGTGCATGAAAACCATCGCGATAAGCAAATCGACCAGCTTCCTGAAGGCGCAGTTATTGGCACGTCGTCGCTACGGCGACTAGCCCAGCTCCGCCATCATTTCCCGCATCTGCGTTTCAAAGATGTCAGAGGCAATCTCAATACTCGTCTCAAAAAGCTAGACAATGGAGAGTACGATGCGTTGATTCTAGCGGCGGCAGGTCTTATCAGAATGAACATGGGCGATCGCGTCCATCAGGTGTTGCCTCCAAAAATTTCTCTCCATGCTGTAGGTCAAGGGGCTTTGGGCATCGAGTGCCGAGACAATGACCCCGATATTCTTGCCCTGATTCAAAAGCTACAGCACCAGCCCACGGCCTACCGCTGCTATGCCGAACGAGCGTTTCTTCGCGAGCTAGAAGGGGGCTGTCAGGTTCCTATTGGCGTTAATACAGCTTTAGATGGCGATCGTCTTACCCTCACTGGCCTAGTGGCAAGTTTGGATGGTAAGACGGTGATTCGCGATACCGTATCTGGCCGAACATCGGAAGCAGACTCTTTGGGCATTGGTCTTGCTGAAACCCTGCGACAGCAGGGCGCACAAGATATTCTTGACCAAATTACTGCTGCTGCCCGCGCCTAGCCGCTGCCCCCGCGATTGTTAGGTCAGCGCTGCGACTTGAGGCGACTTACTCAGGCCTGCGGCTAGACTGCTTCTGCGGTGGCTGAATTTTGGGCGATCGCCCTATCAACCCTGTCATGATTCTCAGGGCTAGCCACCGCATAGGGCGGACCCGTGCCATCATCCGAAGGCCAAGCCGCCGCACCATGACGATTGGAGGCCATCGATTGGAAAAGCTCCGGTCTAAAAGGTCAGTGAACCCCAAAATGGCCAAGTTCTCGACCTGCCGCCAGCGCTCGTAGCGCTTTAAGGTGGGTAGGGCACCGATATCGCGGCCCTGATCATGGGCGGCTTGGAGCGTCTGCGCTAGGGCGGCTGCATCGCGAATACCCAAGTTGAGCCCCTGTCCCCCGACCGGGTGGCAGCAGTGGGCCGCATCTCCGACCAGCACTAAGCGCGGTTTCGCATATTGGTTGCTTTGCATCAACCGCACCGGGAAAAGCTGTCGCTGATTCAGCAGCTCTAAATGCCCTAGCGCCCCGTCATAGCGATCGTCCAACAGAGCCAGGAAGTCCTGGTCACTCATCGACAACAGAGCTTTGGCTTCTGCATGGGGGGCCGTCAGCACAACCTGGCAGCGGTTGCCGGGCAGCGGAAGTGTCGCAAAGGGGCCGCTGGGCCAAAAATGTTCTCTTGCAATATTGCCGTGGGGCTGCCCAGGTCGGATCACGGCGGTAACGCAGGATTGCCAGTATTTCCAGCCTAATGTCTTGATTTGGGCCTGCTGCCGCAGCTGCGATCGCGATCCGTCAGCGGCAACCACAACATCAGCTTGAACCGTGTAGGTTTCTTCGCCCTGGCTCACGCGAAGCAGCGCCGAGGTGTTGCCATAGGTGACAGACTCTACCTGAGCAGGGCAAAGCCAGTGAACGTCGGATGCCGTATCTAAACAGCGCTGCAGCTCTCGGGCTAGAATTCGGTGTTCTCCCACGTAGCCCAGTTCTGCCGTGCCTAAATCATGAGGACGGAGATTGACGATAGCGGGGCAGTGGGCATCCGCTAGCCGAATGGTGTCAAAGGTCGTGATGTCAGGCAGAATAGACGACCAAATCCCCAAATCGTCGAATATTCTTCCGGAGAGCAGCGTAATCGCGTAAGCGCGCTCGCGGGTCAGTGCGGCCTTACGGGAGCTAGCGTCGATAATCGTCACCTGCAGCCCACTGCCTTTAAGGGCAGCGGCGAGGGTCATCCCTGCGATACCGCCACCGACAATGGCGACATTGGTTTGTAGGGGTGCCCTATCCAGCACGCTACGATGCGATGAATTGGCTTGAGCTGAGGCGATGGAGTTCAAAGAGAAATCGAGCACAGTTGAGAAACGTACTAGTGACATACTCCCGACGCTCATTCTGCGAATAGAACGCGG
>JGI12210J13797_10646290_pt1 | contig 13500 bp, 10 predicted proteins | sample ElkSlonscriptome_3_FD_13797 | JGI IMG/M metagenome (IMG submission 13797)
AGATGAATGACAATCCAAAAAATAAGTCAAAGTTTTCCAAAGTCAGCTTGGTAATGGAGAAGATTTGGCTAGTTATAGCTATAGCCTCTCTGCTCGGAGTATTCTACTTTTTTATTGTGGATGGAGTCAATCGACAAACTTTAGCCTATCTCATCTTTCCCGCATTGGCAGGAGCCATGTATGCTTTTCGTGTTACTTTCCGCAAAAGATTTGAACGGAATGATGATTGAAGCAAAATTTCATTCCTTTTTTGCTATTTTCCACTCTTAAGATGGAGATTTCCGACGCGATAATAATTTTGGTTTCAGTGGTCTTCTCGGCTTTCTTTTCAGGAATGGAGATCGCCTTTATCACAGCCAATAAGCTCAAAATTGAGCTCGACAATAAACAAGGTGTTTTTTCGGCCAAGCTACTCTCCAATTTTCTGCAGAAGCCGTCCAAGTTTATCGGAACCATGTTGGTTGGAAACAATATAGCACTCGTGCTATTCGGTATTTTCATGGCAAAATGGTTAGAGCCTGTTTTCTTTCAATGGGAGTTGAGTGAAGCCTCAGTACTTTTCCTTCAAACCATTGTGTCCACTCTTATTATTCTTTTTGCAGGAGAGTTTATTCCAAAAACCCTTTTTCGCATTAATTCGAATTTTCTACTCAATTTGTTCTCACTGCCACTGGCTGTGCTCTACTTCTTGTTGTGGATTCCGATGATGATTACCGTTGGGTTAGCCGAATTGGTTCTGAAGTATCTTTTTCGCGTCGATATTGCATCACAAGAAGTGGTCTTCGGGAGAATAGATTTGGATAATTACGTGAAAGAAATTACGGAATCCGCGGAGAAAACAGACGAAGAAATTGACCACGAGATTCAAATTTTTCAAAATGCACTTGATTTTTCCAAGATCAAGGCAAGAGATTGTATGGTTCCCCGAACCGAAATCAGAGCGGTTGATGTGGAAGACGATTTGGATAAACTTCGTGAAATGTTCATTGAACACGGTTATTCCAAAGTGCCCGTTTACCGTGACAGTATTGACAACATAATCGGCTATGTGAATGCCGTTGAATTATTCAATAAGCCTGAAAATATTAAGAACCTGATTGTTCCGGTCATTATTATTCCCGAAACAATTTCTGCAAAGGAAGTACTGGAGCTTTTTATTTCGCAGAATAAGAACATTGCGGTAGTTGTCGATGAGTTTGGTGGTACCAGTGGCATGTTGACGATTGAAGATGTCATAGAAGAGATTTTCGGGGATATCGAAGATGAGCACGACCACGACGAATTTATCGAAGAGAAGATCGATGAAAATACATACCTCTTCTCGGCTCGACTTGAAATCGATTATTTGAACGATACGTACAAATTCAATTTACCCGAGAACGAAGAATATGAGACCCTTGCAGGGTTAATCATTCATAGCCAAGAGGAAATACCCAAGGTAAATAGTGTAACTGAGATAGAAGGTTTTCGATTCAGAGTAACCGCTGTGTCGAACGTGCGTATCGAAACGGTTAAATTGCAGGTGGTCGGTGAGGAATAGGATCTTTACTCGTCTATCAAAACGCAATTTTTCGGGTAATCCTAGCTCATTTGTTCACAGTAAACTAAATGAATAATCGAATAGGTTTTTCGATCTTAGAATTTGTATATTCGCACCCTTCAAAAATGCAGTTAAATGGCAGCAATTGGTAAAATCAGAGAACAATCTACGCTCTTATTGATCGTAATAGGCGGAGCTATGGTAGCCTTCGTTCTCGGTGATTTATTTTCAAACCGTGGCTTTTCTCCCGCTGAACAATACGTAGGCGAAGTATTCGGAGAAGAGATTGACATGTTAGAATACGAGCAAAGAGTAGAAGCTCAAGAGCAAAGTATGGCCAGCATTGGTCAGCCCGTTTCAACGGCTCAGCGTCAGCAAATCCGAAATCAGGTTTGGAATGATATGATTCAGGAAAAAGTGATGTATCGCGAGCTGAACAAGTTGGGTATGAGAATCGGACAAGACGAATACGACGATATTCGATTTGGTGAAAACGTCAGTGATGAATTCGCCAATGGTGAAAACTTTAAAGATCCGGAAACAGGTCAATTTGATCCACAATTGGTTCAAAATTATTTCTCTTTCTTACAGCAACAATATCCGGTATTTTACGAGAATCAGACCAATCGTCTGGTTAACGAGAGGCTCTACGAGAAATACAATAATCTGGTTAAAGGGGGTATTTACGTGAATACGCTCGAGGCAAAGGATGAGTACTACAGACAGACTCAAAAAGTGAGATTCAAATATGTGGTAAAAGAATATGCCTCTGTAGCTGATAGCTTGGTGGATGTATCTGACGCTGATTTAAAAGCTTACTATGACGAACATAAAGACGAAGAGAGTTTTCAGAGAGACGCATCAGTGGATCTGAGATATGTTGTCTTCGACGTAGAACCAACTGCGGAAGATGAAGAAGCCATTAAGGCAGATTTAGCTTCCTTGGTATCTGAATTTGAAAACACGGAAAAAGATTCACTTTTTGTGCTTAAGTACAGTGACTCGCGACAGGCTGTAGAACAAGATATCGATGCCACCGGCAACGAAGAGTTGGCCGCGATGATTGAGTCAGCAGAAGAAGGAAGTGTAATAGGCCCCTACAAAACGGGTAATCGTTATGCCATAGCAAAAATCACTAAAAGCGGAATGGAAGACAGGGCGACTGCCAGACATATTCTTCTTTCCAATTCAGGAGGCAAGTCAATGGACGAATTGAACGACCGAGCTGATAGCATCAAACGAGTGATCAGAAGAGACAATAATTTTGAAGAAATGGTTACTAAGTTCAGCGAAGATCCGGGTTCTGTGCCAAACGGAGGTAAGTACGAGGATTTCAATCGAGAGCGAATGGTACCGGAATTTACGGAAGCTGCCTTTGATAAGTCGATCGGTTCTTTGAATATTGTGGAAACTACTTACGGTGTTCACATCGTGGAGCCACTTGAGCACACCGAAGCCAAGGTATTGAAAGGTTTAGTGGTAGATGCCAATATCGAGCCCTCTAACGACACGTTTAATGAGGTGTATGACGAAGCAAATGAATTCTCTATTTCTGCCAAGAACATAGCTTCCATGGAAGAACTGGCAAACGAGCGAGACTATGAGCTCAAGGAGGCGACAGAAGTTGGTGCATTGTCTAGGAATATTCCCGGTGTTGCAGCTTCACAAGATGCTGTAAGATGGGCTCACAATACGGAGAAAACTGAGGTCGGCTCTCTGAGCGAACCGTTTGAGTTCAACCGTAAGATCGTTGTAGTGGGACTAGAAGACCGAAGAGAAGCAGGGTTGGCGACTTTGGAAGATGTGAAAGAGGAAATTAAGCCCGAAGTGATACGCGAGAAAAAAGTAGAGATGTTTAAGGCTGAAATGAAAGGACAAAGCTTGGAAGAATTGGCGGCTCAAGAAGAGTTTGCGATTAAAACGGCATCCAATGTTTCTGAAAAGAGGCCTTCACTTCCAGGTGGAGCTAATGAGCCTTATGTGGTTGGATATGCTTTAAGTATGTCAAATGAAGGCGACGTTAGTGCTCCGATTAAAGGAAACAAAGGAGTTTATGTCATCGAACTGGAAAGCAAAGATTCGGTCGAACCACGAGACGAATACCTTACTTTTCAAGATGAGCTTCAAGACAACAGAGATACTCGCATGAAAACCTATACTACAGGAGTTTATCGTGCGTTGAAGGATATGGCCGATGTCAAAGATGACCGGGCCAAGTCCTTCAGATAGTCTCAAATAACTTTAAATTTAAGCCCGAAGCAATGTTTTGTTTCGGGCTTTTTTATCTCAATACAACAAGCCTTTCCGTATCCAATTTCAGTAAGATAAAGAGGAGAAGGGTGAAGCCCCACAGTGAAGACCCCCCATAGCTGAAAAAAGGCAACGGAATGCCAATTACCGGTGCAAGCCCGATGGTCATCCCTACATTAATAAGTACGTGCAAGAAGAGAATACAAGCCACTGAATAGCCGTAGATTCTGGTAAAGACAGATCTCTGCCTTTCGGCAATGAAGACAATTCTTAGCATCAAGGCCAGAAAAATCAATATGACCACTGAGCTCCCGACGAATCCCCATTCTTCGCCAATGGTGCAAAAAATGAAATCAGTACTCTGCATGGGCACGTATTTATACTTTGTCAGAGTTCCATCCAAATAACCTTTACCGGAAAAGCCTCCTGAGCCGATCGCCGTTTTTGATTGCTTTACATTGTACCCCGCACCTTGAGGATCTTCCGCCAGACCCAAGAGAATATTGATTCGAATCTTTTGGTGTGGTTCCAATACATTCTCAAAAACTTGATCCAATGTTCCGATAAAAAGGAGGCTCCCGAGTGCAGTTCCTACGAGAAGGATGTGATTTCTTTTTCTGTAACGGGGTAGAATAAATCTTTGAATTCCAAAAAATGCCAATACCGATAGTACCACGATGAAGATCATCAAGATGTACTGACCGCCGATCGGGTTGCCAAAAAAGTCGACGGATGTCGCTTTAAGCAATAGTGAAAAGACCGCCAGAATCATTGCCAGAAGGCCCAAAAGCAGAATGTTTCCCGAAAGGCCTTCGCGGTAGAGAACCAAGATAAAGGCCGCAAAAACCAAAACCGTACCCGTATCGGGCTGCATAAGGATCAGTAAAGCGGGAATAGCGATAATAGCTGTAGCTTTTACCTTCGTACTCGTTTGCTCGATTTTAATATTGATTTGACTTAAGTAATGGGCCAGCATCAGTGCGGTTCCAAGCTTGGCAAACTCACTTGGTTGAATCCCGAAGCTACCGAAACCAAACCAAGCTTTGGCGCCGTTTACTTCTTTTCCAAAGATCAAAACCAAGACCAGCAGGAGGGTTGTTACTCCGAATACGGCGGGAGCAGACCTTTTGATAAAATCACCGTCCAAAAGTAAAATCACTAAAGCCAGAACACCGGAAGTAGCTATCCAGATAAACTGTTTTCCATACTCCTGAGTAGAATCAAACATGGAAGGATGCTCTGGATTGTAACTCGCAGAGTAGATATTAAACCAACCCATTATGGCCAAAGCCAAGAAAATGGTAATGCTGATCCAATCCAGATTTTTTACGATATTTTGACCTCTTGCCATCCTATTATTTCTGGCTCAATAAATTTCCTTCCAACATTCTCTGTTCTACCCAGGGTCGTGCAATAGTGTCCGTCAGATACTTCTCCATAATCAGGCTATTAATTGGAGCAGCCCAAGTCGAACCGTATCCTACGTTTTCCACATATACGGCTACTGCAATTTTCGGATCATCTTTCGGTGCAAAGGCAATGAAAATAGAGTGATCCTTACCATGAGGGTTTTGAGCTGTTCCCGTTTTGCCGCAAACTTCTATGTCTTTGCTAAATCGAACTCCACGGCCCGTGCCTGATTCCACTACCCGAAACATTCCTTCTACTACTTGTTCAAAGTGTTCAGCATCGATATCAGTAAAGTGCTTTTGCGTGTAGGTGCTATCCGTAATGGAATTACCGTCTATTTCTTTAATAACGTGTGGCGTGTAGAACCAACCGCGATTGGCCAAAATGGCCGAAAAATTGGCCATTTGAATAGGTGTTACCCCGAGTTCTCCCTGTCCTATGGCCAAAGAAATAATGGTGTGGCCGTTCCATCTATGTTGGCCATAGAATTTGTCGTAGTAGGTGGTTTTTGGTACAAACCCATCGATCTCACTGGTCATATCTACATGTAGCTTACTTCCTAGACCAAATTTCGACAGATGTTTTCTCCAGCGTTGATAACCCTCTTCACTCGTAGGATATTTATCCATGATCCGTTTGAATACATTGCAGTAATAGGCATTGCAACTCGTCTGAATCGAAAATTTTAAATCAACGGGCGATGAATGTGAATGGCAGCCCAGTCTTCTACCGGCATAATAATACCCACCATTGCAAGTGAAAAGGGTGTTTGGGTCAATGACCTCCTCTTGTAAACCGATCAACCCTTGAATCAGCTTGAAGGTCGATCCGGGCGGATATCGAGCCATCAATGCTCGATTGAACAGTGGCTTCAAGGTATCAGCGCTGAGTTTTCCGTAATTCTTTCCCCTCACTCTTCCTACCAGTAGGTTTGGGTCGTAGTTTGGATTGGTTACGATGCAAAGAATCTCACCGGTCGAAGGTTCTATGGCCACGACACTTCCTCGCTTGTTTTTCATGAGTAGCTCACCGTATTCTTGCAGTTCTAAATCGATACTTGACGTGATGTTTTGACCTGCCTTTGCCAACGAGTCATATTGTCCTCCCAGGTAAGAACTGCGCTCATTGTTGTGTACATCCACGAGCACCACTCGTTTACCTCGATTTCCGCGGAGTACTTTTTCGTAGATGCTCTCCACACCATTGGCGCCGATATAGTCTCCCGGTTCATAATAGGAGTTTTCTGCAATTATCTTTGGAGTTACTTCACTCACGTAACCCATGGCGTGGGCAGCAACAGCTTTAGGGTAATTTCTTAAAGTTCTGGGTTGTCCGTAAAATCCTTTGAAACGATGTAAGTTTTCAGCCAATTCAGTGTACTCCGTTGCGGGTATCTGTTTGATAAGTACGGACGGCTTGTAGCGACTATAATTTCTGGCTTTTTCCAATTGCTCTTCAAAACTTTCTCGGTCTATTTTTGCCAATGTGCAGAAAGCAGACGTATCGAAAGGCTCTACATCCCTGGGTAAAACCATGAGATCATAGACGGGCGTGTTACTCACAATGATTTTTCCCTCTCTGTCGTAGATCAATCCACGAGAGGGGTACTCGATAATTACTCGTTCAGACGATTTCGTTGCCAAAACTTTCCATCGATCATCGACTACCTGTATGTAAAATAGCCTAACGATAAAGATGATACCGACGACGAGAAAAATAAGTAGGATGACAAATTTTCGACCTCCCAGGTTCATACTGATGATGTGCGCTTTGTGTTAAACACCAAATATTGCGAAAGGACAACCAAGATCAAGGTGAAAGATGAACTCAAAATGACGCGCAAAAAAGTGGTGAAAAACCCTTTGAATGAATATACTTCAACGTAAAAAAGCCAAAAATGGTGCGCGAGAACCAGAACAGATGCGTATTTTAAAAACCAAGAAAGACCCTGATCGGATATGGTTGGCTGTTGGGCAAATTCATAGCCGTCTCGTGGTGCGATGGCGTTCAAATACACCGGGCGCAAAAAAGCCAAAAACACACATGCGGATGCATGGATGCCAATGGTGTTGGTGAACATGTCAATAGACAAACCCAAGATCAGGCCTAAAATCAACTCGAGCCATCGGGGAGTCTCCATTGGAAGCATCAAAATAAACAAGATGTAGACATAAGGAATCGCCATTCCCTGCAATAAGTTGATATCATTGAGGATGAGTCCCTGCAGGAACACAAGCAAGAGAAATCGACCGACGTTTCTAATTATCTCACTGACCATCTTCCTCAGTTAGCTTTTCCAATTCACGCTGTTCTTTTTTGAGCGTGTTTTCAATCACGTCTACATACCGCAGCTTATTAAAGTCCACGGCTAATTTGACTTTGATCTCGTGGAAATTGTTTCCTTCATTCGAAGCTACTTCGTCGATTACACCAATGTGAAGCCCTTTCGGGTAAATGGCAGAAGCTCCACGAGTCACTACCGTGTCACCGATCATCACATCGACATGACGAGGTACGTCAATCAGGCTGGCATATTGATAATCTTCACCTTCCCATTTCAGTAGCCCAAAATTTCCCGTCCGCTCCAGCTCTGCACTGGCAATGAATCGTTGGTTGATAATGGGAATAACTGTACTAAAGTGCTTTGATACATTCTTCACCACACCTACAAGACCGTCTGTACCCAATACTCCCATCTCGGGCACGATGCCTTCACCTGAACCTTTGTTGATGGTGAGGTAATTGAGCTGTTTGTTAATGGAACTATTAACGATTTGTGCCGATTTGTATCGAAACTTACGTTCACGCAGCGTATCGTTAATCATGACGAAGTGCTCGTTCACATTTACGAATGATTCGGGAATTTGATTGCGCAGTTCCTCGTTTTCGGCAGACAGCTCATCGTTTACTCGCTGCAGTTCGATGTATTCAGTGAGATTGCTTTTCCAAGCAAACAAAGTTCCTACGATCTGATTGGAAGAGTTAACGAAATTTGCTTGATGAAACCGATTATTCGTATAAATGAGATAAAAACATAGCACTTGAAGCGCTAAAAAGAAGAGGAAAATGTGGTATTTAACCAAAAAGCGAACAAAATTCCTCATCGATATTTACTCCTTTCTTTAATCTCGCATTAGGAATTGGAAGCGATCAATGTTTTTCAAAGCGATACCCGTTCCTCTGGCTACTGCTCTCAATGGATCTTCAGCGATGTGAACAGGCAATTTCGTTTTTAAAGAAATGCGCTTGTCCAATCCACGTAACATAGATCCACCTCCTGCCAGGTAGATTCCCGTGCGGTAAATGTCAGCCGAAAGTTCGGGTGGAGTTTGTTCCAACGCACTGAGAATCGCCTCTTCAATTTTCGAAATAGATTTGTCCAGCGCGTGGGCTATTTCTGAGTAGCTCACTTGAATCTCTTTCGGGATTCCGGTCATTAAATCTCTTCCGCGAACGGCAAAATCTTCAGGTGGATCATCTAACTCAGGGAGGGAAGAACCCACTTCGATTTTAATCTGCTCGGCCGTGCGCTCACCCACCAAAATGTTGTGCTGGCGGCGCATGTACTCTTCAATGTCTTTGGTGAACTCGTCTCCCGCAATTCGTATGTTCTTATCACAAACAATACCTCCCAAGGCGATTACCGCGATTTCACTTGTACCACCTCCGATGTCAATGATCATGTTTCCCATTGGTTCCTCCACATCGATGCCGATACCGATGGCAGCCGCCATAGGTTCATGAATAAGGTAAACCTCTTTTGCTCCGGCGTGCTCTGCCGAGTCACGTACCGCGCGTTTTTCAACTTCTGTAATTCCCGAGGGAATACAAATAACCATTCTCAAGGACGGAGTAAACCATGATTTGCCTGGTTTGATCATTTTGATCATCCCCCGAATCATCGCTTCTGCTGCTTGAAAATCAGCGATAACGCCATCTTTCAGCGGTCGGACGGTTTTTATGTTTTCGTGAGTCTTGCCATGCATTTGCTGGGCTTGCCGTCCGATGGCTATGACTTTTCCCGTGGTGCGGTCTTTGGCAACGATAGAGGGTTCGTCTACAACCACCTTGTCATTGTAAATGATCAAGGTGTTTGCAGTTCCCAAGTCAATGGCTATCTCTTGCGTAAAAAAGCTAAACAGACCCATAGAAGGTTTCTTTCAAAGTTAGTGCTTAAAGTGTCTTTTACCTGTAAATACCATCGAAATCTTGTTTTCGTTACAGTAATCAACAGAAAGTTGGTCTTTTATTGAGCCACCCGGTTGTACCACCGATCTGATTCCTGCTTGATGGGCAATTTCAACGCTGTCGGGAAAAGGGAAAAAAGCATCAGAGGCCATTACAGCCCCTTCCAAGCTCAGTTCAAAATTCCCTGCTTTTTCGATCGCTTGTTTTAAGGCGTCAATTCGCGATGTTTGGCCTGTTCCGCTGGCCAGCAATTGTTTGTTTTTTGCCAGAACAATGGTATTCGATTTCGTGTGCTTGCAAAGTTTAGAGGCAAAGACCAAATCGTCCAAATCTTCTTCAGAAGGACGCGTATTTGTTACAAATTCAAAATCATCTTTGCTATCCGTGATGGCGTCTTTGTCTTGCCACAGATAACCATTCAAGGTTGTTCTGAGAATAGTCTTTGGCCATTCCACCGGTTTTTGTTTCAGCAGGATTCTGTTCTTTTTGGATTTCAGAATCTCAAGCGCTGCTTCATCGAACTCAGGAGCAATAACAACCTCGCAAAATATTTTATTAACCTCTTCAGCGGTGTTGGCATCGATGCGTTTATTGGCGATGAGTACTCCGCCGAATGCCGAAACGGGATCTCCCGCGAGAGCGTCTACAAATGCCTTCTTCAAGTCGGATCTTACCGCCATCCCGCAGGCATTGTTGTGCTTGAGAATTGCAAAGGCAGGATCGCCTTTTTGAAACTCATTCATCAACATCACCGCTGCATCGACGTCCAAAAGGTTGTTGTAGGAAAGTTCTTTTCCGTGAAGTTGATCAAAAACCTCGTCCAAATCGCCGTAGAAACGTCCTCTTTGATGTGGGTTTTCTCCATACCGAAGGGTTTTTCCTTTACCCGCACTTACTTTGAGCGCAGGCAATTCATCATCTAGGCTGAAGTAATTGTAGATCGCCGAATCGTAGTGCGAAGAGATTTCAAAAGCTCGGGCTGCCATTCTCTTTCGATCTGCCATTTCAGATGCACCGTCGTTCCGATTCAAAATATCGAGAAGGTCGCCATATGAATCTCGGCTTGGAACGATCAAGACATCTTTAAAATTTTTAGCGGCTGCGCGAATCAATGAAATCCCTCCGATATCGATTTTTTCAATGATTGCTTGCTCTTTTGCTCCGGAAGCGACTGTGTCTTCAAAAGGATATAGGTCTACAATCACCAAATCTATTTCCGGGATAGCGTATTCTTCCAGTTGGGCAATATCGCCTGCTTCTTCTCGTCTGCTCAAAATTCCACCAAAAACTTTCGGGTGAAGTGTTTTTACTCGCCCACCTAAAATACTCGGGTAGGCCGTCAAGTCTTCAACGGCCTCGACTTCTACCCCTTGTTCGCGAATGAATCTCTCCGTTCCTCCCGTGGAGTATATGGTGACATTCAGTTCTTTGAGCTTGGCAATAACGGGTTCCAACCGATCTTTGTGGAATACGGAAATAAGGGCAGTTTTAATCGGCTTCAAGACAGGATTTCTTTTGAACTTAGTACTTTATGCAATGTTAACAAGAAATGCCGTATCGAAGTCACTGTTGACGCGGCATTTGTAGGGTGTGTTAATAAAATGGCTACCCTGTTGATAACCTGATTTTTCTGTTTTTTACATGAGCGGTTCGAAACTATCCGTTCGAGAGGTGTAATTTTGAGTCGGATGTTAAAAGTCCCGACCTGTATGGCAAAGCTTAAAGTGTATGTGAGATTGATAAAAGAAGGGGTTGCATTTGCAATTTCTGCATTGATAGTTAATCGATTAAGGACAACGCTTTCGTTACTGGGGATCACCATTGGCATCTTCGCCATCATCTCTGTTTTCACATTGGTAGACAGCATGGAGCGAAGTGTGCGAAGCTCTTTTGAAAGCCTTGGTGATGATTCAATATTCATCGAAAGAATGCCTTGGGGACCCGAGGAAGGAGATGAGGAATATGCCTGGTGGAAATACAGAAAACGCCCCCAAGTGACCTACGACGAGGCCAAAACATTGAAGCAAAGAATGACCACTGCAGATGTAGTGAGCTTTTTTGGAGGGGCTTCGCGAAATGTGGAGTATAGAAACAGCTCTGCTGAGAATATTAACGTAATTGCTTCCGCAGAAGGGTTTGAGAACTTCATTACCGTCGATATCGGCGCAGGAAGAAACTTCACGTCAACTGAATTGAATTCGGGAAAAAGACTTTGTTTGCTAGGTTTTGATGTGGCTCAGTCCCTCTTTGGTGTTGAAAGCCCAATTGGTAAGAATATAAAAGTTGGAGGATTTCGGGCAACGGTTATTGGGGTTTTAGAAAAGGAAGGACAAAGTATGATCGGAGGAGGCGCGGATGAGTGGGTGATTGTTCCCGTTACTTTCGGCCAAATGATCATGAATCTTGACGAGTCGAACACACAAATAACCATGAAACCGAAGCAGTTTGTTTCTCTCAAGGCCATGGAAGATGAGGCGATGATGCATATGCGCTCCATTCGAAAACTTCGCCCTTCCGAAGAAAAAAACTTTGCGTTGAACAAGTCCAGCATGCTTAGTAATGGTCTCGATCAAGTCTTTGGTGTATTGACTTTGGTGGGGTTAATCATCGGTGGGTTTTCCATACTCGTTGGTGGTTTCAGTATCGCCAATATCATGTTTGTCTCGGTAAAAGAAAGAACCAGTATCATTGGCATACAGATGGCCCTTGGCGCTAAAAGAGGTTTTATCCTTTTCCAATTTCTCTTCGAGTCCGTATTCCTTTGTCTGATCGGCGGCGGAATCGGGCTGTTTATAATATTTCTTGGCGGATTAGCTGCCTCCGCCATGACAGACTTTGACCTGAGTCTTACTCTCGAGAACGTAGCTATCGGCTTGGGGTCTTCCGTGGCCATTGGCTTGATTTCGGGATTTATTCCGGCTTTCACGGCCTCTCGAATGGTACCTGTGGAAGCTATTCGAAGTAACTAGTCTGACTTTTTATCTCTACCCTTGTTTTATCGACTCATTAGTTATCTGACCAAATGCACGGTCCAATGAGCCTTACTTGGTAATTTCCTATATGTCGCTCGAAGTGAAATAGCTCGACTTCTTAATCACACGCTAGGTCTACGATCATCAGGAAATTCTTTAGGATAGCCACCACAGCCCCTTATTCGTCGAGAAGTACCGTCGGGAAAAACCTTGGAGAAGAGAATCTTAATCATGTTTTGTCGAAGACCAATAAGGCCACTCATTTATGTATGTTGATGGTTTTTGAATTCAAGAAATGGAATGCCCACCATTTGATGGACACGTTCAGTTGTATTCAAATGGATGATGCGCTAATGCGGATTACCGACTTACAGTGAAGGGCCAAACGCGAACAAAGTACTCCATTGTCTGGACCCTATGATTACTACACGACGATATTTCTCGTGTTCTTCTTGTCTTTTTCCCTTTCGCTGTTGTCGAAAATTCATGGAGTTGGGAGCGATTTGGAGGGTTGTGCCCGCTACCGTCATCGTTAGTTGGATTTTTTATCAGATTTATGTGATTGGTCAAGTGATGTCCAAGCCTTTTGCCGGCTGGAAAACAGACGTTGCGATGACTGACATTTGCACTACGATTGAGATTGATCTGAAAGAAGTAATTGGTGATTCGGATATTCCCGAGAAGGTGAAGCCGAAAGGTGGAGCGTTGATGTAGGGAGTTTATTGTGGGGCTTCGGCCAACGGCCGTGACTGCAATTGACTAAGAACTTCTCTTAAAAACTCTTACATCGAAGAAATCTCGCTGGCAAACCGGTAAGCAGCTGGTAGCCTATAGCTGGCAGCAGAAAGCTAACAACGACAACCCCAAAAGCAAACTGCACCCTGCTCCTTGACCAAGCTGAAAACCCTAAAAACTAAACGCCACACCCAGCGACATAGCCCATTGGTTCGTTTTTGAATTCTGGGTGTCGTATGTGAAACTTCCGTCACTGCCAATTACCACGGTCTCAGGGTCGATATAAGTTACCTCGCCTCCCGTTTGATTGTCGTAGCGAGCTTCTAGAAAAATTCCGGGGACAAGCTGATATTTTAATCCAATAGCCCAACCTGCTATAAAAGTGAAGTCTCTTTCGGCGAGGTC
>JGI12210J13797_11071110_pt1 | contig 13500 bp, 11 predicted proteins | sample ElkSlonscriptome_3_FD_13797 | JGI IMG/M metagenome (IMG submission 13797)
TAGAGGCGGTTGTTTGTGCTGGTGACCCACTCGCAGAACTGCTGCCATACGTTAGCGCTGCTGCGCTGCTGTAGGGTAGTAGTCATATGTAATGAGTGCCTTTTGATAAAGTCAATATTGAGTGAGCAGTTACGCTCATCTCGTATAAGTAATGTAAACCATAGTTTGAGTTTTGTAAAGCAGGCTCATCTGAACGGATCTGTTTTTGTGGTGAGCTAGATTCAGGCAGAGAGCAAGGCGATCGCCCCCTGCAGTCCGTTACAGTTTCCTTAACTCACTGCCATTTGACAGCAATGCATATGAGACTGTGATCAACACTTGGTGTGAAATCTCATGATGCAACTTAAAAGACTGACTCAACCCCTGCAACGTGCCAAGCGATCGCCGCTGATGTACGCTATTCCGCTTTCAATGCTGATGGTGGGCGTGGCCCTGATGCGCCCTGCTCCCGCACAGGATAGTCCTGGCCGTATTCTGTCCATCACTGGGCGAGGCGCTGAGTCCGCGCCGACCTCGGCAACGCGGGTATCGTTGGGAGTCGAGGTCAATGCAGAGACCGCCGAAGAGGCCCAGGCCGAAGCCGCCCGGCGCTCTAGCCGCGTTGTCGATTTGCTGAAGTCTAAGACGGTAGACCTGCTTCAGACAGCGGGGATCACCCTCAACCCTCGCTATGACTATTCCAACAATCAGCGGCGGCTTTTGGGCTACACCGCGACCAATACCGTCAGCTTTGAAGTCGAGACAGAGCGAGCTGGCCCGCTACTTGATGAGCTGGTGCAATCTGGGGCCACCACCATCAACGGGATCAGCTTTATCGCCAGCGACGAGGCGATCGCCATCGCTCAGCGCCAGGCGCTGCGGGAAGCGGTTCAAGATGCCCAAGAGCAAGCCACGGTTGTGCTTGACGCATTGGGGCTCCAGATGCAAGACGTTGCCGGAATTCAGGTCAACGGAGCCCGCACCCCACCGCCAGTGCCGTTTCCAGCGGCGAGAGCCGAGGCTATGGTGTCCAATGATGCTTCTACCCCTGTTATCGGCCAAGAGCAAGAGGTGAACGCTTCTGTCACCCTGCAGATTCGCTATTGATAGCTTCGCTGCCGGGGATTCCATAAATTTGTAAAATTCACGAAGGGCTATCAAATAGGCTAGCCGTCCCTATCTATGGGAATCTGTGGGAAATATAACATCTCCCATAGCAGAGAAATTCTGCCCTCTCGCCTTATCTAATAGGGCAATAAGGCGGGGTTGAGCGCCCAAACATAGCAGTTGAGGTAATTGCAGCCATGGCCATCCTGAAGCGATCGCAGTTCAAAGGGTTCAGTTCCAAATGGGCTAACGCATTGGCCGGTGTAGCCGCATTCTCCGGAGCGGCCACCTTGATAGGGGCTGGAGGGCTGCAGGCCGTTCAGGTTGCCGATGGCACGGTTTTCTTTGACCGCCCGCCGCTATTCGGTGAAGCCACCACAACTCGAGATGGCGCAGGGCGGCCTAGCCCTGCCTACTACTTCACTCTCTCTGTTCCCCAAGATGCAGGGGAGCCTCTGCAGCGGGTTGTGATTGCTCAGCGCGATGGAGATAGCGCATTTCGGGAGGTAGAGTTTGAGCCTGAAGACACACAGGCTTTTGTCGGAGCTAATCGGCGCGGTGAAGCGCTTCCCCTTGGGGAGGTCACCTGGGACGATGGCAGCAACACCTTATCTATAGAATTTGATCCACCCGTCGCCCCCGGCACTCCCGTCGCCCTGCGGCTTGAAGCAGAGCGCAACCCTCGCCGTGGCGGCGTCTATTTATTTGGGGTGACGGTTTTTCCTGCCGGGGAGCGGTCCCACGGCCAATTTATTGGCTACGGGCGGCTTCACTTTTATGACAACTCGGATAGTGATATCTTCTCTAGATTCCGCCATCGCCGTCACCGCCACCGCTGAGGGTGCTGGTGCCGCTGATGTCGCGATCGCCAGCTTAGTAGGCCGTTTGGGCTTACTTTCTCGGCTCATCTTCTTGGATTGTTACATGGGGGGCTAACATCGCTGCTCTAAGGCAAAATGTTAGACAAATTACCAAAAGCCACCAGCGAATTGCTCAAATGGTCCCTAAACCTGGTAGATTTGAGCGAGTATTAGCGAAATGGTCTTGAGGAAGATGAAAGTCCTAGTTATTGGTGGAGATGGTTACTGCGGCTGGGCAACGGCGCTGTACCTTTCAAATCAAGGTCACGAGGTCGGAATTTTAGATAGTCTGGTGCGTCGCCACTGGGACAACACTCTCTGCGTCGAAACGCTGACCCCTATCGCTCCAATTCAAACCCGGATTCAGCGTTGGACCGATCTGACGGGCAAGCACATTGACCTGTTCCTCGGCGACCTAACCGACCACAGCTTTACCGAAAAGACGTTGCTGTCGTTTGAGCCAGAAGCGGTGGTTCACTTTGGAGAGCAGCGCTCTGCACCCTTCTCCATGGTAGACCGTGAGCATGCGGTGCTGACCCAGGTGAACAATGTCGTGGGCACCCTGAATTTGCTCTACGTGATGCGAGAGCATTTCCCCGACTGTCATTTGATCAAGCTAGGCACCATGGGCGAGTACGGCACGCCCAATATCGATATCGAAGAAGGCTACATCACCATTGAGCACAACGGTCGTAAAGATACCCTTCCCTACCCCAAACAGCCAGGATCCTTCTATCACCTCAGCAAGGTCCACGACTCCCACAACATTCAGTTTGCCTGCAAAATCTGGGGTCTACGGGCCACCGATCTCAACCAGGGCATTGTCTATGGCGTGCTGACAGATGAGACCGGTATGGATGAGCTGCTGATCAACCGGCTCGATTATGACGGTGTCTTTGGTACAGCGCTCAACCGCTTTTGTATTCAGGCGGCCATTGGCCACCCGCTGACGGTCTATGGCTCCGGTGGCCAGACCAGAGCCCTGCTCGACATTCGCGACACGATTCGCTGCATTGAAATCGCGATCGCAAATCCTGCCGACGCTGGCGAGTTCCGTGTCTTCAACCAGTTCACCGAAATGTTCAGCATCAACGACCTGGCGATGATGGTGAAGAAGGCCGGCAATTCTATGGGCATAGACGTCGAGGTCAATAACATAGAGAACCCGCGAGTCGAGGCAGAGGAGCATTACTTCAACGCCAAAAATACCAAGCTACTAGACCTAGGTTTAGAGCCCCACTACCTCTCAGATTCGCTACTCGATTCACTGCTCAATGTGGCAGTGAAGTACAAGCAGCGGGTCGACAAAAAGCAGATTCTGCCCAAGGTGTCGTGGCGCAAGTCCTCGAACGCCTAGTTCTAAACCCGTTGACTGCGTGAGGTAAGATATGCGGATTGCCCTATTTACGGAAACCTTCTTGCCGAAGGTTGACGGCATTGTGACGCGCCTGAGCCAAACAGTGGACCACCTTCAACGGCTGGGAGACCAGGTGCTTGTGGTGTCCCCCGATGGCGGGTTGACGGAATATAGAGGAGCCCAAATTTACGGGGTTCCCGGATTTCCCCTGCCGCTCTATCCAGAGCTGAAGCTAGCGCTTCCTCGTCCGGCCATTCGCCAGGTGATGGAAGACTTTAAGCCGGATTTAGTCCACATCGTCAATCCAGCAGTGCTAGGCGTGGGAGGGCTATATTACGCCAAGTCACTCGATGTGCCGCTGGTGGCGTCTTACCACACCCACCTCCCCAAATATCTCGAGCATTATAACCTGGGGATGCTAGAGGGGGTGCTTTGGGAAGTGCTAAAGGCAATGCACAACCAAGCGCAAATCAATCTTTGCACCTCAACAGCAATGGAAGACGCCCTCACTAGCCAGGGCATCGAGCGCGTGGCGGTGTGGCAGCGCGGCGTTGATACAGACCTGTTTCAGCCCCACCACGCTAGCGCAGATATGCGATCGCGGCTGAGTGAGGGGAACCCCGACGACCCGCTGCTGCTCTATGTGGGACGCCTGTCGGCGGAAAAAGAAATTGACCGCATCAAGCCGGTGCTAGAGTCTATTCCCAATGCGCGGCTGGCCTTAGTGGGCGATGGCCCCTACCGTCAAGAGCTAGAGCAGCATTTCGCTGGCACGGCCACTAACTTTGTGGGCTATCTCACAGGCGTAGATTTAGCGGCGGCCTTTGCCTCCTCAGATGCCTTCGTCTTCCCGTCTCGCACTGAGACGTTGGGGCTGGTGCTGCTGGAGGCCATGGCAGCGGGCTGCCCTGTGGTAGCAGCCGGAACAGGCGGCATCACAGACATTGTGGATGATGGTGTCAACGGCTATCTATTTGACCCAACGGATGAGAACGGGGCGATCGCAGCGACGCAGCGGCTGCTAAACCATAGTGACGAGCGTGACGCGATGCGCATTCGGGCTCGGGAAGAGGCGGAGCGCTGGGGCTGGTCTGCGGCAACGCAGCAGCTCCAAACGCTCTACCAATCGGTGCTATCCAAGCCGGATTTGATGGCGGCCTAAATTGAGCCTGGCCAGATGAGGGCCGCTCAAATCTAGCCCATTTGCGCGGCGTATTGTGCCGCTCCCACCAGCCCAACTTTGGGATTCAGCACGATATGGACCGGCACCTGCTCTAGCAGTGAGCTAACCCGGCCCTTTTCTAGAAACGCTTTCATAAACGCCCCCGATTTGAGCAGCTCTAGGTTTTTGGCGGCGATGCCCCCAGCGATAAAGAGGCCGCCATAGGGCAGCAATTTGAGCGCCAAATTTCCGGCCTCTGCCCCGTAGGCTCCAGAGAAAATCTGCATGGTGCGTTCACTGAGGTAGTCTTCATCATCTGCCGCTGCCGACGTCGCGATCGCTGCGGCTGGGTCCACGGTTTTCTCTTTCAATCCCGTCTGGCGCTCCCATTCTCGGACGGCCTCACCGACAAGGGGCGACTCGTCTGTCATCTTGCGATCGCGCAAAAACTGGTAGATGGCGACTATACCCTGCCCAGAGACAACCCGCTCTGCCGAAATGCGGGTGATGCTGAATTTGTCGCGAAGATAGAGCAAGAGCTGAAACTCAAGCTCGGATCGCGGGGCAAAGTCGGCATGGCCACCTTCCGATGGAAATACCGAGTAGCGGCCATCGCAGGGCACAAGAAACCCTTGCCCCAAGCCCGTTCCTGCCCCAATGACAGCAACAGGCGCATCGGCTTGAGGCTGCACATCCTGAAGCGTATGTAAATCCTGCTGGTTTAGAGCAACTACACCGTAGCCAATCGCCGCAAAATCGTTGATCAGCTCAACCCGAGGGATTTTCAGGGTCTTTCCCAGGCGATCGCCCTCTAGCAGCCAGGAGAGATTGGTGAGTGAGGATGTATTGTCTGCCACAGGTCCGGCAATGGCAAAGCAAGCCTGCTCTGGCTGGGGCGTGATGCCAGTCGCCGCCTGGGTCTCGCGGTAAAACTGCTGAACGATAGGGGCGAGATCAGGGTACTCCCCGCTGGTGTATTTTGCCTCATGCACAGTCTCCAGCTGATCTTTTTTCCCTCCTGGTGATGCTTTGACTAGCCTTAAAATTGTTTTTGTTCCCCCAATATCCCCGGCCAAAAGCTGTGTCATAGATAATCTCCATAGAATGATGTGATAGTAGAATCGGGCTTGACGTCCAAATGATGCTGCACCGACAATAAGCGCACCCATGAGCCAACCTATCGCTGACCTCAGAGAAGACTACACTCAAAGAACGCTGGAGCAATCTGACGTAAGCCCTGATCCATTTCAACAGTTTCAAGCCTGGTTTGACGAGGCCATCCGCGCTGAAATTCTTGAACCCAACGCCATGACTCTGGCAACTGCCGATGCCAATGGCATTCCATCGGCTCGAATTGTCTTGCTCAAAGGTCTAGACGACCGCGGTTTTGTGTTCTACAGCAACTACGAGAGCCATAAAGGCCGGGACCTGGCCCAAAATCCCCATGGGGCGCTGGTATTTTGGTGGGGAGACCTAGAACGCCAGGTCCGCATTGAAGGGACAATCAGCCGCGTGAGCGCTGAAGAATCAGATGCTTATTTCCACAGTAGGCCCATCAGCAGTCGGCTTGGGGCTTGGGCTTCAAACCAAAGTCGCCCCACGACTAGGGCCGTTCTAGAGCAGCGCATGGCCGATTTGGCCGCGCAGTACAAAGATGCCCCCATTCCTCGCCCGGACCATTGGGGGGGGTACCGCCTGTCGCCGCATCTGATTGAGTTTTGGCAGGGCCGCTCTAGCCGCCTGCATGATCGTCTTGTCTATCGACGGCAACAGGACGCTTCCACGGGCTCGGCGTCTGGGTTGCAGTGGGCGATCGCTCGACTCGCGCCTTAAGGACTGCCTTTCCTTGGGGCGATCGCAAAAAAGGGGGCATGCCGATGCATGCCCCCTCTTCTAGCTGCTATGTCAACTGCTGTGAGCGAAAAACTTAGACCTTAGTCTGCTCAGCATTGACGTCCACCGTGGTAGCAACCTGCTCGGGCTGGTCAGAGGAGCGATTGAGCCAGCCCATCAGCAGCTGGGACACCTCCGTTACGAGCAGCGTGGCGACGATGCCGTCATCAATCCATCCAATGACGGGAATGATATCCGGTGCGATGTCAATGGGCGAAACTAGGTATAGCAGCGAGGCTCCAATGAGCAACCAGCGGTACTTTGGATGCCTCAACGTGGTGCGATACCAGTTATAAAAAGCTTGGACAATATTTGTAGATGGGTTGGGGTTGGCCATGGGCGTTTTCTCTTCTTGGAATCTGTTGGGTTTTGGGCAAGTCTAGAGCTGTTTGGATCCAATAGCTACATCGTGACAGACGGGCAGATAGCTGAGCAGTGTAGATAACGCGGCTTCCCCATTCGGTTTTCCTCCGTCAAGCCGTCTCCAGCAGCCCAATTCGCTCTGCAGGGCAATCAATGCGAGAAACGCATACCGCAAGTGAAATAGCTGAATATCTGGCCCGGTATTGTATCAGAAACAACAATTTTTCACGTTGATTTTTACATAATTAAACCTGTGAACAATGACTTGCCTCTCTGCTTCAAAACCAGCGGCAAGTGGTCAGCTCACACGTAGATGTTTTGTTAGCCCCGTGTCATTTGTTACGGCATACCATCAGTCTGTGAACTAATGTTAAGGCCAGATAGGATTTCAACGGAGTCTGTTTTGAGCGGTAGGCGAGCTGAGATTCGAGTCGCCGATGATATATATGTCGAGGGAAAATTGTGACTAGTGTTGTCCCAAACAAGCCGGAAAAAATGAATAAGTTTGAGCGGTTCAAGGCTGAGAAAGATGGCTTAGCCGTTAAGCGAGAGCTGGAAACCTTCGCCAAACTAGGCTGGGAAGACATTGATGAGACAGACCGCGATCATCGCTTGAAGTGGCTGGGCGTTTTCTTTCGCCCTGTGACCCCTGGCAAATTTATGCTGCGGATGCGGATGCCCAACGGCATTTTGACCAGTGAGCAAATGCAGGTCTTGGCCGAAATTGTGCAGCGCTACGGTGACGATGGCAATGCCGATATCACCACGCGGCAAAACCTTCAGCTGCGGGGTATTCGGCTAGAAGATATTCCTGACATCTTTCAGCGGCTACATGGGGTAGGGATGACGTCCATACAGTCGGGTATGGATAACGTCCGCAACATCACCGGTTCTCCCATGGCGGGCATTGACGCGAGCGAGCTGATTGACACGCGCGACTTGGTGAAGCAAGTGCAGGACATGATCACCAACAGCGGTGAGGGCAACCCTGAGTTTACCAATTTGCCCCGCAAGTTCAATATTGCCATTGAGGGCGGACGGGATAATTCAGTTCACGCCGAAATCAACGATATTGCCTTTGTACCGGCTTACCGAGACGGTGAGCTAGGCTTCAATGTCTTGGTGGGGGGGTTCTTCTCCGCCAAGCGCTGTGAAGCGGCTATTCCCCTGAACGTGTGGGTTCCCCCCGAGGAAGCCGTTGTCGTTGGCCTTTGCCGCGCCATTCTTGAGGTTTATCGGGACAATGGCCCCCGCGCTAACCGGCAAAAGTCACGTCTGATGTGGCTGATCGATGGGATGGGGCTGGAGCGTTTCCGTGAGGCGGTGGCCCAACAGCTAGGGCAAGACCTGCTGACCGCAGCGCCGGAAGACGAAATCGACTGGGATAAGCGAGACCACATTGGCATTCATCCTCAGCAGCAAGAGGGCTACAGCTATGTAGGGCTTCATGTCCCCGTCGGACGTCTGTTTGCTCAGGACATGTTTGATATTGCCCGCATCGCCGAGGTCTACGGCGCCGGGGAAATTCGCCTAACGGTGGAGCAAAACCTGATCGTTTCCCACGTGCCTGACTCCCGCCTCGATGCGCTGCTGCAGGAATCTCTGCTACAGCGATTCACCATCGACCCCGCGCCCCTGACGCGATCGCTCGTGTCTTGCACTGGAGCGCAGTTTTGCAACTTTGCCCTGGTTGAGACCAAAAACCGAGCCTTGGCCCTGGCTAGGGAGGTAGAGTCTGAGCTGGAGCTGCCTCGCTCGGTACGCATTCACTGGACCGGCTGCCCCAACTCCTGTGGTCAGCCTCAGGTGGCAGAAATTGGCTTCATCGGCACCAAAGTTCGCAAAGACGGCAAAACCGTTGAAGGCGTCGATGTCTATATGGGCGGCAAAGTGGGCAAAGATGCCGTACTGGGGGAGCGGGTGATGAAGGGAATCCCCTGCGATGAGCTGAAGCCGATGTTGACAGATCTGCTGATAGAGCATTTTGACGCCAAGCCTAAGCAGGCGGCATAGCGGCCATCTATAGCCGCAAAAAAGCTTTGGGCATTGAGGAATAGTATCCTCTTGCCCATCGGAAGCTCCCAGGCGACGCGGGGAGCGTGAGAAGCCCGTAGACGGACATCCGAAAGGGGTCTACGGCGACTGTTTTTTACCTAAATTTGGAGCGCAATATCGATGCTTGGAGAGTTATTTACCAAGCCAACTCAGGGAAGGTATAAAATACTACACCTGACGTGGTTCGCATTTTTTCTGTCGTTTGTTGTTTGGTTTAACTTTCCTCCCTTTGCAACAACGATCGCACAAGACTTTGGCCTAGAGCAGCCTCAGGTGCTGACAATAGGTCTATGTAACGTCGCATTGACGGTTCCGGCTCGGATTTTGATCGGCATGCTGCTGGACAAATACGGCCCTCGCTTGACGTATTCTTTGCTGCTGATCTATGCAGCGGTGCCTTGTATGATTTTTGCAACGGCTCAAAGCTTCAACCAGCTGGTGATTGGCCGTCTGCTGATGGGCATCGTGGGCGCTGGCTTTGTCATCGGAATTCGCATGACCGCTGAGTGGTTTCCGCCTAAGGAAGTGGGAACAGCAGAAGGCATCTACGGGGGCTGGGGCAACTTCGGATCTGCCTTTTCAGCTTTCACCATGGTGCTGTTCGCGCTAGGGCTGGCGTTTCTGCCGGGCGCGCTCCAGTTTGACCAAGCGGAGAGCTTCCGAGTCCTGGCCTTCCCACCCTTTCAGACCGATATTCTGAACTGGCGGGCGGCGATCGCAGGCAGCGGTATCATCGCGGCGCTCTACGGTATCTTCTACTATTTCAACGTCTCTGATACGCCCCCCGGCAGGGTCTACCAGCGTCCTGCTAGCGCCCGCGGCATTGAGGTCACCACAAAGCGCGACTTCTGGTTCTTGATGGCGATGAACGCTCCCCTAACCATCATTCTGATGGTGCTGGCATGGCGGCTGCAGAAGGTCAACTTCTTGAATAACGGCGGTATGTATGTCGCTTGGCTGCTGCTGCTGGGTCTCTATGCGTTCCAGGCTTATAACTGCTGGACGGTTAACAAAGACTTGCTGGCGGGTCGTAAAGTCTATTCTCCCGAAGATCGCTACCGCTTCCGTCAGGTGGCCATGCTAGAGCTGACCTATATTGCCAACTTCGGATCCGAGCTGGCGGTTGTGACCATGCTGCCGTCCTTCTTTGAAGGCACCTTTGGATTGGATAAGGCAACGGCGGGCCTGATTGCGGCTAGCTATGCCTTTATGAACCTAGTCTCTCGTCCTGGCGGCGGCATCATCTCTGACCGCATGGGGAGCCGTAAGTGGACCATGGTTGTTCTGACGGCGGGAATGGGCATCGGCTACCTGCTGATGAGTACTGTCAATAGCGCTTGGCCGCTGCCCTTGGCGGTGCTGCTCACCATGACCTGTTCCTTTTTTGTGCAGGCGTCTGAGGGATCTACCTTTGCCATTGTGCCCCTCGTCAAGCGCCGGATCACGGGCCAGGTTGCTGGCAACGTGGGGGCTTATGGCAACGTGGGCGCGGTGGCCTTTTTGACGACTCGCCTGCTGTTTGCCAATGCTTCTTCAGCAGCCAACGGTGGGGAAGCGGTGATGGGCGCGGTTAACTCTAGCTTCTTCCAGGTTCTAGGAACTGTAGGTCTGATTGTGGCTTTCCTCTGCCTCTTCTTCCTAGATGAGCCTAAAGGATCATTTGCGGAATTTCACGAAGGCGAGACGGAGACCCATCCTTCGTCAATGCCAGAAGATCAGTCGGCTCGTATCATCTAAATTACCCTGGGTGATGTCACTCTGAATCGATGGATATCCCCGTAAGGGCGCAGCGTGCTGTGCCCTTACACCCCTATCTACCTTACGTATCGCGCTCTGTACTGGAGGATGACCATGACGGACTCATCAAAAACCCTATGCCCCTACTGCGGTGTTGGCTGTGGTTTAGAAGTGCTGCCTCCGGCACGGCCGGGCGGTAAGGCGACGCTGCGGGCTCCTGATGGTCAGCCGATCTGGCAAGTGCGGGGCGATCGCGCCCATTCATCGAGTAAAGGACAGGTGTGCGTCAAAGGAGCAACGGTGTCCGAATCTCTACATAAAGACCGGCTCAAATATCCCATGCTGCGCGATAGCCTCAGCGAGCCATTTCGTCAGGTCAGCTGGGATGAGGCCATGGAGCGCTTGGTGGGACGCCTGCGCATGACGCTAGAGCAGCAGGGGCCTGAGGGAATCTGTATGTATGGTTCTGGTCAGTTTCAGACCGAAGATTATTATGTCGCCCAAAAACTGCTCAAAGGCTGTTTGGGCACCAACAATTTTGACGCTAACTCTCGCCTCTGTATGTCTTCTGCAGTGGCAGGCTACATGCAGAGTTTTGGAGCTGACGGACCGCCCTGCTGTTACGATGACCTGGAAAAAACAGACTGCGCTTTTCTGATTGGCACCAACACCGCCGAATGCCACCCAATCGTGTTCAACCGGCTGCAAAAATACCACCGCAAAAATCGCCACGTAAAAATGATTGTGGTGGATCCTCGGGCCACATTGACCGCGAAGACGGCAGATCTGCATTTGGCCATTCGCCCCGGCAGCGATCTCTACCTGCTCAACGGCATTGCCCACCTACTGATTCGCTGGAACGCCATCAACGCTCTGATGGTCGATGAATGCACCACGGGCTATGCTGACTTTGTCGAAGTGGCAGAGCAGTACCCCCCCGAGCGCGTTGCCCAAGAATGCGGTATTGCCGTAAAGGATTTAGAGCAGGCCGCCCGCTATTGGGCCGAGAGCGATCGCGTTTTGTCTCTGTGGTCTATGGGCATCAACCAGTCCTCAGAAGGGACGGCCAAGGTGCGCAATTTGATCAACCTGCACCTGATGACAGGCAACATCGGCAAGCCTGGGGCAGGGCCATTTTCTCTCACGGGGCAACCCAACGCCATGGGAGGGCGAGAAGCGGGCGGACTCGCCCATATTCTGCCCGGATACCGCCTGGTGAAAAATCCTCAGCACCGCAGCGACATAGAGCAGCTGTGGCAGCTCCCGGAGGGGCAAATCTCTCCACAGCCGGGTTTAGCGGCCTGGGATATGATTCGGGCCTTGGAGCAAAATCAGGTGGGGGTGTTCTGGGTGGCGGCGACAAACCCAGCGGTAAGCATGCCGGATCTTGAGCGCACCAAAGCCGCCCTGCTCAAGTCTCCATTTACGGTCTGCCAGGACGCCTACTACCCTACTGAAACGGCCCACTACGCCCATCTTTTGCTGCCAGCGTCGCAGTGGAGCGAGAAAACAGGGGCCATGACTAACTCGGAGCGTGTGGTAACCCTATGTCCTGCGTTTCGTCCTGCCCCCGGCAGCGCCCGCCCCGATTGGGAGATTTTTGCTGAGGTGGGTCGCCGCATGGGCTTTGAGGCCCAGTTCTCGTTCGAAAACTCGGCCCAGGTCTACGGGGAGTTTGTGCAGGCGACCCGCGATCGCCCTTGTGACATGACCGGCATCAGCCATGAGGGGCTGCAGCGCGAGGGACCGATCCAATGGCCTTACCCCCAGAGCGATGCTGAGTCGGGCGGCGCGATCGCCAACGACAAGCGGCTCTATACCGACTTCCGCTTTCACACTCCTGATGGTCGGGCAAGGTTCAGCGCCTTCCACGCCAATGGCCTTGCTGAACCCCCAAGCCCGGACTATCCTATGGTGCTCACCACCGGTCGGCTATATGGCCACTGGCATACGCAAACCCGCACGGGGCGCATCACCAAAACTGTCAACATGCATCCAGAGCCGTTTTTGGAGATTCATCCCAGGGATGCCCAACAGCTAGAGGTTGAGGATGGGCAGATGGTGGAGGTGCGATCGCGGCGCGGGATGGGCCGATTCAAAACCAAGGTAACAAAGGCGATCGCGCCAGGAACTTTATTTGCCCCCATGCACTGGGGCTTTCTCTGGGCAGATGATGCCGAGGTCAATGCGCTCACTCATCCGGCAGTCTGTCCCATTTCGCTGCAGCCCGAGCTGAAAGCTTGCGCCGTCGCGATCGCCCCGGTGTCAGATTCAACCCGCCTAGAGGTAAGCGCCCAAACCCAGCGCAAGGAGGTGCTAGTGTATTAACGTTATGACCTTTTTTGCCTTCGAAGCCGATTTTGTCCAATCGCTGCGCTGCATCCCAATGCAGGTGCGCTACAAGCTTGATACCTGCGGCGTTAAGCTCAAGCTAGCCCACTGGCACAGCCTGACAGCGGAAGAACGGCAGCAGCTTGTTGTGCTGCCCTGTGATGGGCCAGAGACGGCCGCCCCATACCGAGACTATTTGCAGGCCTGCGTGACGGCTCACACAGGCGCTGCCGCAGGCCTGCTTCCTGTTGATCCTGACCCACCCTGGGCCCAGGCAGACCAGATTCCTGCAGCGGTGAGACAAAAGCTTGATGATAGCGACCAGCGCCTAACCTTGGCCCAATGGGCCGCTCTGTCGCCCCTGCAGCGCTTTGCGCTGATCAAGCTGAGCCGCCCTAGCCACGAGAACCGCAATTTTGGCCCAGCGCTGCAAGAATTTTTGGGCCAGTGACATTGCAGACTAGCGATCGTCTCCCGAGGCAGAAACGACCCGGTTGAGGGCAGACTTTAGCTTGCTGTAGATATCGGCGGTGGTGCTGGTGATGAGAGAATCAGGCGACACCTCAGCGGCGTCATCTGTAAAGCGGCTCGCTGCCACCGGCACCTCAACGCTGGGCCTAAACGGAGTGATGGCCTGTGGCGGTACCGCATCGTCT
>JGI12210J13797_10036871_pt1 | contig 13495 bp, 8 predicted proteins | sample ElkSlonscriptome_3_FD_13797 | JGI IMG/M metagenome (IMG submission 13797)
ACCTTCCCGTTCTCCTTCCGCAGAACGAAGACGATGAAGTTCGGCACCCGCAGTTCATCGCGCAGTTCAGGATAACGCTCGATGGCTTCCTTCGTAGCGGTGGGTTCGATGATGCGATCCACCAGGAAACCCGCCTCACGATAGCCCTGATAATAGGTCTCCAGCGTGCGGTGAAAATTCGTGAATTCGATGCCCATCATCATCCAATCCCGCTCCGATTCCGCAAAGTAATCGTCCAGAATCACGTGCAGCTTCTTCCCCGTTTCGTCTTTCTGCCAATGGCCGACAGCGGATCGCATGGGATGCAGATTGGCGACGATGAAACGGCCGCCGCTTTTAAGGAGACGCCAGATGGCCCGCGTGTTATCACGCCAGCGAGGGAGATCGCACTGGTTCAGGTAAGAGACGGCCAGATCGAAGGACTCGGCTTCGAGATGGCTGAGGTCCTGCACATCGCCGAGCTCGTATTCGTCGTTTTCACCCTGCAGCTCCCGGGCCGCTGCGATCATCGGGGCGCAGGCGTCGATGCCGAGCACCCGCTTGGCCCCTCGACTTGCCAGCATTCGACAGAACCGGCCTTCGCCGCAGCCGGAATCGAGGATTCTCTTTCCTGTGACATCCCCGCACGCCGCGAGCATCGGCGGATCGAGCAAACCGCAACGGTTCGCGTTCGGTCCATCCCGCATCTCGCGAATCCATCGCGTTGAGAGGTCGACCCATTGTTGCTTGAGTGTTTGGTTTTCCGGCACTTGTTCGGAATTCAAAGGATGATGTTAGGATGAGCTTCCCTCTCAGCGGTTCAGCAACTGAGCTTTCATCGTCTCCGGCAAGTTCGATGCGGTAATGCCGTTCCTCGCCGCAACGGGATCTTCATTCATCCAGTTCCGCGCAGCGCGTTCCATTTCCACATGGCGTTGCACAGGATCTTGAATGGTTTCCGACCAGAGGAAAGCTGATTCGGGTTCGCTTTCGTGCAATTCTGAAACTAATTCCCCAACTGCGACCTCGCGAAGTTCGTTCTCGGGAAGCTCGGCAACCCATTCGGCCGTCGCTGGCAGATCGGTGTCCGCCCAGTGCTTGACGAGTGTCTCGTGGAAGTCCTGCCCGAACCAATCGTTTTGCAATTGTGCCGGCGCCCACTCCGCCCATTCCGCAATACTAGCTGGATCCGAATAGATGGAATGCAGGGCCGTTTTTCGTGCCACCCGGCTTTGGACACTGCCGGGCGGCAAGTCCTCGATGTAACTTTGCGCGGCGCTTTCATCGTGGAGGGCGAGTTCCGAGATCATGCCTTCGAGAATGATGCCCCGATCCTCTTCGCTCGGTAAAGCCTCTGCCCAAGCGAGCGCCTGTTCCGCATCGCCCTGATACCATTGCGTCCCAAGGTCGCGAATGAAAAAGAGACGTTCATTGTTCGCTTGCGGCACAGGGGCCCGTAAAGCGGTGTCGAGAGCGAGGCGCGGTTCTTTCTGAATCCATCGGCTGAAAATGGTTTGGTAAACCCTGCTGTTGCGTTGTGACTCCGGAAGCTGTTCGTAAAGAGCCAAGGCTTTCAAAGGGTCGTCAGCCGCGATGCCGGAAAGGAGTTGTTGGTGGGTGCGCCAATTGGTTGGGTCCAGACGTTGCAAAGCGGTTTCCCAAGCTTGTTCCGGATCGGTTTTGGCCAGTTCACGCATGGCGGCGACTTCGAACCGTGTCATTTGTCCTTGGAACAACGCCTCGTGTGCATCGAGAAAAGCCAGCAATCGGTGAGGATCCTGTTGGGCGAGGGCGCCGAGAAGAAATTGGAGGTGATGGTAGACACCTGTCGCCCAGTCTTCTCGCGGCATCGCCAAAAGGTAATCGAGCAAACCGACGAGGGCTTCCGCCTCGAGAGCCGCCGCGATGCGGTTGAATAAACGGGCACGTTCCAGTGAGGAAAACGTTTCCGAACCGCGCAAGAGATCGAGCAGGGCTCGCGGGTTGTCGCGGCTGAAAGCCTGAAGCCTGGCTTTCATCGCCTGCCATTGCGCTTCGAATTCTTCGATCGAGTCGAATTCCGATAGGTCCAAGGAAGCAGTATCGTTCCTCGATGATGCGTCTTCTAGCATTGAGGCTTTGGAAATGGATTGTGGAGTTTGAGCGGGCGCGTTCCAGGAAAGAGAAGTTCCGCCCGGCAGGAACAAGGCGGCCATGGCGAAAAGAGCGGCAACGAGGCAAGCTAGGAGCAGATAGAATGTTAAAGATTTCGAATTCATTCGTTCTGTAGCAGCTGGTCTTTGGCGAAGGGAGAGAGAGGCGATTGCTGCAGACTCGTGCGGGCAAGGTCGGGATCTTCACGCAGCCAGCGGCGGCCGATCCGGCTGATGGTTTGATCCCGTTGTGGCAGGCTGTGAAGGGTCGAGGCCCAGGCCATGGCTTCTTCATAAGAACGTTCATGACGCAGTTTATGATCGACGACCTGCAAAACGGCGGCATCCCGCGCGTTACCTTCCGGGAGTGCGGCGACCCATTCCGCGGCTTCCATCGGGTTGGAGCGCAACCAGTCCGTGGCGAGTTCTCCCATTAGCCCCTCCTGGACCTGGCCGTCGGGCATGGTTTCCGCATACGCCGCGGCTGCCGCGATATCCGTCTGCGCCAAAGTGCCAGCGACGATTCCCTGTAGCTCGGTCTTCAAGGCAGGGTCCTCAATGGTTTGCGCGAAGTCCTGCGCCTGGCTGGGATCCCACCCGGCGAGATGCTCGAGAAAGACTTCGAACACAGGTCGGCTCGATTCCGATTCCGGGAGTTCCGCGATCCATTCGTAAAAGGCTTCTGGATCGGCAGCCAACCATTGCTGAGCGGATTGATGCTTCAGCTGGAGATCATGCGGCTGCTCGACCGGCGTCTGAAGCAGGGTCTCCAGAGCGGCCTGCGGATCGGTGCGGTGCCATGACCCGAAAATCGTCCAGGCTTCATGACGGGCCAGGGGACCGGTGGATAATCGCTGGGCAAGCTGAAGCGCTTCACGAGGATCTTGCCTGGCAACCATCTCGATCATGGGCTGGCGAACCCAATCGGGGACTGCCTCCTGAAAATCCTTCTGCACGGCGGCAATGGCAGCTGATGGGTCGTCCGAGATCCATCGCTGCAGCACCTGTCTAGCCAAGTGGCTGTGATGCGACTGGGCGATCTGCCATGCGCGTTCGGGATCGACTTCACTCCAATGAGCGAAAATCAAATGCGTCAGCTTGGGATGGGACTCGAGCGGGGTCCCCTTCAGGCTTGCTAGCAATTCCTGGAGACCTGCCGAGTCGAGCGAGGTTACGAGTTCGATCCAGAGATCCGTTTTCATGCCGTCCGCTTCCATCGCTTCACTCGCGAGCAGCAATTGTAAAGTGCTGGCTACGGAGCGTCTTTGAGTGAAGTTCGAACGGCCAACGAACAGGTCTATCAACCCGGGAGGGTCCGGGTTAGCGGGAGCGAATTCCTGTATTGCAGCAACCGGCTGCTCTGAAGAAGCTACCGCCGTTGTGGTCTCATGAGGTTCACCCGACTTCGACAGCCAGAGCCAGAGATTCAACGCGAGCAACAGGGTAAACAGCGCGGTCAGACTGAGATTGAGATGACTTCGATCCATGAGAGGGTTAAGGCAAGTTAACCTCTTCGGTTTGTATCGCGCAAGCCTCGAGAACCCTGGCGTTCTCCTCATTCTTCGCTGCCTTTGGGTGAGCCTGACATTTCGGTTGTTTTGAACCGTTCGTCCTGTTGTGCTTTGAAAAGTTCCGACCGATGAAACTTCTCTTCACTGACAGCCCTGCGGGCGCACTACAGCCATTGGCCGACGCTTTGGCAAAGTCGCATTCGGTCACGACCCGCCGTCTGCGCGAGGGGGAACCGGTCGATTGGCCGTCGCTGCTGCGCGGCGTCGACGCGGTGATTCACGGGGCCGGGTTCCACCTTCCTTCGGAGGCTGGGGCAATCGCGCAGGCTGGCTTCGATGCATACTCCCTGGGCAAAGCGTTGGCCGCGTCGCCGACACAACGGGTGATTGTGCTCAGCCGGCTGGAAATCCATGATGCCTATGATCCCCGCTATCTGATCGACGAAACCTGGCGCCCCCAGCCCCGGCCAATAGCGGGGGAACTCGGTCCCTTCATCATCGAATCGATCCTGCGGGAATTCGCGCGAACCGGCGAGACGCGGGGCTTGACGCTGCGTTTGCGAAAAGCCGAGCTGACCGATAATCCGGCCGATGCCTGCCGAGCGATCGAGGCGGCGCTGGCCGTCGATTTCCCTCCACACGGTTATCGTTGGCACGTTTGCCATGTGTCACGCGTTCCCCGCTTTCTAACATTTGAAGCGAAACAGCTGCTCGGGCTCGATCTTCGGAAAGAGAAGGAATGGCCGGACGAAACTGACTACCATTCCAAACAAAAACCGCCGGAACCTGCCGGCGGCGTCCAACCAGGCGGACGAGTGGTGGTGATCGGGGCGGGAGGCGGCGTCGGCTGCGCCCTATGGAACCGCTTGCGCAGCGAATACGAACTCGTCCTGGCAGACCGCAATGGGCTGGCCGAAGCGAGAACGGTATCCGCATCCTGGGCTCAGGCTGAACTCCCCGCGTCGATGAAATGGACCCATGTCGACGTCACGGACCTCAACTCGGTGCGCGCTGCGGTCCGAGGGGCCGGCGCCGTGATCAATCTGACGGTCGTCCGCAACGAAGTGCCAGGCGCCTTCGCCGTCAATCTCGGAGGCGCCTGTAACGTGAGCCGCGCCTGTGCAGAGGCAGGTGTCCGGCGCCTGATCCATACGGGTCCCTGGGCGCGGGTCAACGGATTCGAAGGCGATTACCGTTATGCCTATGACATCACCGAAGGAGCACCTTATGCCGCAGGAACCCGGCCGTATCCCCATACAAAATCGATGAGCGCTCTCGTGGCACGCAGCTTCGCGGAATCGGAAGGCCTGGAGACGTTCACTTACTGGATCTCACGCATCCGGCCTGCCGACGCTCTCGATGGCCGGGACAACGACGTCTTCATTCCATTCTCGGTCAGCTGGGAAGATCTCGCCGAAGCTTTCGCCTGCGGATTACGGGCTCCTTCCACCGGCCACTGGTATGAAGAGTTCTTCATCGGAGCATCCTCGCCGCAGGAAAAGGTTCACTTCGACAAAGCGCGCCATCTCCTTGGTTGGAGTGCCAGCGATGATTTTAGGCAGTTTTATACGAGGCCTCCGCGATCACGGCCCCAGGAGAAGGACTGAACGAAAACAGACCTTTTTGAACGATCTTCCATTCGCTTCACTGGTCGATCCGGGAAGCTTGTGGCAGGGGCCTTTGGACTAGATCCAATTGAACCCGGTTCGGGCAAATTCGGGTGAGCTCGATGAATTAAAGGATTAACGGTTGTCGGGTTATTATTGGTATTGGCAACACAAGCGACCGGAATTTCTGGTGCGGTCGGACTTCCTAACTAAGTTGCCAACCATTACTGGACCCGTCGCGGTTGGCAGGAAGAAACGCACGTGAAACGTTACACGTTCACCCGCGGCAACGATTCTAACGCCTGACAGGCTGCTGCTGGAGAACCGCGAGGAGGCAGGGTATTGCCTTCGTTCCAGTCGGGCTGAACGATCAGCTCCATGGGGTCTTCTCTGGTTCCCAGTTCTCCAGCGCGCAACAAGGTCTCCATCAACATGGCCCCGTGACGCCCCACCTTGTTGTTGACGGTGTGGAAGCCCGTGTAATCGTCATCCGCTCCCGAGGTCAGCACCGCGAGGCCCAGGCCGGACCGGTCATGCATGGCCTCCGTCACCAGCAAACTGCGGGCGATCACCGCGTCAGGCTTTTCCCGGGCTCGCCAGGCCGCGATCTGTTGGCCGATGATCCGCATTTCTGTTTGCACGGTGGTATAGAGGGGGAGCACCTGCTCTTCCGGCGGAAGCTGGTTGCGGCAGAACGTTTCTGCGGCTTTCACCCGAATATCATCAGGCGTATTCCTCTCTGGGTGATCGTAGAGAACCGCGCCGATCCGGCGGTAACCCCGTTCACGCGCCAACTGGTGCAGATGCAAAAACGGCTTAAACGTGCTCTGCCTGACCATGTGGAAATGCGGATGAGCGTCTTCTTCATCAAAGGATACCACAGCAAAATGCCGCAAATCCATGCGTTGAATATAATCGTCGAGACCAAAAACGCGCTTTAGAAAGACGCCCTGCACCCCGCAGTTGTAAAGGAGTCGCGAGAGTTTTACCGGATCTTCGTGCTCCCACGTGTTAATCAACTGCAAGTCGTAGTTCCTGGGCGCCAGCAACCCGGCAAGGCTCTTGGCATTGTTTGCCAATGCGCGAGGAACCAGCCTGTCCGGTGGGCGAACCAGGAATGCCAGCGCGATATTCTTGCCCGACGCCGCGCGAAACCGCTTCGCTGCCGCCGCAGCCAGAACCACGTTGGGAGCATACCCCTTTTCTCGAGCGATTCGCTCGATCTTTTGCCGGGTTCGCTTCGCGACGCCAGCCTTGCCGGATAGCGCGCGCGAAACCGTCGCCGTGCTGACCCCGGCCAATCCAGCCATCTTACGGATGCTGAGCTGGTTATCGGGAGAAGAAGGCTGGTTATGCATCATGAGAAACGAATCTACGTAACGGCTTACAAAAACGCAAGCTTGTGCCTGCTGCTTCCGTCGTTTTTGGTGGGTTCATTAGTTCGCATTGCGTCTAGCGCTTCGCTGGCCTGATCAAACACCACAACCCTGAACATCCTCATCTGCATCACCCTATGAAAGCCCTTCTCCAAAGACCACTACGCGGAATCTGTTCCGCCATCACCGCCTCATTCCTCCTCGCAACCGGCGCTCACGGAGCCATTACCCTCGTCGACTTCGATATGACCGGCACCGTGACCAGTGGAGGCGGAGACAAGCTGGTAGATTTCAGCCCTACTACCGTGGATTATTCCCTGAGCACGGCTAGCATCGATTCCACCACCTGGTCGAGTGCCTCCAACACCACGGCCCCGGCCAACAATGCCACCATCTACGGCGGGTTTACGGGGGATAATGATTTCCGTTCCCAGGATGGCACGCCTGATTACCTGCGGACCAAGCAAACAAACCTTCAAACCGGAACTTACAGCTTCGCGCTGGTATGGAAGAAGGAAGATTTCTTGAATGGCCAGGACTCTGCCACCGTCAATATTGACAGCCAAAGTGCATACAACATGAATATGGGTTTGGCCAGTAGTAGCGCTGGCGGCAATGCGGATTACGGCTGGATCATAACGAAAGGGACGACTACCTATGTTTCGGAATATTCCACCTTCAGTGGCACCGCTTTCGACGTCTACGGGGCTGGCACTGATTTGACTTCACTGGAATGGTATGAGGTCCCTTCTAACTGGAATATGCTCGATCGGGGATCGCTTGTTGCTGATCCGTCCGCGACTGGCGTTTTTTCGGATATTTCCGGCGTGGGCGTTTACATCACATCGCAGAATGCGACAATGGACAACGCGACAGGCATCCAGCTCAACTCCTTCTCAGCTTCCGTCATCCCCGAACCTTCCACCGGCCTGCTGCTGGCCGCTGGTATGGGCGTGTTCTTGCTCCGCCGCCGGCGGAATTAAGCGGTCCCCCTGGTCACCGGGAGTCTCACCCTCACCGCACGCCTACCCGGCAGCTATCTGTCTATCTGCTGGATGTCACATCGCTCACCGCACGAATGTCGCGGGCGATGTGGCGAACTTCAGCGGAAGCGACCGGCTCTGGACCATCCTCGCGACCAGCAGCGGCATCACGGGCTTCAACCCCGAATTCTGGACACTCGACACTAGCCGGTTCAGCACTCACCCGGATTTCCAGGGAATCGTTGCCGAACCGTTGCCCCCCCGGGTCGCACGCCTAACATCGACTGTATCGCCCGGCGCGGTGTGCGTTTTGACCAAGCTTATATGCCGCCCCGATCTGGCCCGCCTGGGCCAGCCTCATCATGCCGGGTCACCAGAACTACTTGAGCGGAGCTCGAAATATGATAGGAGGAACGTGTAGATAAGTGTTTTATTCGTCCCCCTGCTCCCCTCAACACTATGAACCAGTTATTCACGCTCTTCGCCGTCGCTTGGTGCTTTACAGTGCTTCCCATTCAGGCCCAATGGGTTGCCGCGTCCGATCCTCTCGCTAGTGCGACTGAGTTCGCGGTGGTCCCTGCCGGGCAAGGTGCCGGTGTCAGCCCGTTGGTTTTCGTTTTTCAGCCGCTTTACCCTCATGAATACACGGTCTGGGCGCGCGTTTCTATTCCTGCCGGGGCAACCGAGACGATTGAAATCGCCTGGAACGCCAATCCTGAGCCTGAGTTTCAGTTAACGGGCACGGGCCACTGGACTTGGGTGCGCCTTGGCCGTTGGGACTTCGCCACGGGCGACTACGAGCTGAGCTTTAACTTTNTTTCGGAGGAGAACGGCCTCGACCGGATCTGGATTACGCCTGACGACACCCGCGCGCCGCTGGCACGGGGACCCCGATCCGATGGGGCTGTGCCGCCTCAAACACATCAAGAGTGGGCGACCGCCTATTCCTGGGAGCATGCAGCCGACAGCCAGCCTGATGCCGATCCGGACGCGGATTCGCGGTCCAATAGCCTCGAACGCTTTTTCGCAAGCAATCCACTCTCACCCGATGGGGGAGCGCTTGCGCTGGAGGTGGGCAAATTTTCTGATGAGATCATTCTGACATTTTCCCGTGCCCACGCGGCTTCTAACATGGAGGCACTTATTTGGGGGTCGAATAATCTAGTCGACTGGTTTCGCATCCCCGTCGTGTCTTCTACGGTCCTCGGCGAAGATACCGTGGCCACCTCCGTGGCGCTACGCCTTAACACCGAAAGCGCCGATTCGTTCTTCTTGAGGGTTGAGCCAGTAGACTCTCAATAATAATCACGTATGAAGGTAAATTCCCAATTTTTCCGTTTGCTGCATCTTTGGTGTGCGACGCTTTGTCTTCTTGCCCTCTGCAGTTCAGCTTTTGGGCAAGGCGTCCGTGTTTTTCATATCGGGAACAGCCACACCGCTTCCACGTTGCAGCCCGGCCTGGAGCCAATGGCGCACGCTGAAAATTATCCCGATCATTCCTGGGACAATCATAACATCCCCGGGGCACCCATTGATTGGCTTTGGAACCATCCGCCAAACGGCGATGGAGCGCGCGGCAGGTTGGATGTAGCTCCCGGCTATGATGTCTTGACCCTCCAAAGCTACAACAAAACCGATCAGGACGAGATCGACGCCTGCATCAACTTTACCGGACTCGCCCTCGACGGCAATGCCGACGCCCGCGTGATCATGTTTACGATTTGGCCGGGTGCCACGGACGACTGGGACAACCCCGGTGAAGGCCGGTCCGAAGCGTGGCCCGAGCAGGTGAAAGCCGCCATCGAAGCCGCCCACCCCGGCACCGACGTGTCGGTCGCGCCGACCAGCCTGGTCATTCGCGAGCTGGGGGGTATGGCCGATGCCGGCGAATTGCCGGGGGCAACCAGCCGCTTCGACTTTTTCTCGGATGGCGGCCACCTGAACGACCTCGGCGCTTACGCCATCTGTTTGACCTTTTTCAACATGATCTATGGTGAGGATCCTGTCGGAGTCACCCCGCATGATTGGGCGAGCGTGCCGGACGTTTTCGAGGGCGTGTCCCGCGAAACGGCGGAGGCCATCCAACCGATTGTCCGGGACATCGTCGCGACCTACCCGCCGGCGGGCGTCGATGCCGGGTTGATCAGTATCACGCGTCAACTCGATGCCGCCTTGGAGAATCAGCCTTACTCGGTTCAGATGGAGGCCATCAATGCGGATGGCCCCTTGACCTGGACTCTCGAGGGCGGCTCGCTCCCTCCCGGCATTACCTTAAGCGAAGAGGGCTTGCTCAGCGGGATCAGCGCGGCGGTTGGCGTTTATCACCCGACGATTCGGGTCGATGACACCGTCAACACCTTCGACCGGACCGTGAAACTGATCGTAGCCGAGGATCTGCCGCCCGTCATCACCACCGATACCCGGCTCCCCGATTTGCGGTCCGACGAATATGTGTTCACGGAAATGGACCGCTCCGGCGGTGTCGGTTTGCATTCGTGGCAAGTGGTCGATGGCAGCATGCCAAATGGAATGGTCCTTTCCGAAGCCGGCATCCTCTTGGGAACTCCGGGTGAAGAGGGTGTTTTCACGTTCACAATCCGCGTGACCGACTCCCATCCGGTGACTCCGAAATTCGCGGAAAAGACGTTCTTCCTGAAAGTCGGCGAAAAGCTGCCCGGCACGGTCGTAGTGAATCGGATCGAGCCCGGGGACTTTACCCGTGACGGAGTGCCCGACGAAAGCTTCTGGCGTTGGAACGAGATTGAACAGGCCGTCGAAGGCTCCCCGAACGCCCAAGCGCGTTTCGCGCTGGTCTACGAACAGGGAAGTGGGCGGCCCATGGCCGATCTGCATGTGGCGGTCGAAGTCACGAATGTCGGGAACACCGTCCACGAGGCCGAGGGAATCGATCTCTATATGGATCTGCTTCACAATCGCGAGATCATTTTCAACTCCGACGACTACCACCTGTTTTACCCGCGGGACGGGGAAGGTTGGCCGGAGCTGCTTCAAGGCCAGCGCAGCCGGCTCGGTTACGACGATTATGAGATCACGGAAACGGCCGATGGCTTCACAATGGAAGCCACCCTCGACGGCCGGAAAATGTTCTTCGGCTCTGGTTCGCTACAAGAACCCGCTCCCCGGATGGTCTTCGGCTTTGATATCGGCGTGAGAGAGGGCAGCGCAGGTGACGACCGCTTGATGTGGCGCGGGACCACCGCAAACGACGACGACACCGCCGCATTTGGCTCCATCCTTCTGAGCCAGTTGGCCCCGGAACACGGCGATTTGGTCGAGCAAAGCTTGGCGCGCTGGCACTTCGCATCCGGAGGTGCGGCGAGCGACCAAGATCCCGTCGCTGGCCAGTTCAGCCCCTGGCTGCGGGAGGCCCCCGAATTGTCCGTCGGCCCGGGCACCAGCAAAGTCACGAATCAGCATTACGCAAATGACAATTTCGCCGTTAGCGGTGTGGGTGGCTCGTCCCTGGACGAGAACGACTACGTCGGTTTCACGATTCACCCTAAACAGGGCGCGAAGGTGTCCCTGAGTCTGCTGGACTTCGCCCTCTGTTCTTGGGATGAGGCGACCCTGGAAGCGGAACTGCGCTGGAGCAGCGACGGCTTCGCAACCCACTCCACCGTCCCGCTCTCCCAATCCAACCCGATCACCTTGAGTCCACGGCGAACCGACATTCCCGTCCACGCCGACCTCGCCACGGAACCCGGGCTGCAGAACGTTACTGGCCTCATCGAATTTCGCCTCTATTATTGGGGGACGGATGACCGCTCCATCGGGATCGGCCGCCGGGATCAATTGCCGGACCTGCTACTGATCGGCCGTGCGGAGGAAGCCCACGGAGAAGCCGCTTTCGAAGCCGAAGAAGGCTTGTAGCCTTCAATTGCGGGCTGCCTATCCGCCTCCGCAGCACCTATAACCTTGCTGACCGATTTCAGAAAACGTCCTTAGAAATTGCCGAACAACTTTTCCGCAGCCGGATGTGTCGTTGGGGTCATCCGTTAGTTAGTCGGGCAAAGGTCAACAGTGAATACTCGGCTGCCGGCGCGATCCGTTCACCGATAATAGTCTATCTGCTACGGGCTAAAAGTTCCGGTAGCCGTTAGCCGCTTGGAGCCGTCATCCTTTACCGCTTGCCGCGCGTGGCGAAACCGTTACGCGGTGGACCGATAGAGGCGCCCGGGTCGAAGCCGTAGGCGACACGGCGCGAGCGGGGTGGGGTTTCGCCTTTTACCAGCATCAACAACTTTTCCAGCGCAAGGTCCGCCATTTTTTCGGTCGGAATTTTCATTGTGGTGAGACGCAACCCGACATTCTCAAAGCCGGAGTGACTCATTAAGATCAAGGAATAATCGTCCCGCAAAGTGTAGCCGTGACGTTCAGCCGCGAGGACGAGGGCAAGCGCCAGCCAGCGCGAGGTGGCCACAAAGGCAGTGGGAAACGGCCGGCATTGCGCCACCCAATCGACGGCCTTTTCATGTAACGATTGGCCGCTCCGGCTCCAGCAAACCGGTTGCGGTTCCAACCCAGCCCGGCTCATTGCGGCCTGATAACCCTCTATCCGTTCGGCGTTGCTGTAATGCGCACCGGGCCCCGTCTCCCCGTGCAACAGCACGATCTCCCGATGTCCCAGTTCAATCAATTGTTCCGTGGCGATCCGGCTTCCTGCCTTGTCATCGGGCCGGACGGCTCCTGGTTCATCGGTGTTGATCCAGACATACGGCAATTGCATCTGTTCGAGTATCTGCCGTAACCCGCCTGGAATGGCGTGCGTGTAATAAATCAGCAATCCATCGACCATCCATTGGCGGAGGAAATGCGGCAGCCGGTTGGCGTCCTCCAATAATTCATCGCCGAACCGGCCAATGACCAGATGCTGGCCTTGCCGGAAACAGGCGTCTTCCAACCCCCAGAAGATTTGTAAGGGAGTTGCGGAACGCCCCGGGTCCGCTCCGGCAAGCAGGCCGATGGCTCCGTGGCGCCCTTGTTTCATGGCCGTCGCTGAATGGTGCAGCCGGTAACCTTGCCGGGCGGCCTCGGCCAGAATCCGGTCCCGCATGGCTGGCACCACCGAAGGATGTCCCGAGAGTGCTCGGGAAACGGTGATCTGAGCCACACCGAGTGCGCGGGCAATATCGAGTTGGGTCGGGCGCTTGTGGGGAAGGTGCATGGCGGTGGTCCCTCCACTGTTAGCCGCTTTCGCCCGGCACAACCATCTCTTTTCGGGTGGGACGGCATGGAGCCTGGTTCACCCCCTCCTACCAAGGGAGGAAGAACCCAGCTGACAGAGCATTTGACTACGCAACCAAATTTGGCAAATTGAGGTTGTGCCCCCATTCTTTTCCATTCTTTGCCGCTGGTGTTTGCCTGTGATCGCCATGGTTCTGACTGCGCAGCCAGCGTGGTCGCTTTCGTTTGAGGATCAGATTCAGCCGTTGTTCGCCAAATATTGCTATGACTGCCATGGCAATGACGACGCCTCGCGTAAAGCGGATCTCAATCTCGAATATTTCCAGACAGGCGCCTCTCTTGCTGCCATGCCGGATTTGTTGGAGGATGCTCTCTTCTTCATCGAGGAAGGCGAGATGCCGCCAGCGAAGTATGCGCACCAACCTACTTCGACCGAAAAAGCCCTGATCGTCAATTGGCTCGATGATTATTTGCACCAGCTCGAGACTGCTTCCCGCAACGATCCCGGCCATGTCGTGGCCCCACGGCTCAATCATCTCGAATACGATCGGGTGGTTTCCGATCTGACCGGCGTCACCATCGAGATTGCTCACCTTTTCCCGCGTGACAGCGGCGCTGGCGAGGGCTTTACCAACGTCGGGGAAGCTCAACAAGCCGATGTCGCTTATCTCCAGAATTGGCTCGATGCTGGCCGTTTCGTTG
>JGI12210J13797_10517885_pt1 | contig 13492 bp, 16 predicted proteins | sample ElkSlonscriptome_3_FD_13797 | JGI IMG/M metagenome (IMG submission 13797)
GATGTAACCAGAATCATCAGCGCTCGGAAGATGAGCCGCCAAGAGCGGGACATTTATGAAAACGGATAATGCCCACGACGACGAAATGCGCCCTGAGTATCGGCGCGAGGATCTCGGTACCGGTGTTCGCGGCAAGCACTACCAGGCATATACGGAGTCAAACAACCTCGTGCTCCTAAAGCCGGAAGTTGCTGAAGCATTCCCGACCGAGGAAGCTGTCAACGAAGCGTTGTTGTCGCTCATACGCATCGCCAAAGCATCAACACACCCAACAAGTGGCTCGGCCTGACCGCCCGCTGCGGTGCCGTCGCTACCCGAACACGCACAAGATTGACGGCGTTCACAGAACGGGTATTCCGAGCGGGCTGCTCGGTCTGGGATGTGCTGTTGTGTAGACTTCTGTTTTGTGTTCGATCGTGAGGGCATCCATGACCCGATACCTACTCGTCTTCTACCTGTTGGCGTTGGGCCTCCCTGTACAGGCGGAAGCCCCCGCCGTCGGCCCCGACATGAACGCCTACTACTACGATGCCGATCCGGGCCACTGGACCGAGATCTTCGAGCGCAGCGGTCGCGAGGTGTTCGATCGGCGTTTCCAAATCGTCGAGGCGCTCGGCATCACGCCGGGCATGCGTATCGCCGACGTTGGTGCCGGTACCGGGCTCTATACGATGCTGTTCGCGCGCGCGGTGGGGCCGCCCGGAAAGGTCTACGCGGTCGATATCTCCGAGAGCTTCGTCAAAGCCATCGTCGAGCGGGCGGCGGAGTACCATGTCGACAACGTGATCCCGGTGGTGAACCATCAGAAGGGCACGACCTTGCCGCCGGAGAGCGTGGATCTGGTGTTTTTGGCGGATACCTACCATCACTTCGAGTATCCGCGCGCGATGCTGGCGTCGATCCATCAGGCGCTGGTGCCGGGTGGCGCGCTGGCGATCATCGACTTTCGCCGGCTGCCTGGTGTCAGCAATCCGTGGATCATGGGGCATGTGCGGGCGGGCCGCGAGGAGGTGATCGACGAGGTGGAGGCGGCCGGTTTCCGCTTCGAGGACGAGCCGCTGAAGCTTCGGGGCAACTATTTTCTGCGTTTCCTCAAGGTGAGCCCCAAGGAGAGACCGTGAATCCGGATTTTTGGCAACAGCGTTGGCATCGCGGCGAATTGGGCTGGCACGAGGATGACTTCAATCGCCACCTGGCGGAGCATTGGCCCGGTCTCGGCGTGGCGCTCGGGGCGCGGGTGTTCGTGCCCCTTTGCGGCAAGAGTCTTGACATGCTCTGGCTGGCGGGCCGTGGCCACCGCGTGCTGGGGGTGGAGATCAGCGAGGTTGCGGCGGTGGCGTTCTGCGACGAGAACGGCCTGTCGCCTACCCGATCCGACGAGCCGCCGTTTCGGCGCTACACCATGGATGAGATCGAGATCCTGGTAGGCGACTTTTTCGACCTGACGTCAGGCCATCTGGCGGATGTAGGCGCCGTCTATGATCGTGCATCGCTGATCGCGCTGCCGCCGGCGATGCGACCGCGCTATGCGGAGCATCTGGCGGCGCTACTACCCGCGGGGGTGCAATCGCTGCTGATTACCTTGGACTACGATCCCGCGCGTATGGCGGGGCCACCGTTCGCGGTCGCTGCCGATGAGGTGCAGAGGTTGTTCTCGCCGGCGTTCGACATCGACTCGCTGGCCAGTTTTGACGTGATTGCCGAGAGTCCGCGCTGGCGACAGCGCGGGTTGGATTGGCTGAATGAACAGGTTTTTCGCTTGCGTCGGCACGCAGGAGCGAGCCGATAGGAAGCGGCTGCGATCCTGGTCGCCCGCGCAGAGGAAACATGCGCTGTCAATGGCGGCCGAAACCGGCGCCGAGGCGGACTGATGCCGACGCTAGCCCTGCTTCAGCGGCGTCAACTGCACGCTGAGGCCCATCGCATGCGCGATCTTCAGCATCAGTGCGAAAGATGGGTTGCCCTCGGCGGATAGCGCCTTGCGCAGTCCCTCGCGGCTCACGCCGACATCGCGCGCGAGCGCACTGAAGTTGCGCGCGCGCGCCACATCGCCCAACGCGTGCCGAATCAGCGAGCCGTCGCCGGGGTCTTCCTCGACGCACGCCTCGATGTACAGCCGGACATCGTCATCGCTGCTCAGGTAGTCGGCACTATCCCAACGTGTAACACGCTCAACCATAAGTCACTCCGTCAAGTTCCCTGCCATTGCTTTAGCGCGCGCGATGTCCGGCGCCTGCGTGGACTTGTCGCCCCCGCATAGCAGGACGATGATCGCTGCGCCTTGGCGGATGAAATACGGTCGGTAGCCCGGCCCGTAGAAAACGCGCAGCTCTGAGACCCCGTCGCAGACCGGCTTTGCGTCGCCCAGTGCGCCGATGGACACCTGACGCAGCCGGGCATTGATGCGCGCCACCGCGCGTCGATCGCGCAGACTGCGCAACCCGCGATCGAAGGCATCCGTTTTCAGGATCTCGAACACGGTTAAAGTGTAAACCACAGTTGGCAGCTTAGCGCCGCTCACGAAACGGCCGACGCCCGCGGTAGGCGGTGATCTGCTGCACGATGATCTGGTAGGGCAGGGCGTCGAGGCTGCCGAACTTGGCAACGGCGGCGGTGACAACGGCGTCGATGTCGTCGATTTGCGTGGGGACGTCTGTTTCTGGTTCGAGTGCGGCATGGATGCCCCGCAGCCCGCCGACCTGGACTCGCATGGCCTTGGCGTGGGGTAAGGCGGCGTGCTGCGCGGTGGTCTTCAGCGCGAAGCGGGCGTGGGAGCGCAGCAGGTCGAGCAGATCGATGCAGCGTGTCTGGCACTCGTCGATGGTGCATTGCACGCCTTCACGCTCGGCGATGCAGAAGCGTTTGGCGCGGGAACAACTGCAGTTGTTGGTGAGGATGCTCTTCTCGAACGGGCAGAAGCGCTCGTTGATGGCGCTGTAGGTCTCGCGGAAGATCTCATTGTCCATTGCTGTGCCTTCGGCCGGCTCAGTCGCCGAGCCTGCCGGTGAATGTACCGATACGCCGACGGTCTCGCTTGGTCGGACGTCCCCGCAGCGTGGGCGCCTGGCTGCCGGCCTCGCGTCGCTCGCGCACCAATTCCTGCCGTTTCAGGCGACTGGCCTCGTCTTCTTCGTAGAGCAATGCGGCCTCGCTCGCTGGGCGCCGTTGCCGTGCTAGGGCCTTGACCTGGACAGTCCATTCCAGCTCGCCCTTGTGGATGATCAGCCGGGCGCCAGAGCGGATGCTGCGGCCTGGCTTGACGCGCTGACCGTCCACTTGCACCTTGCCGCCGTTGATGGCCTCGACCGCCAACGGACGGGTCTTGAAGAAACGTGCGGCCCAGAGCCATTTGTCCAGGCGCTGGCTGTCGACGTCGTTTGTACTCATTGTGGGCTGTAGAGGATGCCTTGCTGTTCCAGGAGCGCGTCGAGCTTGCCCGCTTCTTCGAGTTCCGCCATGTCGTCGTAACCGCCGATGTGGGACTTGCCGATGAAGATCTGCGGCACCGTGGTGCGGTTGCTGCGACGGATCATGGTTTTGAGCTGGTCGCGGTCGCGATCGACGCGAATCTCGTCATACGCGACACCCTTGCGTTCCAGCAGGCGCCGTGCGCGCACGCAGTAAGGACAGATGGCGGTGGCATAGATCTGCACGATGGACATGACGCCTCTCGACTCGATGTTGTTCTGCTTGATTCCGGCTTGCGCGGACCGTCGCTCCCCCGTGTGGCTTGAAAACCCACTGCCGCGACCGGACAAGCGAAAGACTGACACAAGCGGGGCCAGATCGCCAAGGTCGCGCGCCGACCACGCCTTGCATCGGGTACGCTTGCGGCCCTAAACCAATGCCGCGACCAACGCAGCTACCGATTCAGCCATCAGCCCAGCCACCAGCCCAGCCCAGCCCAGCAACGAGCCCAGCCATGTATCGCACCACGCCCCCGGTCATTCAGCTCAAGGACTACCGTCCACCCGAATTCTTGATCGATCAGGCGGACCTGCGTTTCGATCTGGACCTGGACGAGACCCTGGTCGAGACTGAACTCAGTCTACGGCGCAATCCCGCCGCCACCCGCGGCAACGGCGACCTGCGGCTTGACGGTGAGCAGTTGCAGCTGATCGAAGTGGCCTTGGACGGGCGCGTGATGCCGCCGGCGGAGTATGAGGTGCACGACGATGCGCTGATCGTACATCGGGTGCCGGACCGCTTTCGGCTGCGCACGCGCGTGCGGATCGAACCCAAGGCCAACACCGCGCTGGAAGGACTGTACGTCTCCGGCGACATGCTCTGCACCCAGTGCGAGGCCGAGGGCTTTCGCCGCATCACTTACTTTCTCGATCGGCCCGATGTCATGGCCCGGTACCGGGTCACATTGGTGGCGGACCCTTCCCGTTATCCGGTGTTGCTGTCCAATGGTAACCCGGCCGGTGGCGAGGAACTGCCGGACGGACGTCGGCTGGCGCGTTGGGATGACCCGCATCCCAAGCCGAGTTATCTGTTCGCCGTCGTCGCCGGCGACCTGGCCGCGGTGGAGGACTGCTTCCCCACCCGTTCGGGTCGCGAGATACCGCTGCGGATCTTCGTCGAGCCGGAGAATGTGGACAAGTGCGACCACGCCATGCGCTCGCTCAAAAATGCGATGCGCTGGGATGAGGAGCACTATGGCCGCGAGTACGACCTCGACATCTTTATGATCGTCGCCGTGAGCCATTTTAATATGGGCGCGATGGAGAACAAGGGGCTCAATGTCTTTAACGCCAAGTACATCCTGGCGCGGCCGGACACCGCCACCGATGCCGACTTTGCCGGCATCGAGGGGGTCGTCGCGCACGAGTACTTCCACAACTGGACAGGCAACCGCATCACCTGCCGCGACTGGTTCCAGTTGAGCTTGAAGGAGGGCTTCACGGTCTATCGCGACCAGGAGTTCTCCGCCGACATGGGCTCGCGCGGGGTCAAGCGTGTTGAGGACGTGCGCATGCTGCGCGCGCGCCAGTTTCCCGAAGATGCCGGGCCGATGGCCCATCCCGTACGCCCAGACTCGTACATCGAGATCAACAATTTCTACACGGCGACGGTGTATGAGAAGGGCGCAGAGGTGGTCCGGATGCAGGCGCACCTGCTTGGCCCGGAGCGCTTTCGCGCCGGCACCGACCTGTACTTCGAGCGCTTCGACGGCCAGGCCGTCACGACCGACGACTTCGTTGCCTGTATGGAGCAGGCCGGCAGCCTGGACCTGACCCAGTTCCGCCGCTGGTACGGCCAGGCCGGCACACCGGTGCTGGAGTGCGCCGATCGCTTCGACGCCGAGGCCGGTTCCTATACGCTGGAAATCCGCCAGCATACGCCGTCGACCCCCGGCCAGCCGGACAAGCTGCCGCTGCATATCCCATTCGCACTCGGGCTGTTGGATGCCGAGGGCCGCGACCTGCCGCTGCGGCTCGAAGGCGAGGCGGAGACGCCCGCGCCAGGCACCCGCATCTTGGCCCTGCGCGAGCCGGTGGAGCGCTTCAGGTTCGTCGGTCTGGAGCATCGGCCGGTGCCGTCGCTGCTGCGCGGGTTCTCGGCGCCGGTCAGGGTGCGTTTCCCGCACTCGCAGGCGGACCTGACCTTCTTGATGGCGCACGACAGCGATGGCTTCAACCGCTGGGATGCCGCCCAGAGTCTGGTCCAGCAGTTGTTGTTAGCGATGGTCGAGGACGAGGCCATGTCGGTGCCGGACGCCATCATCGATGCCTTTCGCCGCGCGCTGACAGATCAGGCCGCCGATCAGGCCCTACTGGCTGAGGTGTTGACGCTGCCGTCCGAAAGCTACCTCGGCGACCAGATGGACGTGGTGGACGTGGACGGTATTCACCGCGCCCGCGAGACCCTGGCGGGCAGCATCGGTGCGCGGTTGCGTGATGAACTGTGGGCAGTCTATGAGCGCAACCGCGAGCCGCCCGAGTATGACCTGTCCCCGGCCTCTATCGGTCGTCGGGCGCTGCGCAATTGTGCGCTGGGTTACTTGATGCACGCGCCGGATGCCGATAGCTGCGCGTTGGCGCAGGCGCAGTTCGATGCCGACCACAACATGACCGACGTCATCACCGCGCTGCGGCTGCTGGTGGCTGCGTCGCCGGCTGCGGTGGGGGATGCCGGCGAGCGCGCGCTGGCGCGCTTCTATCAGCGCTGGTCCAAGGAGCAGTTGGTGCTCGACAAGTGGTTTGCTTTGCAGGCGCAGAGCAGCCGGGCGGATGCGCTGGAGCGGGTCCGGTCACTGATGGAGCATGTTGATTTTTCGCTGACCAATCCTAATCGCGTCCGCTCGCTGATCGGTGCGTTCGCGATCGGTAACCCGCTGCGCTTTCATGCCGTCGACGGCAGCGGCTACGATTTCCTGGCTGACCGTATCATCGAACTCGATCCACTGAATCCGCAGATCGCGTCGCGCCTGGTCTATTCCATGACCCGCTGGCGCCGCTACGACGAGGGTCGGCAGACGCTGATGCGCGGGCAGCTCGAGCGCATCCTGGACGTCGAGGGGCTTTCCAACGACGTCTATGAGGTGGTCTCCAAGAGCCTTGGTGCGGAGCAGCCGCGTCAAGCTTGAAAGGGCGGTCAACCTGGGAATGCATGAGGATCGCGCTGGCCTGGCGGGCGCCTGTGCGGCCCGCTCGGCTCGCCCCTCCCACAGTGACGTGGGAGCGATTTGCAATCGCGACGCCAGCAGCAGATTCTCTCTCGCTGAATCCTGAGTTCATGACGTTGCAGTCCCTTCCGTCAGTCAGATCGCGTCGATATGCGCCAGCGGGGACGGTTGGTGTCCGGGCTTGGTCAACGGGGTCATCAGCCCAACATCGGCAGCATCGAGAGACATGCGCGCGTTAGCGCACAACGAAAAGCGAGTAATAGAACCCAATGGAAACAGAAACAGTGGCTCAGCTGATTCGCGCCGGGGTTCCCGGCGCCGAGGTCGAGGTCAGCGGTGACGGCAGTCACTTCGATGCGATTGTGGTCAGCGACGCCTTCGAGGGACTGAGTCCGATCAAGAAGCAACGCCTGGTGATGGACGCGGTGAAGGAGCAGATCGCGAGCGGGGAGCTGCACGCCCTGTCCATCAAGACCCTGACGCCGGCGCAGCGGGAGGCGGGCTAGTCAGCGCGCTTGGGATGCGCGGGTCTGCACCATGGCTGTCGGCTGCTGCCGCGATGTCCGTTGGGTTGTGACGTGGCGAGCTTCGTCGCAGCCGACTCGTTGGCGCGAAGCGGCAGGTGAAGGTCGTTCCTGCGCCGATCTCGCTGGCGATACTGATCTCTGCGTCGTGGCGACTCAGCACGTGCTTGACGATGGCGAGCCCAAGGCCGGTGGCGCCCGAGGCGCGCGAGCGTGCGGCGTCGACGCGATAGAAGCGTTCGGTCAGGCGCGGGATATGCTCGACGCCGATACCCGGTCCGTCGTCCTGAACCGAGAAGATTGGTCCGCGCTCGTCGTCGCGCCAGACGACGCGCACCAAACTGCCTGGGGGGGTATGTCGGACTGCGTTGAAAACCAGATTCGACAGGGCGCTATGCAGTTCGGAGTGGTTGCCGAGCAGCAGCAAGTTTGGATCAGTGTCGACGTCAAAGCGGTGATCGCCGTCGCTCAAGGCGCGCGCATCGGTAAGGATGAGTTCGGTCTCATGCGCGATGTCGACCACGGTCATGTTGCAAGCGTGGTCCTCCATCTCTAGCCGCGACAGCGTGAGCAGGTCCTCGATGATGGAACGCATGCGCTCGGTTTGGTTATGCATCAGTGTCAGCGGCCGGCGGTGATGGTCCGGGGTCTGCGCCGAGTCGGCGAGGGTTTCGATAAAGCCGGCAACGACCGTCAGTGGCGTGCGCAGTTCATGGGACGCGTTGGCGACAAAGTCGCGCCGGATCAGGTTCAGGTGGTACACCTTGGTGATGTCCCGGCCGACCACGAGACGCTGCTTTTTGCGCTCGCCGAATGGCGCTACGCTTAGCGACAGCATTAAGGACTGGTTGTGCTCGGGCGCGGCATCCAGCGGCCGCCCGTATTCGCCGGCATCGATGTAGTCGCCTAGGCTTGTGTGTTCGAAGACTTCGGTCAGGCGCCGGCCGTCGTCGCGTGGCCAGTGCACGTTCATCAGGGAGCTAGCGGCCGGGTTGGCCCACTCGATGCGCTTCGCCTTGTCCAGCACGATCAGCGCATCCGGTACCGAGTTGGCGGCCTCACGAAAGCGGCGTGTGAAGCGCACCTGGCGTTTGCGTCCCTTGCGCCCGCGTTGCTGATATTGACCGACAGCGCGAAAGACCTCGCCCCAGAGACCGTTCGGAAACGGTGGCACCAATCGATGGTGGCGCCGTATCATCCGTGCCAGGCGCCCGAGGTGAAAGAGATGGCGCAGCAGGTAGGGCCCGAGGGCCAGCAGCGCGGCCCGCTCGGGCGGCTGCCCGAGCAGTATCAGACCCAGTGCCGCCAGCGTGGCAGCGAGGGCCAGGTTGATTTCGTAGACGATGGGGCTGCGCATGCGTTGCCGTCACTGTTTCGCGGCGGGATTGGCCGTCTCGAAGGCTGCATCCGTCAGCCCAATCCGCGTGTTCTTGCTGTCGGGTGGTGGTTCACGCCACTTTGCTCTGCTCGCGAACGCGGGCCTATTTCTCTGAGAAACGATAGCCGACTCCGCGCACGGTCTGCAGCAGGTGCTCGTGGCCGCTTTGCTCCAACGCCTTGCGCAAGCGCCGGACATGCACGTCGACAGTGCGCTCCTCGACGTAGACGTGGTTGCCCCAGACCTGGTCGAGCAACTGCGATCGGCTGAAGGCGCGGTCCGCGTGGGTCATGAAGAAGTGCAGCAGGCGGTATTCGGTCGGCGCGACCACAATGGCGTTGCCGGCGGCGCTGATGCGATGGCTGAGGTTGTCGATGCGCAGTCCAGCGATCTCGATGTCGTCGGTGACGTCGTTGGGCTTGGTGCGGCGTAGCACGGCATGGATGCGTGCGACCATCTCCCGCGGCGAGAACGGCTTGGTGATGTAGTCGTCGGCGCCGGTGTTCAGCCCCTTGATGCGGTCTTCTTCCTCGCCCCGGGCGCTGATCATGATGATCGGTATCGTGCGCGTCTTTGCGTTTTGCTTCAGCTGCGCCGCCAGTTCGAGCCCGGAGCGCCCGGGCAGCATCCAGTCCAGCAGCACCAGGTCGGGCTGCTCGGCCATCCGCCGACGGGCATCGTCCGCATGGGCGGCCTCCAGCGCACGGAAGCCGCCTTCTTCGAGCGTGAAGCGAATCACTTCTCGGATGTCGGGCTCGTCGTCGACGATGAGTATAGTAGCCATTGCGTTGCCATCGGATGAATCAAATCGCGAGAGGGCATTCTATTTCTACCCCGTTACGGATAGGTTACCTGACTGAGCCGCATGCACGTTGAATCGATGCGTGGGTGCGAGGCCGGGTCAGCTGCCATTGTTCGGTCGTTTGTTGTTGTTCGGGTCGGTCCGACTAGCTTTGCGCCAGCGCAACACGAGGTCGACGCTGTGAGAGAGTAGGGCTAGGGTCAGTATCAGTGCGATCCATCCCCACCAGGCTCCCCCGAGGGCGGCGCGAACGGTGAGCAACAACAGCGCGCCGGAGACCAGGGTCGGGGCAACGTCCGCGAACAGGCTTGCGCGTCCGTTGCGGCGGTCGAGCCAGGCCAGCAACGCGGCCTCGGCGGCAACCATCAGCAAGATCAAGTCGATGATCCTGCCGGATGCGAACAGTGGCTCCAACCAGTCGTACATGATCGCAGGCGTCTGGCGATCGTCAGCCGCGCCGCCGCGGCATGCGGTAAGGCAGCATGAACTGGACGATCGGAGAGCGGAAGCGCTCGAGCGAGAGGCTCTCGTGCACCGCCGTGACGGGCCGCTTAAGCAGGTGGGTATCGATGACCGATCGGCAGTAGAAGGGCGTATCTTCCAGTGTCTTGACGACACGAAGCGGGTGTCCAGGGTCGACCTGGCTGCCGCGGGCGACGCGCCAGATCGGCGTGCGCGGCAGACGCTGGTTCGGTGGCGGTTCGAACTCGTGCAGTGTGCCGTCGGCCGCAAATCGCAACGCCAGCGACAGCGGGTCGGCGCCGCGCCGCTCCATGTTGTACAGGATTGCGCTCTCCTCGCCCATACTGGCGCGGGACCAGTCCCAGGAGACAAAACCGTCTTCCAGCGGTTCTTGGCCCCAGTTACTGTCGAAGTAGGCGTGTCCGGTCCAGCGTGAGCCAGGCCTTTCCAGTTCCACCTCGACGCGCGCGCTGGGGGCAATTGGTCGCCAATGGTGACGTCCGTTGTCGTGCAAGGAAAAGCGTCGCTCGTTGATAAACACCGGCGTCAAGTGCACCCGGCCGCGAACCCGTTGCGGGATCGGCGTGCCGATCTCGTCGATGGTGACGGTCAGGGTCTCGTCATCGTTCCAACGCAGGTCGCTTGGGCCGATTCCGAGCCTTGATGCGCTTTGCGACAACACGTTAGCGCTCCGCTCGGTCATGGTCCAGCGACGTTCTTGTCCATACAGACAGACGTTGAGCGAGCAATGGTCTCGAGGATTGTCCAAGCCCTGCCGGCGCGCCTTAAAGTAGTACGGTGAGAAGACGCTGCCGATGAATGCAATCAGGGTCAGACCGTGCTCGCCGTCATCGCTCAAGGCATCGACGTACCACCAGGCATAACCGCGCTTCGGCACCTCTTGCTCGAATTGCAGGCTACGATTGCGGCGGACGCCTGAGTGCATGGGCGAAGGCATCGGTGCGTCGTTGTTCGTCGCGTTTGTGCTCAATGCCGTCATTTGCGCTGGCGATGCCGCACCAACATGGTGAACTCGGTCACTGCGAACCAGAGCAAGCCTACAAAGATCATGGAGTAGGGCACGTACCGATAGGTGTCCGCCGCCTCGTCGCCAGCAGCGTATCTGAGTACCACGCCGACGGTGATACCGCCCCAAAACAACAGGGCGGCGATCGGAATGCGTCGACCGGCGATACGGAAGGGTTCCGCGCTACGCTCGGTGGGCAGCAGTGGCGGCTCTGCCGTTTGGTTGGTCGACTCGGGTGCCGTGGGGGTTGCAGCGACCGCAGACGGCGCGATCACCTCCGGTTGCTCGGTGGCAACTGTCTTGGCGATGTTGGCTGCGATCGGGAAGCCGCATTTTGGACAGGCCGGAGCGCTGTCGGACACCTTGGCGCCGCATTCTGGACAGTCGATTAGAGCCATAATTCAACCCCTTTTCTTGCCGCGACCGAGCGTTTGGCGCGGCCGCAATAAGTCGTCGCATTAGCGACGCATAAACTGGTACTTAACCAAGGAATGCGCGGCCTGGCATTGGCGCATATCATTTCAACTGCGAATTTCCGCGCCAATGCGCATGCCAATGCCTAGCGAGGCGATGCCTCAGGCCGACGAGCGTGCGGCACTCTGTCGCGACGCAGGTGTGTTGCTCTGAGTGGGCCAAGCGCCGAGGGCCAAGGGCCGCTGTACACCACAATTGGGCAATTTTCGGCGCCANGCCCAAGGCCCTCGGCCCTTCGGTGCGCAAGCGCGTTGTCGCCGTAGAACTTGACGCATCTGCAAGCATCTGGCGCCGCCAACATTTCTTGGGCGTCGGCGCTGATTCACGTCTTGTCTCTGGCTCGAGTCAGATCCTTCAGCAGACTGGTCGCGGCGAGTCGTCCGGACAAGGCGGCCATCGGCACTCCGGCCCCCGGATGTGTGCTTCCACCGGCCAGGTATAGACCCGGCACTTTGGTGCGTGATCCCGGCCGGGCAAATGATGCCTGCCAGCCATGCGAAGCGCGGCCGTAGAGTGCGCCACCGGTCGCAGGGAAGAGCTGTTCGAATTGGCTTGGCGTGGTCGCGCGCACTGCGTCCGGGAGGGCGTCGATGCGCAACCCGCAGCGTTCGAGCACGGCAAAAGTGCTGGCTTGTAGCGCTTCGATCTGCGCGTTGCCCAGAGGTTGCATGTCGCCATTGGCGGGCGCGTTGATCAGCAGCAGAAGGCGCTCCGCACCAACGGGTTCAGCCGAACTCGCTATGCCGTCGCTGAGACTCGCGCCACGATCCTGCGCGCAGATATAGACGGTAGGTTCCCGGGGGAGCCGGCCGTGTTTGAAAATGTCGTCGAACTCCGCCGGATAATCGGATGAGAAGAACACCGAGTGGCGCATGAGCGGGAAGTCTCTGGTCTTGGCCACCAAATTCCAGGTGAGTGCGGACAATGAGCGGTGCCGTGGCAGAGTGGGTGGCGCCGCGCGGGCGACGCTCTTACCGAGCAGTCCGGCGCCAAGCGCGCTGACATCGCTGTTGAGGACAATCGCATCGGCTTGAATGCGGCGCGCGTCCTCGCCGGCTAAGCGGATGCCACTGGCACGGCCCTTTTGGGTCAAGATTTCGGCAACCTCAGCGCCATAGTGGATCTGCGCGCCGTTGCGCTTGGCGAGCCGCGCCAGCGCGACCGCCAGTTGGTGCATGCCTCCCTCCACCAGCCAAACGCCTTCCTGTTCCACGTGAGCGATCAGCATCAGTGTCGCCGGCGATAGGAACGGCGAAGATCCCGCGTAGGTGGCGTAACGCCCAAACAGCTGACGCAGGCGCGGATCACGGAAATGGCCGCTGAGTGCCTGCCACAGCGTTGAATAGGGTTTGATGTGTAGCATCCCGCCGAGACCGATGCGTCCGACTCGGCCGGTCAACCCAAGCGGGTTGGTGCGGCTGTTGCTAATGAACGGCTCTTTGAGAGTTTGATAGATGCGGCGTGCATCTTTGCTGAACTCAAGGAAGTGCTTGCCTTCGTCTCTGCCCGCGAACTCGGCAACGGCATCGGCCGATCGCTGCGGGTCCGCGAACAGGTCCAAGCGCTCTCGTTCGCTCCATGCGTGACGGGCGATGATGTCCGCCTGCGTCAGGCGGAGCTCTGCGTCTAGTGAGGTGCCGGCCTTGGCGAAGAGCTCTTCGAATACCCAGCGCATCGTCAATACTGTTGGGCCGGCATCGATGCGGGCGTCTCCGATCGCGACCTCGCGCATCTTGCCGCCGGGCGCCGCCGCGCGCTCGAACAGCTGCACATCGAAACCGCGCGCGCTCAATTCCACTGCCGACGCGAGGCCGCCGATACCGGCGCCTACGATGATTGCCTTCTTAGTCTGGTGCACTGTCTTGCCCTCTCTTTGCTCGACGCCGCAACGATACACCCCAAGCGCGTTCCTTGGTTGCGAGCTTCAGCTTTGTCTGCGCTGGCGCAGCTGGGCCGGCCATGGGACTGGCTTTGGAAGGTGAAGGTCGGGGGCGGGTTTGTAACAGGCGTGCGGCGGGAGCGTTTTTTCAGGCTTCAAACACAGGGTGTCGGCCCGCCATGAAATGCTCGCTATCTGAGCGTCGAAACCCGGACTGCTCGCAAACGTCACAATGGCGGAGGGAGCGAGGCATTGCGCCCGGCTCACACTCCGCCATTGTTAGACAGCCCCGAGCGGGGCTGCCGACCCGATGCA
>JGI12210J13797_10110167_pt1 | contig 13490 bp, 9 predicted proteins | sample ElkSlonscriptome_3_FD_13797 | JGI IMG/M metagenome (IMG submission 13797)
CCCCTGCCACGCCGCTCGATGCGCCCGGCCATCGCAGCGGGGTGACTGCCCACCCTGACAAGCACATTCCATCATCCTCGTCGACCTGAGGCGCAGCCTCGCTCGACGGCATTCGCCACCGCACACGACGGCTATCAGCGTCCGACTTGCACTTTGTCAAGGAACTCGAAAAGAAAACAACTTCTTCATCAAGACCCAAACAGACGTCCGAACAGGCCTTTGGATTTCTTGACCGGCACGGCGGCGGCTTGCTCCTTCTCGCGCCGAGTGCGGTCCTCGGCATCGGCCTCGCGCCAGGCGGCGGCCATCGGCTGCCACTGCTCAGCGGTGACGTCGAGCGGCCAGACGCGAATGCTGCCGTCGGCGCTCCCCGAGAACAGCAAGCCGCCGTCGGGACTGAAGGCGATGCTGTAGACGTCCTTCTCGTGCCCCTCCAAACGTTTACGCTCGGCGCCGGTCTGCGGGTCCCAGAAGATGATGGTCTTGTCGGCACTGCCAGAGGCGATGCTACCGTCGACGGGATGGAAGACGGCGGACCAGGACGGATAGCGATGACCGGTCATCTCGAGCGTCAGGGCGCGCGATGCCAGGCCCCACAGACCAACAGAACCGTCGACGTTGCTGAGCAAAACCTGCTTGCCGTCGGCGCTGAAGGCAATGCTGTTGATGCCGTTGGTCACGACCTCGATGCGGCCCTGTTCCCGACCGGTCCGCGGGTCCCACAGCGCCAGCGTGCAATCGCGGCTGCCGCTCGCGAGGAGGGTCCCATCCGGACTGAAGGCGATGGCCTGCACATAGACCGAGTGGCCTTCGATGTGGTGTTGCAGTTCGCCACTGCCGGCGTCCCAGAGGCAGATACTGCCATCCTCACTGCCGGAGGCCAGTAGACTGCCGTCGGCGCTGAATTGCAGGCTGTAAACCAGCCCGCTGTGGCTCTTGCCTTGCCAGAGTTCGGTCGCATCCTCCGCGTTGCGCACATGCACGCTGCCGTCGTTGCCGGCATAGGCAAGCCGGCGACCATCGGGGCTGAAGGCGACCGAGTAGAGACGCCCTACCCCGCCGTCGAAACGTGCCAACTCGCGGCCGCTGGCGACGTCCCACAACGCCACGTCATTGTCCCAGCTGCCGGAGGCGAGTCGGTTGCCGTCCGGGCTCAGGGCGATGGTGTAGATGGTGTCGTTGCCGGCCTGGCGGCGGACGACGTCGTCGGTCACTTGCTGCATGTTCTGTTCTCCGGGCCGTTGCGGTCATGGCCGCTGGAATCGGTGTGCCGAGACGGGGGATCGGGCTCGGCGGCAAAGCGCCTCAGTATAGCGGCTCTGACCGGGTGAGCGATTGGGATGGATCAGACGATCGTTGATTCGAGGAAACGAAGGCGGCCATGGCCGCATCGTGCTTTCTCGAACGCGCCCCTATCGTTGGGACACGCTTGCCTGGACTTCGAACGCGATCACCAAGCGCTCACGCAACGCGCCGTCGTGCCGCACTCGCTAGGCGTAGCGCTTCCATTGCTGCAGGAACACCTGTGCGGCTTTGCGCCAGCTGGTCTGAGGCGTCACGGCCAGTGCGTTTGCCACGCAAGGATCGAGCAGGGAGCCGGGCTCGCTGAGCAGCAGCGGCAGCGCGCTGATGAGTCGCTCGCGGGGGTAACGCAGTGAACGACCTGGGCGGCTGAGCAATTCGCGAGCGCCAAAATCGCGCAACGTGACGGCGAGATTTCGCGGCAGGTTGCCGGACTGGCCCTTGCCGAGGCTCGCCCGGCAGTAGTCGTTCCAGCCGTCGAAGCCTCTGCCGCGCCGATGCGTCTCGAAGGCACGCAGGGTGACAAGCCATGCACGCACCACGCGCACCTGCCAATCGGCGGGGGAGTCGTGCCCAAAGGCGCCATAGTCCGGATGGAACTTGTTCCGATAGGCCAGCTGGTAGAGCTCCAGGAACTTGTCCGCGTCTGGCAACCCGGCGGCGGCGCCGCCAGACCCCGCCTGCCCAGCACCCGCCTGCAGGCGCTCCAGCTTGACCGGATAGGACGGATGATAACGCCCGAACCTGGCAAGGCGGGCGTCGCCACAGGCGAGCACGGCCTTGAACAGGTACTTGAAATGCACCTCGCGCTCCGCGGCACTCAGTCCGCCCTGCTGCAAGCGCTGCTGATTCATCAGTAGCAGGCTGCCACGGTTGAGCATCAGCCGGGTGATCTCACCGGGCGGCAAACGGTGGAACGGCATTGGCCGCATCGCCGAAAGCACGTTCTGGTCGCCGGCAACGACCCGGTGACCCCATCGCATCTCGGCGTTCATCAGCGAAAACTCCGCGGCGCGCAACCGCTCCGCGCGCAGCAGCGCGAAGTCCACCTCGACGCCGACCTCGGACTCGAGTCGATGTGCGGCCTCGGCCAAGCCCTGCGCCAGCGCGGCGCGGACAGCAGAGTCCGTGTTGGCGACGACGACGAAATAGTCGTAGTCGTTGTAGGGTGCCGGCTCGCCGTCGATGCTGACATAGCCGCCCTCCCCGCGCCCGTAGCCGCCCATCATGACCAGGGCGACGAACCGGGCGGGGTCGATAACGGCGGTGACGGCCTCGGCGATAAGGCGTTGGTCCCGTTCAATGCGCGCCTCGACATCGGCATCGCCGTCGAGGGTGTAACGCCGTGGCGGGGTCGCGATGGGTTCGTCCGGTGCAATGGGACCAGGTGCGATGGGATCAATCGAGGCCATCGTGTCGTTTCCCATTCTTCAGCCCTTGCCAGCGGCCCCATTTCTGGCTCAGGCGAAGCGGCACGCTGTGCACCGCGGCGTCCAGTGAGCCTTCGCGCACCGCCCAGCCCAGATCACGCAGCACCTCCATGCCGAAGGGCAGCACCATGTAGCGCAGGAACGAGGTGTTGAATTCGCCTTCGCGGAAGATCCAAGCCTCGGCCTCGCCCTCGCCGAACTGCCGCTTGTAGGACTGTTTGAGCGTGTAATTGTGGGAGTGCGTGGCCGCCGCCTCGGGCACGTAGCGGATCTCGAGTCCGGCCTTGCGCAGTCGGTAGGACCATTCCACATCTTCCGAATACTGCACCTGCGTCTCGAACGGATAACGCAGCAGCAGGTCGCGGCGGGCCGCCGAATTGGCCATGGAGAAGAAATGCACCCAGCCGGCGGACTCGCGCCCATCGCCAAAGGCCCGCTCGGTGTCCTTGCGGAACAGCGAGCGACAGTCTGGGCGTGCGGTCTGACGCCCGTAGACGGCGCCAACCTTGGGGTTGGAGAGCGGCGCGATCAGGCGTTCCAGCCAGTCATCGGTTTCCGGTGTGGCGTCGGAGTTGATGAACACGACCACCTCGGCGTCCACCGTCTGCACGGCGTGGTTTAACACCTTGCCGGGGTTGTAGGTGCTGGAGTCGTTCTGCTGGATACGCTCCGGTACGTTGAATTCGCGGATGACATCGATAGTGCCGTCGCTGGAACTGGAGTCGAAGTTCCACAGCTCGAAGTTGGCATAGGTCTGACGCTGGATCATTTCCAGCGTGCCGCGGATGACGTCGATGTCGTTGTAGGAGCGCATCGCGATCGCGACCCGCGGCGCGTAGGCGCGGGTTGAGCCTTGCTGGCCAGTGTTATCGGACATCTTGGGAACCCCTGAGGACGTCGAATGGCGCCACACGCTGCCAGGCCTGGCGGCTGAAGAATGCGAGCACACCGAGCCAGAGATAACGCAGATTTTTGAACAGCCCGCTGCGGCCGGCATAGAAGGCATCGCTCATCAGGCATTCGTCCAGCGTCGCATCCGCCGGCAGCGTCAGCTGCGTCGGACCGATCAGCCCAACGGGCGCCGCGTCGCGCACCCGCTGCCATTCCTCGGTGCGCGACTCCGACTGCTGCGGTGTCAGGGGCATCACGCCGACCAGGCGCAGATCGCCGTTGATCACGGCTAGAATGCGCGGCAACATCGCCAGCACCGGGATGCGCGTGTTGAAACGCCGGGTAGAGAAGGCTCCGTCCGATTTCGGCAAAGCCGGCAAACTCGAGCGGGCGTTGCCGATGAGCATCTCGGCGCGCAGCAGCTTGGTGCCGTCGCGCGGCATGGCCAGCGCCGCGGCGAACAGTGCGAGCGGCCACAGTGGCAACGACAGCATCAGCAACAGCACGCCGGCGACGCGGTCGCGATTGCGCGGTCCGTCAGGCGCCCCGCCGTCACCACCAAGGCGGCCAAGGAGGAATGCGTCGCTGATCTTCAGCACAGCACCCGTATCGACCCGGATCAGCACGTCGGTGGCAACGATGGCGTTACCCACTTCCACTAGTTCGCCGACATAGCTGTGCGGCAACACCACGCTGTCGAAGATGGTTGCGGCGCGATCGACCACCACATTGCGGGCGATCATGACCTCGCCGATCAACTCCGCCTCCGGACTCACGCGACTCTGCTCGCCGATATAGGCCTGCCCCTGCTTCAGACTGCGCGGTGACACCACCGCATGGCGTCCGGTGACGAGCCCGAGCGCCACCTCGCGGCCGTCGGGTTGCAACCCGCGAAAGCGCTTCGCGACCAGGTCCAGATTGGCGCGATGGAAGGAACGCAGATCGTCGATCAGACTGAGGTCGCCGTCGGCAAGTGGGATCTCGGCCTTCGGCATGTCCGCCGCGCCGGCCCGACTCGCACCGAGCGGCCCGCTCTCCCCGGAGCCGCTCTCCCAGGCGAGCTTGTCGAGCAGCGGTCCTGCCTCTGCAGCCCCGGCGCGCAATAGTACCAGCGATGCCCGCGGGTCCGCCGCGCAGCCGTGAATCAGGTTGCCGGCCTGGCCCTGCGCGTCGCTTAGAAAGCGTCCAATGCAGGGGCTGCGCAAGACATCACCGCGCAGCACTAGCACTGGCTCGTCCGCGTGCTTGATGCGAGGCCACACCGCGCTGGGGGCCTCGGCGCCGCGGCTCAGCACAACGCGGAACTGGGCACCCCAGCGCTCGCCCCGTCCCAGCAGCTCTTCGAGCTTGTCGGCGTGATCGGACAGCACGAACAGAATATGGAGCACACCCGCGCCAATCAGCTCTTCGACGCTGTAGAGGATCAGCTCCTTGCCCGCCATCGGCAACGAGGCGATAGTGTAGTGCTTGTCCAGCGGCGCAAGCGCGGCGGCACTTCGATCGGCAAACACAACTGCACGCATGGATTCAGTGGCTCCTTCCGACCGCGGGGCCGGTAACGAACGACCGCGCCGGCCGGGCGCGTCGGTTGGCGGCCGCCGTGTCGGCACGGCCCTGCATCAGTAGGCCCCGGTACCGAACAGCAGCGCCGGCACCGTCTTCAGCAGGATCTTGATGTCGGTCCAGAACGACTGCGACTCGATGTACTGCACATCCAGCTCCACTTGCTGGTCGAACGGGATCTCCGACCGACCCGAGACCTGCCAGATGCAGGTGATACCCGGGATGACCTCGAGTCGCCGGCGGTCCGACAGCGAATACTCGTCCACCTCCGGCGGCACTGGCGGGCGCGGACCCACGAGCGACATCTCGCCAGTCATCACGTTCCACAACTGCGGCAGCTCGTCGATGGAGGTCTTGCGGATGAACTTGCCGACCTTGGTCACACGCGGGTCGTCCTTCATCTTGAAAATCACGCCCCCGGCCATCTCGTTCTGCGCCATCAGCTCGGCCTTGCGCGCCTCGGCGTCCATGTACATGGAGCGAAACTTCCACATCGTGAACAGCCGCCCCCAGCGCCCGACCCGTTTCTGCTTAAACAAGATCGGCCCTGGCGATTCCAGTCGAATCGCTAAAGCGACCCCGAGAAACACTGGCAACAACACCACCATGAGGATCATGGATGCGACGATGTCGAACACGCGCTTGAGCAGATAGGAGCCCTTGACCACCAGGTTCCAGCTCAGGCGCTTGGCAAAGAAACGCAGCCTCTGCTGCCGATTCAGCCGTTCCAGATTGCTGTAACGTTCGATCAGCAACTCGCGCAGTTTTTGGTCGCGGGTTTCAATTTTCATGGCATGGGCTTCATGGCACGGGTCTCCAATGCATCAATCAGGCCTGCCGAGCCTTGGAGTCGGCCAGCAGTCCCGGAGCTGGCAGCGCAAAACGCTCCGGGTTCAGGGTCTGACGCCAGACACGAAAGAGAAACAGCGGATTGCCGATGACGTACCGGCGCCACATACGGCCTGGCTCCTGCATCAGCCGATAGAGCCACTCCAGACCGATCTCGCGCATCCACACGGGCGCGCGCTCGATCCGGCCGGAGTAGAAGTCGAACAGGCCGCCGACACCCATGCAGACCCCAGGCACAAGGAGCGCGCGGTGACGGCGCAGCCAGAGGTCCTGGCGCGGCGCACCGAACGCGACGAGCAGGATATCGGCCCCGCTGCGGTTGACGGTATCGATGACCGCAGGCTCTTCGGCCTCGGAAAAATAGCCGTCGCGGACGCCCGCGATCTTCAGCGCCGGAAAACGCTTCTGCATGGTGTCAGCGGCGGCCGCGGCAATGCCCGGGCGGGCGCCGAGCAGATAGAGCGAGCGCCCGGCAACCGCCGCGGCCTCGCACAGCAGCGGAAACATGTCGGTGCCGTTGACGTTCTCACGCAGGGCCTGACCCAGCATCCGGCAGCCGATGTGGATGCCAATGCCGTCCGGGATCACACGCTCGGCGGTCAACAGCGCTCCCCGGTAGTGCGCATCCTGCCAGGCGATGTTGAGGCAGTCCGGGTTAACGAACGCCATCTGCTTGGCGCCGGAACCGATCGGAGGCCCGCTCTGAGCGAGAGAAGAGGATGCCGCTGGAGGTTCCACGACGGCGCCTGCCGGCGCGCTACTCGCGATGATCCAGTCGACCGCCTCGGCCATGGTGGTGTTGAGGATCGGGATACCAAAAAAATTCAGCAGCGGCGGTGTCGTCTTCGGCGCGTTGCCGCCGCCCAACGCGCGGGTTACGACGGAGCGGGCGGCGAGTCCCAGGTCGCCGCGCAGAGATTGGGCATAGACAAAATCTCGGTCCAGCGCCGACTCACCCACATGGGCGATGCCAACCTTCTTACGCAGCCCGAATGGCGAAATCAAGCCCGGACGCACCGCGAAACGAACCAGGTCTGCCACCGGCACCGAGCTGGCCTCCTGCACCGTCATTGGTCGCGGGCCGACCACGGCCATGTCACCACGCAAGACATTGATCCAAACCGCCAGACCCCGTAGCGGCCCACGACCGGCGAAGCGAAGCCGAGCAAATGGCACCCGCAGTCGCCCGACCAACACCTCGCGCTCGAACGGATGCCGGGACTGCATCAGACTCAGCAGAACGCGGGCCGTCGTCAACGGCAACAACGAGATCAGCACGGCAAGCGCCAGCAGCAGATCGAACAGCCGCGGCAGCAGGTCCGCCATCAACTTCCAAAGCGGCACCAGCGCACGCCGAAGCCACGACCGTCGCCTGCTCCGAGCATGCCGCCCAAGCGGGCCAGGAATCTCGACCGGGTCTTGCTCCATCTGCGACTCTTGCTGCTGTTTGGTGTCGGTGGTCCAACGAGGGCGGTTACCAGCCTTCAGCATCTTGAGCCATCGACGCTGCAATGCCAAGCCCATGAAGCGAAGAGGCGCGATGAGCCCAGCGCTATACTCAGAGCGCCCGCGCCATGACCACGGCATCCTCGCGATTGACATCATCTCCACTCCCGGCCGGGTAGTAGCCCTTGCGCAGACCAATCTCGTGAAAGCCTTCACTATAGTAGAGTCCAATGGCGGCGACGTTCGAGACACGCACCTCCAGAAACGCCGTGTCGGCACCCTGCCGACGCGCCACCGCCAGCAGGCGGCGCAGCATGCGGCGCCCGATGCCATGATTGTGTAGACTCGGGTGCACGCAGACGTTCAGCACGTGGCATTCGCCAGCAGCAAGAGACATCACGGCATGGCCGATGAGCTCAGGATCGCAACCCGCCGACGCCTCGGGACCCGGCTCAGAACCGAGTTCCGCCACCATGCAGACGTGGCGCACCCGCAGACAATCCTGGAAGATTCCTTCGGTCCAGGGCACGCTGTACGCGAGTCGCTCGACCCCCAATAGAGTCGGCAGGTCAGACTCCTGCATCGCACGCAGGGTGATGACGGGTTCTTTGAGCAAGGCAGCCATTCCGGGATTGAAAACCAGCGGGCATCAGCATACAACGGGGTCAGATTAAAGCGACGATGATTACCGCCGGCGGCGTGCCCGATTTCCTGACCCTGATCATGCTTCCGTCGATTCCGGCGGAATTTTCGACAATGATCGGTCGATCGGTCGAAGATTCCGGCTATATTGCGAGCCTAAGAAGTTTGAATTCTGACGGCCGGGGCCGCTTTCTGGCTCCAGCCCCTCGCCTCCTGTTCACCCACCATTGCGGAACGAATCGATGTCGCAACAGCACATGGTCACCCTCGACGGCAACGAAGCCGCCGCCTACATCGCGCACATGACCAATGAGGTCATTGCCATCTACCCAATCACTCCGGCGTCCAACATGGGCGAGTGGTCGGACGAATGGTCGTCCCTCGGGGTCAAAAACCTTTGGGGCACGGTCCCGGACGTAATCGAGATGCAGAGCGAAGCTGGCGCCGCCGGCTCCATCCATGGCGCACTGCAGGCGGGCTCGTTGGCCACCACCTTCACGGCCTCTCAAGGGCTGCTCCTAATGATCCCGAACATGTACAAGATCGCCGGCGAACTGACGCCGACGGTTCTGCACGTGTCGGCGCGCTCCCTTGCAGCTCAGGCCCTTTCGATTTTCGGCGACCATTCCGACGTGATGTCCTGCCGGGCCACGGGCTACGTCATGCTGTGCTCGGCCTCGGTTCAGGAGGTCATGGACTTCGCATTGATCTCGCATGCCGCGACGCTGGAGGCCCGCGTGCCCTTCCTGCACTTCTTCGACGGCTTCCGCACCTCCCACGAGGTGACCAAGATCGACAAGCTGACGGCGGAGACCGTTCGCGAGATGATCGACGAGAAGTTGGTCACCGCGCACCGCGCGCGTGCGCTGAATCCGGATCACCCCGTCATCCGCGGCACGTCGCAAAATCCGGACGTCTATTTTCAGGGCCGCGAGACCGTCAACCCGTTCTATGAGGCGGTGCCGGGCATCATCCAGGCACAGATGGACAAGCTCGCCGGCATGACCGGGCGTCAGTACAAGCTCTACGAGTATGTCGGCGCCGAAGACGCCGAGCGCGTCATCCTACTCATGGGCTCCGGCATCGGCGCGGCGCAGGAGGCCGTCGAGCACTTGGTCGCCCGCGGCGAGAAGGTCGGCATGATCAAAGTGCGCCTGTTCCGGCCCTTCAGCCCCGCGCATTTGTTCGCCGCGCTGCCCGTCACCGCCACCAAGTTGGCCGTGCTCGACCGCACCAAGGAGCCCGGCGCAGACGGCGAGCCGCTGTTCAAGGACGTGGTGACCGCACTGGCCACCGCGGTTGCCTCCGGCAACATGGCGACCATGCCACGCGTGGTCGGCGGGCGTTACGGGCTCTCCTCGAAGGAGTTCACACCGGCCATGATCAAGGGCGTGTTCGACGAACTCGGCAAGGACAAGCCGAAGAACGCGTTCACCGTCGGCATTATCGATGACGTCGGCCATACCAGCCTGGGTTGGGACGCGTCCTTCAAGCCCGATGCCGGCGAAGGTGTGACCGCCTGCGTGTTCTACGGCCTTGGTTCCGACGGCACCGTGTCGGCCAACAAGAACAGTATCAAGATCATCGCGGAAGAGACGCCGAACTTCGGTCAAGGCTACTTCGAGTACGACTCGAAGAAGGCCGGCGCCATGACCATCTCGCACCTGCGCTTCGGCCCCAATCCGATCAACAGCACCTATCTGGTCGGTAACGACGAGGCCAGCTTCGTCGCCTGTCATCAGCCCAACTTCTTGAGCCGCTTCGACATGCTGGCCAAGGCCAAGGCCGGCGGCACCTTCCTACTCAATTCCGCGACGCCCGCGGATCGGGTCTGGGACGATCTGCCGAAGAGCATGCAGCAGCACATCCTCGACAAGCAGCTCAAGTTCTACGTGATCGACGCCTATGACATCGCCGCGAAGACCGGCATGGGCAGGCGTATCAACACGATCATGCAAACCTGCTTTTTCGCCATCTCTGGCATCCTGCCCAGGGACGAGGCCATCGCCAAGATCAAAGACGCCGTCAAGAAGACCTACGGCAAAAAGGGGCAACGCCTGCTCGATCGCAACTACGCGGCCATCGACGCAACGCTCCAAGGACTCAGCCAGGTGGCGGTCCCCGGTCAGGTCTCCAGCGGCTTCGAACGCCCGCCCGCGGTGCCAGCCGATGCGCCGGAGTTCGTGCGCAACGTCACCGCGACGCTGATCGAGGGCCATGGCAACAGCCTGCCCGTAAGCCTAATGCCGGTGGACGGCACCTGGCCCACCGGCACCACGCGCTTCGAGAAACGCAACATCGCGTTAGAATTGCCCAAGTGGGAGCAAGACCTCTGTACCCATTGCGGCAAGTGCCCACTGGTGTGCCCGCATGCGGCCATCCGCGCTAAGGTGTTCCCGACGGATCTGACCGACGGCGCGCCGGAGACGTTCCAGCACGTGCAGATCAAGGGCAAGGACTTCCCGCAGGGGCATCACATCACCTATCAAATCGCGCCGGACGACTGCACTGGCTGCGGACTGTGCGTGGAGGTGTGCCCGATCCGCGACCGTCAGGACCCAACACGCAAGGCGCTGAATATGATGCCCTCCGAGGAACGCCACGGCATCGAGCAGGCCAATTGGGACTTCTTCCTGTCGCTGCCCGAATACGACCGCACCAAGCTCGACAACAGCAAGATCAAACACGCGATGATGATGCAGCCGCTGTTCGAGTTCTCCGGCGCCTGTGTCGGCTGCGGCGAGACGCCCTACATCAAGCTTGCGACGCAACTGTTCGGCGATCGCATGCTGATTGGCAACGCCACCGGTTGCTCGTCCATTTATGGCGGCAACCTGCCCACGACGCCCTACACCACCAATCCCGAAGGGCGCGGCCCGACCTGGAACAACTCGCTGTTCGAGGACAACGCCGAGTTCGGCCTGGGACTGCGGCTGGCCGTCGATAAGCAGGCCGAGCAGGCTCGCGAGCTGGTCGCGCTGCTGGCGGACAAGATCGGCACCGCACTGGCGGACGGAATCATCAAGGCCGATCAGAGCGACGAGGCCGGCATCTTCGAGCAGCGCGCTCGGGTCGCTGCGTTGAAAGAAAAGTTAAAGACCATCGACACGCTCGAGGCGCATTCCCTTGCCGGTATCTGCGAGCAACTGGTCAAGCGCAGCGTCTGGATCGTCGGCGGCGACGGCTGGGCCTACGACATCGGCTACGGCGGCGTCGATCACGTACTGGCCAGTGGCCGCAACGTCAACCTGCTGGTGCTCGATACCGAGGTCTATTCCAACACCGGCGGCCAAAAATCCAAGGCGACGCCGATGGGCGCTGTGGCCAAGTTCGCGGCTGGCGGCAAGCCGACGTTCAAAAAAGACCTGGCCATGATGGCCATGGCCTATGAGAGCGTCTACGTCGCCCAGGTGTCGTTCGGCGCCAAGGACGTACAGACGGTGCGCGCCTTCCTCGAGGCCGAATCCTACGACGGTCCGTCCCTGCTGATCTGCTATTCGCCCTGCATCGCCCACGGCGTGGACCTGTCCAACAATCTGCGTCAGCAGGACATGGCGGTGAATTCCGGTCACTGGCCGTTGTTCCGCTATGATCCGCGCAAGGCGGCAGCCGGTGATAATCCGCTGCACATGGACAGCAAGATGCCAACCATCCCGTACCGTGACTATTTGGCCAGCGAGACCCGCTTCAGTGTGCTCAACCGCACCCATCCGGACGACGCCGAGCGCTTCATGAAATTGGCCCAGAAGCACGTGGAGAGCAAGTACTCACTCTACGAACAACTGGCGCATTTAGCCTGGCAGAAGGCGGAAAAACCGGCAACGAGCAGCGAGTAACGAGTCGACGGGGCGAGGCTCGGGGAAGCCAATTTCTGACCTTCGCCCCCTGACCTTCGCCCCCGAACACTTCCGCCTCGAATCTCGTCACTCGAAACGCGTAACTCGCTTCTGGAGCAAACCATGGATCTGACGACCAAATACCTCGGCTTCGACCTCAAGAACCCCATCGTGCCGTCCGCCTCGCCGCTGTCCAAGAGCATCGACCAGGCCAAAGAACTCGAAGACAACGGCGCTTCGGCGCTAATCATGTACTCGCTGTTCGAAGAGGCCATCACCGCCGAGACCGAGACATTGAACCGCTTCCTGCACCAGCAGGACACCGGTTTCGCCGAGGTCGAAGGCGGCTTCCTGCCCGACTGGCAAGACTTCAGCACCGGCCTGGAGCAATACCTCGACAATCTGCGCAAGCTGAAAGAAGCGTTGGACATTCCGGTGATCGCCAGTCTCAACGGCGTTACCCCCGGCGGCTGGATTGTCCACGGGAAGGAGCTGGAGCAAGCCGGCGCCGATGCGCTTGAGCTCAATGTCTACTATGTCGCTGCCGACATCGGCAAGACCAGCGCCCAGGTCGAGGACCGCTATCTGGATATCCTGCGCGCGCTGAAGGCGCAGATCAGCATACCGATCAACATGAAGCTGTCGCCGAGCTTCAGCTCGGTGGGCAACATGGTGCAGCGCCTCGCCAGCGCTGGCGCCGACGGCGTGTCGCTGTTCAACCGCTTCTATCAACCCGACATCAACATCGACAGCCTGCGCCTGCAAGCCAGCCTGCACCCGTCCACGTCCGCCGAGGCGCTGCTCGCCATGCGCTGGATCGCCATCCTGTACGGACGCGTCGAAGGTCTGTCGTTGGGCGCGACCGGTGGCATCCACACGCCCGACGACGCCATCAAGCTCCTGCTTGCCGGGGCCGACGCAGTGCACCTGTGCAGCACGCTGCTCAAGAACGGCTCCGGCCAAGTCGCGCGCATACTGACCGGGATCGAAGAATGGATGGAAGAACAGAGCTTCGAGTCCGTCGAAGACGTCCGCGGGCGCGTCAGCGCGCTATCGGTGCCCGACCCCGCCGACTTCGAACGCGCCAACTACATCAACATCATCGACGGCTATAGCTTCGCACCCGGCGTGATGGTCTGAAGTCTGCCGCCGCGGGGGAGCCGCCGACTCTGCAGCGCGGTAGCCACCAATTCAGACAGCACAGTGCATCGGTTCGATGCGCAAGCCTGCCGAGCTTTTTTGCGCATCACTCCCATCAACGCACCCACGCAACGAGTAGTAACGCCATGAATGAGATCCAACGCACGATGCGCTCCATTATTCAGCGCATCGCCACCGGCCCTGAGCTGTCGAAGGATATTTCGGTGGAAGAGGCGCGCATTGGCATGCAGGCCATCCTCGACGCCGAGGTCGATCCGGTGCAAGCCGGCATCTTCATGATCGCGCTGCGCATGAAGCGGGAGACCGACGACGAGCAACGCGGCGTGCTGGACGCGGTGCGCGATGCAACGCAGCATGTGGTCGCCGACGT
>JGI12210J13797_10156341_pt1 | contig 13481 bp, 11 predicted proteins | sample ElkSlonscriptome_3_FD_13797 | JGI IMG/M metagenome (IMG submission 13797)
CCCAGAAGATCCGCCGGAAGGCCGGCTTCGGTGGTCACGTCCTCGTAGGCAAGAACGTTGTCCTGCTTCTGGAAGAGCTTCGAGCCGGTCCCTGTGAACTTGTCTTCCACGATGAAGAGATCGAGGTCGCCATCCCCGTCGTAGTCGAACGGCAGGACGTTGCGCGCGCTCATGCCGGCGACCTGGAGCCCGCTGCCGGCGCTCACGTCGGTGAAGGAGCCGCCGTCGTTGCGGAGCAGCACGTTCCCCAGCTCTCGGATCGGACCCCCTCGCCGGCGAGCGTTGTGGGTGATGACCCCATCCAGATCCCCGTCGTCATCCAGGTCGGCGAACACCGCCCCGCTGGCCCGCCCGAACTGGTCCACGGCTTCGTCGGGTGCGCGGATGAACGTCCCGTCCCCCCGATTCATGAGCAGCTGGTCGGACCGGGGTCCTTCGGGGCACAGGTAGGTCTCCGGTGGCTGGTGGGCGAAGGTCCCGTAGACCAGGTCCGGCCAGCCGTCTCCGTCCACATCGCCGAACGCCACCGCATGACCCATGGTGCAGTCCAGAAGCCCGGTGAGGCCAGCCTGAGCGGTGATGTCTTCGAAGGCGAGCTGGGCGCCCTGCTCAGCGCGTCCCGGAGAGGCCTGCCTCACCTGCGGGCCGCTGCCCCCAGGCGGAGCACCCGACGCGGGCGGAGCACCCGACGCGTCACCGCAACCGAACCCGAGAGCGCAGGAGAGCAGTCCCCCGAGCCACAACCTGACCCCAGCTCCCCTCACCGGGGCATCTCCGCATCCGGGATGTGGACGACGACCATCATGGGCAGGCCTGGAGGCCGGAGTGAGGCGTTGGAGATGAAGAAGAGGGTTCGGCCGTCCGGGGAGATACTGGCGGAGAACGATCCCCCGGGTTGAGGTCCTCCCGAGGCCCGGATCGCCTCACCCACCTCGACGAGGGTCCTCTTCTCCCCCGTGGTCCGGTTCAGCTCCACGATGCGAAAGGCGTTGGCGGACTCGTGGGCGCCGGGGCTGTAGTAGACGACCCGTCCCGTCGGGTCCGCCACGACATCACCCACGTAATCGTCGTCGTGGGCGATCCACTCCAACCGCTCGTTCTCCGGGTCGAAGTGGTAGAACTCGGCGTAACGTCGAGCACGACTCCCATCCGGGGCCCGGTTGCTCTGAGTCACCAGCGTCAGGGTGCCGTCGGGGATGTCTTCGGTGCTGGCACGGAGGAATTCATCCGGCCCGGCGGCGTTGAAGCGGACCTCCAGCTCGGCGACCTCATTCGTCGCAGGATCGTAACGCTTCAGACCGCGGCGGCCGTTGTCGAAGTAGGCCCTCCCGGCCAGATCGACGGCGATGTTCCGGTTGTTCCGATCGACCCCGACCTCCTCCAGGTACCGCATCTCCTGCGACTGCGTGTCCCAAGCCCAGAACCGTGTCGAGTTGCCGTCGCCACCAGGCGTATTGGCCTCGCCGTAGAGGAGCCCGCCATCCCTCCACATGTTGGTCGACGGAGTGCCGTGTTCCGGCACGAGGGTCCCGAGACTTTCCAGGTGCTCGGTCCACGGGTTGTAGCGAAGCAGAACGTCCCCGCGGTACTCCTCGTTGTATGTCACGCACCGTGCAGACCCCCAGTAGGTGTGGAGGTAGATCAACCCGCATGGGCCCTCATCGATCTGCCCATGGACCTTGCCGAAACCGTTGTTTCCCGGTCGATGCTCACCGACGGCGGAGAGGGCATCCCCGACCGCCCGCAGGATCCGCGTCTCCGGGTCATACTCGTAGAGCACCGTGTTGCCGTCCCCGGGCCCTTTGCAGCTCCCCTCTGCCCCGTGATCCCCCACGGCCGAGTAGAACCGCCCGTTGCTGGCCAGGAGGCCCTTCCCCCAGTGGGACCAAGGATAGCCCTCGGGATACGGTAGGGGATGCACAGCGAAGTCGACCGTGAAGTTCCCCACCGTGATCGTTGTCGCCTGGGCCTGCAGCGGTTCGAGGGACTCCGGGACGTGACTCTGGCTGGTGTCACGGTCGATGTGATCACAGCGGGATGCCGACACGGCCAGCCCCTCAGGTCCTGACAGCGACCCTGCCGCGACCTGGGCACCGGCGACCGTCGACCGACGTCCCTCATCTCGCCTGCCCTCCAGGTCGTCGACGGAGCACCCCCAAAGCAGCCCGAGGGCGAGAAGCCCCCCGCCCAACCATCCAGCGCGCACGGTGCTCACGCTTCACCTCCCCGTTCCTGAATCGATTCGACCTGGTGCCTGCGGTCTCCCGTGACCTTCTCGGCATACGAAACCGGCCTGCGGATCGAGCTGGCCCGCCGCAGCGACCCTGCGCCGAGGATCTCCCGATGGTCTGGAAGCCTCCGAACTGGGTACCACCCCCGGCTCCCGAGGGCCCGACGCCGTCCTGCGTACCATCAAGAACTCGTTTACAAAGCGGAACTTACACGGGTTCCGATGAACGATTCTTAAGCTAGTGCCGCCCCGAAACGGTGCGCCGCCCCTTCGAGTGTCTGGAGCGTTTCGACTCAGAGTCGAAGCCTACCTGCCACACCACCCCCGGCCCGACCTCGTGAAGTGCAGCCGCCAGGCCGCCTGTCAGCAGTGGCACGGTTCTCGCTATACCGTCGCATCGACGCAGCGATCGTGCGGCCAGCAGGCGTACCCCGCCAGGGCCTTCGGACGTTGCGCCTGATCACGTTCCAGGAGTTCTGAGCGTCGCACGGGCCGCCGATCCGGCGTCTCCGGACCCCCGGACTGAAGCACGCATCACCGAATGCCGACGGTGCGTCGGCCAGTTCCCCCACAAACCTCCTCTCATCGTGGCGCCGAACATCGTCGGCGCCCACCGCCAGGATGCGCCCATGCTCTGGAACCATCGACCGCACACACGGGCCGTGAAGTTCGGCCTGAAGTCTCTCTTCATCCTCGTCGCAGGATTGGCCTGCTCCGACGCCAGCGACATGATTTCCCCGGAGGTTACGACGGCGGAGTCAACCGTCTTTCCGCAGGGCATCACTTTGCGTGCCCTCGACGGCAACCGGCAGACGGTGGCGCCGGAGGGATCGCTGTCGGAGGATCTGGTTGTTCGCGTCGTCGACCGAAACGGCCGCGGGGTTCCCGGAGTGCCTCTCCGCTGGCGTCTGCAGCGGCGCGATCAGGGGTCGATCGCGGAGACGTCCATGGTGACCGACGCCAACGGTGAAGCCTCGAACCAGTGGACCGTCGGCGACCACGTGGGCCGGCAGTATCTGGATGTACGGATCTTCCTCATCGGTGGAGACCGGATCACCTTCTCAGCGATCGTCTCTGATTCCGCAGATGATTCGGACTCTGACGACCAGGAGCAGGAGGAGGAGGAGCCGGAAGAAGAGGAACAGGAAGAAGAAACGGAGGAGGAGGAGGAGCCGGAGGAGGACCGCCCGGACACCGGCGAGTACGACTTCGTGCTGCAGGATACAGTGGTCGAGGGACGCAACGTGGTCGTACCGGAAGGGGAGACCTGGCTGGTCGGTGGGAACGTCGAGGTTGAGCGGGCGAATGTGATCGTCCGGGGGACGCTGGCCATGCGTCCCGGCAGTTCCCTGAAGTTCTCCGGCGCCACCCCGAATCAGTATGTCGGTGGCGGCATGATGTACGAGCAGCGCTTCGACCGGGACTGGGGAATGTGGGTCGTCCGGTCGGGTGCCCTCGATATCCGAGGGACTCCCAAGAAGGGTTGGACCCGCAACGGGATGCACTCCACCTGGGCGTCCTCCGACGAGATGTACGTCGCTCCCACCGCAGAGGACGACACCCGGGTGCGGCGCTGGTACGCCGGCAGCCCGATCCCTCGGGTCGACCCCCGCGCACCCGCTGCCGAGGTTGTCAACGTGACCCGGGACATCGTCATCGAGGGTCCGGGGCACATCCACATCCACTCCAGGCGTCCGCAGCGCATCGAGTACGTACAGCTTCGGGGGCTGGGGATCTCCAACGGAGCCTCGAGAGGCGCGGTTCTCGGTCGCTACTCCTTGCACATGCATCACGGCGAGGACGGGACCCGCGGCACCAGCATCCGGGGAGTCGCCGTGGTGGACGCTCGCGGCAAGGCCTTTGTACCCCACATGAGTCATGGGATCACGATGACCGACAACGTGGTCGTCAACGCTTACGGATCGGGTCTCTGGTGGGACCTCCTTGACCAGACGAATGACCTCCTGGTGGACAGCATGGCTGTACTCGGCGTCGAGATGCCTCGCTCGGTCAGCGGCGTCCAGTCGCAGGAAGACGGGTACACACTGGGATTCGGTCGCAACATGGAGGTCCGCAACTCCTTCGCCGCCGGTGTGGCCGGCGGCCGTCTCGCCGTCGGATTCGACTGGCCCGGCGTCCCGGACCAGCGCTCACCCGGTCCTCAGATCTGGACCTTCGACCAAGGCAACGTCGCGCACAACAACACGGGGGGCGGGCTGCGCTTCTGGTTCAACAACCCCACGGAGCACGTGGTGCGGGACTACGTCGGGTACCGTAACGGCGACGGTGGTGTCCATGACGGTGCCTACCGAAACAGGACTGTCTACCAGGACGTCCTCCTTCTTGGCAACTCCTGGGTGCAACATGCGAACGCTCGGGCCGGGAAGGTCTACCGCAACATCCGGGTCGTGAGCGACGGGCACGCGATGGTCGCAGGGCACCGACGGCTCCCAGCAGAGGAGCCGCTCATCGTCGAGGGCTGCTCGCTCGAGGCAGCGCCAGGCTTCAGCAAGGTCTACGTATCGGCACCCCAGCGTGCCACCGACCCGTGGAGGGTACACTTCAGGCAATGCAACCTGACGCCTGAAGACATCCAGTTCGCATCCCTTCGCGGCGGGAACGACGGAAGCCGCATCCTGATCGACCACACGGATGGGCGGCGCTGGGAGATCGAGGTGTCGAACGGTCGCCGAATCGTACGATCGAGATGACCCGACCTCGCTGAGGATTCAGGACCTTCGAGGGGGGTGGGCGGCGCGCCCACCCCCCTCGATTCGTTTATCGATGCCCTCCAGACGCACTGGCCCCGTCGGAGACATTGATCCGATCAGCACCGGGCGGCGCGCTGTGAACCGAGGCCGGCCCGCAGCCGACCACCGGCCCCCAGCCGAATCGGTGACCCCCATCTGAGGGTTGACTGCTGCACGACCACCCTTGGCCACAGCGACCCAGTTCATCGCAGGAAGGTGAAGTCGGTCAGGCAACGTCCTGCCACCGGCATCCGGCCCACCCCCACGGTGGGAACCACCGAGGTGATGTCACCGCTGCTGAACCCGCCCACGGGCCACCGACCGATGGGGCGGAAGTCCTCTAGATTGGCCCCTTGGACGAAGGCGCCGGCGAGGATTCGTGGAGCAGTGCGTCCCTCACCGAAAGGACCTGTGACCGCTCTCAGGTGTTTTCGGGGCACTCCAGCAGGTTGACGAACTGCTTCCTGCGCTTCGTATCGTCGCGACCCCGGAGAGATCCGACGGCGAGGATGAGTTCCGCGCTTGCTGAAGGACTTCCCCGGTCGAACAGGCAGTCCTGGCTGTCGGTTTTTGGTCTGCAACGGTAGAGGCGGCACCCGAGACGCTCGGACGCGAGGATCGTTGCCGGGGGACAGCTGCGCCACGTCGATGGCGCGAAGACGGTGGCTATTCTCCACCCACTGGACAGCAATGAGATAGACCTTGTCCGGTCGTCGGCGAGTCGAGTATAGAGAAGATGGTGTCTCTCACTCCGGCCTTCATCGCAATGGATTCCCAACCTCACCTCTCGCGCCACGGGTTGCTGCGGGCTCATGTTCGCAGGTTTGTCCAGGGGCATCCCGGTTCCTGCTACAGGCATGTCCGGAAGATCCTCGTCGCCGCCGAGTCGACGGGTGAACGGGAGGACTGCCGATGAACCGCCGGCTGTTTTCTTCTCCTCGAGCTACCGTCAAGGTTCTCAAGACCGTCTGGAGACACCCCGGTAACTCAGGCGGGTCCGCCCGCGCGATCGCCCGCCTCCTGTGGGCCGAGCTACGCGCACGCGTCACCGGAAAACCCGTGCTGGTAGGGGTCGGCGCGGACTCCAGGATTTGGGCCTACCTCCATCAAGGTGGCAGTTGGAGAGCGGTCCGCTCACCGTTGCCAGACTATGAGGAAATGAGCTTCTGGCGAACGATTCTCCGTCCCGACGATTGGTTCATGGACGTTGGAGCCCACGTCGGCCTCTACTCGTTGATCGCACTCGAATGCGGGGCGAAGGTGATCTGCGTCGAGCCCCAGGCGGAGATGATGGCACAGTTGGAGGCCAACCTCCGCTTGAATGATGCGGTTGGTGAGCTACACACCGTCGCACTCGCCGACGCCCCCGGTGAGCTACAGTTGGCGGGACACCCCGATCCGGCTCGCCGATCGTTGGTCGACTCAGGGTCTCCCTACGACGGTTTCACGGTAGAGGTTCGAACTCTGGACCGGATTCTGGGGGAGCGCTCCCTGCGTGGGCTCAAGATCGATGTGGAGGGGTGGGAGCGTCTTGTCTTGGAGGGCGGGGCGAGGGCTCTCGAAGCCAGGAGAATTGATGCGATTCAGCTCGAGTGGAACGATTGCAGCGAAACGACGCTCGGCGAGGGCCGCGACACAGTCGCAAGGCTACTGATCAGCCATGGGTACAGGCTGTTTCGACCCGTCGGAGGCGAGCCGCAGGAGCTCGACACCTTCGCGGACGGCACCGACGTCTTCGCATTGTCTCCCAGCCTCTGCTCCGAATTGGGTTTGATTGCGTGACGGGGCGTCCGTCGGGATCGGGGCTCACCCAGACGACAGGAGCGGGCGGATAGCGTGCTCGGTCTGCGTCGTGGTACGGCACGCTCCTACCACACCTGAATCAGCTGGCGCACGCGCCTCCGCCCCGGACACACGAGCGCGGCGGACACGAGCGTAGACAATGGCGCGCGTGAGCGATCCGGTTGGCGCGCTTGAGCGACCCGGTTGGCGCGCGTGAACGATCCGGTTGGCGCGCTTGAGCGATCCGGTTGGCGCGCGTGAACGACCCGGTTGGCGCGCGTGAACGATCCGGCGCGAGAGGCCCGGATGCCCCTCTATCGAGGTGGGCCCTTCCCTTCTCCACCGCGGCGCGGATGGTCCCGGTGGGCTGGCGCCGGAGGCGGGTTTTCCGGGTCGAGAAGGCCGAGTGGGCGCTGCGCGCACGTCTTGCGTGGGATGTCGTACGATCCTGACCTTTGAAGTGGGGGAAGGATCTCTCCCGACCTTACGAACCTCGACGGGCGAGTTCCATCTGACGCACCTTGTATGTATCGGCGCAGACGGGATCCCTTCATGCGAGATGGTCACGTGACGAGTCTGCGAAGAGCGTCCCTCGACAAGGCTCTTGCCTGGAGCCCTCTGCACTGGTTGTTCCGGCATCGTAACGAACGAGGTCTCCGGGTGCTGGCGTACCACGATGTGAGCGATCCGGCGACTTTCGAAGTCCATATGGACCACCTCGCTGCGCATTTCCAGCCGATCACGCTCGACCTCGCGCTGGCCGTCTTCGCGGGAGAGGTGACGCTCCCCGAACGGGCCGTACTGGTGACGTTCGACGACGGATACCCCAGCGTTCTGGAGGCCGGGCTCCCCATCCTCCGGGATCGTGGCATCCCGGGGGTGGTCTTCGTGGTTGCGGGTTCAGTCGACACCGACGAGCCGTTCTGGTTCAGGGAGGTCGAGGCGCTCGTTCGAAGGGGAGGTCGCTGCACGGTGCGCGGCGATGGGACGCCTCGAGGTACGGTCCAGGCGCTGAAGCGTGTTGCGGACGCTCGTCGTCTGGAAGCCATTCGAGAGCTTCGGAACACCGCTGCCGAGCCAGCCCCGCGTATGAGACAGCTTTCGAGACAGGAGCTTGTGGAACTCGAGACGGCAGGCGTCTCCGTAGGGAACCATACCCTCACCCATCCGTGCCTCGACCAGTGCGAAACCCCCAAGATCTACGATGAGTTGGAACGGGCCCAGGACGAGTTGACGACCATTCTGGGAGCGTCGCCCCGGGCCATCGCCTACCCGAACGGGAATGCGGACCCCCGAGTAACGACCGCAGCGTCCGACGTGGGGTTCGAGGCCGGATTCCTGTTCGACCATCGGGTCAGCGCCGCCCGCCCCACCGATGTGCTGTCGGTTTCGCGGCTGCGGGTGAACTCCGATACACGGATGGACCGTTTCAAGACCATTCTCAGCGGCTTGCACCCGGCCCTTCACCGCCTGCGAGGGCGTGCGTGAAGCCCGGTCGCGTCGGGAAGGAAGTCTGGCGACATCTTCGGCGACGACTCGCGGTGTTGTCTCCACGGCGGCGCAGGTGGCTCCGCTTCCTGGACAGCCTTCCTGCCGATCCGGACCGATTGGAGCGTCCGGTGGACGAGCCGGGTCCCGGGGACTTCATCATCTGTGGAGTCCCGAGATCCGGCACGACGTTGCTGACGGCGATGCTCTTCCAGCCTCCCGGTGTCGTCACCGTCATGGAGCCGTGGGACGGGATGCGACTCCCTCCTCGCGATCTCTTCGCCTCCGTTCGCAGAGAGATCGACACTTCCAGTCGGCTCGCCAGGGGGAAGCTCGACGTGGAGCTTCTCCGTCGGGAGGGCGAGGTGAAGTGGAGGAGAGAGGGCCTGAGAGCCGTCGACCTCGGTCATCTGCATGAGAACTACTCACTCGGCATCAAATGGCCGGCCTTCTGGCGGTATCTGGAGCTCCTCCCGAACACCCGGTTCCTGATCTGCGTACGCCACCCCGCCGAGGTTGTGAACTCGTTCAAGGAGCAGACGGGCGGGCTCCGCGAGGGTCAGATGTACGATGTCGCCTTCAACCGAGCACTGAACGCGGAGCTAGCAGCAGCGACAGACGACCCGGAGCTCCGACGGGTCTTGCTGTATGCCTACATCAGCCAGGGAGTGCGTCCGTTCCTGTCGGCACCGAACGTTCACCTGGTACGCTATGAACGCTGGTTCGATGATCCGCGTTCGGTGATGGACGGAATCGCGTCCTTCCTGAAGGTGCCCCTGCCAGACCTTCCTGTGCGCCTCCGGCCTCGCCGCAGCCCAGTCGAGATCTCGGATCGAGAAGTGCGGTTCCTCCGAACTCACGCCCGGGTAGCCGAGGAATTCGGATACGACCTGGACCAGTCGGTATCGCCATGAAGGTGATCTACCTCATCAACGGCCTGGGTACCGGAGGAGCCGAACGCTCCCTTGCGGAGATGCTCCCCCGCCTCCAGGATCGCGGGGTGGCCATGACCGTCCTCTGCCTCTACCAGAAGAACCAAGGCGTCGGGAGCGACCTGAAGAGGCGGGGCTTCGACATACGGCATCTCGATGCCGGGAGCACGGTCTCCAGAGTCATGGCCGTGCGAAGCCTTCTCAAGAGCGAGAGGCCGGACGTTGTGCACTCGACGATCCTCGAGGCCAACGTGGTTGCAAGGCTTGCCGCTGCAGGGACCGGTACGCCGACTCTGACCTCGCTGGTCAACACGCCCTACGTGTCGGTACGCCATCACGACCCGAACATCCGACCGTGGAAGCTCGGTCTCGTGAAGCAGGTCGACGGGTGGACGGCGCGGCGTCTCACCGACCATTTCCATGCCATAACGCAGGCTGTAAAGGACAGCGCCGTCGCCGACCTGCGCATCGACCCGGAACGAGTCACCGTGATCCCGCGCGGCCGGGACGGGGAAAGGTTGGGGCGGAAGAGCCCTTCTCGCCGCCGGGACGCCCGCCGCGCCCTCGGCCTCTCCGACGATGCTCTGGTACTGATCAACGTCGGCCGGCAGGAGCGTCAGAAGGGGCAGGTGCATCTGCTGCAAGCGTTCCAGGAGCTGGCCGATGACTACCCCACCGCCGTCCTGCTCATCGCCGGCCGGACGGGCCACAGCACCCCGGACATCAAGACCTTGGTCCAGCGGTCGCAAACGCTTCAGGAGAGGGTTCTCTTCCTCGGCCACCGGACCGATGTCCCCGACCTGCTCGCCGCTTCCGACGTCTTCGTCTTCCCTTCCCTGTGGGAGGGACTGGGGGGTGCGGCGGTGGAGGCGATGGCGCTGGGCCTTCCGATCGTGGCATCCGATGTCCCGGCGCTGCGTGAGATCACGGAGGAGGGAGAGAACGCAACGCTGGTCCCTCCGGGTAAGCCCACGCCTCTCGCCGCGGCGCTGCGCTTGCATCTCGACGACGGGGGACTCCGTCGTCGGTACGGGTTGCGTAGTCGGGCGATCTACGAGAGCACCTTCACCCTGGGTCCCGTCATGGACCGTATGGTCGACCTCTACCGCCTCGTGCGCCGGGGCTGACTCGATATGCGGATCGCTCAGATCGTAACCAGGAGGCAACGACGTGGCGCCGAGGTGTTCGCCTCCGAACTGAGCCGTGAACTCGGAAGGCGGGGTCACGACGTGTACTTCGTGGGCCTCAACGCCCACGGTGAGCGCCCCCTCAGTCCCGACGGGACGACTTCTGTTGATCTGGTGGAACGGGCACCGCGACGGCTCGATATGGGGCTGGTGGCGGCCGCGGGCCGATGGCTCCGGACCTTCCAGCCAGACGTGGTCCAGGTGAACGGGGGCTACGCGTTGAAGTACGTTGCCGTGGCGACGCGCCTTCACCGCCTGCAGACGCCAATCGTCTACCGCAATATCGGCCTGTCCAGTGATTGGCTACGAAGCTCCAGCCAGCGTGTCTGGGTGCGCTGGCTCCTCCGGGCTATTCAGGCATCGGCCTCCGTGAGCACCGCGAGCCGGGACGACCTCGTCTCGACCTACGGCCTCGACCCTCGAATTGCGACGGTGATCCGACGGGGTGTACCGATGGCGGCCCAGGAGCGCGCGGAGTCCCGGCGTGGGCTACGGCGAGAGCTGGGATTGGAGGAGGACACTCCCGTCCTGATTCACGTCGGGAGCTTCTCCCCGGAGAAGAACCATGTGGGGCTCCTGCGCAGCATGAGCGGTGTCTGGCCATCCCACCCTCGAGTTCATCTGGTCCTGGTGGGGGAAGGACCGCTGAAGCGAGACATTGCATCGAGGAGTGCGGAGTTGGGCAACGTCCATCTTCTGGGGGTGCGGACCGACGTACCCCGGCTGCTCGCGGCTTCCGACCTCCTCCTCCTCCCGAGTACGACCGAGGGCATTCCGGGAGTGATCCTGGAAGCGGGTGTCCAATCGCTCCCGGTGGTGGCCTACGACGTCGGTGGTGTCGCCGAGGTGGTCCGCGATGGGTCGACCGGTCGCCTCATCCCGGCGGGTGACGAGGCGGCCTTCGGCCAATCGGTCGCCACATTGCTGGGGGATCCGGTGGGACGCCGTCGCCTGGGGGACTCCGTACGCAGTCTGGTCGAGAGCGAGTATTCACTCGAACGAAGTGTCGACAGCTTCGAGGAGCTATATGAACGAGTCGCTTCTGCATGAAGAACACTCCGGGGCCTCGCTACACGGCCCGAAACACCGCCGTCTGCCCATCCCAAGGGGGTGATCGTGGGCGATGATGCACAGGCCCCCAAGCTGAGCTTCCTCGTCGGGGGGGCACCCAAGGCTGCTACGACGAGCCTGATCGAGGCCCTGCGCCCGCACCCGGACGTCTTCATACCGGAGCGGAAGGAGCTGTCCTTCTTCGACGGCGAGGCGCAACCGCCCGCCACAGATCTTGCGCCCTACTTCGCCTCGGCGGCTCCGCATCAGCGTCTTGGAGAAGGTACCCCCTGGTACATGTCTTCGCCCACGGCGGCGGAGCGACTCGCCAGCCTCTATCCGCACCTCCGCGTGGTGTTCGTCGTCCGCGAGCCAGTAGCCCGTGCCCGGTCTCACTACCTGCACCGGCTGTCGAGACACTCGGAGTACCGATCGCTCGAAGAGGTCCTCGACTCGGAGTTGGAGGATCTCGTCGAGGGTCGGTGGGAGCACCGACGGAGCTACCTGATCCGACCGGGCCTCTACGCGTCACACGTCGAGTTGTGGCACGGCCTCTTCTCACCGGAACAGGTTCTCGTGGTGCTCTTCGAGGATCTGATCGAGGATCCGGGGGGCACCCTCCGTACGATCCAACGACACATCGGCGTGCCCCAGCGTGACGGGGTTCTCCCCCGGGAGAACGAAACCCATCAATTGAGGGGAAGCGGCGTCGGGCGAACCCTCTCCCGGCTGGTTCTGACTGACACACAGGCGAAGCGTGTGGTACAGCAGCTGACCCCACAGGCCGTTCGCACGTGGACCCACCGCACCATCGTCCGCCTCAACCGATCCAGGGCGCGGAAATCGGACCTCATCATTCCTGAGGCCTACCTCGCCCGAATGCGACGCTGGTTCGACCCAGAGGTCGACCGCCTTGCCTCGCTCCTTGGTCGGGATCTGGATGCTTGGCGTCATGGAAGCTGAGGCCGCTGGACGGGGATGGTTCCCCGGGGCGGCGAGAGGACCACTCAGAGCCGGGAGGTGAGGTCTTGGAACGGATCGTTGTATATGGTGCGTCCGACCATGGGAAGTACACCATCGACATCTTGGAACGCCAAGGCGAGTTCGAGGTGGCGGGAGTCATCGATGACTCTGCCGAGGTCGGAACCGAGATCTACGGGTACCCGATCCTCGGGAGGGGTACCGAACTGTCGGTGATTGCAGAGAGCGAGGGCGTCGTCGGCGGCGTGGTCGCCGTTGGGGACAACTTCGTGCGGCACAGAATCGCACAGCGGATCCGGCAGGCGTTGCCTCGATTCCGCTTCGTGCGGGCGATCCACCCCTCCGCCGTGATCGGCCGCGACGTCTCGATCGGTGAGGGAACGGTCATGATGGCCGGCGCGATCGTGAACGGGTCCAGCGCCGTGGGAAGACATTGCTTCATCGCAACCAAGGCGTCCCTCGATCACGATAGCGCGATGGCCGACTTCACGAGCCTGTCGCCCAACGCTACGACGGGGGGCCGGGTAACGATCGGGACCTTCAGCACCGTGTCGATCGGGGCGACGGTGAAGCACGGTGTGTCCATCGGTGAACACTCCGTCATCGGTGCCGGGGCGACGGTGTTGAAAGACGTACCTCCCCGCGTGGTCGCCTACGGCTCCCCCTGCAAGGTGGTTCGGTCTCGTGAGCCGGGGGACCGGTACCTCTAGGGAGGAGGCTGTCGGAGGGAGGAGTGGCGCTCTGGTGGCGCCGCTGGGGGTCAAGCTCCACGGCGAATCGCTGAGGATACCCCCGGGCCACCAGCGCGCCGATCAGAACGACTCCGGATCGACCGTTCGCCCGACGACGCCCCGCCACCCGTGCCGCAGTCCACGCAGCCTCGTCCCGATGTGACCAGTCGAGCGGGGGGCGAGGGCGTGAATCGCCCCCCCAAGGGCTATTCGCAGGGTAGCCACCAACGGCGCGGTCCAGCGCCCGTACCGGCGGGCGATCAGAACCTGATTCCGGGCGCTGTAGTAGGATCGCCAACGGCTGACCTTCCGCCGCGAAGGCGGCCGGGCCCCGTACCCGAGTCTCCCCG
>JGI12210J13797_10317018_pt1 | contig 13480 bp, 11 predicted proteins | sample ElkSlonscriptome_3_FD_13797 | JGI IMG/M metagenome (IMG submission 13797)
GCCTCGGCCATGGAGTCGGCAACGATAGCGTCAAAGCGAGGCGGCCGGGGCGGTCGGGCCGACTGGGCGCCGCACGGTCCGCTCGCATCCCCGATTCCCCCGAGCCCGTCGTGGCTGGATCACCGCGGGGGCGGGGGCGGCACCCATCGCCGCTCGCTCAGGCCGACTCCCAGCGCACTCGAGAGGGCCCGCTGCCCAGCTGCAGCTCGTCGCCCGGTCGCAGCGGAGCGATGCGGAGCGCCATGGGCTGGCCGCCCCGCAGCGTGCCATTGCGGCTGGCGGTGTCGATGGCGTACAGCGTGCGGCCCAGGGCCAGCAGCAGCAGGTGGACCCGGGAGACGCTCTGGTCGTACAGCCGCGCGCCGGCATCGAGATCGCACCGCGAGTAGCGACCCACCAGCACCCCGCGCGCCATCGCCTGCTCGCCCACCACCAGCGCTCGCGTTCCGCCCGGTCCGGTCACCACCAGCGTGCCGAGCGGATCCTCGTCGGGGGCCAGCAGACAGTGCCGCGGCGCCATCACCAGCGGGCCGAGGCGCCGGCGGACCAGCGTCGTGTGGCCGTACGGCGCGGAGCGGCGCATGCACAGGGTGACGTCGTTGCCCGGCGCGGGCGCGGGGGCGCGGGGGGACGGCGCAGGCTCGTCGTCGAGGAACACCCGCGGGGGTAGGCGCGACCAGGCCTCGACCGCGTCCTCCGGCCAGATGATGGAGGGTCCGGTCATCAGCAACAGCAGTGCATGGCCGCCGCAGCGCAGCATCAGCGGGCCGTCGGTCACCAGCGACGCGTGCCGCCGGCCGTGCTCGTCTTCGAAGGCGGCCTGCGTGCGCAGGTCGAGCACCCGCACCGAGATGCGCCCGTCCTCTTCGGCCGGGCCGAAGAGCACCGCGAGGTGCCGGAGCGACAGCGTGGGGTCGCGCTCGAGCAGGAGGTCCGCCTGCTCGTGACGACCCACGATGATCGACCGGAGCGATCCCTCGTGCGCCGCGCACAGGCTGCCGCGAAATCGCCCCGTGACCGCCTCGAACGCCGCGATGGCCACGCCGGGGTGGGGGAAGCCGGTGCACAGCTCGCGCAGCGTCGTGTAGTGGTCGATGAACAGCCGGCGGAAGGACCGGGGCTCGGGCTCCGTCAGCCGCCTTCGGAGCACCATCGTGGCTGCGTTGACGACCTCCCGTGCCGGCCGGCTCCAGGAGGTCGAGTTCGCAGACATGTATTGAAGAGTAGCACTCCGCCGGGCGAGCACGCGCGATGAAATTGGTCGGCCGCGCGATGCGACGGGCTCAGGTGATCCATGAGCCGAGCGCGAGCCGATGCGTGGCACCGACGTGCCGTCGCGCCGTGCTCAGCTCGCGTCTTCGGACCCCGGCAGCGGCCGATGCCGGATGTACAGCTCCTCGAGCTGGGGCTCGTCGGCCGGCGTGGGGCAGCTGGTCATGAGGTCCTGGCCCCGCTGGGTCTTGGGGAACGCGATCACGTCGCGCAGGCTGTCGGCCCCGCACACCAGCATCGAGATCCGGTCCAGCCCCAGCGCGATCCCGCCGTGCGGCGGCGGGCCGTAGCGGAACGCCTCCAGCAAGAACCCGAACTTGGCCTCCGCGTCCTCCTTGCTCAGCCCCAGCGCGGTGAACACCTTGGCCTGCACGTCGGAGGCGTGGATCCGGATCGAGCCCCCGCCGATCTCGTTGCCGTTGAGCACGAGGTCGTACGCCTGGGCCCGCACCGCCCCCGGGTCCGACACCAGCTGGTCGAGGTGCTCCGGCCGCGGCGAGGTGAACGGGTGGTGGGAGCTGACCCACTGGCCCTGCTCGTTCTTCTCGAACAGCGGGAAGTCGGTCACCCACGAGAAGCGCCAGGGCTGCTCGTTGCCCGCGAGCAGGTCGAGCTTGTCGCGCAGGTGCAGCCGCAGCGAGCCCAGCACCGTGTGCACCGTCTCCCACGCGTCGGCGATGAACAGCATCAGCGAGCCGGGCGTCGCCTCCATCGCCTCGCTGATCGCGGCCTGGGCCGCGGCGCCCACGTTCTTGGCGAACGGCGCCTCCCAGCTGCCGTCGTCCTTCACCCGCACCCACGCCAGGCCCTTGGCCCCGCCGTGCTCGCGCTGCTTGACGTAGTCGGTCAGCTTGTCGAGCTGGCTGCGGTTGAGCGACCCGGCGTGCTCGGCCGGCACGGTCAGCCCCTTGACGCACTCGGCTCCCTCGAACACCCGGAACCCGCAGCCCCGGCTGGCCTCGGTGGCGTCGTGCAGCTCGAGCCCGAAGCGCAGGTCGGGCTTGTCCGAGCCGAAGCGGGCCATCGCGTCGTCCCACGTCAGCCGCTCGAACCGCTCGGGCAGCTGCACGTCGAGCACCTCGCTCCACACGCTGCGCATGAGCTGCTCGATCGGCGCGAACACCCGCTCGGGCGTGGCGAACGACAGCTCCACGTCGATCTGGGTGAACTCCGGCTGGCGATCGTTGCGCAGGTCCTCGTCGCGGAAGCAGCGGGTGATCTGGAAGTACTTGTCGAACCCCGCCACCATGAACAGCTGCTTGTAGATCTGCGGGGACTCGGCCAGCGCGTAGAACGACCCCGGATGCAGCCGGCTGGGCACCAAGAAGTTCCGCGCCCCGCCCGGCGTGTACTTCACCATGTAGGGCGTCTCCAGCTCGTAGAAGCCCGCGTCGGCCAGGGTGCGGCGTGTGATGTAGGAGATCTTGGCCCGCGTCGCGAAGTTTCGCTGGAACGAGGGCCGCCGCAGGTCGAGGTAGCGGTAGCGCAGCCGCACGTTCTCGTTGGTGTCGAGCCGCTCGTCGTCCGAGATCGTGAACGGCGGGGTCTCGGCGCTCGAGAAGATCTCCAGCCCGTCCACCTCCACCTCGACCGCCCCGGTGGCCATCCCCGGGTTCTCGTTGTCGCCGCGGTCGATCACCTTGCCCGCCACCGCGATGCAGAACTCGCTGCGCAGTCCCTCCGCCTGGGCGTGGGTCTCGGCGTGGATGTCGGGCCCGAACACCACCTGGGTGATCCCCTCGCGGTCTCGAAGGTCCACGAAGATCCGACCGCCGTGGTCGCGGCGGCGGTGTACCCAGCCAAAGAGCACCACGCGGGAATCCACGTGCTCTCGGCGCAACGCGTCACAGGTATGGGACCGGCCCGTCTCCAGCAAGCTCGCCATGGCCGCGGACTCTAGCAGCCCCGGGTGCCAGGGAAACCCTTGGCCGCTCCCCGCGCGAGAGAACCCTCGCATTCGAATAGGCTATGCGCTTTGGGCGCATATTGAAGGGAGGCATGGGTCTCCGCCGTAAACGGGGTGCCCCGCTGTACGTGACGCGCGGTCCTGCTACAAACGCCCCCAGCGCGCCACCCAATGTCGTTCCGATTCCTGCATACCTCCGACATCCACCTGCTGGATCTATCGGGGGTGTCCCCGTGGCGTTACCTCAACAAGCGCGTGACGGGGCGCTTCAACCTCGCCCTCAAGCGCCGCCGCTCGCACGACGGCCGCTTGTTCGAGGCCATGATCTCCATGGCCCCGCAGCTGGGCGTGGAGCGGCTGGTCGTCACCGGCGACCTCACCAACCTCGCGCTCGAGCCCGAGTTCGAGCTGGTCCAGCGCACCCTCCGGGCCGCCTCGGTGCCCACCACCGTCATCCCCGGCAACCACGACACGTACACCCGGGGCAGCGTCCGCAAGCGTCGCTTCGAAGCCTACCTCGCCGAGTTCATGGAGGGCGAGCGGATCGAGGGCGAGGCGTACCCGTTCGTCCAGCGCTTCGACGACGTCGCCCTGATCGGCGTGTCCACGGCCATCCCCAGCATGCCGCTGTACGCGGTGGGCCGGGTGGGGCCCAACCAGCTCCAGCGCCTGGGTCGGATCCTCGAGACGACCCGCGACGAGGGCCGCTGCCGCATCGTCCTCGTCCACCATCCCGTGGTCGACGGCGTGTCGGGCCTGCGGCACGATCTGGTCGATCGCAACGCATTCGCCGCGGTGATCGCCGAGCATGGGGCCGACCTGGTCCTGCACGGACATGAGCACCGCATCGTCGCCACGGAGCTTCCCGGGCCCACCGGGCCGGTCCCCGTCCATGGCGTTCCCTCGGGCACCAGCGTGTCCACCAAACCCGGTCGCGAGGCGTGTTTCTCCGTCTACGACGCGGCCCCCGACCACATCCGACGAGAGCTATACATATGGAACGGCAGCGAGTTTCGAGCACGACCCGACTGATCCGACGACTCCGCGGGGGCCGTGGCTGGGCGAGCCTCGGGGGCCTGGTGTCCCTGGTGCTGGCCGTGGGCTGTGCCTCGCCGCTCGACAAGGGGCGCACCGCCTGGGCCGAGGGCGAGGGCAGCTTCGCCGAGGCCCGGCCCCTCTACAAGGAAGCGATCGCCAAGGACGACGACGAGTCCGAGATCGCCCGCGAGGAGCTGTTCGACATCTACATGGGGCTGGCCGTCGCCAACAAGAAGGACCACCCCAAGGAGTCCGAGGAGTACTACCGCGCCGCCCTCGAGCTTCAGCCCTCGAGCGCCGAGGCTCGCACCGGGCTCATCCGCCTGCTGATGACCCTCTACCGCTACGAGGAGGCGTTCGCCCTGGCCAACGAGGGCGCCGACTCGGGCGATTGCCCCGGCTGCAAGCGCCTGCTGGCCGTCATGCTGATCCAAAGCGGCGACCAGCGCTCCGAGTCCGGCGACTGGCCCTCCGCCGAGGCCGCCTACCGGGCCGCCATGGATCTGCTGCCCGACTCCTCGGTGGCCCTGGGCCTGGCCCGCGCCTCCGTGGCCCAGGGCAAGGTCGAGGCCGCCGCCAAGGCGCTCGAGCAGGCCGCCGGCATGATCGACCAGCAGGACATCCAGGGGCGCAAGCGCTTCCTCGAGATCCGGCGCGAGGTCGTCATGAAGGCCCTCGAGACCGACAACGCCATGCTCGCCGACCAGGTGCTCGACGTGGCCCCCAAGGGCGTCAGCGCCACCGAGCAGCTCGGGCTGGCCGTGGAGGTCGCCATGCAGCTGACCGTGGCCGGCAAGCCCGACGAGGCGCTGTCGCGCATGCAGGCGTTCGCCCAGGCGGCCGAGGCCGGCAAGCTGCGGCTGTCCGCCGAGCAGCGGGCCGAGCTGCTCACCCGCACCGCCCTGCTGTTCGGGGCCCGGGCCAACCAGCGGCTGGCCGCCGGCAACTCGGCCGGAGCGCTCGCCGACATCGAGGAGGGCCTGAAGATCGTCCCCGGCGAGCCCACCCTCACCCTGCAGAAGGCCATGGTCTACGCCGTGGAGGGGGATCTCGCCAAGGCGCGCGAGACCATGGCCCCGCTGCCCCGCAGCACCCCCGGCTTCCGCAACACCGACGCCCTGCTGTTCGCGATCGAGGTCCACCAGATCACCTCCCAGGGCAAGCTGGGCACCGCGCCCTCGCTGGTCGAGTACGCCCAGCGGGCCGACGGCTCCCTGCCCGAGGTCATGGTCGCCGAGGCCCAGGCCCTCGCGCTCACCCCCTTCGACGACATGCTCAAGAAGGAGGCCAAGGATCTCCGCAAGCTCGGCCTGGTCTCGTACCCCAAGGGCAAGAACAAGCCCGTGCGAGCCGGTGAGGCCCTCGCCAAGCTGACGCAGGCGCGCAAGGCCAAGGAGGCGCAGGACAAGCTCTACCCGTTCCGCGATCCGCGGCTGGACCAGCGCCTCGAGGCCCTCGAGACCGCGCTGAGGGCCTACTACCCGTACCCCGTGGAGTACCTCGCCGAGCCCGAGGCCATCGTCGTCATCAAGAACACCAGCGCCGCCGAGCTGGTCGTGGTGGCCGAGGGGCGCAAATTCTTCCGCAAGAAGAAGAAGATCGCCCCCGGGGCCACCGGTGAGATCGAGATGAACAAGCCCGGCCTGCTCACCCTCACCCTGGGCGACGACGAGCAGCAGGTCATGTTCCTGGCCGAGCCCCACACCAAGGTCGAGATCCCCCTTCCGCCCCCGGCCGACACATAGCCGGGTCCTGGGGCCGCTCCGGCTCCAGGCTGGGCTGCCATCCCGCCATTCCTGACCGATCGCGATCCGCGCGAATTGCACATCGCGATCGAATACGCTCGTCCCCCTCTTCCTTGATAAGCTGTTCTTTGCGGTGAAGGCGTGCCCCCATCGGCGGATCCGCCCCCTCGGAGAAGGGGCGGTCGGTGACGTCCATCTGTGCGTCGATGTGCATCATCGTCGCCTCGTGGTCGTGAAGTGGCTGCGGGCCGAGGTGCACGAGGGCAGCGAGGCCGCCAAGCGCTTCAATCGCGAGGCCAGCCGCATGGCGGGCCGCGAGTTCGACGGCGTCATCAAGGTCGAGGACTACGGCTCCGACGAGTTCGGCCGCACCTGGATGGCCATGGAGTTCGTCGACGGCATGTCTCCCGGCGGCGTCATCGGCCAGGGCGACACCTGGGGCGTGCATCGCCTGCTCGAGGGCGTGGGCAAGAGCCTCGACGACCTGCACGGCCTCGGCGTCGTGCACCGCGACCTCAAGCCCGACAACATCATCCTCCGCAGCGTGGTGAACGGCTGGGATCCGGTCATCATCGATCTGGGCATCGCCAAGTGGCTCGCCCACGAGGTCGCCACCGCCACCGGCTCGGTGTTCGGCACGCCGCACTACATGAGCCCCGAGCAGTTCAAGGACACCAAGCACGTCGGGCCCGCCACCGATCGCTACGCGCTGGCCGTGATCTGCTTCGAGCTGCTCACCCAGGAGCTGCCCTACGACGGCAGCACGCTGCCCGAGCTGCTGCACCAGCACATGGAGTCGTCGGTCCCCTCGCTGCGGATCCGGCCCCGCGACGCCCCCAAGGGCGACTACAGCGAGCTGATGCCCGTGGCCCAGCTCGACGCCTTCATGCAGCGCGCCATGGCCAAGTCCCCCGCCGATCGCTACGGCAGCGGCGAGGAGATGTCTCGGGCGTTCCGCGACGCGGCCAAGGCCGACGGCCTGTGGACCGCCCCCAACCAGCCCCAGCCGCTGTTCCAGCCCATCACCCACCCCGTCCTCGAGATGCGGCCGCCTCGCGGCGCGCCCCAGCGCTTCGACATGCGCGAGGGTCCCGTGGTCATGGGCCGCCACGAGGCCTGCCAGCTCGTGCTCACCTCGCCTCGCCTCAGCCGCCTGCACGCGTGCGTCTACACCCACCGCGGGCGGCTGTGGGTGGCCGATCTCAACAGCCAGAACGGCACCCGCTACCAGGACAAGCCGCTCGGCAACGGCACCTCCGTCCCGCTGCGCACCGACGGCGGGCCGATCAAGCTCGTCCTCTACGATCAGGTCGTCGAAGTGATCGGCCACCGCGGGTAGCCATGACGGACCGGCCGGGCTCGCGGGGCGAGGGCCGCCGGGCGAGCGCTTGGCTGTTCGGCCCCGCGCTCCTGTGGCTGGTCGTCTGTGCCGCGGGGCTTGCCGCCACCGCCATCGACGACGCCGCCTGGTCCGCCGTCGATCGCACCCGCAGCACCCCCGTCGGCGCCCCGACCTGCGCCGCCTGTCATCCCCAGCAGCACGACACCTGGTCGCGCAGCTACCACCGCACCATGACCCAGCGGGCCGAGGGCCACGCCGTGCTCGCCCCCTTCGCCGGCGAGTCTCTCGACGCCCTCGGCTTCCGGGCCACCATGAGCCGCAGCGACGGCCGGCCCCACGTTCGGATCGAGCGGATCGAGCCCGTCCCCGGCGAGCCGTCCGTCGTGCTCGACGTCGACGTCGAGCTCACCGTGGGCAGCCATCGCTACCAGCAGTACGTCGCTCGGATCGATCGCGGCGGCGGTCCCGGTGAGCGGTGGCGCCTGCCCGTGGCCTGGCACGTCGAGCTCGATCGCTGGATCCACGTGAACGGGGCCTTCCTCACCCCCGAGGGCCAGTGGGGCGACGACGCCGACTACCTGCGTCACCTGTCGCGCTGGAACGACAACTGCATCTTCTGCCACAACACCGAGCCCGTCCCCGGGCGCACCGCCGAGGGCCAGTGGGACAGCCGCGTCGCCGAGCTGGGGATCGCCTGCGAGGCCTGCCACGGCCCCGCCTCCGCCCACGTCGAGCGCCACGCCTGGCCCCTGCGTCGGGTGCTCGCCGCCTGGGTCGGCGACGGCGACGGCAGCGTCGCCCAGCCCGCGCGGCTCTCGCCCGGGCTGCACGCCGATGTCTGCGGCCGCTGCCACGGCAACCGGATCGCCGCCTCCCTCGATCGCGTCATGCAGCACGGCGACGGCTTCCTCCCCGGCCAGCCCCTGTCCGACGTCTCCCGCCCGATCCTCCGCGACGCCACCCTCGCCGGCACCCCCGGCCAGCCCTTCGCCCCCCGCTTCTGGCCCGACGGCACCCCGCGCCTGTCCGCCTACGAGTACCAGGCGCTCACCCTGTCGCCCTGCCACGAAGGCGACCACGGCCTCACCTGCGGCGACTGCCACACCATGCACGGCCCGGAGCCCGCCATGCAGCTGCGGCCCGCCTACGACCCCGCCGTCGCGTGCGGCCGGTGCCACGCCCCCGCCTCGCTCTCCGACGCCACCGCCCCCGGCGGCCACGGGCGCCACGGCCCCGCCGTGAGCTGCGCGGGGTGTCACCTCCCGCGCGTCACCTACGGCCTGCTCGAAGGCATGATGAGCCACCGTCCCACCCGGCCGCGCCCCCAGGACCAGCTGGGCCGCGACGATCAGCCCGACGCCTGCACCCAGTGCCACGTCGATCGCACGAGGAGCTGGGCCGCCGCCTCCCTCCAGCGCTGGGCCGAGGGTGAGCCGCCCCCCGACCCCGCGCCGGGCGAGCCCTCGCGGGTCGCTCGTGATCTCCACGGCGGCGACCCGATCCAGCGGGCGCTCGCCGCCCACGCCCTGTCGCGCCCCGAGCCGCCCGTCGATCCCCAGCTCCGCATGGCCTGGCTGGTCGACGCCCTCGACGACGACTACCCCGCCGTGCGCTGGTTCGGCTACCGAGGCCTGCGGCAGCTCGCCCAGCAAACCGACGACACCGCCGTGCTCGCCCTGCTGCGCACCGACGGCGCCATGGAGGACCCGGGCCTGCGCGCCGTGCTCGTCGAGCGCCTGCGGGCTCGGCTGGGCCCCGGCTCCCTCCACGCCCACCCCGATCTGCGCGAGCGGCTCGCCGAGCGCCGCGACGATCAGGCCATCTGGATCGGAGAGTGACCATGGGACCCGTCACCCACCTCCGCGCCTCGCTCGTCGTCCTCGCCGTGTTCCTGTGCACCGGGCTGCTGCTCGAGGCCCTGCTCGGCCTGCGCTCCAGCGCCTGGCTCGACGACACCCTGCGGCGCGAGCTGCTGCGGCTCGGCCACGCCCACGGCGGCCTGCTCGCCCTGCTCAACCTCGGGCTGGCCTGGGCCCTGGAGCGGCTGGGCACCCCCGCGGTGTGGGCCCGGCGGGTGCGCCTGGGCGCGCTCGTCGGCGCGCTCGCCGTCGGCCTGGGCTTCATCGGCGGCGGGCTGTGGCATGGCCCCACCGATCCCGGCCCCCTGGTGCTGGTGGTCCCCGCCGGCGCCCTGCTCCTGCTCAGCTCCGTGCTCGCCGTCGCCCTGCTGCGAGCCTCCGAGCCCACGTAGCGGGGGAGGGGAGCACCGGCGCAGCCCCCCGCGTGCTGCCCCCGCGTGCTGCCCCTGCGTGCGTCACAGCAGGGGAGAGAGCACGCGCGCCGTGTTCTCCGCCATCCTCGCCAGCAGCGACGGGTTCACGCGATCCTCCTCCCGGATCTCCCGGGCGTGCCCCAGGTCCTCTTCGAACACCCGCTCGAGCTTCGTCGTGAACGCCGAGTCGTAGAACATCCCCGTCACCTCGTAGTTGATGAAGAAGCTCCGCACGTCCATGTTCGCCGACCCGATCGCACAGATGTCGTCGGCGATGAGGTACTTCGAGTGCAGCATCCCCAGCTCGTACTCGTAAAGCCGCCCTCCCGCCGCCAGCAGCTCGTCGTAGTAGCTGCGGGCCGCCCAGGCCACCAGCCGCACGTCGTTGTGCCGCAGCGCCGGCACCATCACCCGCAGGTCCACCCCGCGCATCGCCGCCGTGCACAGCGAGAACATCAGCGACTCGTCGGGCACGAAGTACGGCGTGGCCAGCCACACCCGGTGCGTCGCGCTGGCGATCGCCGCCGAGAACTGCGCCGCGATGGCCGACACCAGCGGCATGTCGGGCCCGCTGGCCACCACCTGCACCAGCGGCCCGAGCGATCGGGCCGGCACCACCGGCGGCGGCGTGAACGGGTTGATCGCCTCGGCGCACTCCCGAGCCCGCGCCGCGCGCTTCCGCTGCCACGGGTGATCGCCCGGCAGCGGGCGTCGGGCGTCGAAGCGCGCGGTGATGGGGGCCCGCGCCCCCTCCAGGTCCACCACCTCCCCCGTGCTCGCCAGCCAGTCCTCCAAGAAGATCGCCTCCAGCCCCACCACCGCGTCCCCGCGCAGCTCCACCGCCAGGTCGCGCCAGCGCGCGTCGTCTCCGTCGGGGTCGAGGTACTCGTCGCCCACGTTCACGCCCCCCAAGAAGCCGCGCTGCCCGTCGACCGTGAGGATCTTGCGGTGGTTGCGGAAGTTGACCCGGCGGCGCACCAGCATCAGCGGCAGCCACATCCGCCCGAACACCCCCACCTTGCCCCCTGCCTCGCGCAGCGCTTCGAAGTGGTGGTGGGGCAGCCCCCAGCTCCCCAGGTGGTCGTACAGCACGCGCACCGTCACCCCCTGCCGGGCCCGCTCGGCCAGCAGCGCCGTGATCCGGCGCCCCGTCGCGTCGTCCCGCCAGATGTAGAACTCGCAGTGGATCGTGCGGGTCGCCGACGCGATCGCGTCCGCGAACGCCTCGAACGTCGCGGGCGTCGTGGGCAGCAGCGTCACCGTCTCGCTGCGGCGCAGCGGGGCGGCTCCGCTGTGCAGGGCCAGGCGCACCAGGCCGCGGGCCGGGCGGGGGAGGTCCTCGGGGATCTGCTCCAGGTTCGCGACGCCGCGCGTGTCGTCCACCGGCTTGATCGGCCGACGGGCGCGTCGACGCACCCGACGCTGCACCCGGCGGCTGAACACCAGGTACGCCAGCAGCCCCAGCACCGGCACGAACACCAGCGCCAGCACCAGCGCCAGCGTGGCGGTCGGGCGCCGGCGCTCCAGGACCACCAGCGCCGTCACCACCAGCGCGTAGGCCCCGAAGGCCACCTCGTACGCCGCTCGTGGAATCTCGAACGCGAGGGCCAGCCACGCTTCGGGACTCGTCATGGTTCGAGTACGCTGGGCATATCGCACCGCGAGCGACCGGGCCAGGCTCGTCGAGCCCGGGACCGCGCGCCCTTGCACGAAAGTACTGCATCGGGGTCCATCCGAGGGGCCGGTCGTCGCCCCGCTCTCCAGCGTCGGGGTCACTCGACCCCGGCTCCGACCCGTCTCGGGGTCGGTCTCCCTATCCCCGTCGGGTTCCGGCCTCCCGCCCAAGGGCTTTTTCTCCTATGGTTTCGGCGGTGTTCTCGTTGCCCCAGGTTCTGTACGAGGCGCAGCGCCACGCCGTCGAGGAGATCGCCATCGAGCGCGGTGAGCCCGTCACCTTTCATGGCGACCAGGGGGCGCTCATCCTCGGCGGCGTCCTGGGCGACGCGGACATCTCCGACGCCCTCTCGCAGGTCCTCGCGCCCGATCAGCAGGCCGAGCTTGCCGTCGCCGGCGTCGTCGAGTTCGCCGTCGAGGGCTACACCGAGTGGAGCCTCGTCGCCGAGACCGCCGCCGAAGGCGTCGTGATCCGCGGCCGGCGTCGCCACGACGCCGCGTCTCGGGGCGTCGGCGCCCCGCTCGACATTCCGCCGCTGCGGCCCTTCCAGCCCGAGCCCGGCGCCGACATGCCTCCGTCCGATTCCGTGCTCCAGGCGGGCGGCCGCTCCACCCGCTGGGACGTCGGCCTCGCCGGATCGATGTTCGACGAGTCCGGCTCCGATCCGGGGCCCTCGGAGTTCGACGGCTCCGACCCGTCGGCTCGGTCGCTGCCCTCCGCCGATCCGGGGCCCCTGGCCGACGACGCCGCCATCGACTTCGCCTTGGTCGGCAGCGCCGGCCCCGGTAGCACCGACGAGCTGCGGGAATTCCAGTCCGGTCCCACCGGCACCCTCCCCCTGCAGGAGGCCGATCGCTCGGGGCGGGGGCCCACCCAAGACATCGCGCCGTCTCGGCCGCAGGCTCGCATGGGCGTCCGTCCCACCATGCACGGGGCCGACACCCTCGCCGCGCACGTCGATGCGCTCGACCCGGGCACCGTCGTCTACCTCGCGGGCATGGGCGTGGGGGAGCGGCTGCTCCAGCAGCTCGACGAGGGCTACGAGACCATCGACGACGAGACGTGGACCACCGTCACCACGATCCCGATCGAGGAGCTGGCCGTCGGCAGCGGGTACCTGGTTCGCATGGAGGATCCCAGCCGCTGCGTGCCGTGGCTGCTGCGTCGGCTCGAGGAGGGCGCGCGCGTCGTGGTCGAGGGTCGAGCGCGCACCGCCGCCGGCGCTCGCCGGATCCTCCTGGGCCCCGAGGCCACGCCCCACCTCGTGCAGTGGATCGACGCCCACCAGCAGCTGTGGCTCTACAACGACGGCGTGGCCTGGCAGCTCGAGCCCTTCTGAGCCGCGCGTCTGCCCTGGCGCCTCGCCCCTCGGCCGCTCACGCGACGGTGCTCGCCATCAGGCGCACGGGCTGGCCGAGCCGCTCAGCTCGGGAGCGGCGTGTGATCGGACCAGCGCTGATCGTGCAGCACGATCTGCGCGGCCCGGCGGCTCCGCAGCCCCACCACGATCGGCGCCAGCAGGTTGGCCGTGGCCGGCTCTGGCTTCGACGGCACCGTGCACAGCGCCAGCACCATCAGCGGCTCGTCGTCGTCGAGGTGCAGGAACGCCACGTTGCGCCGCACTTGATCGATCGGATACCCCGGCTCCAGCCGAAGCACGTCGACCGCGAGCAGCACGACCGCCGCGTCCGAGCCGCTGTTCAGCCACATGTACGCCGATCCCTCCGCCCGGCTTCGAAGTTCGAAGCGAGCGTGGGACGTCACCCCCGGGATGCCCAGCGGCAGCTCGATGGCCAGCGCGTTGCTCACGGGGTGGGCTCGGGAATCTCGGCGACGCGGTCGCGATCGAGGGTGGACAGGGCGCGGGCGTTCGCCGACGCGAGGTCTTGGTACAGCTCCTCGCGGAACACCGGCAGGCCATCGGGGGCGACGATCCCCAGGCGAACTTGTCTACCGCGGATCTCTCGAACCACGACCTCGATACCATTGCCGATGAGGATCTTCTGGCCGATCTTGCGAGTCAGGGTGAGCACGCGGCACTCCAGAGCAGGCGGATCATGGGGAGGGCGGCCACCTTTTTCGGCTCATTGAGTCTCGTGCGCAAGTCCGGCGGGGATCGAGCCCCCTCCAGGGCTCGACGCCGCGTGTCCCGAGCGGGCCAGACGAACGCGCACGGCGCCAGAATCTACGAAAACGTTGTTCATATGCGATCCTGGCCAGGCACGTCGGA
>JGI12210J13797_10017510_pt1 | contig 13479 bp, 13 predicted proteins | sample ElkSlonscriptome_3_FD_13797 | JGI IMG/M metagenome (IMG submission 13797)
AATTTATGAAATTGTCAATAGAATATTCACCTGTTGCATTATTTATTTTCTTGATCTATTCATATACTATGACACATTTCTTTGATGACTTCCTCTAAGCCCAGTACCATTTTTAACCTCATCCGCCTTTTTGAAACGGGAATTGTTGTCTTTTTGGTGCTTCTGATGATGGTGGTTGTGGGATTATCTGCATTGGAATTGGCGGTGATGCTGTGGAATCAGATGCGTGAACCTCCCTATCTATTATTGAATTTTGAAGAATTATTGGAAGTTTTAGGATTTTTTATGATGGTCCTTATTGGCTTGGAGTTACTGGAAACGATTAAAAATTATCTGACCCAACACGCTTTACACGTGGAGGTGGTCATTTTAGTTGCGATGATTGCCATCTCCAGAAAAGTAATCATTTTGGATATGAAAGTGACTACTCCCGAGTCTATGTTCGGGATCGCTTTGTTGTTAGCCAGTCTCTCCCTCAGCTACTTCTTAATTAAAAAAGGAATGAGCCTTCCCATCTCCCGCACTACTTTCAGATAACCTATCTTACGTTTATGGACTCCCCGGATTTATCAAAGCTTGTAAAACCCCGTTATCCCCTCGCTTCCCTCCATCACCGAGAGTTGTGGAAACTTGGATTGACCTCATTGCTGTTCGCTTTCGGTTTTGCGCTCTTTCACTTGATGGGCAGTGTCCCCCATATACATGCAGCAGGCCGTTCCGTTCTTGTTTGGCTGATGAATCGGTGGAACGATCAGGGCATTTCCATGGGCTCAGGAGATTATTCACACGGTTTTCTGGTACCCATCGCATCTCTATATGTGATTTGGATCCAGCGAGATGATTTAATCCGCGCCACCAAAAAAATGAGTGGACTCGGGCTTGCTTTGGTAATCCTTGCTCTACTTGGTCATTATTTGGGAGTCAAAACCCAACAAGCCCGTCTCTCCATCCTGTCCTTGATCGGCCTCTGCTGGTCCATCCCTTTTTACCTCTACGGTTGGCAAGTTGCAAAGCGCCTGATTTTTCCCTGCAGTTTTTTGATTTTTGCCGTTCCCCTCAATTTCCTGGACGGTCTTACCTACCCTCTTCGCAAAATCAACACGACGATCTCTGTTGAAATTCTTCAATTTCTGGGGCTGGATGTGAAACAGGTGGGTACCGGTATATTTGGCCCCCCCTATAATTCCTCTGCCACTCTAAAGCTTGATGTGGCAGACCCCTGCTCGGGTATCCGTTCCCTCACGGCCATGATGGCTCTTACCGCAATTTATGGATACCTTGTTCTGCCGGGGCTCTGGAGAAAATGGGTTCTCTTTCTTTGTGCAATTCCCCTTGCCATGGCGGGTAATGTATTTCGAATTGTGAGCATCGGCATTATGGCAGAAGCCATCCATACAAATATTGCCACCGGCCTCCCTCATGACTACGCCGGATTTATCGTATTTGGCTGCGCCATCGCACTGATGGTGAGCCTAAGTCTCCTCCTCAAAAAAGGTACAAAAGGAAAAAACCTCACATGACAAAATCCGGTTTCATAAAAAATCCATTTGTGAACTTGGGAATCCTGTTTGTACTCACCTCATTTTTTTTGGTCTTCACCGTAGATGTCACGGTCTCAGACGAGGCGGGAGTACGTGAGGAACTTCCGGAAACTCTTGGCCAAAACTGGATAGGATACGACGTTCTGTTCTGTCAGGATCCTACCTGTGGACGCAGTTGGTTAACCCGGGATGTCCCACTCAATGATGAAGGGATACGGGTCTGCCCTGAGAATTGGCAAGGAAATCCCTGCGGAGGCGAGTTGCTAACCATGGCGAGGGGAGAGAAAATTGTTTTACCTAAAGACACCGTAATGTTGAAGAAACAGTATGAAAACAGGGATGACCCGGAAATTACCGTTTTTACTTCTGTGGTACTCTCCGGGAAAGACCGTACATCTATTCACCGTCCGGAAGTTTGTCTGGATGCGCAAGGTAGTGTCATTGAAAGCAGCCGGTTGGTCGACGTACCTCTTCAGAGCGGCCAGGTCCTGAAAGTAAAAGTTCTTAACCTGAAAAAAACCATATCCCCTACGTACACTCATTACAGCTATTACGCATACTTCTTTATTGGGAAGGACCGGACAACTCCTCTACATTTTGAACGTTTAGCATGGATGGCGCTGGACCGGGTGTTCCGCAATGTCGCCCACCGCTGGGCCTATATTGCAGTATCCGGAACTCGAAGCCCCATTGAGGGTGACACAGAGTATGTAAAACAAATTCAGGAGGTTGTGGGAAACCTTTACCCACAAATAAGTCTTTTGGAAGCTACTCCGTGAAAAAACCGGCCGGAATCTTTCTGGACCGGGATGGACTTATTAATATTCCACCCCCCATTGAACAACGCTATATATGCCACCCGAGTGAATTTCACCTGATGCCGGGAATTGCGGAATCCATCCGACAGTTTAATCTACAGCACATACCTGTAGCGGTTGTCACCAACCAAAAAGGCGTCGCAATTGGAAGCGTATCCGAATCCACATTGGCAGATATCCACAAGCACATGCTTTTCTTGTTAGAAAAAGAACATGCCTCAATTCAACATATTCAATACTGCCCTCATCAAGAGTCAGATCGCTGTTCCTGCCGAAAACCTCTCCCCGGCATGATTTTCTCTGCCGCGCACGCATTAAAAATTGACCCATCCGCCTGCTGGATGATCGGAGATCAATTCCGTGATTTAGAAGCCGGCCGTGCCGCGGGCTGTTCTACGCTTTTGGTAGGACCTGAATCCCCTCCTGCAGGCCTCGCAGACCACCATATACAGAAAACGGAGGATCTTCCCGCATGGATACAGGAAAATTTTTCTTTTCAGACCGAAAGATAGTTGCAAATAGATTTCGTTCAAGGTTAAGTTACACGAGTAGTTTTATTTTCAACCGAGAACCCGTATGTCAGAAGAAAACCCAATATCCCAACTAAGAATTCGTTACACGGATCCAGACGGTCAACTTACAGAACTCCTTCTTGCCGATCAACCGATCACCGTCGGAAGGAGTCCGGATGCGGATATTATCACCCTCGACGAGAGAGCTTCACGGATGCATTGCAGCGTTCGTATTTGGGACGGAGAATATTACGTCAAAGATTTAAAATCTAAAAACGGTACATACTTGAACCACCAGCGGGTTGAAATGGCGAAAATTAAGCCGGGGGACAAGATTCGTCTCGGGAACAGTATTTTGCATGTGGATGATAAAAAATCCCCGGGAACCGATACGACGATAAGCTCCGTTCAAGATGAGATGAGTGAAGGAAAAGGCTACAAAACGATTCTTCGCGAAATCGTCCGTAATACCGAATCCGGGCCCCCACAAAAATCTTCAGAAGACACGGAACATGTTCCAAAAGCCAAAACCGCCAAACTGGTTTCCGAAGGGAAACCTCAGGAGAAGCCTGGTTCCGCGGACAAGCCTGCAGGGAGTGGATCTAAAGTCATCCGAATTAACCGTTCGGGCACCTCCGGTCTTCGGAAATAAGTTCAGAGAATTATGAGCACTACGCCCACGGAACCTGTCTCCGTCACCCCCGATGTATATGAACACGGTCGATCTCCTGAAGGGGCGGACCTCAAGTCGGACCGTCGAATTTATATGCAGTTGCACAGCTTTTCCGGGTGCCGGAAAATTGATGCCTGTATAGAGTTTATTACGCAACAGGACTGGGATGCCGTGATCTATCAGGATGCGGCAGACCCATGGGGTATAGGGCTTTTACTGATGCATACTGATCCTGCATTTTTTACAGATACCGTTTATCCTGTTCTCCGGAATTCTCCCTTTGCAGATCTGTCCTTACGTTCAGATGGCAGCTTATTTGCGCGGAGTTACAGTATCGGATACGAAAGCGATCTGGAGCACACTTTAGTAAACCGTCCCCGTCAGCGCGCATTAAATCCTGAATATCCCTGGGTGGTCTGGTATCCCCTGCGGAGAAGTGGAGAGTTTGCAAAATTGTCCAAAAGGGAAAAAATGAAAATTCTTGGGGAACACGGTACAATCGGACGAGCATGGGGAGATAAAAACCTGGCCCACGATATCCGGCTCGCCTGTTTTGGAATGGACCGCTCCGACAATGATTTTGTCGTCGCATTGGTGGGGGATGATTTACTCCCTTTGAGCAAAATTGTGGAAGTCATGCGCGGAACCGTACAAACCTCCACTTATATTGAAAAACTTGGCCCTTTCTTTGTTGGGAAAGCTGTCTATCAATCCGCGTTATAGTCATACCGAACCTTACCACGGTTCTCTTTGATACGGACAACACTCTCGAACCGGAACCACCATGGACGCAAACAGAGAGAATGACCTCCATTCCGGAAGTAAAGAAAAAAGTTTTTGCCCTTTGGGCGTAAAGTTTCACCTTCCCACACGGATCTATAGGTATGAAACTTGATAGACCCATACGAAATCTTCTACTCATTTTAGGTGATCAACTTAATGAGGATTCTTCCCTTTTCCATGACTATGATCCCGAACAGGATCTGCTGTGGATGGCGGAAAACCTTGAAGAGGCCACATATGTATGGAGCCATAAAATCCGTTTGGTTCTGTTCTTTTCCGCCATGCGGCATTTCCGAGATCTACAGCAGTCCAAAAACAGAACGATCCTATATCATACAATAGAGGATCCGTCTTCACGCGACCAGGGGAACACCTTTGAAGAACTCCTGAACTCCGATGTAAATTCCCTCAAACCCAGTCGGATACGGGTAGTCAAACCCGGAGATCTTCGGGTGGAAAAAATGTTGTGCTCTGTATCCGACCATCACCAAATTCCTTTAGACATTCTAGACGACACTCACTTCTATTTACGTCCTGCTGACTTCACCGAGTACAGTCGTGGTAAAAAAAATCTCGTGATGGAACACTTTTACCGCGCCCAACGAAAGCGATTTGATATTCTCATGGATGAGGAAGGTCAGCCCGAAGGCGGAGAATGGAATTATGATAAACAGAATCGGGAACGGTTCGGGAAAGATGGCCCTGGTTCGATCCCGCCAGCCCCTGAATGTATGCCGGATTCGTGTACCCGTGACGTTATTGAGGTAGTAGAGAAACACTTTCCCGATCACCCAGGAACTACAGATTCATTCGATTGGCCGGTAACGAGTGCAGATGCAAAAAGGGCTCTGGAAGATTTTATTGACAATCGCCTGCCTTTCTTTGGTAAATTTGAGGATGCCATGTGGCAGAATGAACATTTACTCTACCATTCGAGACTTTCCGCCCTATTAAATCTTAAACTCCTTAACCCAAGAACCTGTGTGGATGCAGCCGTTGAAGCTTTCCATCAAGAGAAGGTTCCCTTAAATTCAGTGGAAGGCTTCGTACGTCAAATTTTGGGGTGGCGTGAATTTATTCGTGGCATCTATTTTCAGGAGATGCCGGAGTACGCCGAAGCAAATGCATTAGAATGTGAGCCACTGGATGTGCCCACCTTTTTTTGGGACGGGGAAACCGACATGGCTTGTGTAAAAGACAGTATGAAGTCGGTTTTGGAACAGGCCTGGTCCCATCACATTCCCCGGCTGATGGTTCTTGGGCAGTTCGCGATGTTGCTCGGAGTACACCCCTACAAATTTCACGAATGGCATATGGCCATGTACGCGGATGCGATTGACTGGGTAAGCCTTCCAAACACTTTGGGAATGAGCCAATTTGGGGATGGAGGTGTCGTGGGCTCAAAACCTTATTGTGCCTCCGGGAATTACATCCACAAAATGAGTAACTACTGCAAGGACTGTCCGTATACCTATAATAAAGCTCATGGTGAAAACGCCTGCCCTTTTACCACACTTTACTGGGACTTTTTAGACCGGCATCAGGAAGATTTTACATCAAATCCCCGAATGAAATTTCAAATGGCCAATCTCAAACGGAAAAATCCGGAGGATCTTCAAAAAATTAAAGAGCAGGCCGCGTCGCTTCGACAGCAACTCGATCCCAAATCGGATTGATAGTACGCCCGGATCTCAAACCTGCTCTGCGATCATTTCCAGCGTACGGACCTGAAAACGGCCGCACCGCAATAATGGAGTATTGTACTCTACCCATGTGGTGTGTCCGATATAAAATCCATTTCACCTCAGGCTGGAATTCCAGCGCTTATGAGCTATGGTGCAACCTCTTAACCTCTTAACCTCTTAACCAAAATACCATGTCCTGGACCGAAATTGCATCTGTATCTGAATTTGAAACTACTGACCGGAAATATTGCGAAGTTTCCGATGATATACAAATCGGCTTATTTAAGCATGAAAGCGGAGAGTTTTATGCGGTGGAAGTGTGGTGCAGCCATCAGAGAGTTTCCCTTATGAACGGCGATTTGGAGGACTTCGAGTTGATGTGCCCGCTGCATGGAGCCTGTTTTGATATCCGAAATGGGAAGCATCTGAGCTTGCCTGCGGTCAAACCCATTGAATCGTTTCCCGTAAAAGTTGAAGACGGAAAGATTTTCCTGAAGCACTCATGAATCCTTTCTCCGCAGATGAACTCCTCGCAATCCGCAAGGATTTTCCTATCCTCAGCCGTAAAGTGCACGGGGGTATGGACTTGGTTTATCTGGACAATGCCGCTACTTCTCAAACACCGCTTTGTGTTATGGAATCTCTGGATACCTATTATCGGCAGGTAAATGCAAATGTCCACCGGGGAATGCATGCTCTGGCCGAAGAGGCTACTGCGGACTACGAGGCCGCCCGCCAAAACGTCGGAAATTTTTTAGGAGCCCCTGATTCCAACGGGGTTATTTTTACCCGTGGAACCACCGAAGCTATTAATTTGGTGGCCCAAAGCTGGGGGCAACGTCTGAAACCCGGTGATGAAATTCTGATTTCGATGATGGAGCATCACAGCAATATCGTTCCCTGGCAACTGGCGGCCCAGCGTACAGGAGCGGTTGTAAAAGCCATTCCCCTCACTCCTTCAGGTGAACTGGACCTAAAAGCTTTTGACACTCTTTTGACGGATAAAACCCGCTTACTGGCCCTGACTCATATCAGCAATGCCCTTGGTACCGTTAATCCGGTAACCACCTTGACCGAACGGGCCAAGGCCAGAGGAAGTATGGTACTGATTGACGGAGCACAAAGTGCCCCGCACATCCAAATCGATGTAGGTCAGCTTGGCTGTGACTTTTTTGTGTGTTCTGCGCATAAAATGTGCGGTCCCACAGGGGTCGGGGCTTTAATTGCCTCACCTGAACTCCTGGATTCCATGCCCCCCTGGCAGGGCGGGGGGGAAATGATCGATCAGGTCAGCATTGAATCCTCCACCTGGGCGGACCTTCCTTATAAATTTGAGGCAGGCACTCCGAATATTGCCGATGCCATCGCCTGGGGAAGAGCCATCGATTATTTACGGACGCTAGGCATGGACCGTATTGAGGCATCCGTTCATGACATCGTATCGGATGCGGCGCTCCGACTGGGGAACGAACCCGGAGTGACTCTTACCGCCCACCCCGAAAACCGTGGGGGAGCTGTTTCTTTCTGGTTGGACGGAATTCATCCCCATGATGTTGCCCAACTGGTAGATCAGTCCGGGGTCGCAATTCGTGCCGGACATGTCTGTTGTCAGCCTCTGATGAAACACCTCGGTCACCCTGCGATAAACCGGGCGAGTTATCACTTTTATAATACAGAATCTGAAACCACCCGTCTGCTTGAGGCGATACGCACCACCCGCAATATCTTCGGCATCTCGTGACGCAACCCATTCTAAACTTGCGAAGACGTTTCGTTTGCAGTTAATGGATCTTCAAATCGAATCACCCCATTATTATGAAATACCTAGTGCTTCTCCTTTTATTTCCGTTGGCCGCCTGGGCTCAACTTGAACTTCCAAGTATTTTTTCCGATCACATGGTGTTGCAACAACAACAGCCGATTCAGGTTTGGGGAAAAGACACTCCCGGAAACACCATCGATGTAACCTTTAAGGATCAAACTCATAGCACCACTGTAAATGATCTCGGCGAATGGAGGCTTGCCCTTGATCCCGAAATAGCCAGTTTCGACCCTGCGGTGCTTCAAGTGACCAACGGTGACGATCAAGTTTTTTTCGAAGATGTGCTGGTTGGAGAAGTCTGGCTCTGTTCCGGCCAGTCAAATATGTCCTGGTCGGTCAGTCAGTCCAAAGACGCGGACATAGAAATTCCTTTGGCTGAGAATCCTTTCATTCGCCTGTACACCGTGAAAAGGAATACCTCCGACACCCCTCAATTTACATCGGATACGGAGTGGGTTCTCTGTGAACCTGACACTGCAAAAGATTTTAGTGCGGTAGCTCTTTATTTCGGTAAAGATATCCAGGAATTTCTTAAGGTTCCGGTGGGTTTAGTCCATTCCTCCTGGGGCGGAACTCCGGCTATTGCCTGGACCCGGGCCAGCGCTTTTCCCAATCATCCGTTGCTTGTGGAAAAAGCGGCTGAATGGGAAGGGTATGTGGATACCTATGATGAAAAAGTCGCCGCGTGGGAAGAGGATCTTAAAGTCTGGCTCGAGGAAAAAAACTTAAGCTTATATGTTCAGGATCCCGGAATTTCAGAGGATGCAAAAACCTGGCACCTACCCGCTTTAAATGATTTCACCTGGGAAAAGATTTCGTTGCCTGCACAAATTGAAGTCGAGATCGATGAAATGGATGGCGCCGTCTGGTTCCGCCGTCGAATCGAACTCCCTGAAACCATGCGGGGACAGGAACTCACTCTGGCCCTGGGTCCGATCGCGGATTATGATAAAACCTGGGTAAATGGAGTTCTAGTCGGGGAAACCAATGAAGAAACCGAACAGCCTCATACTGTAGACCGGCGTTATACGATTCCGGCGAATCTTACCCGCAGCGGAGAACTTTCCATTGCCATCCGGGTGTTTGACCGCGTTTCCACGGGTGGGTTTATAGGCGAAGCGAAGTCCATGCTCCTCATAGGAGGAAGCAGCGCTGTTCGCCTGGCAGGACCGGGCTGGGTCTATAATGTAGAACGTAAGTTGGAAAGTTCGATCGGCGAATGGCAGCTTACTCAATTTCCCGATGCTCCAAAACGTCCTCCTGAACCGGACAGTCCTCACCGTCCAGCGAGTCTGGCGAACGGTATGCTGACCCCGGTTGCACCGTACAGTATGCGTGGAGCCATCTGGTATCAGGGAGAGACCGATGCCAACTGGGTTCCGGAGCAATACGGTGAGCGTCTGAACGTGATGATTGAAGACTGGCGTGAATGGTGGGGAAATGATGAATTCTACTTTGCAGTCGTTCAGCTTGCAAATTTCATGAAACCCAAAGATGAGCCTTCCGATGACGCCTGGCCAAAAATCCGGGAAGAACAACGGACCCTGGTCCGTGACCTTCCGCACAGTGGACTTGTCGTCACTATTGATCTCGGAGAAAGCAATGACATCCATCCCCCCAATAAACAGGAGGTGGGCCGACGACTTGCCCGCAGAGTTCTTCAGGATGAATACGGTGTGTTGGAACTGGGAGGGGGACCGGAGCTGGTGAAGGTTAATTTTTTGAAAGACCGTATTGTACTAACCTACGATCAAATCGGAGACGGGCTTCATGTTATCGACGGATATGAACTTGGCGGTTTCACCGTGGCCGGAGAAGATGATGTGTATGTGAACGCCGATGCACGACTTGACGGAAACAGTAAGGTAGTCGTCACATCGGATACCGTAGCCAACATGAAAAAAATTCGCTACGCATGGCAAAGCAATCCTGTCGATGCGAATTTAGGCAACAAAGCACGGTTACCCGCCAGTCCTTTCCATGTGGAAATACCATAAGAGAAAAGTCACTGCGGGTTGATCAAAGGATCAAAGAGATTAAATTCCTGTCACGACTTTATCCGTTGACCGGAAATGATCCTGTTTTTCTTAAGTTCAAACTGATAGAGGGACGGAGAAACTCCCTGTTTAAGTTCCTGGTAGATATCGGCTTTACGTCCGGCAACTACTTCTCGAACCCCCTCGCTCTGACAACTGAGCACCCTTACGAATTTTGGAAATTTCAAAGGTTTTCCAATCAGGTGCGAGCCCCCTTCCGGAAGTAGTTCCGCATCTTTGGCCAGAACCAGAAAACTATACGCGACCGGACCCACATCGAGATTCATTTCTTTACGGAAATATCCCCAAAAAGGATCCTGATGGGCTTCCGGCGGGGCGTCCGCAAAATGATGGCACCAATGAGCTTCGTTTCCTTCTGCCTGCAATCCACACGCCTGCTGATGCGTACAGGGGGCCACAACTTTATAACGCTCTTTCAGGACCTCCCGAATCTCTATCAGCTTTCGGGATACCTCAAAACTGCCTGGTTCCACCCATACCATGGATTGAGCATCCTCTAAAACCTCCAAAAGGTTCGCGGTGGATAGGTCATCTAATTCCGTCAGCACATGACTGAGCAACACCACACCTTTCGCATGGGGGGGGGTGGTCGCACTAACGATCCGAACTTCTGGAAATTCATGTCTTATTTTTTGTCGGGCATACTGTACCGCAGGCGCGGAATGATCCCACAGGGTCACTTTATTAAAATGCCCGGGAAAGGCTTTCAACATACGCCGTGCCGCGACGCCGGTCCCGCATCCGATATCCGTCAGGGATGGGGATGGCGGGTGCCAACCCCGCACCTTCAGTTCTTCGAGAACCGCATCCCACTTCCATCCAGTGCGCTCTCCCAGAGTTATATCATACTCCTGAAGCTGTTTATTGGATTTCCAATAAGGTTCTGTGATGGGGTCAGGCTGTAAAAACAAATCCCGAAGCTCCCGCAATCGGTTCCAGTCAATTTTGGGTGGTTCATTTCGCATAGGAGTTACTTCCCTTCCAGTGCCGCAAACAGCCTTTGCGCAATGGACGTTCGGTCATAAGTGGTTTTAACGTAGCGGCATCCATTTTCCGCCAGTTGTTTATTTACATTTTTCTGTTTACATAACACATCCAACATCGCTTCAAATTCCGGGTAATATCGAAACCACAATCCGCCCTGCGAATGCCGGCACTGCCATCGGAGTACGACACCCGACGCATGAACCAGTGCCGGGGTTTTCGCCAGCCATGCCTCCAGTAACACAATCCCAAAACTCTCATTCGTGGAGGGGTGAATAAAGGCGACAGCCCCCGCCATCGCTTCATGTTTTTCCTGCTCGCTCACAAATCCCAGATTTAAAAGATACGGGCGCAGTTTTTCCGGCACCGGCACATCACCGCTTCCAGTAAGCACTAGTTTGACAGCCCCCTGTCTTCTTTCAATATAACTCTGCATATAATCAAAAAGAAGTGGCGTATTTTTCCCCCCTTCCTGTCGGCCACAATACAGCACATAGGGCGTATCCAAGCCATGACGCTTCGAAAATGCATCCGGATCTGCTTCAAAAGGCTCCATGGCCATACCCACGACCTGTCCGCAGTTCTCATCCAAACCGTATAACCGCATTGCCAGCTCTTTTTCGGGCTCCGAATTAAAAAGTGACCCTTTGGAGCGACAGAACAGATCCTTCACAATATCTAATTTAGCGAAAGGTTCATCATGTAAACACGGGATTACCCATGTTTTATCCGGAAAGATTTTTGCGGTTTGCAAGGTGATTCCAAACAGATAGGGTCCTGCTAATATGGCATCGAATGATTCTCCGTTTCCGGACAACCACTCGCAGAGGTCCCGGCTGCATACACTATTATCCGCCCACTTCTGCTGGTCCTGGCGTGAGAGGGAACGCTCTTTATCAATCAGATTTTGAATACGTAAAAAAACATCAATATTTCGGTCCTCATTCACCTTAAAAAAATGAACCTGTATACCGTCGATCGTCTCTGCACCCGGCTCGCGTTCATTTTGCCAGGTAAACACATTGGTTGCGCAGGTCGTAAGGAGATGAACCTCGTGTCCGGCTTCCGCGGAGGTGCGGGCGAGATCCCGGATTAAAGTTTCCGCTCCCCCCACAACTCCTTCCCGTAAAAAACGCGGCGTAATAAACGCCAGTTTCATACATCGCCTCCGTCTTCCAATTTGGCGAGACGCGCTTCTAATTCGGAAATCTTCTTTTCATACTGCTGAAAACTGCTTTCGATCGCGGTCACCATCAGCCCATTGATTTGATTCTGTTGATGCCACAAGCGAAAGGTATAAAATTTCAACAGCTTCCAGATGACCGTTTTCATCTTTACCAAAGCTTTTCCCTTCCAACCGGTGCGGCGGTCTTCCACCTGATAATCGTTGATATCCACATGGACTCCGTCACGCAGGCATCCCAGGTAAAACTTTAACAGCTCCTCGCTGTCAGCCATATACATTAAGTTGTGCCGCTCCGCGCGGCCAATCCTCGCATCTGTATACACCCCCTGTTCGCGCTTCCTGGACACCTCTTCACGAATTTCGTTTACCAACGCCTCCACGTCGAGATCCCCGGCGTTCAGGCTTATTTCCATATGGTCAGGTTCTGTAGTCATACACCTCTTATATCCTGATGGCCCGGTGGGGGAAAGCTAAAACCAGTTTGTTACGATCTGTGCGTTTAGAGTTGACCCCTCTGCTGTAACTATCGCTTCCGTCCGTTTTGCTAAACAAGCGGGTGCTCCGGCAGTACCTCATGTTCCTAAGGCGTTACACCGGCAACTGCCTGCTTCGCAATACGTTCAGATTTTGGACGGAGCGATGTTACTGACAGGACTCGCACTCTCCTCCATTTAACATGGCATCGAGACTGCAGGCCGCTCTTTGGGCTTCCGTGACCGCTGGTTTTTCCGCATCTTCCGGTGCTTTGGCTTTTTTAACCCCCACCGTTGCTTTTTCGATGTTTGACGCCCCGAGGGTGCGCAAATAGTAGGTGGTTTTTAACCCGCTTTTCCAAGCCGCCCGGTACATGTGGCTCAGAGTTTTGAGATCGGGGTTGCCGAGGAAAAGATTTACAGACTGGGACTGATCAATCCATTTCTGACGCCGAGCGGCCGCTCGAACGATATAATCAAAATCAATTCCGAAGGCGGTAGAGAATTTGCGGCGGATTTCTTCCGGAATGCGTTCGATGTCCGCGAGTTCTCCGTCAAAATATTTGAGGTTATCCCGCATTTCCTGATCCCACAATCCGCGTGACTTGAGGTCCCGAACCAAACTTCCGTTCAATACGATGAAGTCTCCGGATAAATTACTTTTCACAAACAGATTTTTATAAATCGGTTCAATACAGGGGCTGGTGCCCATGATATTACTGATGGTGGCCGTGGGTGCGATCGCCAATACATTGGAATTACGCATCCCCTGTTTGGTGATTTTTTCACGCAGAGATTTCCAGTCCATTTTTCCGCCACGCGGTACATCGACCTGAATACCCCGCTCTTTTTCAAGGAGGTCCAGGGTGTCAGGTGGTAAAAGTCCTCGGTCCCATTTAGACCCGGTGTAGGTGCTGTAGGTTCCACGTTCTTTGGCCAGTCCAC
>JGI12210J13797_10431467_pt1 | contig 13477 bp, 8 predicted proteins | sample ElkSlonscriptome_3_FD_13797 | JGI IMG/M metagenome (IMG submission 13797)
TCTGATTATTGTTCTGGGGCGGGGCGCAGGTGCTTGATAAAGAATTCGGCTCTGCGGCGCTGGCCGTAGGCGCTGCCGCCTGCGCCGTGGCCGCGGGAGGGGAAGGGGATGAATTCAAAATCCTTATCTGCAGCAATCAGCGCTTCGACCACCTGCATGGTGGAGGAGGGATCCACGTTGCGGTCCATCATGCCGACGGTCAAGAGCAGCTTGCCGTTCAGCTTGTGGGCATCCGCGACGTTTGAACTTTTTTCATAGCATTCATCGACGGGCCATCCCATCCAGGCTTCGTTCCACCAAATCTTGTCCATGCGGTTGTCGTGGCAGCCGCAGTCGGCGGCGGCCGCTTTGTAGAAGTCCGCGTGGTCGAGTACCGCACGCATGGCATTCTGTCCGCCGGCGGAGCCGCCGTAGATCCCGACGCGGGAAAGATCCATGAACGGGTATTTTTTGGCGGCGGCCTGCATCCAGGCGATGCGGTCGGGGAATCCGGCATCTTTCAGGTTTTTCCAGCAAACATCGTGGAATTTCTTTAAACGCCAGTTGGTTCCCATGCCGTCGATCTGTACAACGATGAATCCAAGTTCAGCCATTTTTTGCGGTCCTCGAAAAGCGGAAAAACTCTTCGGAACAAACTGGCCGTGTGGACCGGCATAGATGGATTCAATGACCGGATATTTTTTATGAGGATCGAACGTGCTTGGCCGGTAAATAACTCCGTAGATGTCGGTCTTGCCGTCACGGCCTTTCGCGGCGAACGGTTCGGGTAGATGGGGATGTGTGGCGAGCAGTTTGGAGGGATCGGCTTTTCCGAGGCTGACGATCTTCTTTCCGTCGGATGAGCGGCGAAGCTCATGAACAGGCGGTTGATCGACGCGTGACCACGTGTCGATGTAGTAATCCCGATTCGGGGAAAATTGGATATCGTGGGTTCCATTGGCTTCGGTGAGGATCGTCAGGTCAGTGCCGTCGAAGTTGATGCGTGCATGGTGAACATAGTAGGGATCCTGTTCCGGATAAATGCCGCTGATCCGGAACCAGATCTGCCGTTTATCATCATCTACGTGGTCAACTCCCCGGACCACCCATTCGCCGGAGGTAATCGGTTCGAGCGTTCCCGTTTTTCGGTTGACTAGATAAAGCTGGTTCCAACCGCTTCGTTCCGAGGCCCAGATGGCTTCGTCGGTTTTATCCAGATGATGAAGGTAGAGTTTCTGGGAATAGTCGATGAATGTCGGGCTAGTTTCCTCGACGATCGAAGCGGTTTTCCCGGTTGCGGTCTGAACGGCGATCAGCTTTAAGGTTTGGTGTCCGCGTTCGTTGTACACCATGAAAAAACGATCACTTTCGGGGGAGAAATGGAAGTGGTTCAAGCGCCAGGCGCGGGGAAACAGTGCGGGATCAATTTCGATTTGACGGGCGGTTTCGAGATCGAACAAACAGGGAAGACGCACGTCGAGTTCGTCGCCCGGTTTTGGATAAGCAATCGTTTTGGTTTTGGGCTGAAGCTGTCCGGTCGGCATGACTTCGATGAGGTTGATATGCCGCTCTGTCCCGCGCTTTTCGCGCATGGTGATCAGGTAGCGTTCGTCCGGCGACCAAAGCACAGGGCCGCAATATTTCCAGTCTTTGGAACCGTCGGTCGTCAGTTGGGTGGTTTGGCCGGTTGACGTGTTTTTCACGAATAGGTTGTTTTGTTTGAATTCAATCTGAAGTTTTCTTTGATTTCTGGCTGGTTGGTGCGATTTCGGTCGGGAATCCAAATAGGCCACGGCGGCTTGCTTCGTCGCGGTAAAGGCAAGCTTCCCGGCAATGAAAACGTGCCCGGCATAGGTGGCCTGCACGTGTGTTTCTCCGGGCTGCAGTGCAGTATATTTTTTCCGCTTCCCATCTCGATTGATCCATTCAATGTCGGTTGTTTTTCCGGTATTATTGACGAAGCAAATGAGGGTCTTACTGCTGCCTTTTTTGCTGGCGGTTTTTGCGGTTGCGCTTTTCGGTACAAGAGCAAATGGATTATTCTCAGGGAGGACGCTTTCCACTTTTCCGTCCGATAGGCGGAGGGTTTTTACTTCTGATCCGGACGTGATCAGAGCGATAAATCCGTGGTTATTATCTACGGTAAAACGCTGGATTGTGGGATTAGACGATTCGAAATATTGAGATGAAGTCTGCAGTACGGCTGAGGGCTGTATTTTTCCATTTGCGGTATCGACCTGAAAGATCTCCGTTCCGCGCTGAAAATACAGTCTGGAGGCATCTGAGCTCCAGACCGGCTGAATGGATTCGAAGAGGATTTTCTTTGGAATGCGCTTTTCCAGTGCCTGCGCATTTTTATAGGGGTCGGCAGCGGATATCAGCGGCAGCGCCGCGAGCAGAATGGGCAGAATATGGCAGGTTTTCATAAGACGTATATTTTAGGGCCATGTGGTTACATTGTCCCGTCTGTATTCTGGATATCGCCGCCGCCGCTATCTATGACGGAATAGCCTGCTGTATTCGTATACAGCAGGCATACCTGCAGCGGTATTATTTTTTTACGGTCCAGGTGCAGGTATCTTTCTGATCCCCGGCAGTGACCTGAATGATGTTTTCACCTTCGTTCAGCGTGACGCTGTCCCAGAGGGTAATGCACATGTCGGTGGGTTTCTTCGTGCCGATTTCTTTTCCGTTTACGCTGAGCGTTACCAGGCCCTGATTGGAGTAGACCTTGATGGGGGTATCGATTTCTTTGCGCTCCGTATGCCGGCGGGAGGTGATGTAGAGCACGGGTTCTTCCGACCAGTTGGCTTTGTAGAAAAAGAAGGCGTCTTTGCGGGTTTTGCGGTCGCGGGTGACGAGGCCTTTATCGTTAATGCCGGGGCGGTCGCCTTCATCGCGCCAGACGCTGGCAAAATCAAACATATTCCAGATGTAGGTTCCCCAGACGGCCGGATGTTTTTTCATAATCTCAAACTGGATTTCGTGGTGCATGGCCTGATATTCCTCCGGATGCCATTTGCCATTCGCCTTGGGTTTTTTTGCCCGGGTTTCGTGGTGCTTGATCGATGCACCCGCGCCGTACTCGCTGCAGGCAATGCCGCGGCCTTCGCCGGCTTTCAGGTAGGAGGCCACATGGTTTTTCATTTCGTCGGACGTTCCGCGGTACCAGCCGAGATAGCCGTTGAAGGCCAGCAGTTCGGTGGTTCGATTCAGTTCCATGCGGCCGCCTTTGTTGGTGGCTCCGTACGTGTAGCGGCCGGGATCCAGCTGCTTGAAGAGCTCATGCATCTCTGTTAACAGCTTCTCGGCGGGCGGGCTTTCACGCTGATACATTTCGTTATAGATCCCGTAGGCAAATACACAGGTATGATTGCCCTGCAGGTCGACGATTTCTTCAACCTGCTGAATCGTATTTTCTCTGAATTCCGGATCATCGGTAATGCAGTCGACCAGCGGCAGTTCGGCGGTGACGAGGATGCCCATTTCATCGCAGAGTTCAAAAATGGTTTCGGCTTGCGGATAGTGGGCGAGGCGGATGGAACGGGTGCCCATTTCGTTGATTATATCCATGTCGAGTTTGTGGTCTTCATCGGTCAGGGCCCAGCCTTTGTCTTCCTGATCCTGATGGCGGTTCACACCCCAGAGCTGATAGGATTTTCCGTTGAGAAAAAATCCTTGTTCGGGATCCACGTGGTAATAGCGGAAGCCTTGTTTCATGGAGAATTGGTCGACCGGTTTTCCGCCTTCGCTTACCGATACACGAACGGTGTACAAGTAGGGATCGGAACGTCCGTTCCATAGATGAGGGTTTGCAAGTTCCAAGCTGGCCGTGCTCGCTGCTTCAGCACCGGCTTTCACCTGTTGCTTGTCGGAGGTCTGGGCAACCACGGTGCCATCCGCATCGATCAGTTCATAGGTGAGTGTGGTGTCGGCCGCGGCGTCTTTACCATTATCCAACAGGGTGGTCACCTGCAGTGCTGCGGAGGCAGCACTGACATCATGCTGCCGGAGAAATACACCGTGGCTGCCGTTGCGCAACGGGCTGATGCAGACCGCTTCTTTTACGATGATGGAAACGGGGCGGTAGATGCCTCCAAAGATTGGAAAATCGCCGGCAAGCGGGGGAATCATTTCATCCCAGGCATTGGAAGCCATGACGCGCAGATCGTTCGGCTGGCCGATTTTTACGGCATCGGTGATCTCGAAGGCAAAGGCCCCGAATCCTCCTTTGTGCCCGCCCAGCCGTTCTCCATTCAGAAGGACTTCTGCGACGGTGCTTACCGCTTCGAAACGAAGAAACACGCGTTTATTTTTCCATGCTTCCGGTGCTTCGAAGGTTTTTGCATAACTGGCCGGCCCTCGGTAGTAGCCGTCGCGGCTGTGTTTATCTTTTCCGCCGCCGTTCTGCGCGTCGATTACATTCCACGAATGCGGAATCGTGACGTCTTCCCATCCGGATGCCGGAGCCGTCAGTTCCGTAGCTTTTTTGACAAATTTCCAATCGTTGGAAAAAACCTGGGTGACGGTGTGCGCTGAGGCCATGGTGATTATGGCGAGCAGTGAGGCGGTAAACGTTTTGTACAGTTTCATGGAATGCGTTCCTTCTTTTAAAAAAGAAAGGCCCGTTCATGCGTATGAACGGGCCTGTATTTCGAGAGGTATTATTTCGCGCTGATGGTGAAGCTGTCGACGCGAATCAATTCCTTGCCATCTTCTCCTGAAAACTCAAAGAACAGGGAGCGGGTTGCTTTGGCTTCGCCGGCTTTCAGCGGAACGGCGACGGTGGCGTAGGTTTCCCATGATCCGGTTGAATCGAAATCTGCGGAGCCAACCACAGCGCCGGAGGCATCGTTTTCTTTGATCGTTACGGTGCCCTTTTCAGTGCTTGAGTAGCTGATGTTCACCACCGGATTCTCGGGGCAGTTGTGGATGTTTGGAAAACGCAGGCTGTTCCCGTTCTGAATATTCTGGATTTCAAATCCTTTAACCGGGTGTTCTCGTTTTTCCGGCCCTTCGGACATACCCATAAACCACTCGGCCTGAATGACGGGCCAGTCCGCGCCATATTGGCCAACGCCGGCTGCGTAGTGGTTGTTCAGCAGTTCAGAATCATAGACGAGATCACCGTTGTCTTTGTAATGGACGTAGGTCATCTGGGACTGACGGTATTTCCATTCGTCGTGCGTGGTGACAAAGCTGCAGTAAACCCAGAACCACTGGCGGTTCCATTCGAAGAAGTTTCCGTGCGCGCGGCGGCTCCAGTCGTGCGGATGGGAGTCGTCGCTTTCCGACCATTTTACGGTGTAGGGGCCGTACAAATTATCTGAAATTGCCCAGTGTGCGCCGGTGGTGAGGTAATAGGTGCCGCGGTGGAAATGAATGTTCGGCTTGTCACCGCGGAAGGTCGCCGGGCCGTTGACAACGATCGGTTTGGGGTCTTCAGCCAAAGAGATCATATCGTCGTTAAGTTTGGCGATATGGTAGGTGTGGCCGTGCGCAGCTTTTTCTCTATTGCCTGAAAGCGCGCCGAAAACGATGTAGGGTTCGCCGTTATCAAACAGCACGCAGATATCGTATTCGTGGGTGGGGGTCAGATCTTCCGGAAGCAGGGGTTTTCCCAATGCATCTTTGAAGGGCCCGGCGGGCGAGTCGCTGACCATCACGGCGGTATCGATGAGTTTGTTGGAGAGGTAGAAATAATACTTTCCATTCTTCGTGGCCGCGTTGGGGGCCCAGCAGTAAATGGAATCACCGATATAGGTTTCGGAAGGTTTCACCACGCGCTCATGTTTCCAGTCGACTAGGTCGTCGGATGACCAGATATTCCAGTCCGGCATGTTCCACTCTTCGGTGGCGGCTTCCTTATCATCGCGGGTGGTATACATGTAAGCTTTGTCTTCAAAGATGAAGATATGGGGGTCGGCCATGCCGACATCATGAACGAGCGGATTTCCAGCCTGTGTTTGCAGTGCGGCGCAGCATGTGAACAGGGCGCTAATGTGCAGAGTCTTCAGTTTCATCGTTAGATATCCTTTGCTGAGTTATGCGTTCTTAGAAATGCTTTTTTTAGTATGATTCACCTGTGCCGATCAATGAGAATCAGATGTTAGAATACGGCGGTTTGCGCCGCGGTCATTTGTTCTTTCAGCTGCTTCCGAAGGGTCTTCAGTGTTTTACTGTATTCCGGATTGCCGGCGATATTGCGATTTTCCTGCGGATCTTTTTTCAGATCGTAGAGCATCTCTTCGCCGTTTTCGAAGAGGGTATAGGTGAAGCGGTCGGTGATGACGGCGTCGGCGCTTTTAAACCGGTTGTATACGACTTCGTTTATTTTTGTGTCCGGCTTATTGAGCACAGCGGCAAAGCTTTTTCCTTGGACGGAGTCCGGGATATTGAGCCCCGCCAGTTCGCAGAGGGTGGGAAAAATATCGACGGCCGCGGTCAGTGCTTCGGTTTTGGTGCCGGCCGCTTTTCCGGGAACTTTTACGATGAGCGGAATGCGCATCGAATTGTGTGTGGTATTATGTTTTCCCCAAAACGTATGTTCGCCCAGCTGCCAGCCGTGGTCGCCCCAGATGACGACGATGGTATGGTCGGCCAGTCCGAGCTTTTCGAGCTCGTTTAATACATCGCCGGCCAGTTTGTCGGCATAGCTGGTCGAGGCAAAATAGCCGTGGCGCATTTTCCGCTGGAAGGCGGTGGTTGAGTCATCAAAATCGCCGAGCGCGTAGCTTTTATATTCTTTGATCGTGCGCAGCGATTTCGGCGCGTCTTTCGGGCGGTAGGGGTTGGGTGCGAGCGGGATGGCGGCTTCGTCGTAGAGATCCCAGTATTTTTTAGGGGCATAGAAGGGCAGGTGCGGCCGGATAAACCCGCAGCCGAGAAAAAAGGGTTTGCCGCTTTCCTTTAATTTTCGAAGATCGGAAATGGTTTGCTCGGCCACTTTTCCATCGCCGTACGCGTTGTCCGCGGCTTCAACACACTCGTAGAAAAGCCCGAAGCCGCGTTTCGAAACACTATTGGTTGTGGCGGGGTGCAGGCTGGTTGTGTGAGTGATGCCTGAACCGATGACGGGGCGGCTCCAGCTGCGGGCTGCGGTATCGGTGCTGGTGTGGAAAATTTTACCATTGGCCATGGTGGTATAGCCGGCTTCTTTGAAGACCTGCGCCATGGTTACTGCATTCGGCGTGTCGGTGTCGGCTTGCGCAAGATGGTTTACAAAGCGGGTCTTTGTCGGGAGAATTCCGGTCATCATGCTGGCGCGTGAAGCGCCGCAGACGGCCACCTGGCAATACGCGCGATCAAAAACCATGCCCTGCGATGCCAATTTATCAATATTAGGCGATTTCACGATGCTGTCGCCGTAGCATCCGAGCTCCGGCCGTAGGTCATCGATGGCGATGAAAAGTACATTCGGTCGGGGACTCTCATTTGCTGCGGCCGTTTGTACTATCCATGCTGCGGCTGCGATCCATTTTATCATTTTTTTCATTAGGGTTCCTCTTGGTGTCCACACATGAGTTCATATTTCGAACTCAATATAACTAACAGGACGTCGCGCGGCTTTAAAATTCTCTTGGAATTCATATGGTTGAACGTTTGAACGGCGCTGGAGCGCCTCATTTGATGATAAAATGGAATAAATCGATGATAATTTTTACGGGGTGTGTGAAATGCGTCGCGGGTGGCGTCCTATGGGTATTGATTAAAAAGGGCAGCGGGATTCGCTTTATTGAGCTGAGACCATTATAAATTATTTTTGAATAGAACAACATTTTGGGGAAGGTGTACGTATGATGAAGCAATGGATTTTGATGGGGGCGATTTTGGTGTCCGCCTGTGCATTCGGCGGGGCGGAAAAACCCAATATTCTTTTTATCCTCGTGGATGATCTGGGGTATTCGGATGTCGCTTGTTATGGCAACACGCTGCACGAAACGCCGAATGTGGATCGTCTGGCGAAAGAGGGGATTCGTTTTACGGATGCGTATGCGGCCTGTGCGGTTTGTTCGCCCACACGCGCAAGTATTCAAACGGGGCAGTATCCGATTCGTTTCGGGATTACCGACTGGATTCCTGGTGCACGCCGGCTGAATACGCCGCTGCTGGAAAAAGATACCAACACGATGCTGCCGCTTGAGGCGGTCACGCTGGCCGAAGCGGTGAAAGAGCACGGCTATAAAACGGCATTTGTGGGCAAGTGGCATCTGAATGATACAGGGCATAAGACCGGTTTTCCGGAGGATCAGGGATATGATGTGAACATCGGGGGACATCATAAAGGTTCGCCGCCCGGAGGCTATTTTGCGCCGTTCAACAATCCGAGAATGAAAAATAAACCGGATGACAAATATCTGACCGACCGTATGGGCGACGAAGCCGTTGCGCTGATTAATCAGTACGGACAGCACCCGGATGAGTCGTTTTATCTGATGCTGGCCTTTTACACGGTGCACACACCGATTCAGCCTAAGAAGGCGCTTAAAGCCTACTATCAGAAAAAGCTGGAGCAGGATTCTTCCAGTCATTGGAAAAATCCGGGTTATGCCGCCATGGTTCACAGTATGGATGAAAATGTCGGTCGGGTGCTGGAGGCGTTGGAAAAGCAGGGGCTTGCTGAGGATACGATTGTGGTGTTCTTTTCGGATAACGGGGGGCTGGAAATCTGCACCTCCAATTATCCGCTGAGTCAGGGGAAGGGCTATTATCACGAAGGCGGCATCCGTGTGCCGCTGATTATCCGCAAGCCGGGGCAGGTCGAGCCGGGGCTTGAGACTGCCGTTCCGGCAGTTTCCACCGATCTGTTTCCAACCCTGCTCGATTTGGCCGGACTGCCGCTGCGGCCGGATGTGCATAAGGACGGCGAGTCGCTCAAGCCGGTTATCGAGGGCGGAACATTAAACCGCAAGGCGATCTATTGGCACTATCCACATTATCACGGCTCCGGAGAAAAACCGGCAAGTGCCATTCGTTTGGGCGACTACAAACTGATCCGGCATTATGAAAACGGAAAGCTTGAATTGTATAATCTCCGGAAGGATATCGGCGAACAGCAGAATCTGGTTTCCACCATGCCCGAAAAAACGGAGGAGCTCCGGGTGGCGCTGGATCTATGGCTGAAACAAAACCAGGCGTATGTTCCTGGACCGGATCCAGATTTTGATTCGACCAAACCCCAGAACATTAAGCGGTCGAGAAAATAATTTGAGTATGATGATTTACCGCAGGTCTAAAACGCAAGGTGGGGCCCTATTGTGCGCGATCCTGATTATGCTGTCGTCCGCATTGCCAGGAGAAGCTTCCATCTCGCTGCGTAGTGATTTCAGTACTGCTGAAAACCAGCGCGCTCCGATGCGGTATCATTGGGAGGTCAGCAACCGCATTTCTCCCATGCGCCGGTTTAATATGCCGGTGGGTGAAAATCCTTATATCTGTGTGGTGCGGCCGCTGGGCGGAAAATCCAAGGATGGGAAAAAGCTCATCGATGAGGATACGTATAAGTGGGATGGGGAACAGTATGTCTATGACTGGGCGCCCCTAAAAATGCAGATCGATACGGTCCAGAAAAAAGCCCGGATCTTTCAGTTAATGATCGATAATGTGCCGTGGGCTTTTCAGCGGGGGCTGAATATAGAGGCCGAAGATCAAGTGGAAACCTATGGAAATCCCTGGCCGCCGAATGATCCCGAAGCCTGGGCGACGTATATTCAGGAGATGTTGAAGGAGCTCGTGAAAACGTATGGCCGGGAAACAGTCGAGCAATGGCGGTTCTGTATTGGCCGGGAGATCGGAACGTCCGGGCATTGGCGCGGCAGTATGCAGGCATTTTTTGAGCACTATGCCTTAACACTGGACGCCATTCATTCGGTGCTGCCCGATGCAAAAGTCGGAACCCATTTCCTGTGGGCGTCATCAAAAAAATCAATGGGTCCGGAATTTGTAAAATGGTGCCGCCAAAATAGTGTGCACTATGATTTTGTCGGGGTTTCCTATTATCCGTTTTTTCATAAAAAAGACCGGGTTGATCTGGACTACGTGTACCGGGCTGATTTTGCTCCGATCAAAGACATACCGGAATGGAACCCCGAGGCGACGCTGGAGATTCATGAGTTTTCGCTGATCAAAAGCATGAGCAAGCGGGGCAATAGTTTTGATAATGCGCCCAAGGCGCACACGGACACGTTTACCATTGCGCTGGGTAAAATGATGTATGAGCACGATATGCACCACGTGTTCCGTTGGGGGGCCGGAGATAATAAACTGGGTGAGCAGACGTATCAGGAGATGGAGGGGAATATTTATTTTTCAAGCATTCGGGAAGGAGAGCCGGAATCAAACGGGAATATGGTGAACGGGGTCTTTGCCGTCGATAAAAACCAGGGGCAGTATAATGTCGTATTGTACAACTATAACGCAGACCCTGGCGAAACCAGCCGGGAGACTGTTCAGATCCGTGCGGTTTTGCCGACAAAACCCCTGCAGCAGATTAACTATCGAATGGGAAACTATACACCGGCGGGTCTGAAGTGGACCGACTGGGAACCCGCGCGCACAAAAGCGGTGGGCGGAACAGACTCATCCAGTTTTGAGCTTTCGGTAGAATTGCCGGTTTTTACCTTTGGTAAAATTGAGATTCGCGCGCCGATCCCGGATGCGCTCAAAGCCAAACGGGTTTTGACTAAGCGGGCAGATGGGTCCCAGGTCGAAGTGGAGCTGGGCGAGCTGAAAAAAGGTCAGCTACTGTGTTATGTGCGGGGTCGCCGCTACATTATCCCTATCCATACCTTGAGTGATGAGGATCAGCAGTTTTTGAAAAAATGGGCGCAGGATAAATAACCCGGTATATCAACAACTCAACAATATGAATTGAGGTTGAATTGGTTCTGCCGATTCATTTAGTTTAATGGCCCAGATTTTAATGGATGAAAGCTGAACAGCGATATGCCGCTGAATGTCGAGTGGGCTAATATAAGGAAATAAATGTATGAAAAACAGTCGTGTGTGTTTTTATGTTGTTGTTGCATTTTCTTGCATTTCGTCAACGCTGGTGGCGGAGTCGAAATCGCAGAAAAACGTTTTGCTTTTCTATATCGATGACTTACGCCCGGAGCTGGGCTGTTACGGGGTGGAAACTATCAAAAGCCCGAATATCGATGCGCTGGGGGAGGCCGGTATTGTTTTTGATCGGGCCTACTGCCAGCAGGCACTGTGCGGTCCGTCTCGCATCAGCATGATGTCGGGGATGTATCCACATACCACGGGAATCATGGATTTATGGACCCCGCTGACCAAAGCCATTCCGAATGCGATGACGCTGCCTCGTTACTTTAAAGAGCGCGGCTATTTTACGGGCTCCTATGGTAAAGTGTACCACCACACGAGAGACGATAAAAAAAGCTGGACGGAACTCATCCCGAAACCGGCGGTGAAATATGCAAATCCTGAAACGCTCAAAGCGATGGAAGAACGCGTGGCGGAAGGTAAGAAGCAAGGACTGAGCGTCGATAAAATCCGTGTGTTGGGAAAGGGTCCGGCCGTTGAAATAGCCGATGTGGAGGACGATGTGTATCCGGGCGGGAAAATCGCGAATCAGGCCATTGAGTCGTTGCGTAAAAATAAAGATAAACCATTTTTTATGTGCGTGGGGTTCACCAAGCCACACCTCCCGTTTGCTGCGCCCAAACGCTATTGGGATTTATACGATCGGAATCAGTTTGAGGTGCCGAAGCAAGTGCAACCGGAGGGCGCGCCTTCAGTGGCATTTACCGTCTGGGGCGAACTTCGGGGCTATCGAGGAATGCCGAAAGAGGGCCTGTTGACGGATGAGCAGACACGTGAGTTGAAGCACGGCTATGCCGCATCGGTCAGCTTTACCGATGCGCAGGTTGGAAAGGTGATGGCTGAGTTGGATCGGCTCGGGCTACGCGATGACACCATCGTGGTGCTGTGGGGCGATCATGGGTGGAAGTTGGGTGAATATGGCGCCTGGTGTAAACATACCAACTTTGAACTGGATGCAGAAGTGCCCTTTATTATTTCTGCACCGGGATTTGCAAAGGGAAAACGTTCCGGCGCTCTGGTTGAAATGGTTGATATTTTCCCGACGTTGGCCAAGCTCACCGGCGGTGAAATTCCGGAGTCCTGCGATGGGAAAAGCATGGAGCCCATTCTGAAAGATCCTTCTCAGAAATTCCGGCCCTATGCGCTGACCATGTATCCGCGCGGTTCGGTCACCGGTTTCAGTATGAACGATGGTCGCTGGCGCTACACGGAATGGATTAATAAAGAGACGAAAGAAATTAAAATCCGCGAGCTCTACGATCATAAAGACTCGTCGGTTGCGGATCGGAATCTGGCGGATCATCCGGAATACAAAGATCTGGTCGCTTCACTCTCGAAGCAACTGAATTCCCGGAACCTGGTTGAGACCAAACCGCTCCGAAAAGACAAAAAGAAATAGCGCTGCGGCATGAGCGGGATCAACGACCCGGGATGTACAAACTGTGGGTAGCGTTTCTTCGGGATTCTTCCGTGACCAAAATTGAACGTTGAACCCATGTAATAATCGATTTTTTTTAAGAGAAATAAATGCAGATTCACACTGGAATTCATTTAGGGAGAACTATGAAAATAATAGGTTGGGTTGGGTTGTTAAGCTTTGTTTGGACGTGTTCTGCGGAACGAATGCTGTTCGATGAAAATTGGAAATTTATCCAAAAAGATATTCCGGCGGCGGAAGAGGTGACCCATTCGGACTCCGACTGGCGGATGCTGGATTTGCCGCACGATTGGACAGTTGAAGGGGAATTTGATCGCAAAAATCCAACCACCGATCGCTGCGGTTACTTGCCGACCGGGATCGCTTGGTATCGTAAAACCATCGATGTGCCGAAGGCCTGGAAGGGAAAGAACGTGGCGATCGAGTTCGACGGGGTGTTCCGGAATAGCACCGTTTACGCCAATGGGCAAAAGCTGGGTCATCGTCCTTATGGCTGGATTTCGTTTGGCTATGATATCAGCGGGTTGGTCAATGACTCCGATCAGATTACGTTCGCGGTGAGGGTCGATAATAAAGAGCAGCATGCTGCCCGGTGGTATACGGGTAGCGGGATCTATGCGCACACGTGGATCAATGTGCGCGAGCCGATCCATATTCCAACCTCTGGAATCTGGATTCGCACGGAAGGGTCAACGGTTTCCATCGACACGGAAATTGTGAACAAGACCCGTAAGGCCGAAAAGAGTGTGGTTAAAACAACGGTACTGGATGCCGATGGACATGCGGTTGCATCAAAAGAATCTGCGGTTGTGGTTAAAATGGGGGAAACGGCTTCGGCGGCGCAGACGCTGGAAATTCCTGAACCTAAGCGGTGGTCGCCGGAATCGCCCTATCTTTACCGTGCGGTGAGTGAAGTGCTCGTGGGCTCGAAAGTTGTTGATCGCGTGGAAACGCGATTCGGTGTGCGCGACATTGAATGGATTCCCGGAAAAGGCA
>JGI12210J13797_10033503_pt1 | contig 13470 bp, 12 predicted proteins | sample ElkSlonscriptome_3_FD_13797 | JGI IMG/M metagenome (IMG submission 13797)
ATCCGCACTTGATCACGAGAACTGCCACTGAAGGCCAGCATGGTCAATAATACCCCAAGGCCTAAAATCCAGCTTGCTATGTTCCAGATTTTATTCATTGTGAGAGCTTCATTTTTAAGGGGTTGATAATACGGTCAATATCTCCCGCTCCTATAGTGAGTACTACTTCAGGTTTATTATTGCCAAAGTGTGTAAGAATTTCTGTGGTTGATAAATGATATTTTTCCGGTGCTTCTATTTTGGCAAACAGTGCGGAACTGCTAATTCCGGGAATCGGCTTTTCTCTTGCCGGATAAATATCCATTAGGATTAGCTCATCCAATCGGTTAAGTGCAGTTACAAAGTCATCTTCAAAATCGCGTGTGCGAGAATATAGGTGGGGCTGAAAAATACCTGTGATTTTTTTTGCAGGGTAGAGCTCACGCACTGAAGTTATGAGCGCATTGATTTCTGCCGGATGATGGGCGTAGTCATCTATATAGATCAGTCTGTCTCTTTTTATATGATACTCAAACCTTCTGCGTACACCTTTAAAGCTTGAAATGCCCTCCTTTACCTGTGCTGAGTTTAGGCCAAAATTTAGTGCAAGAGCTGCAGCAGCAATAGCATTCTCCACATTGTGCCGGCCGGGTAGCCCACAGGTAATATCGTTTAGTACCGTCCCGTCCGGTAGCTTCAGATCAAATATATAGGCATGATTTTCAATGCGCACATTTGTTCCACAATAGTCAGATTCATTATCAATGCCATAGGTGGTGCCGGGTAAGCCTGTGTTTTTATGAACGATTGCTAAGTCACGGATACAATCTCTGAACTGAAGAAAGGTGGCGGTAAGCTCCTCCGGTTTACCATAAATGTCCAGGTGGTCAGAATCAATAGAGGTAATAATACCACCAGCTGGCTTCAGTTGTAAAAAACTTCGGTCATACTCATCTGCCTCAGCTACCAATATGTCACTCTTACCTGGTGGGAGAAAGTTGGTCTGATAATTTGAAGAGATGCCTCCTAAAAATGCCGCTATATCCACTCCATTGCTTTTAAAAATATGGGCAAGCAGAGCTGAGGTAGTGGTTTTTCCGTGGGTGCCGGCTACAGCCAGGCAAGTATGGGCTTCTGTAATTTTACCCAGTGCCCGGGCTCGTTTCAGCATTTCAAAGCCCTTTTCACTAAAGTAGGCCAACTCACCCATTTCCTCTGGAATAGCCGGTGTGTAAATTACTGTGGTAGTCTCCTTGTCTTTAAATTTTCGGTCTATTTTATCAAGGTTGTCTTCATAATGTATGTTTATACCTTCACCTTCCAGTGCCGAACATAGTGAAGTGGGGGTGCGGTCGTACCCGGCTACGCTCTTGCCAATACTGCTGAAGTAGCGGGCCAGTGCACTCATGCCGATACCGCCTATGCCTATCATGTATATGTTGGGTTTGTCAAGCATGTTTTTCGGCAAGGGTTAGTACTTGTTTGGCAATAGCATCGGCTGCATCAGGCAAGGCAAATTCTTTGATATGCTTTTCAAGCTCAGGCCGTTCCCCGATAAGGCGACTCACCTGGCCCAGAAATTCTTCATTGCTACCACTTTCGCGGAATAGAATTGCCGCTCCCTTTTCAGCAAGGGCATTGGCGTTTTTGGTTTGGTGGTCTTCTGCCACATTAGGCGAAGGAATGAGCATGGTGGCTTTTTGAGCTACTGCCAGCTCAGAGATGGTGCCGGCACCGGCACGGCTGATTACAACATCAGCCGCATAGGCGTCTTCCATATTTTTAATAAAGGGAACGATTTGCATCTGATCACCCTCAGATGCTCCATACTTGCTCTTCAGCTCATCTATATAGAGCTTGCCGGTTTGCCATAAAATGTTGATGCCTTTTTCAAGAAGAGCTTCAAGATTGTCACCTACAAATTCATTTATTCTGCGGGCACCCAGGCTTCCACCCAGGATGAGCAGTGTAGGGCGCTCAGGTTTCAGGTTGAAGTTTGCAATGGCATTGCTTCGGTTGGCGTTCACATTTTTTACCGTACTACGGATGGGGTTTCCGGTAAGCAATATTTTGCTCTTTGGGAAGAAACTTTCCATATTGTCATAGGCCACGCAAATGCTGTTTACTTTCGAAGCCAGTATTTTGTTGGTAATCCCCGGCAGCGAGTTTTGCTCCTGAATAAGAGTAGGAATGCCTTTTTTGGCAGCAACATATAACAATGGGCCGCTGGCAAAGCCCCCTGTTCCAATCACCACATCAGGTTTAAACTTTTTGATGAGCTTTTTACATTTCGTAATACTGCTGAAAAGCTTGAAAGGAAACATAAGATTAGTAGCCGTCAGCTTTCGCTGAATACCACTGATCCAAAGACCTTCTATATCATAACCAGCCTGCGGAACGCGCTCCATTTCCATTCTGTCCCGGGCGCCAACAAACAGGAATTCTGCATCGGGGTGAATTTCCTTTAGCTTGTCTGCAATGGCTATTGCCGGAAATATATGCCCTCCGGTTCCACCGCCACTTATCATAAATCTATACTTAGGCATGTGCAGGTTGATTTTCGGTATTCACCGGGTTTTCAGATACCGAGGCATCCTCTGTAATTTTTCCACGGCTTACGCTTAAAATTATTCCGATAGCCAGGCATGTCATCCATATACTGGAACCACCGGCACTAATAAGGGGAAGCGTTTGCCCGGTTACCGGTAAAAGATTTACGGCTACTCCTAAGTTTACAAAAGCCTGTATTAGAATGGCAAAACCCATCCCTGCGGCCAGGAGCATCCCAAATTTGCTTTCCGCTTTCTGGCTGATGATTAATACCCTTATCATGAAAATGACATAGCCAAAGAGTAAAATCACGCCACCTATCATTCCAAATTCTTCCACTATAACTGCGTAAATAAAGTCTGAGTTAGACTGTGGCAAAAAGTTTTTCTGAATACTTTTCCCTGGTCCCTTCCCCGCTACCATTCCTTCTGCAATCGCCATCTTGGCTTTGGTAACCTGGTAGTTTTCTTCAGCATTACCTTCACTGAAGTTTTCCACCCTTGCCTTCCAGGTTTCTACCCGGTTGCTGATATTAGGAAAAGCCATTACAAGAAGAATGAACAACCCGAGGGTAGCTACACCTATTCCGGCAATAATGCCAAGGTTTTTCAAAGGATAACCTCCTATAAAGAGTATGGCCATGGCCACTGTAAACACCAGCGCTGCGGTACTGAAATTGGCTGGAAGAATAAAAGCACATACCAGAAAAACCGGGCCTAGCAATGGAATAGCCGTTTTACGGAAGTTCTGAAGTTTTGCCACCTCAGACTTGGCCAGATACCTGGCCAGGTAAATCATAAGGACAATACTTGCAAAGGCTGAAGTCTGGAATGTCCACCCCAACAACGGTATTTGAATCCAGCGAGAGGCATTGGCTACACTATGCCCCTGGAAGAGTGTGTAGATGAGCAAAATAATGGCTACAGGCATCAGAATGATGGACAACGGACCGTATGTTTTATAGGGAATATTGTGTGCAGCATACATCAGAATTAAACCAAGAACGAGATGTATGGAGTGCCTTGCCAGCATGCCAAAGGTGTTGCCGCTCCCATACAGGAAGGCAATATTGCTACTGGCACTATATACCGGCAGCAGGCTGAATGTAGCCAGTGCCAGTGCTATAATCCAGAGGGTGCGGTCACCTTGTATGCGTTGCAAAATATTGCTCATTTACAGTATTCAAATTTTTACAGATTGCGTACGGCAGTTTTAAACTGGCGGCCACGATCTTCATAATTTTCAAAAAGGTCAAAGCTGGCACAAGCCGGACTTAGCAATACCGAGTCTCCTTTTTCGCCCATTTTATAAGCCATGCGCACTGCCTCATCCATATCGGCCGCATCAATTACCATCTCTACTTTTCCTTCAAACTCTCTGTGAAGTTTGCTATTGTCTGTTCCCAGGCAGATCAGGGCTTTTACCTTTTGCTCTACCAGGCCGAAAAGCTGAGAGTAATCATTGCCTTTATCCACACCACCGGCAATCCAGATCGTTGGTGTTTGCATATTTTCAAGGGCGTACCATGTTGAGTTTACGTTGGTGGCTTTACTGTCATTTATAAACTGAATGCCATACACCTGAAGTACTGGCTCCAGGCGGTGCTCAATGCTTTCAAAGCCTGCAAGGCTTTCGCGGATGGCTTCTTTTCGTATACCAAGTAATTTTCCGGCCAAACCGGAAGCCATGCTGTTGTAAGTGTTGTGTTTGCCTTGTAGGGCTAATTCGTTAATGCTCATTTGTTCCTGGTTATTTATTGTTATCTGTATTGTGTTTGTATCGTCAAGCCATGCCCCCTCAGTTTTTTCATGTTGATGGGTGATAGCCAGTTTATGTGCTTTTATAGGGTGCTGTGCCATGTATTCCAGCGTGCCTTCATCATCTTTGTTATAGATGAAGAAATCCTCGCCATCCTGATATCGGGTAATGGCAAACTTGCTGGCTGCATAGTTTTCCATTTTGTGGTCATAGCGATCCAGGTGGTCGGGCGTGATATTGGTAAGAATGGCGATGTGTGGCTTGAAGCTGGTTATATCATCCAGTTGAAAGCTCGAAACCTCCAGCACATAGTAATCCGCACTACCTTCGGCTACGCTGGCAGCGAAGCTATTGCCAACATTTCCGGCCATGGCTACATTTAGTCCTGCATTTTTAAGGATGTGATCCGTAAGCATGGTGGTAGTGGTTTTGCCGTTGCTACCGGTAATTGCTATGATTTTGCCTTTGCAGTGGCGATAACCGAATTCTATTTCTGAAATCAGTTCAATGCCTTTTTTGCGAATTGCTTTCACAACCGGGGTTTTTTCAGGGATGCCCGGGCTTTTTACCACCAACTCGGCCGATAGGAGTTGCTCCAAATCATGAGACCCTTCTTCATAGGGGATTGCCAGATCATCCAGGGTTTTTCTGAAAGCAGGTTTTATTATACTACCATCACTTACCCATACGGCATAACCTTTCTGGTGAGCCAGAATGGCTGCACCTATGCCGCTTTCGCCCGCTCCAAGTATTGCTATTTTACTACCTGCAGCCATTAGCGAAGCTTAAGGGTTACGAAGGTGAGCACAGCCAAAAAGATTCCGATAATCCAGAAGCGGGTTACGATTTTACTCTCGTTATACCCTTTTTTCTGGTAATGATGATGAAGTGGGGACATCAGGAATATCCTGCGCCCCTCACCAAATTTTTTCTTGGTATACTTGAAGTAACTTACCTGCATTACCACCGATAGATTTTCTACCAAAAAGATTCCGCATACAATGGGAATCAATAATTCTTTGCGAATAGCGATAGCAAATACAGCAATGATACCTCCTATGGCCAGGCTTCCCGTATCGCCCATAAAGACCTGAGCTGGGTAGGTGTTGTACCACAGAAAACCAATGCATGCACCTACAAAGGCAGCGATAAAGACAACCAGCTCCCCTGTATTCGGGATATACATGATGTTGAGGTAGTCGGCAAAAATGATACTGCCCGAAACGTATGCGAACACACCAAGGGTGATCCCTATGATGGCAGAGGTGCCGGTGGCGAGACCGTCAATACCATCAGTCAGGTTGGCACCATTGGACACTGCGGTGATGATAAATATGACAATGGGAATGAAAATGATCCAGGCCCACTTTTGGTAGCCTTCACCTATCCATGAAATGAGTGCGGAATAGTCCAGCTCATTGTTTTTGAAAAATGGGATAGTAGTCTTCAGGGATTTTTGGGCCCCGCTGTACTCGGGTAGCTTTTGTAAAATTGATCCGCTTTCTTCGGTTTGCACCGTTTGTGCAGTGGCAACGCGCTCCTTTATCGTCACCTCCTGGTTAAAGTAAAGGATGCTTCCTACAATTAAGCCCAGACCTACTTGCCCGGCCACCTTAAATTTACCTTTAAGACCTTCTTTATCTTTTTTAAATACTTTGATATAATCATCCAAAAAGCCAATGGCTCCCATCCATACAGTTGTGATGAGGAGTAAGATGATGTAGATGTTCTCCAGTTTGGCAAAAAGCAAGACGGGGATAAGAATACCCGAAAGAATAAGGATACCACCCATGGTAGGTGTTCCGGCTTTCTGTGCCTGGCCCTCCAGTCCGAGGTCACGAATGGTTTCGCCTACCTGTTTTTTATGTAGGTAGTTGATGATGGTTTTCCCGAATATAAGGCAGATGATGAGTGAGAAAATCAGTGCCATGGCCGCCCGGAAGGTGATGAACTGAAATACTCCGGCACCCGGCAGGTTGTAGGCTTCGTCAAAAAAGTTGAACAGGTAGTAGAGCATCAGTTGTGGGTTTTGGTTAATGATTCTCGTGCTATAGCCAGGTCGTCAAAGGGCAGTTTCTCACCATTTACCTCTTGATACTTCTCATGGCCTTTGCCGGCTATCAAAATGATGTCATTCTTTTTCGCCAGGCGGGCAGCGGTTTTAATAGCCTCTTTACGGTTGCTTATACTGAGGTACTTCTTTGCAAGGTGCATTTCAACACCAGCTTCCATATCATGAATAATTGCTTCAGGATCTTCATTACGCGGATTGTCTGAGGTGAAAATTACCTGATCACTCATCAGTGTGGCAATATTTGCCATGGTTGGGCGCTTGGTGGCATCTCTGTTTCCGCCACACCCAACTACGGTAATCACGGTTTCCGCTCCGGTGCGAATTTTAGAGATGGTTTCCAGAACATTTTTTAAAGCATCCGGGGTGTGGGCGTAATCTACAATGGCGGTAATACCACCTTCTGACTGAAAATGTTGGAATCGACCCTCAACGGATTTCAATGCGCTAAGAGCGGTGATTACCTGAAGCCTGTCATCTCCCAACAATACAGCAATGCCATATACAGCAGCAATATTCAAGGCATTAAAAGTGCCTATTAGTTTAGTCCATACTTCCTGCCCGTCAAGCTGCAGCAACATGCCATCCAACTGATGTTCAATGATTTTTACCTTAAAATCAGCATCTGTCTTTAAGGCAAATCCATGTTTTTCCGCTTTACTGTGCAACAGCATGGTGCGCCCATGTTTATCATCCCGGTTTACCAGCGCAAAGGCTTCAGGATGAAGTTTGTCAAACAGAGCTTTTTTAGCCAGGATATAGTCGTCAAAGGTTTTATGATAGTCCAGGTGATCGTGCGAAATATTCGTAAAAACAGCACCAGTAAACTTAAGGCCTGCAATTCTGCGTTGCTCTATACCATGGCTGCTGGCTTCCATAAAACAGTATTTGCATCCAGCCTCCACCATCATGTCGAGATACTTATTCAGGCTAACGGGGTCCGGTGTGGTGTGAGTGGCCGGATGCGTCTCTCTCCCAATCATCACATTTACAGTGCTCAGTAAGCCGGCCTTTTTGCCAAGACTCATATATAGCCGGTGGCAGAGGGTAGCTACGGTAGTTTTTCCATTGGTACCGGTAATGCCAACCAGCTTTAATTTCGAAGAAGGATTATCGTAAAAATTTGAAGCCAGGATACCGAGGGTGGCATGGGCATCTTTCACCTGGATGTAGGTGATTTCTTCTTTTATTGTCTCAGGAAGACGTTCGCAAATAACAGACCTTGCACCGGCACCAATGGCGGTTTCAATATAATCATGACCATCGGCTACTGTACCCGGGATAGCAACAAACAGGGATTCTTTCACCACTTTTCGGGAGTCGAAAACAATGTTTTCCACCGCCAGGTTTGTGCTGCCAATGGCGTCCAGTATCGGGGCGGTGTAGAGTATGTCTTTTAAAAGTTTCATCCTTGCCGTATTACTTATCCCAGTTTTAATTCAATCAATGCGTTGGTGCCCGCCTTTGAGCCCGCAGGGGGGTATTGCCAAATCACCTTTCCGTTTCCTTTTACTTTTACCTTATAGCCCTGGTTTTCCAGAATGCTCAGGGCTTCAGAGCCATTTCTGCCTTTTAGATTCGGGATTGTTTCTTCATCAATGCGCAAGGGGTTCTCCAATTCATCATCCTTTAGCAAGTGGGTAAAGGAGTTTTTCGGAGTTCCTATGTCGCGTGGTGTGTCCAGATAGATGTTTTCAGCTATTGCTTTAAATACAGGAGCCGCTACTTTAGATCCATAATAGCCACGATGATTATTAGGCTTGTTTACTACCACAATGCAGGTATACTGTGGATCATCAGCAGGGAAATACCCAGCGAAAGAAGCCTGATAGTCGCGCGTATCACGCTTCCAGTAGTTGAGCTGGCAGGTGCCTGTCTTTCCGGCCATTTTAACCAGTGGACTTTGCAGGTTGGTAGCTGTACCATTCTCCACTACACCTTCCAGCATGGCTTTTACTTTTTCAAGGGTTTCTTTAGAGCATATCGTTGGGTTAATAACTTCTACCTCGTTGGCTTGAATCACCTTGCCGTGTTTGGAAATACTTTCAATAAAGTGAGGCCTTATCATGGTGCCGTTATTGGCTACGGCATTATAGAGGGTAAGTACCTGCAGTGGTGTAAAGCTTACCTGGTAGCCGAAGGCCATCCACGGGAGTGTGATTCCGCTCCAGGTATTGTCTCCTGGTTTTGGTATGTAAGGTTTGCCTTCACCTTTTATAGGTAATCCAAGCGGCTCGTGCAGCCCAAGCGTATAGAGACGGTCTACAAAACGGCTGGGGTCGTCTTTATAGTTGTCGTAAATCAACTTTACAATGCCAACGTTTGAAGATACTTCAAAGGCGCGCTTAAGGCTAACCTTACCATATCCGCCCTCTCCGTTTTTGTAGTTGCTGTCTTTTACCCTTTTCTGATAAATTTCAAACAAACCGTTCTCGGTATCTACAATAGTGTTGGTATCAGCAATACCATCTTCGAGGGCCACCATTACGGATGCCAGCTTGAAGGTGGAGCCGGGTTCGGTACTTTCCCAAACGGCATAGTTTCTTTTTTCAAAGTAGGTACCATCTTCGGTGCGGCCCAGGTTGGCAATACCTCGTATGGCTCCGGTTTTTACATCCATTACTACAGCACAGCCATGGTCCGCTTCATAGGTTTCGAGTGCCTTCAGCAGTTCGTGGTGTACAATATCCTGTATTTTGGTGTCGATCGTGGTTACTACATCCAGTCCGTCTTCAGGTTCTATTTCATAGCTGTCAGTTACTGGTTTCCAATTGCCATTGCTCACTTTTTGCTTCAGACGCTTACCATCGGTTCCGCTGAGGTAGTTGCTAAATGCACCTTCAATGCCGGTACGCCCGCGTAGGTGATCATAGCCAATAGTGCGTTCCGCAATTTTTCCGAGTGGCATTTTGCGGTAGTTTTCCTGTTCATATATTAATCCTCCACTGTAGCGGCCAAGATTGAAAATGGGGAACTGGCGAATTTTCTGCAGCTCGGAAAAGGAAATATCCTCACCAAGTCTTACATAGCGACTCTTATTGTCGCGCTTCATACGTAGGTAGGTTTCCCACTGGCGGGCCGAGCGCTCCGGGAATACAAGAGTAAGCTTCTGTGAAAGCGCAGCAATACTATCATTGAAAACCTCTGCATTTACAGTGTACGGATCCATATAGAGGTCATACACCGGCATAGAGGTAGCCAGGAGTTTTCCATCGCTGCTAAAAATATTTCCCCGGTCAGCCTGGATGTTTATCTCGCGAATGGCCTCCTTCTGAGAACGCGCACGTAACTCCGGCCCTTCAGCATATTGTATGATAAAAAGCTTTGCCAATACCGCCACTGCCATTAAAAAAAATGGAATGGCCGCGATGTACATACGGTTCAATATGGGCTTGCGTTCGTCCACTTTACTGTTTAGTATTCATTTTTAGCACCATTGGTGGGGTGGCTGATTTTTCCAGGCCCAGTGCCTGTCCTTTGTCAATTACTTTATATTCCATGCTCTCTATCATCAATCGGGAGCGCGTGTCTATATACTCCGAGTTCAATTCCTTCATTTGGGAGCGAAGCCGGCTTATGGTGTGTACTTTGCTATCAGCACTATGGCTGCTGGCTATCATTATCAGTGCAAGCAGGCTGAGGTATAGGATGAAAGGCCAGTTTTTGGCAAGCTGGGGACTTACCAAAAAGCTTCCTGTAAACACACCTTTCAATGGGTTTACCCGGTGTCTTTTTGATGTAGAAGCTTCACTCATCACCTTTCTTTTTTGCTGCACGTAACTTTGCACTACGTGCTCTTGGGTTTTCATTCACTTCTTCATTGCTTGCTACCACTGGTTTTCTTGTAATGGGCTCCAGCGGGCTTATCAGGTTGCCGAAAAAGTCCTTTTGGGGCTCACCTTCAATATTTCCGTAGCGGAAAAAATTCTTTACCGGACGATCTTCCAATGAGTGATAGCTCATGCAAACAATGCGTCCATCAGTTTTTAAAATTTCCGTGGCTTGCTCCAGCAATTCATGGATCACCACTATTTCTTCGTTTACTTCAATGCGAATAGCCTGGAATATTTTCGCCCAGAATTGCCCGTGCTTCTGTGGTGGTGCAAACTTCTCCAGTGCTTTTTTAAGCTCTGTTGTTGTATCTATTGGCCGGTTGTTTACAATTGCATTTACCAATGCTTTGGGCCGGTTGATCTCACCATAGTTTTTTAGAATGCTAAAGAGGTCTTCTTCGCTGTATTCATTGATTACATTGTGAGCACTCAGCTCTTTGGAAGGGTTCATGCGCATGTCCAGAGGTCCGTCAAAGCGAAGACTGAAACCGCGCTCCGGCTCATCTATTTGGTGAGATGAAATGCCGAAGTCACCCAGTAGTCCATCAATTTGTTTTACTCCGTAAAGGCGCAGACTTTTTTTCAGGTGTCTGAAGTTGCCGGGAATTAGTGTGAAATTTGAGTTGTCGGGAATGTTGACTTCAGCGTCAGGATCCTGATCAAATCCATACAAATGCCCGGTGGTAAGGTGTTTGAGTATTTCGCGGCTATGGCCACCCCCGCCAAAGGTTACATCTACGTAAATGCCATCTTCCTTGATGTCAAGAAGATCGACACACTCTTGTAGCATTACAGGTTTATGATACTCCATCTTCACGCTCGTTGAGGCTGCCCATTACATCTTCGGCCAATGTTCCAAAGTCTACTTCCGGATCATTGATTGATCTTTCATAGGCATCCTTGTTCCACACTTCTATCAGCCCCACTGATGAAGAAAGCACCAACTCAGAGGAGAGGTCGGCAAAGCTCATCAGGTCTTTGGGGATATTCAACCTTCCGTTGGCGTCCATTTCCAGCAGCTTCACTCCGGCAGTAAACATGCGGATGAAGTCATTATTCTTCTTTACAAATCTGTTGAGCTTATTCACTTTGCTCATGGTTTTCTCCCATTCGTCCATGGGGTAGAGTTCCAGGCACTTCTGAAAGACACTCCTTTTGATCACAAAACCCTTTTCGAGTACAGGTAATAGTTGCTTCTTCAGCGCAGAAGGTATCATCACCCTGCCCTTAGCATCCATCTTGCACTCATGTACTCCTATCAGGTTCAGCATCTTAAGTTTTGTGTGCTTTGAATTCCAAAAATAGAATTATTACTCCACTTTCATCCACAATTCACCACTTTGTTGATAAGTTTTACCACTTCTGTTAACTACAGGTGCTTGTTAAATATTGCTCATGGCAAAGATTCTCTTTGTTGATGGGGATCTCGGAGATTTGGTAAAATGGTGGGGGAAAGTGGGGTGAGTGGCATTCTCAGCAGTCGGACCTCAAGTATTCAAAATGTCGAACCTCGAATGCTCAAATCCTGCTATTCCCTTACCTTCGCGGCATGCATATACACAGCGCAGAATTTGTTTGTAGCAATACAGATATTAAGAAATGTCCGGAGCCCAATAAACCTGAGTACGCTTTTATTGGAAGAAGTAATGTGGGTAAGAGTACCTTGATTAATAAAATGGTACAACGAAAAGGACTTGCTAAAACCTCGGGTCGCCCGGGTAAAACGCAGCTTATTAATCACTTTTTGATTAATGAAAGCTGGTACCTAACCGATCTTCCTGGTTATGGCTATGCCAAGGTTAGCAAAACCGCTAAGGCCAAATTTCAGCAGCTGATTGAAGACTACATTCTTGAGCGCCCCAACCTGGTGAATCTTTTTGTGCTGGTGGATTCTCGCCATGAGCCACAGAAAATAGACCTGGAATTTATGCAGTGGCTGGGTGAATGTGAAATACCATTCAGTATAATCTTTACCAAAACTGATAAACTCGGATCCGGCAAGCTGGGTGGTAACATAAAAACGTATAGCGACAAAATGCTGGAGAGCTGGGCGCAGATGCCCGTAAACTTTGCAACTTCGGCTGAAACCGGTGAGGGGTGTAACGATGTGCTCGACTACATTGAAGAGCTGAATGAAAAAGTGATTTTTGAATAATCTAATTTTCCAGAAATTCAAACCCCTATAAGGGGTGGCCGGGTGCAGGTTACAGAGGTTTGCCGCGCAACATTTATACTCAACCTGATCTATCCCTACTTCTTCAGAATATCCATCTTCACACCGAGGTCCTGCGCAAACTTACGCATAAGGTCAGCAGCTTCTTTTTCACCAGTGGCTCTTTCCAGAGAGTCAGAAAGCCCTATTAAGGTTTGATGGATCATCTGCTTCATTTCATCGGCCATCATGTCTTTGGTCCACAAGTCAATGCGCAGAGTTTCTTTATCGCGCTTATCCCACACACTTAGTAGCATGGCTTTGGCAGCAGCGTGATTTATTCCGCCATCGCTGGCACTCCAGTCCATTGTTTCGGGTACTTTATTCTCATCTAAGCCTATCTGAAATTTGATGTCTGATGTGTGGTGGGCCATGGTGAATTTTAGTTTTATGAAAGGAGGCAAAATTACACTTAGGAATTAGAAATTCCGAAAACCTTCAACTTTAAATCTTCCAACTTTGAATCCTTTACGGCCTATACCCGCTCATCTTCAGTATTTTTCTTGCGTCCGTTTCTTGCCCCAACTGCTGAAGGGTTACATCCGGGTTTTCAATCATGTAGTTTCTAACGATTTGCCAGCCTACCCATCGACCAATCATTCCGGGGGTTTCGGCATCAAACTTCATTCTGAATTTTGAGAAGGGTGCTAATTCGATAAATCTTCTTTTGAGGTCGTTGCTGGTGTCAAAGAGGTGTTTATTTTCTGCAAAATAAGCCCAGATGGTACGTTCGTTCTCTTTGCAAAATGCGAGGTGCTCGGGTCTGTATTGGGTGATAATAGTTTCCTCTTTTTGTGGAAGCATCTTTTCTAAAAAGTACCACTGCTTTCCGTAATAAACCATGTCATCCAATAGGGTGGCAGATTCTGTTTTTTTATTGATATGTGGTTCGCAAACAGCCTGAATGCAATCGCGTAAAAGGAAAGCCGGTTGGCGATAATACGCCTGGTATTCGGGCAGGCTATTGTAAAACGGTTTTTCAGGGCCGAGGTACAAATCGATTCCTGCAAAACAAATATTCTGCTGAGGAACGTAAAGCACAGGATACTGAAAGTCGAGGTTGGAAA
>JGI12210J13797_10626325_pt1 | contig 13465 bp, 10 predicted proteins | sample ElkSlonscriptome_3_FD_13797 | JGI IMG/M metagenome (IMG submission 13797)
CGAAATCGGCACTGAGAATCGCCCTGCGGACAATCAATGGAGCGCTGGACAATACGCCGATGCGCGCGCTGCGCTCGGCCAGGAACGCCGATCGCCTCCTGGACAGCCGCTAGTTCCGCTGACGTCGGACACGATGCCGGCCTATCCCGGTGGTCCGCTTCCGGGTGGAGAATCCACGGGCGGGATGGGGGCGATCGAGGATGAATTGGGCGGCTGATCGCCTTCGAGCGTTGAATGATTGCGCTCACCATAGCTTGGTAGGCCGAGTTCGAACCGAATCGCCATCGTGCGAAGCACATAGCCGGCAGCGAACGCAAGACCCCACGCCCAGGCATTGGCAATGTCGGCCAGCGCGGCGAGCTGCATTCCCACCACCGTGAGAACCGCGCTGAGCGTCGCGGCAGTGACATACAATTCGGGCTGCATGATGATCGAGGGGCGCCCGGCGACGATATCTCGGATCACGCCGCCTACGCAGCCGGTTATGACCCCCATCAGCGCCGCGGGCACGGGCGGTATCCCGTAGGCCATCGCCTTTGCGCTGCCGAGAACGGCATAGGCTGCAAGTCCTATGCTATCGGCATAGGCAACTAGCCTGAGATCCCAGAGGCGTACCGGCGTGAACCAGGTCAACAGCGCCATCGAAAGGCATATCGGTGCCACCCATGGATCCCCGATCCAGAACACCGGTGCCCCGATCAACAGGTCGCGGACGGTGCCCCCTCCAACCCCGGTCACCAGCGCAAAAAATGCCATGGTTACGAAGGTCTGGCGCTCGCGTGCGGCGACGAGCGCTCCTGACAGCGCGAAAACGGCAATGCCGGCAATGTCTAGCCAGTCCAAGATCGGGGTCAGGATGGTTTCGTCCATGCCGGGCCCTGTGACGATCCGCGTTCAGGAGTGCAAGAGTTTCCCGATCTGCGATGCTGCTTCGATGCAATCGAGGTCGCTCATTCGCGGTCCGACCACCTGCATGCCACACGGCATTTCCGCACCTTCGTAATGGCCACTGCCGATCGGCAACACGGTCGATGGCAGGCCTGGCAATGTGGCGAGCCCCGACCATGCAAGCGCCCCGCCGCCGGGGATATCTTCGCCATTCACCCGGATCGTTTCGGCAAATACCGGTTCGTCACGATGCGGAAAGGCAAGTATCGGGGCGGGCGGGGCAAGAACGAAATCGTAGGTTTCGAACAATTGCATCCAGCGCTGAAGGTTCGTGGCCTGCGCATCAAGCATGTCGAACCAGTCGGTCGCGCTTGCCCGTTTCCCGCTGGGTGAAGGAGCACCGCGAGCCATCGTGGTGTTCAACATGCGCAGATAGTCGGCGTGCTGAGCTTCGAGATCGGGCAACAGATCGCTCGACCGATCGATCGCGATACCCGCTTTTTCAAGCGCGTCGATGGCCTCGCCGAAGGGTTCGGCTACGCTATTATCGATCGGACTCACAGGATGTTCGTCCACGATCAGCAGGCGGCACTGTCGCAGCGGTTTGCCCGATCCGGCCAGCGGAAATTGGGCGCCCACCTTCGTAAGCACGGCAAGGTCGTCCGCGTTGCGGGCAAGAGGTCCGGCGATCGCGAGGGCTTCCTCATGCGCCGCGACGAAACCCTCCCGCCGCGCAATCCGGGGATGATCATGCCCCTGTTTCGGGACAAGGCCCCAGGTCGTCTTGTGCCCCCAGATCCCGCAGAAATGCGCTGGAACGCGAACCGATCCACCGATATCGCTGCCATATTCGCATGCCACCATGCCGCTCGCCACTGCGGCCGCGGCGCCGCCCGAAGATCCACCGGGCGAGCGTGAAAGGTCGTGCGGGTTTCTGGTTCGACCGTAGACGGGATTGCTGCTTTGCCAATCGGTCAGGTCGGTCGGAACGTTGGTCTTGCCCAAGATGATAGCGCCTGCCAGTTTCAGCCGCCTGACAAGCTCTGCATCGCGCGGCGCAATGTAATCGGTCAGCCGCTCATGACCCCAGCACGATTGCAGACCTTCGACATCGAAGCTCTCCTTGACCGTCATGGGCACGCCGAAAAGTGGCTGTTCGGCGATGGGTCCGTTGGCATCCATGGCTTTTGCGGTTTCGCAGGCCCGCTCGAAATCGGGCACCGCCAGAGCGTTGATTTCAGCATCAAGCCGCTCGATCCGTCCGATCGCCGCGTCGACCGCCTCCACAACCGAGAGGTCCCCGTTCCGAACCGCTTTCGCCGTTTGCAGCGCGCCGGGTTTGTCAGTCAGTTGCGGATAGGTCATTCGGAACGGTAACCTCTTGTCCGGTGTCGTGCCAGCGTACGGCCCCTACATGTGGATCGGCTTGCCCTGAACCGCCATGGCCGCTTCCTTGAAGGCTTCGGCATGGGTCGGGTGAGCGTGGCAGGTGTAGGCGATGTCTTCGCTCGTCGCTCCGAATTCCATCGCCTGCGCGGCCTGTGCGATCATGGTGCCAGCCAGGGTGTTGATCATCCACACGCCGACCACGCGGTCGGTTTCGGCATCGGCGATGACCTTGACGAAACCGTCCGTATCACGGTTCGCTTTCGCGCGGCTGTTCGCCATCATCGGGAACTTGCCGACTTTGATCTTGGACTTGTCACCGCCTGCCGCCTCGACGGCCTGCTCCTGCGTCAGGCCGACGCCCGCGATTTCGGGCGCTGTATAGACGACGTTGGGGATCACCTCATGGTTCACGATGCCCGTCTGCCCGGCAATGTTCTCGGCGACGGCGATGCCTTCGTCCTCTGCCTTGTGCGCCAGCATCGGTCCGGGCACGACATCGCCGATCGCCCAGACGCTATCGACCTTGGTCCGAAAATCATGCGCGATCTCGATCTGGCCGCGATTGTTGACTTGTAGCCCGGCCTTGTCGAGCGCGAGGCCATCGGTGTTCGGTCGGCGACCGATGGAAACGAGAACGTGGCTCGCTTCCAGGGTCTGCGTGTCCCCTCCGGCAGCCTTTTCGATCGACAGGGCGACCTTCTTGCCCTTCACTTCGGCGCCGGTGACCTTGCTGCCGAGCATCCATTCGATGCCCTGCTTCTTAAAGATCTTGTTCGCCTCCTTGCGCACTTCCTCGTCCATGCCCGGGAGGATCTGGTCGAGATATTCGACAACCGTTACCTTCGCGCCGAGCCTGCGCCAAACGCTACCGAGTTCCAGGCCGATGACCCCGCCGCCAATCACGACGAGATGCTCTGGCACCTCATCGAGATCGAGCGCACCGGTGCTGTCGACGATACGCTTCGCCGCATTGTCGACTTCGACGCCGGGCAGGGGGGTGACGCTGGAGCCTGTGGCGATGACGATGTCTTTCGCGGTGACGGTCTCATCTCCAACCTGGACGCTATGCGCGTCCTCGAATGCGGCATGACCTTTGAGCCATGTCACCTTGTTCTTCTTGAACAGGAATTCGATCCCGCCGGTCAATTCGTTGACCGCCTTGGTCTTTTCTTCCATCATGCGACCAAGGTCGAGTTTCGGCTTCGCGGTGATGCCCCAGGTTGCGAAATGGCCGCCTGCGGCCTCTTCGAACAGTTCCGAGCCATGAAGCAGAGCCTTGGACGGAATGCACCCGACATTGAGGCAGGTGCCACCCAATGTCTCGCGGCTTTCTACGCACGCGGTCTTCAGGCCCAGTTGTGCTGCGCGGATTGCCGCGACGTAACCGCCTGGGCCCGCGCCGATGATGAGGACATCGTAATCGTATTCGTGGTCAGCCATTCTCTTCTCTCGTCATCCGCGAGAAAGCGGAGATCCCGCTTTCTTCGTCTTGCTTCCGATGTAGGAAGCGGGACCCCCAATTTCGCGGGGGTGACGGTAATCAAATCTCAAAACCTGGTCAGCATTCGCGTCGGCCCTGCGGGGTCGCCTGTCTGCCAGGCATCACTGCGCCTCCGCCGAAGCATTTCGCACCGCGCAATCGTTCACGATCGCCTCGATATTCGCGCGGCTGATATCTTCTATCGTCAGCTCGGGATCGTCGATGAAGGCATCGGCAGTGCATCGGCATACATCGCCCACTCGCCCCGCAACGATTCCCGCATTCTCTGCGACTTGCTCGCACTGACCCGCCACCGCATTGCGCATCTCGCCCTCGACCGCTTCGCCGGCGATCTGACTTGCCGCGTCGCAACCGGTGAGGATCAGGGCGGTAAAGGCGATCGTCAAGGTTCTCATCGTAATCCAGGCTTTCTTCAACCGGTTACAAATCGATCAGCATGCGTGTCGGATCCTCGATCGCGTCCTTGATGATTTTCAGCGCGGTCACCGCCTCGCGGCCGTCGATCAGGCGGTGATCATAGGACAGGGCAAGATACATCATCGGCCGGATTACGACCTCGCCGTTGATGGCGACCGGGCGATCTTCGATCCGGTGCAGGCCCAGCACGGCGGATTGGGGAGGATTGATGATCGGGGTGGACATCAGCGAACCGAACACGCCGCCATTCGAGATAGTGAAAGTCCCGCCTGCCATGTCCTGCATGGTGAGCGTGCCTTCTTTCGCCCGCGCTCCGAAGTCGGCGATATCCTTCTCGATCCGGGCGAAGCCTTTCTTGTCGGCGTCGCGGATGACCGGCACCACGAGGCCGTTGGGCGCAGAGACCGCAACCGAGATGTCGACATAGTCGTGATAGACGATCTCCTCGCCGTCGATATAGGCGTTGACGCTGGGCACGTCCTTCAATGCGAGACACGCGGCCTTTGCGAAAAAGCCCATGAAGCCAAGGCGGATGTCGTGCTTTTTCGAGAACACGTCCTTGTACTTGGTGCGCGCCTCGATGACCGCGCTCATGTCGCAATCGTTGAAGGTCGTGAGCAGGGCCGCTTCGTCCTGGGCCCCTTTCAACCTCTTGGCGATGGTCTGGCGCATGCGGGTCATCTTGACCCGCTCTTCGTTTCTGGCCTCGCGCCGCTCGCCGCCTGGGGCGGATTCGGTCGTCGTGGTGGCCGACGGTGTCGGGGCCGGGGCCTTGTCCTTCGAACTGTCTTTTTTCGCCTGGGCGGCCGCGATCACGTCTTCTTTCGTCAGGCGTCCGTCCTTGCCGGTCCCCTTGATCGTCGATGGGTCTACCCCGTGCTCGAGCACCGCGCGGCGCACTGCCGGCGACAATGTCTGCGCCGCGGCGACGAGATCTTCGCTGCGTTCTTCGCGTTGATCGCGTCCTTCTTCGGCCTGTTGCTCCTTGCGGCCCGCTTCTTCGCCCGAAGCAGCGGCGGTGGCACCTTCCTCGATCACTGCGATCACCGCACCGACTTCGACCGTATCTCCGACCTCGGCTCGATGTTCGGACATCACCCCTGCGACGGGGGAGGGCACGTCGACCGCGACCTTGTCCGTCTCCAGGCTAGCGATCGGCTCGTCGGCGGCCACGGCATCTCCCGGAGCCTTGAGCCATTCGCCGATGGTGCCCTCGGTGACCGACTCGCCGAGAGCCGGGACGGTAATTTCTGTGGCCATCTTATGCTGTCCGTTTCGTGTGCGATTGTATTAGGAAAAGGCTTTGGACGCATCGCCGGGTTTCCCCGGCTTGCGCAAGGCGGTGCTGCCGACATTGGCGAGGTCGAGCGCGACATTCACGAGGCCTTCCTGCTGCGCCTGGTGACGCTTGGCGAGGCCCGTGGCGGGCGACGCGGCGACTTCGCGTCCGGCATAGGTCGGACGCATATTGTCGAATCCGGCATCCTGTGCCGCCAATTCGATCAGGCGGTCGACGAAGAACCATGCGCCGTTGTTTTTCGGCTCCTCCTGGCACCAGACGATTTCCTGCAAATTGGTCATGCGCTTCAATCGGGCCGTAAGCGGTTCGCCGGGGAAGGGATAAAGCTGTTCGATCCGCACGATCGAGATGTCGTCGATACCCTCGGCATCGCGACGTTCCATCAGGTCGTAGGCAACCTTGCCCGAACACAGGACGAGACGCTTGATCTTCTCGTCCGGGATTTCGGTCATGTCCGATTTGATACGGTTGAAGTGATGGTCGCCCAGAAACTCCTCGCGCGGACTTTTCGCCATCGGATGCCGGAGGAGCGACTTCGGCGTCATGATCACCAGTGGCTTGCGGAAGGGGCGAAGCATCTGGCGGCGAAGCACGTGGAAGTAATTGGCCGGCGTTGTGATGTTGCAAACCTGGATATTGTCGTTCGCGCACATTTGCAGGAAACGCTCTAACCGGGCGGAGGAGTGCTCCGGCCCCTGACCTTCGTAACCGTGGGGCAGTAGCATGACGAGACCGTTGGCCCGCAACCACTTGACCTCGCCGCTGACGATGAACTGGTCGATCATGATCTGGGCGCCATTGGCGAAATCGCCGAATTGCGCTTCCCACAATACCAGGGTCCTGGGATCGGCGATGGCATAACCGTATTCGAAACCTAGCACGCCATATTCCGACAGCGTGGAATCGTGCACTTCGAATTTGCCATGCGGCAGGGTGTCGAGCGGTACGTACTTCTTTTCGTTCTCCTGATCGACCCACACGGCGTGGCGCTGGGAGAAGGTTCCGCGACCGCTATCCTGTCCGGACAGGCGCACATTGTAGCCTTCCATTACCAGCGTTCCGAACGCGAGCGCTTCGGCGGTCGCCCAGTCGAAATGGACGTTGTCGTCGTCGAACATCTCACGCTTCGCCTTGAGCACGCGGGCGAGTGTTTTGTGGATCGTGACGTCTTCGGGCACTTGCGTCAGGGTGCGACCGAGTTTGTCGAACAGCTTGGAATCGACCGCGGTCTCGACGTTGCGGCGCGCGGTTTCGGGATCGGCCGGCTTGTTCAGGCCCGCCCAGCGTCCACCGAACCAGTCGGCCTCGTTCGGGCTGTAACTTTTCGCCGCCTCGAATTCCTCGTCGAGCTGCGCGATGAACTCCCTGGCCACATTATCGCTGTGCCCTTCCTCGATCACGCCCTCTTCGATCAGGCGCTTCGCGTAATGCGCGCTGACCTTGGGATGTTTGCGGATCCGGTCATACATCAGAGGCTGGGTGAACTTGGGCTCGTCGCCTTCATTGTGGCCAAAGCGGCGATAGCACCACATGTCGATCACCACATCGCGCCCGAAACGCTGGCGATATTCGACCGCGAGTTTGCAGGCAAAGGTCACCGCTTCGGGATCGTCGCCATTGACGTGCAGGATCGGTGCCATCACGCCCTTCGCCACATCGCTGGGGTAGGGCGAGGACCGAGCGAATTTCGGACTGGTGGTAAAACCGATCTGGTTGTTGATGATGAAGTGGAGACAACCACCGGTATCGTATCCCGGTACGCCCGAAAGCGAGAGGCTTTCCCAAACCACGCCCTGACCGGCGAAGGCTGCATCGCCGTGGATCAAAACGGGCAGGACCTGCTGTTTCTTCGACAGGTCGTCGCGTATCACCTGCTGCGCTCGTGCCTTGCCCAGCACGACCGGGTTCGCCGCTTCGAGGTGGCTCGGATTGGGCATCAGGCTCATGTGAACCGAGATACCGTCGAACTCGCGATCGGTGCTGGTGCCGAGGTGGTATTTGACGTCGCCCGATCCGCCGACATCTTCGGGGTTGGCCGACCCGCCCGAGAATTCGTGGAAGATCACCTTGTACGGCTTTGCCATCACGTTGGCGAGCACGTTGAGCCGGCCGCGATGGGCCATGCCATAGATGATCTCGCGCACGCCCGCGCTGCCGCCATGCTTGATCACGGCCTCGAGCGCGGGGATCATCGATTCCCCGCCATCGAGGCCGAAGCGTTTCGTCCCGACATACTTCTTGCCGAGAAATTCCTCGTATTGCTCACCGCGCAGCACGGCGGAAAGGATCGCCTTCTTGCCTTCGGGGGTAAACTGGATCGTATCGCCCGGGGATTCGAACTTGTCCTGGAGGAACCGACGTTCCTCGGTGTCGGCGATGTGCATGTATTCGAGGCCGACCTTGCCGCAATAGACCTCGACGAGCCGCTGATAAAGCTCGCCCACCGTGGTCCATTCCATGCCGAGCACGCCGCCGACATAAACCTCCTCGTCTTCGCGCCCTTCGAGGTCGTGAAAAGCGAGGGTCAGGTCTTCTGGGACGCTGCTGACGCCCTGCCGCCCGGCGAGCCCGAGCGGATCGAGATCGGCGGCGAGGTGCCCGCGCACACGATAGAGCCGGACGAGCTGCATCGCATGGATCGACAGGCTCGCGGCCTTTTCGATGGCTGCGGGATCGCTGGGCTTGCCCGCCGCCTTCGCCGCTTTCCCGATGTCCGCCTTCGCATCTAGGCGCATTTGCGTAGGATCCATTGCCGCCGTTAGGTCGGCGCTGCTGTCCGTGACCTGATCCAGCCACCCCGGATTGCTCCAGGAAGGACCGGGTTGCGGCCCCTCCTGATCGGTCATTTCGGGCGTGAAATCGGCATTGGGCTTGTTCATGCGTTCATCGGACGCGGCATGCGCATCCGCCTCTTGGGCAATGGGCTTACGCCATTTCTTTCAGCATCGCGTCGAGCGTGGTGCCAAGTTCGGACGGGGAGGGGGATACGCGGATCCCCGCATCTTCCATCGCCGCGATCTTGTCATCCGCGCCGCCTTTACCGCCCGAGACGATCGCCCCGGCATGGCCCATCCGGCGACCCGGAGGTGCGGTGCGGCCGGCGATAAAGCCGACGGTCGGTTTGCTGCGTCCAAGCCTCGCCTGCTCTTTGAGGAACTCGGCGGCTTCTTCTTCGGCGCTCCCGCCGATTTCGCCGATCATGATGATTGATTTCGTTTCCGGATCGTCGAGGAACAAGTCGAGTACGTCGATGAAGTTGGTGCCGTTGACCGGATCGCCGCCAATGCCGACCGCGGTCGTCTGGCCAAGGCCGACCTGCGTGGTCTGGTGCACGGCTTCGTAGGTGAGCGTGCCCGAGCGGCTGACCACGCCGACGCTGCCCTTCTTGAAAATCTGGCCGGGCATGATGCCGATCTTGCATTCGTCCGGGGTCAGCACGCCAGGGCAGTTCGGCCCGATAAGGCGCGACTTGCTTCCAGCTAGCGCGGCTTTCGCCTTCACCATGTCGAGCACCGGAATGCCCTCGGTGATGGCGATGATCAGCTCGATCTCGGCATCGATCGCCTCGCAGATCGCGTCAGCGGCGAAGGGCGGCGGCACGTAGATGCAGCTGGCGGTCGCGCCCGTCGCTTCCTTGGCCTCGCGCACGGTATTGAAGTTGGGCAGACCGATATGCGTCGTCCCGCCTTTACCCGGCGTCACCCCCGCAACCATCTTGGTTCCGTAATCGAGCGCCTGCTGCGTGTGGAAAGTGCCGGTATCGCCGGTCATGCCTTGCGTGATGACCTTGGTATCTTTGTTTACGAGGATGGACATTCAAAAGCTCCTGTTGGCGCTTGTTTGTGCAGATGAGGTTGGGTCGCCGGACCTGATGCTTGAGATACTTCTATCGGTAGTGTCACCTTCGCAGATCCATGCGAAGTCGTAATCGGCGTCCCAAGCTGGGTATTTGAACTCAAACCTTCCGCCGCCAAGCCGCTCGAAAACTGAATGGTCGATGTCCCCCAGTCCTCGGTGGGTGAGAGGCTGACAGGCACCGCGTTGAGGCAGGCCTCTACGGCCTCTCTCTCAGCCTCGGACCACGAGCCCGGTGCACCGCCGGAACAAGCTGCGAGCAAGAGGAAGGGAAGAATTCGAAAGGTCACGCCAGTGAGCTATCCAGCCCGATACACGCCTCGAGCAGTTCCTCGACCGCGTCGGTGCTGACCTTGAGGTTGGACTTTTCCTCGTCCGACAGTTCAATCTCGACCACGTCCTCGGTCCCGCCCGCGCCGATCACGGTGGGGACACCGACATACAGCCCGTCGAGGCCGTATTTGCCTTCGACATAGGACGCGCAGGGCAGGATGCGCTTCTGGTCGCCCAGATACGCTTCGGCCATCGCGATCGCGCTGGTGGCGGGGGCGTAATAGGCCGAGCCATTGCCAAGCAGGCCGACGATCTCGCCGCCGCCCTTGCGCGTGCGATCGACTATCTCGTCGAGGCGGCTTTCATCGACGCACTTGATCTTCGCCATGTCCTTTACCGGGATGCCGTTGATCGTCGAATAGGACAGGACCGGAACCATGGTATCGCCGTGGCCGCCCAGGACGAAGGCGTTCACGTCCTTCACCGACACATCGAATTCCCAAGCAAGGAAGGTCGCAAAGCGCGCCGAGTCCAGCACGCCCGCCATGCCGACCACCTTGTTGTGCGGCAGGCCGGAGAATTCGCGCAGCGCCCAGACCATCGCGTCGAGCGGGTTGGTGATGCAGATCACGAATGCGTCGGGGGCGTTGTTCTTGATGCCTTCGCCGACGGCCTTCATTACCTTGAGGTTGATGCCGAGCAGATCGTCGCGGCTCATGCCCGGTTTACGCGGGACACCCGCGGTGACGATGATGACATCGGCGCCGGCGATGTCGGCATAGTCGTTCGATCCGGTGATCTTGGCATCGAAACCTTCGACCGGACCGCACTGGCTGAGGTCGAGCGCCTTGCCCTGTGGCATGCCCTCGGCGATGTCGAACAGGACGATGTCGCCCATTTCCTTCTTCGCAGCGAGGTGGGCGAGCGTGCCGCCGATCATTCCGGAACCGATAAGGGCGATTTTCTTGCGGGCCATAAAGGAGGCATCCTTCCCTGGTAAATCTCGGGACGCTCTGTCGGACACGTTTGGCATCCGGCCCCCGTCCCAAGGGCCGGGCCCCGCATTTGCCCCGGCGGATTAGGCTTCGGGCGAGGCGATTGCAACCGCCAAACCGGCCCGAAGCCGATTATCTTTGCAATTGGTATGCATTCGCAAGAAGGGGGGCGAGATAGCCCACATGAAGCCATAAGCGCTACGCCCGGCCTGGCCTTTCGTTCCTCGATCGGCGTTTTTGCAAAGCGCGCCGCGCCGCGTCGTCAGGCGCTGATTTTCCGAAGGCCCTGGCTTTGTTCCTGTGCCAGAAGCATCGCGGCGAGATAATCCGGCACCGCCCTGCTGAAGTAATAACCCTGTCCCATATTACAGCCGGCGTCGCGCACGGCCTGAACCTGCTCAATCGTCTCCAATCCTTCGGCGACGATATCCATGCCTAGTGTCGATCCCATTTCCGCGACTGCGCGAATGATCGCATCGCTCTTGCGCCCGACATTCGCGCCGGAGACGAAACTGCGGTCGACCTTGATCTTCGAAAGGGGGAAGGTGTTGATATAGCCGAGCGAGGAATATCCGGTTCCGAAATCGTCGAGCGCGAAGCGGACTCCGATCTGCGAGAGTTCTTCGATGAACGCGGCAGTCGCGTGGTTGTCCTCTATGAACAGGCTCTCTGTGACTTCGAGTTCGAGACGGCGCGGGTCGAGGCCGGCCTCGCGCAGGGCGTTCCTGATGCCCAGTGCCGCACCCGGAGCCCGGATCTGAAGCGGCGAAAGATTGACCGCGACCGAAACGTCCTCGGGCCAGCCTGCCGCGACGCGGGCAGCCTGCGCGGTGATCCAGTTGCCCAGGGTCAGTATCACGCCGGTTTCTTCTGCAACCGGGATGAACTCGTCGGGCTTGAGCTCGCCTTTTTGGGGGTGAAACCAGCGCACCAAGGCTTCGAATGCGCGGATTCGTCCGGTTTCGAGATCGACGATCGGCTGGAAGAATATCGACAATTCGTCACGCTGGATGGCTGTCCGCAGTTCGTCCTCGATCTCCCGCCGGCGCAGCAGGTCGCGCGTCATCGAACTGTCGAAGAAACAGGTCTGCGCCCGTCCGTTCACCTTGGCATGATAAAGCGCGAGGTCCGCACCCTGCATCAGCGAATCGGCGTCCGTGCCGTTGTCGGGCAGCATCGCGATGCCGAGCGAGGCGCGCACTTCGAGCCGTTCACCTTCGATACGGAACGGACGCATGATCTCGCAGTGTATCTCGCTGGCAATGCGTTCGGCAGCGCTCAAGTCTGCGATCGGGGCGAATACGATGAATTCGTCACCTCCGAAACGCGCGATGGTTGCATCATCAGGAGCAAGCGCACGCAATCGAGTGGCGACTTCCAGCAAGACCTGATCGCCGATCGGATGGCCGAACAGGTCGTTGACTTCCTTGAACCGGTCGAGATCGATCCAGAACAGGGCGAGACGCGTGTCGTCCTCGACCTCCATCATGGTCTCGACCATTGCGTGATTGAGCCCGGCGCGGTTGGCGAGCCCGGTTACGACATCGGTGCGGGCGAGGTGCTGCATCTTGTCTGCGAGCTTGCGGCTTGTTTCCGCGGACGCGATCGAGTCTCGCAAGACGGAAAAGACATTGCCCGCAATCGAGATCATCGCCGGGATCAGGAGCAGGATCGTCAAGCCCAGGGCCAGACGCGCCAATCCCCCCATGAAAAAGCAGACAAGCGCGATCGGAACGCATGAAAGTGCGAGCTGGCCAATGGCGATCGTCAGGCGACCGGCATTGCGCGCAGCGACACCGATGCCGTAGCCGAGGGCATTCGCGACCATCAGCATTTCGACTTGCGGTCCGGCGTTCACCGCAATCGTGAATGCTGCAGTCAATCCAAGCGCAAGCGCAAAGCTGAACGCGCCCACCTCGTAAGCGATCTCGAGCGTGGCAGTGCTTGCCGAGCGACGTTCTGGCGCGAAAAAATAAGCCATCACGACCCGCAACGCAGCGACTATCGCAAGCACCGCGCATGCAACATAGAGCCAGAACAACTGGGCGATGAATGCCGAAACGGTAGCGGCGCCGACGGTCGCGATCGCACCGATCGCCAGACTTCCCGGCTGGGCATAAAGTGTGTTGACCAGCATTCGGCGCACACGTTCGGACAGCCTATCGGGCCGGGTGCGCATTTCCGGTTTGCGCAGGAGCGTCGAAAAGGCGAACTCTGGCATGACAGGTCCGGGTTACGAGCCGAAGGTCAAGCTTTGGTTAACGCCGCGCTTACGGAATTCCTCTTGGTAGGGGACACCCTTAGCGAAACTCGACCAACGAACAGGGGCGTCGCGCGTACTCATCGGCGCGCCCGCGCGGTATGACAGGGCGATAGCGCGCTGGCTCAGCTGATCGTCAACTGATCGTCATCGGGGCGCTCGGCTTCAGCGGCAAGTCGGCGGTCGAGTGTGCGGGTAATGCCAAGCCACCAGTCATATGCTTGCCTGTCACCGGCGAAGAAGGCGGCCTCGGCCTGCTTTCGCGCCGCACCGGCGGCATTGAGGCCGTGGGTCGCGAAATGTCTGAGAGCGGCGTGAAGCAAGCGATCGTCCGAAACCAAGCCATCGGTTGGAAGGTCGCCGGTGTCATTCGCAACCCTGTTCCTGGCCCGAGTGACCATCGTACGCGCGATGGGCTGGCATACCTGGGCATATCCGGGCTTGAGGGCGGGGGCGAAGTGAATCGGCATCGCAGGTTCGATCTTTCCGGTTTGCGGCTTTCGTCCAAGGCCACAAGAAAGCAGGGGTGCTTGAAACGGGCGAAGATCGTGCGATCAGCCCGGGGACAGCGACAACGTTAATCGACG
>JGI12210J13797_12040569_pt1 | contig 13455 bp, 15 predicted proteins | sample ElkSlonscriptome_3_FD_13797 | JGI IMG/M metagenome (IMG submission 13797)
CGCAGATAGGTTAGGGATATTGATGGAGAAGCCGCGCACCGCGCGGCTTCTCCATCAACTATTGGTTTTATATCAGCGCGTAGCACTATACAAGCAATAATTTGTCTTTTGCGATGCCGCCCACACGTCCCATTGCCCTAGACAACCCATCCTCAAGTTTTGTCCCGTTGACCGTCACCGCAACCTATATCAAAGCGTTTCAACCCTCGCGTTTAGATTTTTGACGGCATCTGTTAGCGGATGGTACGCCCGACATGTTCCAGTTATTCATTTCATAAGATTTCATCACTTTTTCCACTGCCCTGACCGTTTACAATAAAGACATTTAGAGCCAACAGTGGCTTCAAGAAATATCTAAGCTTGAGGAAAAGTTCATGTCTTCCGATGACAATCGTGCGATCGCCCTTTCTTCGTCAAACTCGGCACAGCAACCCAACGGAGAAGATCGTCGCCAACCGATGCAAATCTATCGTCCTCCGGCTACTCCTCTTCCAAGCAACCGTCCTGTGGCCGATAACGTCACCGATGAAGACGATGAGATGTTGGGCTACCTTGACTAAAGTTGCGACGTTGAAAAATTTCTGTAAGCATCGCATTCAGAACTTACAAGATCGCCTAAGATTTTAGCTCGTCACTCCGTTATCAGGATTGTTATCCTACGTTACTGCCCGCCCTAATAGTTGAGCGGACTTAATGGTTTACACCACCCAACAACTTATCCAGATTTTGGATCAAGAACTGCGGGCAACCTGGAAAGGTGAGCGGGTTCTGCTGTCTTCGTCCGATCGGCTCAGTAATCCAGTCATTGCGAAGGCTCTCGGAGACGAAAAGCTGAGTAAGGTATTTGCATACCAAGACTTTCAGCGCCAAATTCACCAGTACCAACAAGAACACCAAGTGTCTGGTTTGGTGTGGAGCCAATGTGAGTTCCGTGGAAATTTGGTTCGATTTCCAGAGCTGCATCATCAGCTCGTTCCGATTTCTAGCGACAAAGATATACTAATCAGCGCTAAACCTTCTGTGCTCGATTTTTGGTGGAAATCGACCGCCTCAATGATATTTTGGCAAGCTGGGCATGATCCACTACAAGTTGAGATCGACTATGTCAAACGAGCGATCGATGATGCTGAATGGCTAGAGATAACGGTTGGGCAAGACGAACTCTATCTCAGCCTATGCTGGGGTGATCCGAAGGAATGTCACTACCAGTGGGCTTGGCCAGACTCTCGCTGCGAACGGGTGATTGCGGCGGAAGCAACACCCCGTTTGACAAATCTCTAACGATAGCTCTTTCGGAAAGAATTTTGACGCGATGCCGTTTGGAACATCAATATCGTTTCTATATCACGGAACTGCGTCTGTCTGGTGTTTAGAGTGCCGACAGAGATACGATACAGACCGATTCGAAGAATCAACTTTTCTGCTGTGAAGGTTCCGAATTATGACGATTGCTGTAGGCGTGGTTGAAACTCAGGGATTTCCTACTGTTTTAGCGGCAGCCGATGCCATGGTTAAAGCAGGTCGCGTCACCATCGTGGTACAAGGCCAATCAGAAAGTGGGCGTCAGTTTGTCGCAGTCAGAGGGCCTGTCTCTGAGGTAGAGCGGGCAGTCAAGGCCGGGGTGGTAGCAGGCAATCAATTGCCGAATGAAGGAACCGTGACAACGCACTATATCGTTCCGAATCCACCTGAAAACATTGAATCTGTGCTTCCAATGAACTATACGGAAGAGTCGGAGCCGTTTCGAGTATAAGAAAAACGATGAGAAGGAGCCGACGCCCCGTACAATAAAGTTTGGATTTGTATTGATTTTCATCTATCCCGTAGGAGTTTCAGAATGCCTGAAGCAGTTGGATCGCTCGAAACGAAAGGTTTTCCACCTGTGCTTGCCGCAGCTGATGCTATGGTCAAAGCTGGTCGAGTCACGTTAGTAGGCTACATTCGGGCGGGAAGTGCTCGCTTTGTCGTCAATATCCGGGGCGATGTCTCTGAGGTCAAGGCGGCGATGGCAGCAGGAGTTGAGGCGGCTCAAAATGCCCCCGGTGGTGTTCTGGAAACGTGGGTGATTATTGCCCGACCTCATGAAAACGTGGTTGGGGTACTGCCAATCGACTTCAATCCTGAGGTTGAAGAATACCGACGTGCTGTCGAAGAACCAATATTCCCAAGCTTGCAAGGAAATTAATTTCTTGAGTCTGCTGTTCTGCAAAAAGCCTTCTTTAAAGGCTCGCCACAGAACAACTTAAGCAAGAGTATGCAGTTGAAAGCACAGGTACTCTGTTGTTTTGCGAGTAACCAGCAAGTATTTGTGCCACTGGTGTTTCTGCCAGAGTCGAGATAGAGATTTTTAGGATGAATATTCGGCAGATTCATCACATAGCGGTTATCTGCTCGAACTACGCTACATCTAAGCGCTTCTATGTGGATGTGCTTGGTTGTTCAGTGATTGAAGAAACATTTCGATCAGAGCGAAATTCGTACAAGCTGGACTTGAAGGTCGGTGAGACTGATGTGCTAGAACTGTTTTCTTTTCCAGAGCCTCCTGCTCGTTTGAGTCGTCCTGAGGCGTGTGGATTGAGGCATTTGGCTTTTGCGGTCGAAGATTTGGATGAGGCGATCGCACACCTACATGCCCACGATATAGAGACAGAACCTGTACGCGTTGATGAGTTGACAGGCAAGCGTTTTACCTTCTTCCAAGATCCTGACGCATTGCCTCTAGAACTCTACGAAGAATAACTGGATGAGATGCACAGTTTGGCAGTGTGCCGAAGCAGCTTGGGTGTGGAGATAGGTACTTGGCGATCGCCAGGACGTAGCAGCCTTATCAATAGATAAGGCTGTAGCCTACAGCGTTTCAAGGTACTCCAACAGGTCTGCCATCTCTTTAGGATTCGGCTGAAACTGAGGCATGGGAGGCGTTTGACCACTGGTCACTTGACGAATCAACGCAACTCTTGATTTGTGATCGGAGACGTTGTGCAAGCTAGGGCCAACTCTGCCATTCGCTTCCAAGCCATGACAACTAGAACAATTCATCTGGAAGATTGCGTGTCCGTGCTGAACCTCGCCAGGCATCGCGAGAACTGTTCTGACGTAGGGATCAGAGTATTCGTACTGGTACATCCCCAACAGATAAACAAGTACGGCAAACAGCCCAGCCAACATGGCTAGCGCAATCCCTTGCATAAGAGCATCTAAGCTGACTGCGTTCTGTTTCAAAAGCTCTCTGGTCAATGTCGTTGTACAGAAATGTTGTTGATTAATAACATACTTTAATACTTTATCCTTCTTAATGCCACGTTGCCCCGATTTTAAGGTTTTTTCCAAGCTCTCCATTGCGCTCTCAACAGTCTCGATAGGCGAAATTTTCGGATTTTTCGCTCAAATTGGCTCAATTTTGACCCATTCGCGACGTTTCTGGGTAATTTTCACTAGCAAATACTTAGCTTTGTCTGAATTGCTCTTTCATTCTATAGAAGCTCTCTCTTCAATTCGAGACGTAAAGGAGCATAAAGTTTTATGAGAGAATGCAAATGATACCTTGGTCTATTAAGATTAAACGTAAACGCTGGGTTATCAAAAGGAGAAATCTTGTGGTAGAGCCTTTATTGTCAGGCATTGTTTTAGGACTTGTTCCAGTGACGCTGGCTGGTTTGTTCGTTGCCGCTTATTTTCAGTATCGTCGGGGTAATCAGCTCGATCTGTAAGGTTGAGGAATCTGCTTCATCTGAGTCGTCAGGTCTAAGCAACAGTTTCTGATTTGACTCCGATCTGCTGTACAACCTTATATATTTCTTGAAAGCCTGGAGTTCGCTCTCTAGGCTTTTTTGATGGCATTTATTCAATGAACTCTAAGAGGTGCGATGGTGTTCCAATCCTGTCATGTTCCTGAAGCACTCGTTCCTGGCGATAGGGTACATGTCATTGCACCGAGTGGTGCTTTGAGGGAACGAGAAGCGTTTGAGGCGGGATTGTCGGTATGGCGATCGCGCGGCTACCACATCAAGCTCTCTCCTGCATATGGCGATCGCTGGGGATATTTGGCAGGAACCGATACTCGGCGGCGTCACCAACTGTGGAATGCTTTGGCTGATCCAGACTGTAAGGCAATCTTGTGTCTGCGCGGCGGTTGGGGCGGAGCGCGACTGTTGGAAGATTGGTGCTGGAGTGATCCAGAACAATCTCTTCAACCCAAGTGGCTAATTGGCTTTTCAGACATTACCAGTCTGCTCTGGAGCTTGGGTGTTCGAGGGGTATCAGGAGTTCACGGGCCGTTGTTAACAACCCTAGCTGTCGAACCCGAAAGCTCGAAGCAGCGATTATTTGACTGGGTTGAGCGTCATGCTTTTCAGCCGTTGCAAGGAAGGACTTGGGTTGAAGGCCAAGCAACGGGACTATTGCTACCTGCCAACCTCACCGTTGCCACCCATCTCTTGGGTTCCCTGCATCAGCCTTCGCTACAGGGCGTGATCTTGGCGATCGAAGATGTGGGTGAAGCTCCCTACCGAATCGATCGGATGTTGACTCACTGGCGACTTTGCGGATTGTTGCAGCAGGTAGCCGGGATTGCTGTGGGGCGCTTCAGCCAATGTGATCCACCGGAGTCTATCCCCAGTTTTTCGGTAGAGGAGGTGTTGCGCGATCGCCTTTGTGACTTAGGTATTCCGGTTGTGGCAGACTTGCCATTTGGTCACGATGGTGAAAATGCAGCATTGCCAGTGGGAGTTCAAATGACGTTGGATGGAGCGGTTGGAACGTTGGCATTGGCCTAAAGATTTAGGAGATTGCCAACTGGCGAATGATTTTCGGAGGGGCATGGCAATGCCATGCCCGTACAGCAGGCAATTGGTGGATTGGTAGGTTCTATATCATTCGTCAATTTCGCAACGCCAGATTTAGAACTGGGCAATGACGAGAACATATTTGCAGATAACGTAGATGGCCGCAGATTTTAGACAAGGATCTTCTATGGTTCTCTTTCACAGAGCGCGGTCGAAGATATTCAACACCTACAACACAACACTATCGCTGCTGTTCTTTGATGCCGTTTGCGGCGCTGCTGCCCACCACGTCGCGGACGCGATAGATGGGGCGACCTTGGGATTCATGGTAAGTCCGCATCAGCAGTTCGGCTAGAACTCCGAATCCTAGGAGCTGAATCCCTGCGAGGACGAGGACAACCGCCAAGATGAGTAGGGGGCGATCGCCAATATTCTGACTGAGGAAAATTTTCAGAAATGTCAGGTACAGTCCCAAAATCGTGCCGAGTCCGGCAGAGAACAGACCGAATAGGCCGAAGACGTGCATGGGGCGGGTCAGAAATTTCTTCATGAAGAAAATGGTGAACAAGTCCATGACCACACGGAAGGTGCGACCGAGGCCATATTTGCTCTGACCAAAGCGACGGGCATGGTGACGGACTGGAATTTCGGTGATTTTGCCACCCTCAATGAAAGCAAGGGCGGGCAAAAAGCGGTGCAGTTCTCCATAGAGATTCATATCGCGAACCAGTTCAGCTCGGTAGGCTTTGAGGGAGCAGCCGTAGTCATGCAGCCGCACTTCTGTCACCTGACCAATCAGCCAGTTGGCAATTTTTGACGGAAGAAGTCTCGTGAGAGCTGCATCTTGGCGGTTTTTGCGCCAGCCGCTGACGAGGTCATAGCCTTCATCCAACTTGTCGAGCAGAACGGGAATATCCGCAGGGTCGTTTTGCAGGTCGCCATCCATCGTAATCACCACATCTCCTGCGGCGTAGTAGAAGCCTGCGGCCATGGCAGCTGTCTGTCCATAGTTGCGGCGCAAAAGCACGGCTCGTAGGTCGCTACGCTCAGAAGCATATCGCTTCAGCAAATCGGTAGAGCCATCTCGCGAGCCATCATCGACCAGCACGATCTCATAGGGAATACCAAGGATCTGAACAGAAGTGGCGATCGCCTCAATCAGATGCCCCAAGCTCTCCACTTCGTTGTAGATCGGGACAACGATGGAGATGCTGGTGTCAGTTCGGCGCGGAGCGGTTGGAGCACCAAAGGGCATCAATGAGTTAGTCATGGCAAACGCGAAAAATGAGTGATTAGCAGATGAGATGGAATCTCACTATTAAACCAAACAAGTTGTAATAAATGGAAAAACTTTGCTGGGTTGTTAATGAGAAGGACGAATTTTCTGCGTGGATTTCAATCAATGAGATGCTCCCAAGACGATGATCGCCAGCGCCAAGTTCCATAAGTAACTCCTATCAATTTTTGGCGTTGCACATTCGAAGAATGATTTTGGTAGGGGCATCGCATTGCGATGCCCCTATAGCAGGTCATCCATGAGTTGAATCTTTCCGCATCATTCCATACTGTGCAACGCCCAATTTTTTCGATGAACACACGGACGAGAAGGCTGGAAGCACTTAAAGATGTACGCTGATCATTCAAAGATCGCAAATCCAAAATCGTAAATCCAAAATCGGCGTTAGGCGATCGCCCCTGCCGTTCCATAGCGCTGAACAAAATACTCGTGAGCCGCAAATTCTTCAGTGTCTTCAAGAGGCTCAAGGGTCAATGCAGCATTGCCTGTCTGTCTCACCAGCGCTAGCCAAATGAGGTAATCGGCAAAATGGGGATTTTTTGGCAGCAGCGACCCGTGCATGTAGCTGCCAAAGACATTTTTGTAACGGGCACCTTCAAATTCGGCGGTGTAGTTGTTGCCGTAGCCTTGCAACGTTTTTGCTAAAGGCTCCACATTTTCTCCAAGATAGGTTTGTCCTGAGTGATTTTCAAATCCCACCAATGTTTTCGGAAAAGCATGGGGGCGAGCATACATCCGACTCATCTCGTCGTGAACAGGCGGCAATATTCTTCCAATCAGATTGCCAATGCAGCGCTCCTTAACATCTGTGCCCGGAGCTTTAGTGGTGACGTTGATGATACCTAGCCCTTTGGTTTCTTGACCATTGCCCATGAGAAAGGTGTTGCCCATGAGCTGGTATCCACCGCAGACGCCCAAAAACGCCACACTAGCTTCCGTATCCGTATGAATCGCATCGTATTTAAGCTGATGAAAGTCTTCGACAACGGCAATTTGATCATTATCTTGTCCTCCACCCATGAAATAGAGATCGGTTTGATGGGCGATCGCTCGCTCTCCTAAATCAAGCGCTTGAACGGTACAGTCAATACCTCTCCATTCGCAGCGCCGCTGAATGATACGCACATTGCCCGTATCGCCATAGAGATTGAGATGATTGGGATAAAGATGAGTCAGCGTAAGATGCATAGGATTTTGGATTGGGGATTTTGGATTGGGTAGGGGCGGATAGCCATCCGCCCTTACAGATGGGGTAGCCATCCGTCGTTACAGATGGGGTAGCCATCCGCCCTTACATACGGATCATCATGCCCCTTGCACGCAGGATCAGATTTTTTCGAGGGTTTTGCCCATCTGTTTACGGAACTCTAGCATGGCGGTGTAGGTGGGCAAGACGTAGATGGTATCGCCATTTTGAGCACGATCAAAGGATTGGGCGATCGCCTGTTTGATATTTTCCTCTACGTGAGTGCGATCGCTGACTGCTGCATCGTCGAAGGCATATTTCAGCCGCACCTGCATGTCTTTGGCGCGGATACCCGTGCAGAAAATCCAGGCGATCGCGGCCTGGTTCAGGTACTCAAGATGACTGTCCCAGAGCCATGACACATCTTTGCTATCGGCGGTGTTGTCGTTGATGGCAAACATCACTTTGAGATTGGGAACGGTCTTGATCAGATCCAAACTAAGACTAAAACTGGCCGGATTTTTTACCAGCAAAACTCGATAGTTGACCTGCTTACCAGCCTGTTCGCGCACGATCACCTCGCCTCGACCAAAGGCCGGATTGAATTGCTGAAACCCGTGACGAATTTGGTTGTCGCTCACGTCGAGCAGCTTGGCAATGGTGAGAGTTGTTAGAGCGTTGTAGACGTGGAAAAAGCCGGGTGATTTGACGTTGAGGTGAATAGGGTCAAGGGTCGTACCGTCTACATCTCCAACAGCGACTAAATCCGTTGTCAGATCGGAATTGATCTGAATCTCTTCTGCCCGCAGCACATTTTGAGAGAGGTGCTGACTTCCTCGAAATGTGCCCTCGTACGGGAGTGACTTAGCGTAGGCTTCTGGCAGAGACACGTAATGAGTTGAGTTAGGCAGTCCTTGGGTGAGTCGAGAGGTACGCGGGTCATCGCCATTGACCACGACTCGGGCCGTCGGACATTGGGCAATGCCATCGCGAATCAGCTTCTCAGTCATGTCTGTTTCGCCGTAGGCATCGAGCTGGTCGCGGTAGAGGTTGGTAACTGCTATGACGGTGGGACGCAATAGGGTGGCGATGCGAGGTAAGGTCGCCTCTTCGACTTCCAAAATGGCGTGGGTAAAATCGAGATTGCCGAAGAGATCCGCTTGCTTGATCAACTCCGATAAAATGCCTTGGCTGAGGTTGGCTCCAGCACTGTTGCGCAAGATCTTGACCCCATCAGACTCACTCAAAACTGCATTGAGCATGGTCTGGCTGGTGGTTTTGCCGTTGGTTCCCGTGATGGTGATGATATTGGGAATCTGGCGGATCAGCAGCTTGAAGATGAAGGGAAAATATTTGCCCACCAAATACCCAGGAAGCGCTGTACCTGAACCGCGCTTGCTCGCCTTGAGGATCGCAATGAGGCTTTTTGCCAGGAGCAGAATCGGAATCAGCAGCAGTTTGTTCATAGGAGTGTCAAGCGTCTAATCTGCCTGGTCTTTTTGGTAGCTGAGGAGCCAATTCACCATTGTGGCGCGGCGGGTTTTGCGCGGCACAAGCTGATCGACGCTGTAGCCCTTAAAGCCGAGCTGTTCTTTCAACAGTTGTTTGTTCGGCTTTGGGATAGAACGGGTCAGCTTTACGGTAGCCGGACGGCTTTCAATAAAGTCAGGGGGATCGGGGTACGCCTCGACCCAATCTGGATCGACCGCGTCGGTGTTCCAAGATTGAGTATCTTCATCAAAACGGTAGCCTAAATAGTGCCACATGAGCTGATTCACGATCGCATCTTCGATTTCGTCCTTGAGAATTGCCCAGTAGGTTGCTTCGCTCAAAGGCGGCAAGTTGTTTGGAGATGAGTCAGCCATGATGATTCCGATGGGGTGTCGTCTCTGCAACATTTGGCATTATAGGCAATTCCTTAGACGCAATGATGAGAAAAGCGCACCCTTTCCACCATCCTCTAATCAGAATGAAAATCTTATACGGAAATGGCGATCGCCCCACCTCGACGGCGATCGCCCGCCCCAGCAAAGCTTCCGTCTGAATTTCGGACTACAGCATGGACTCCGCCAAAGAACATGTTTTCAGTGTCCCAAGGTTTCAAGATGGAGTCGAAGGGAAAGGTATCGGACTCAATTTCTTGTTCAATCTGCCTTCGATCAAAGCTAGGCTCCCAATTGAATACATCGTTTTCCCAGTGAATTCGGGGAGCTTCAACGGCTGCATCAACAGGCATCTGGAAATCTAGCAGATTCGAGATGACCTGAAGCACCGCTGTGCGAATGCGATTGGAACCACCAGAACCGAGAACAATTTCTGGAGCGCCGTCCCGCAAGACAATGGTAGGAGCCATCATCGAAGAAATGCGCATGTTCTCGCGCCACTGATGAAAGCCCATCGGATGCAGATCAGCCTCGCCCAGCATATTGTTCGTCATGATGCCAGTGCCTGGAATCACATAAGAAGAACCCTCTCCATTCGAGGCGGTGACGCTGGCGGCATTTCCCTCATCATCAATGGCGCTGATGTGCGTCGTGCTGCCCAACTTGTTGAGAGAATGGGTGTTGCAAAGCGCTTGAAGTTGCTCTTGATAGTAGTCCAGATGTTCGTCAGAGAGGAACATTTCGAGAATGTCAGGTGCATAGAGACGGCGATCGAACGAGTTGGTGCGCGCTTGGTTGGTGAGACGCATCGCCTGAGCCAGCACTCGCAGGTGAGCAGTCGAGCCAAACCCTGCGGCTTCCAGATCCAAACGGCTGAGCAGCGACAGAGTAAACGCAATCAAAGCCCCCCCGGAGCTAGGAGGTGGATTAGTCAGCAAAATGTCGTCTCGATAGAAGGTGCGGAGCGGCTCTCGCTCAATCACGCGATAGTGCAACAAATCATCGCGAGTGAGAAACCCGCCATGAGCTTGACAGTCCTGGACAAGGAGCTTGCCGATATCACCTGCATAAAAGGCTTCAGCCCCTTCTGTTGCCAGATAGTCGAGGGTATCCGCCAAATCGGGAATGACAATGCGATCGCCCGCCTTCACCAACTCTCCTGTCGGAGCCAACACGGCTCGCATCTCTTTCGACTTCAGTAAGATGGGGCGCAGGATATGAAAGCAGTATGCCTGAAAATCATTCACCTCAGCTCCAGTTTTCGCCAAATGAACAGCCGGAGCCACCACTTCTTTGAACGGCAACTTTCCTAGCTGCTCGTGAACTCGGAACACGCCCGCAATCGTTCCTGGAGTGGCGATCGCCCCCAAGCCCACATGAAACTGCTGCACCGCAGGCCCAAAATTCACATCCACAGAGTAGAAGTCTATTTCGTCTCGCGGGCGCTTGTGGTGAGGCGTTTGGGAAAAAAAATCGAACAGGGTATCTGCGCCATCACTTGTGTGAGCGAGGAGAAATCCGCCTCCCGCGACAGACGTGAGGGCAGGTTCGGCAACGAAGGACGCCAGCATAGCCGCGATGGTAGCGTCAAACGCATTCCCACCCAAATGAAACATTTCGATTCCAGCGGCAACCGTTTGGGGGTGTCCGGCGGCGATCGCGCCGCGTGTTTTCTGAGTCATAGAAGCTGTACCTGATGATTAAACGGCAAAGTCAGTGGCAAGCATATTGATGACACTCAGCGAGGCATCGGTTCTAGATCTAAGTTTTGGGGTTTGAAGCGGGTTCTGAGTTGGACACTCGACACCCAGCCTTCAGCCAATATGAAAAATTCAAACCTTAAAACGGATCAAACAAACAGATTAGATTCCAAACCTCAAACGAGGTAAACCCCAACAGGCTCAAACCGATAGCGAGATTGAACTAAAACCAGTTGCCCCCGCAGGGACTCCACAACAGATCCCCAGAGCGATCATCTCATCTCCTGGAAGCACAGCGCCCTGTCAGTCGATCAGGGACTTTCGTCATCGCCACAGCTCGAAGCTTCGTGTCTCAGGAAAAAATACAGAGCTGAAATACTCAAAACGGAAAATTTCTAAAAAAACTCCAAAATTCACCCTACTGTTTGGGCATGTTTTGATAGCTTCGCAGATCCTCCGCCGAAGCCATCGTCGGAAAGATCAGCGTATTCGTCATATCCGTTTGAGTAGCGCACCAGGTGGCGCGAAACTTCACTGAAACTCAACCGCGAGTGTCCGTTTTTTTGCCCTCACTGGCACGGAGCCATATTGCACATCTTGAGTTGTCATACTACAATTATGTTACATAAATAATACAATTATCGACGCTTGCCTAAAGTCAGGCGCTTCAGATGCAAAGCTCTGGCTCCATCTTGAAGCGTTCCAGCTCCAAAAGCCCCATCGGAGAAATGAAGAATGGCAACATTCAAAGATATCCTGAACTACTTTCGTCCCTACTGGGCGATCGCACTGTTGAGCATTGCCGCCAGTAGTCTGTTCGAAATCATCGATTTGGTGGTGCCCTATGCCACCGGACAAATTCTCAATGTGCTATCAACAGGCACCGTTGATCCTCTAAGTGAACGGGCGATCGCCATCGTTGCCGCTTGGGGTGGGTGGGAGCTAAACCGCAACACCCTGATTGGCGTTTTGCTAGCCGTTATTTTTATTGTCACAGTGGTGCGGGCTCCTCTTCAGCCGTGGATTGGTGCTTGGTTTCACTGGGTTGTGCCGTTGCGATCGCGCCGTGACCAAGCCGGAAGCGTGATGGGGAAAATCTTATCGCTGCCCCTGGAATTCTATGACGAAAATAACCCTGGACGCATTGCTGGACGAGTCGCCCGAGGGCTGGCAAACCACACCTGGACGTATCCCGAAATTGCCGGACAGTTGATTCCAAAGCTGGTTCGAGTCTTCGGGATTTTCATCGTCATCAGCCTGATTGAATGGCGAATTGCGCTGCTGTTCCTGGCCTCCTTCGTTCTGATTTTGGGCTTCACCCTCCGCAAGCTGAAGCGCCTGATCGACTGTGAAGATGTGCTGGATCGGTATATGGAAAACACCGAGAGCCACACCTCCGAGATCGTCACCAACATCAAAACCGTGAAAGCATTCGCCACCGAAGCGACCGAACTAAAGCGGCAAACGCAGCGCCTAGAGCGCGAATATAAATTCGTGGTATATCGGATTCATCGAGGCTATGTGTACTTGTTCACCTGGCAGCGATCGGTGATTCAGTCCTGTGTGTTTGGAGTGCTAGGACTGACCCTGTGGGCGACGCTACAAGGTCAAATTTCCCTGGGACATTTCATCACCACTCTGACGATTTCCAGCATGGCCTATTCGGAACTGGAGCCCATCAGCGTCATTGCCGAGGTGTTTGCCCGTCGCTATGCCTCCATGCTGCGATTCCACGAGTTCATGAAGCAGCCCATTGGGGTTGATGCCGCATCCCTGGCTCTGTCCTCCGATGCCGTTCGCGACTACCAGTTCACGGGCAAGGTGCATTTCTCGAATATGACCTTTGGCTACGAGAGCGATCGCCCCGTTTTACAAGACATTGATTTGCTAATTGAACCCAATCAAACCGTTGCTTTGGTCGGGCGATCGGGGTCTGGTAAGTCAACCCTGGTAAAGCTGCTATTTCGCTACTTTGAGCCGAATTCTGGCCAGATCCTCGTGGATGGTCAAGACATTCGAAGTTTGGATGTGACGGGCTATCGACGACGATTGGCGATCGTGCACCAAGAGGTAGATGTGTTTAACGGAACGCTGCTCGACAACCTCACCTACGGCAATCCTAAAGCGACCTTCGAGGAGGTCGAGTCTGCCTGTCACATTGCGCGGGTGGATGAATTCATTCACCAACTACCAGGAGGATATCGAACAGTGGTGGGGGAGCGCGGTGTGCGGCTCTCCGGAGGTCAGCGTCAGCGCCTCGGCATTGCTCGTGCCTTGCTGATGAATCCCGATGTACTTGTGTTTGACGAAGCAACCTCTAGCCTCGACTACGAATCGGAGCGATCGATTCAGCTTGCCATGCGGAGCATCTTAGGAACTCGCACGACGCTAATCATCGCTCACCGTCTCAGCACCGTGCGCGAGGCCGACAAGATTGTGGTGCTCGATCAGGGACGTATTGCCGAGGTCGGCTCTCATGAGGAACTGCTGCGACATGGCGGCATCTATCATCGCCTCCATGCCCTCCAGGAAACCGGGGAGTTGATTGCGTGATCTGTGCGTAAGGGCAAACGGCCGTTTGCCCTTACAACGATGTTGCTGTTTG
>JGI12210J13797_11004900_pt1 | contig 13450 bp, 8 predicted proteins | sample ElkSlonscriptome_3_FD_13797 | JGI IMG/M metagenome (IMG submission 13797)
CGATTGCGGAAACGGCCTTGCCAAAGATCGCCGCCAGATTGAACAAGAATCAAATTGAAATGCGAGCGGACGAGCGAGCATTGGCACTCATCGAAGGAGGCATTAAGGCGGAGCCTGCCGATTGGTCGACCGAATATCTCGGGCCAACGATCAGTATCGCGGTGGTCGATTCGCTCGAAGCTGCTGCCGAGCACATCAATCGTTACGGCTCGAAACACACCGATGCGATCGTTACGAATGATTTGAAAGCAGCCGAGTTGTTTACTCAAATGGTCGATAGTTCCGCCGTGATGGTCAATGCCAGCACTCGCTTTAATGACGGTGGCGTCTTTGGCTTGGGGGCGGAAATCGGCATCTCGACCGATAAGTTCCATGCTCGCGGACCATGCGGGCTAAAAGAGCTGACGACCTACAAATATATCGTTCGCGGCGACGGCCACATTCGAAGCTAAAGCTTTAGGCATCATGCAAGGACAACGGATATGTCAGATGAATCACTGAGCCAAAACCAAGTTGAAAGTTTGCTCAAGGCGATGGAGTCGGTCGATCAGACGGGCGGCGGTGGTATCGAAACATCTGCCCGCGATGAGATTGCGGCCAAGCAATCCATTGGAAAAACGATCGATTCGTCTCGCGGGAAAGCACCCGGCAAACCAAACGGACGACGAGCGACCGGAGCGGCAAAAACATCCGGACTATTGCCAGCCGGGGTGCGGGTGACGGCCTACGATTTCAAGAGGCCCGAACGTGTCGGCAAGGACCAAATGCGGGCGATGCACTCGCTACATGAAACGCTGGCCCGAAACTTCGGTGCCGCCATGTCGGGGCTGCTGCGTACCATGATCGAAGTTAAACTGCTTAGCGTCGATCAATTGACCTACTCCGAATTCGTGTTCAGTCTCGACAACCCTAGCTGCTTTAGTGTTCTTAAACCACAACCTCTTGAAGGACATTGGATTCTCGACGTCGCCCCGACGCTCTCGTATGCCGTGATCGATCGGATGCTTGGCGGTGATCCGAAACCAGGCGATGCAATTCGCCGTCCACTAACGGAAATCGAATCGCGTCTGATCCGCCGCATTGTCGATCTTTTTCTAAAACAGTTGACGACGTCTTGGGAAAATATCGCCGATTTAAATTTAGAAATCGACCGCATGGAAAGCAACCCACAATTGGTTCAAATTGTGCCGCCTAACGAAGTCGTGATTCTGGTTGGATTCGAAGTCGTCTTGGGTAAGAATCGTGGGATGATGAATCTGTGTATCCCATTCAACACCATTGAAGCATTCAATTCGCAACTGAGTCGCAACGGCTGGGTGGGCTACGGAAAAGGCAAACCGACCGAGAAGACGCGCGAGCGAATTTCCAGCAGCATTGATGCCGCTCCGGTCAACGTCGTCGTCACCCTAGCGAAATCCAAAATCTGTACCCGCGACCTACTCGATTTGTCGGTCGGCGATGTCATCACGACCGAGAAAGAAGTAAACGCTCCGCTCGAGTTGTCGATTCAGGACGTGCCGAAATTCCATGTCAAAGCGGGCGCGTTCAAAGGAAAAAAAGCAGTTCGGATCGATTCAATCATGCCATCCAAAAGTCATTTCGAAGAAGACGAATAGACGAGCGTTTCACTAGGAGAATGGTGGGCAAGGCACTCCAGTAATACACGGGGAGCGACTAGCGATTTTGAGTACTTCGCGTGCTGATTCAAGAACTCACGAAGCGGATGACTTCCGATGTTGTCGAAATAGCCAAACCATCCTCTCGGATGACGATACCCCAATCCGCCTGACATCGCTCGCGCGATCAAGCCCGCGTCCGATACCGTACCTTCGCGAAGTAACAACGCTGCTTCGATCCACATCGTCGCGGCGAGTCGCATCTCCACTTCGGATAAGTCCATTGCACGTCGATCGCGAACATATCGGTTGCAAATCTCGACCGTTTGGGGGGGCAGATTCCCGCTCCGACGTTTTGATTGGTTCTGGTATTCGTAAAATCCAACGCCGCTTTGTTTGCCTGCCCGTTTTGCTTTAATCATCGCAGGCAGGATCGGTGATGGATCGATTCGCGAAGGAAATGCCTGCCAATAGACTCGCCCAGCGTCAAACATCGTTCTCGTCCCGATCAGATCGATTAGCTCAAGAGGCGACATCGGCATCCCATACTCGATGGCTGCCTGTTCGATTTGCTGATCCGTCGCCCCTTGCGATAATAGTACCATCGCTTCGTTCAAATAGGGTGACAACATTCGGTTGACAATGAACCCGGGCGAATCTTTGACCAGCAACGGTGTTTTGCCGAGCGATTTGATGTGTTGACAACAACGCTCGAGTACTTCGTTTTGCAGGCTTTCGTTTTCCGCTGTCGCTGTCGAAGCGATGACCTCTACCGCATCGCGTTGGGCGACTGGCATAAAAAAGTGCATGCCGCAAAAACGCTGGGGATGTTCGAGTACCGATGCGATATCGCGGATTCTCAATGTCGATGTGTTACTGCAAAGGATCCAATCGTCACGAAGTCGAGACTGGGCGAATCGAAAAAAATCCTGCTTGATTGACAATTTTTCTGCAATTGACTCGATCAAAATCGGCGGAGCAGACAATTTATTGGAAACCTGCCCTGCGTCGCCATCCTTTTTGAAAGTCAACGTGATTGCAGGTAAGTCTAAAGCATTATTCGGTATTTCAGAAACATCCCATTGGAGTGGATCGAGTGACAGCGACCCCACCGCACTGCGGAGTGCTTCTTGATCCGAATCGGTCACTTGTACGTCCAACCGGGCATCAAGATGGGCACTCAAAATCGCCCGCCCGACCACACCCAAGCCGGCGAGCATGCAATTTGGTTGATTGGTATTCAAAACGACACGATGGTGAGAGAGAAATGGATCGCGGAAGGAGCTTCGGCCTAAACTGTAGCAAAAATCGCTAATCGTTAAACCGCGTGCCCAACGGGCCGCGCGTTAGCATTGTCGACGTGCGGCCGTCGGCTCAGGCGGTATGGCTCCGGCGGTGTAGCGAGAGAAGCCGATAGCATCAGGCTAAACAGTGGGTATACTACTACCATCCGTTTCACGTTTGTTTACAATTCGTTAGGATTCGATCGTCATGCCCGTTGTCTCCCACGCACCTTCCCGTCGTCAGTTTTTGTCTTCATCCGCTGCAGCATTGGCGGCAACGGGTTTACTCCGTTCGCAGCTTTGGGCGAATGAAGCCGCTCCATCCTCGGATGACAACTCGCCACCTTTTAAAATCTCGCTTGCGGAGTGGTCGCTTCACCGCACCCTTGGTGATTCTTCGAGCAACGTTACCAACTTGGATTTTCCAGCGGTTGCGAAGAAGCTCGGCATCGAAGCGATCGAATACGTCAATAGCTTTTTCAAGGATAAAGCTCGTGATACAAAATACCTCACCGAATTGAAGTCGCGTTGCGAAGATCAAGGCGTGAAGAGTTTGCTCATCATGGTCGATGGCGAGGGTGCTCTCGGGGCGCCCCAAGAAAAAGATCGTCAAGAATCGGTCACCCATCACTATCGCTGGATCGATGCAGCCAAGTTTTTAGGCTGTCATAGCATTCGTGTGAATGCGCAGAGCAGAGGGAGCTACGAAGAACAACAAAAACTTGCAGCGGATGGCCTCCGGCGGCTTAGCGAGCACGCGGCTGAACAGGACATCAACGTGATCGTTGAAAACCATGGTGGATTGAGCAGCAACGCAAAGTGGTTGTCCGAGACCATCGAGAAAGTGGGACTCGAGAACTGTGGGACACTACCCGACTTCGGCAACTTTTTCGTTTCCCGTGATCCAGTCGAATGGTTTGATAATTATCAGGGAGTCGATTTGCTGATGCCCTTTGCGAAAGCGGTCAGCGCCAAGACTCATCAAATGGTGGAGGGTTCGAATATAACTTACCAAGAACGTGGCGGCAAGAAGTATGAAACCGACTACGACCGAATGATGGAAATTGTGGTCAACCACGGTTATCACGGTTACGTCGGCATCGAGTATGAGGGCCCAGGCGACGAATATGAAGGCATTCGAAAAACCAAGGCAATCCTTGACCGAGTCGCCGCCTCGATGGCAGAGAAAGCCTCCGCTGCGGGTTAGCGCCTCGTCGCCGCGCCTCTCCGAGACGCGAAACACGGAAACTTCGTCAATCGGCTAAAGCCCTACACTCCAACCCCTACGACTTCGTTGCTCGCATGGGGTCACATCCGGTTGTGCCTATCAATTCGGATTCGTAATTTGCCGATTCCGCTCGAATCCGCATTTTCTTGACGTACGCTAAACGTACTGGCAAGTTGAGGCTGCTAACCAGATCGGTTTCATCCGGCTCGGCCAGAATGCTCTCGATTCGCTGCTCGAATGCCTTCCAATGATTGGTATCTCGCTTTCGCTTCTCCTGAAGTCGTGCTTTGTACCAATCACTTTCAAGCAACGCGTCACGCGAAAACAATTGGCGGATCTCGGAGGCCTCGATCGTTTTGCCTTTGTAATTCCCCTCGGCCATCACGCTTAGGATGGCTTTGAGAGGCGGACAGGCCAATTCGAAACCGCCGTCTTCAAAGTACGCCTTGGCAACTCGCTCTTGTGCTTCGGCAATGTATTTGATGCCATCGACAAACGATTCCTTGTCTTGCAGTTCCGGTTGCAAGATTTCGGGCGTAAACACCTTTGCGGGATTGTCAAAAATACGAGCCAAGTAGGTCCGAACGAACTTTCGCGTGATTCGATACCCGAGTCGACTGGCGGGCACGTTGACACCGTCAACTTTGAAGTCTTCTAATTTTTCGAGCATGTTGGCTTTGATCATCGCTTCGGGATCGCGTTCTTCGGGTCTCAGTCGGCACCACACTTCGGGAATGAGAAGCGAGATGTCATGACCGACTTCGAAGTTAGGGCCAACATGCCCCGCCGCGGTACTGAAGCCGCCCAAGCCCGTTAGAATCATTGAAACGACGACCGAGTTGAGGTCGATTGAAGGCATCAAGGCATTGAACGGCCCCTTCGTCAACGCGCCTTCACTACCTGCTCCGGTCGTGCTCGGGCTCTTCCCGGTCAAAGAGCAAACGTAGTCCATCAAGAGTTCAGGTAGCTCTTGGTAGTGCAGCGGCGAATAGACAGCCAACGATCGGAACCCCGCTTCCAAATCGGGTGGATTGTTGCGGCGACCGGATAACACCGCGCCGACGGGAGTCAGAACAGGTTGATCGGCAGCCAAACCTCGGTGCAATTGAATGCCTCGCATTGCAACGTAGGTGTCTTGCGTACGAACATGGTCGGGGCGGTCTTGAAGGTAACGAGGATTCTTGGTTCGTTTGCCATCGACGATTCGCGGGTCCGCCGTGCTGACGACATACCCTTCTTTCGAAGACGCTGCTTTCAGGAGGAGCGTTTCCATCGGGCCGGTAAATTTGTCAAACTCGATCGCATCTTGAACAATCTGCTTCGCTTCCTTCGTCGACAACGGTTCGAAGTTGCTAATGAAATTGCCCGTTCGCGACAAATCCCATTCGGTTTGCTTGTCGAGTCCTCGATGAACGGCATCATCCGGTCGTTGGAAAAGACGATACTCACAGTTTTCGACAAACTTGTAACTGTCCGATGGCAAAACGCCGGTTCCCACATTGGCGAGCACGCGACTCGGCACGACGACCGAACAGCTAATGTCATCTTCTCGTTGGACCTTGTCAGCAGCAATGAAGTCTTGACGAAGTTTGAAGGTTCGCCAATTCTTTTCATGCAAACCGACACGTAAGTAAGTTCCTACCAATGACCGCTCGTCCATCTTCAATTCGTGGCCTGGTGAACCATTGACGATGTCGACGCCGAAATATTCTTGCCAATTTGCTTCCATCCCTGGTTTCACGAATCGTTTGATAATGAGAGCCAAAGCGTAGACGTGATCGGGGATCGTGCCAAGCCACTTGTTGTAATCTTCATTAAAATCGGGAGAGGGTGTCAGCAATTGAATCACGCTGCCAAGACTTCGGTTTTGCGACAAAACACTACGGCTTGGTTGGTCGGTGTAATCCGTCCGTCCCGCGTAGTCACCCGACCAACGATCGTGATAGCTGCGCGAAAAGATCTCTTCCAACATCTTGAAATCTTCTTCACGATCTTTGACAAAAATCGGGCCGTAAAGCATGTAGTCGCGAAGACTTTTACTAATCTCGCTTTTCCCACCACCACTAACGGTGCATGGTTTATGACAAAACACACCTTCGCCAACGGAGCCGACCAAACGCCATGAGGGTGCGGCGGGGTGCTTTTCGAGTCGGATTTTGTAGCCGCTCGGAGCAATGTAGACCTGCGATGGCGACAAGGGAATGCGAACTTCTTTGCCTTGATGAGTCCATAGAATGCATCGTTCATGGAGCGTCGCTTTGGCCTGTTCCGGGATGTAGATCACATTGGGATCGAACTTATCGATACCATAGCCCTCGTCTTGTACATCGATAAACGACGCGTAGTCTTTGGCAACATCCGCAAACCGACGCTGGTTGTAACGGCTACTATCGGCTTGGAACTCGTCACCGAGTGAATAGGACGCGAACGCGAGCGCTCCGCCCGCATGTTCCTCTTCGCATCCGCCCATCAAGTTCGTGGCATAACTGATTTGGGTTTTCACTTCCTTCTTACAATAACCAAAATAGTTGTCAGCAATTAACGTAACGATTACTCCCGATGCATCGCGGCAGGTCACCTTGAAAGCGCCTCCATCATTGTACTTTTCTGATGGAGTCTTCCAGCACATCGAATCGCGACGTTGACGTTCGTTCGCGTCGTCGTAGCGAGGTAGTCCAAGTTCTTTTTTTGTCAGCGAAGTCAAATGAGTCGCTAAAATCACACAACCGGTATGTCCACTCCATCCATGAACATCCAAACCGGCATCGTTTCGCAAACTTAGCGGATCACCCGCGTTACCGAAGATCGACTCGACGAAATCGAGGTTGCTTACCAAACAGCCTGGAGCGAAGAAACGGGTTTCCATCCGCTTTGCTTCGGTTTGTGGAACCACCTCAGGACAAACCAAAGGACGTAGCAAAAGGGACACCCACGTTTTTTCTGGTTTTTCAGAGGTTGAGGTGTAGGGCAACAGCATTAACTCATCGGGCGGCGACATCGCGGCACGAAAAAGGTTTGCGAACACGTGCTTGGGAACCACTCGTTTATCGTTGGGGATCGGCAATCCGCCTGAAACGACGTGAAAGGTTCCCGCGGTCGTACGCCGGTCGGCACGTGGGTTGTGAAGCACGCCGTTCAAACAGCGGTACGAGTCGACCAAGTTGTTGTGGAAATGATGCCCACCCGCTGGAAGACTGAGTTCACGACCCATGCCATGACGATCGAGTGTTAACGTTCGACCGGGAAGCTTTAATAGCTCACCGTCAATCACATCGTGAAAATACCGATTCAAAAACGATTCGATCCGCTGGTCAATCGGAGGACGGTATTCAGCTAGCAATCGATTTTTTTCGCGCAGACTATCCAGAATGCTGCCGGAAAGAGCGGTCATCGATTGGTCGCGATGGCTATCGGGAGGTGATAAACCCGCCGACGCCATCTGCAAGGCGATGTAATGATTTAGATGCTCGCGCTCGGACGGTTCCTCGGCAATTTCGCGATTCCACCCGAGCGCCCGTTGTCGTTCCCAGTCGGTGTTTTCGAGTTGCTCTTTGCTAAGCGTCATCTGTGTCTCTCGCTTTTGTTCGAAGATTGCCAGTAATGATGCATCGTTCTACACGTTTCTTGAAGCACATCCAAGCCGAGGTCGGCAACGGAATGACGGTTGTCCGCAGCGTGTCTCTAGGGTGGTGCTGTCTTCCTTAGCGGCGTCGACTTCCAACGTTCAATGGCAATTCTATTGGACTCAAATGCCATTTGTTCGAACAGTTCGCTATCGGAATCGACCCAGCGACATTCACTGAGCTCCTTCCGATCGAGATGAATTTTATCTTCGGTGCTGACTTTGCAGAGGAAAAACATATCGATCACCGAGACAATGATGCCGCCATAGCGGTAGCCATTTGGATGCGTCATCAACAATTCGCGACTTGCGATCACAAGCTTCGTTTCCTCGTAAACTTCTCGCTCCAATGCGTCTTCAATCGTTTCATCACGATCAACAAATCCGCCCGGTAGTCCCCACTTGCCCTTTCCGGGATCGACGGCTCGGCGGACGAGAAGCAGTTGCCCTTTGTCGTTCGTGATCAATCCCCCGACCGCTGCGACTGGCCCGAAAAAGTTAGCGAACCCACACTCATCACAGCGGAAAGGAACGCTGCCGATTTCCTTGTTCTTCGCCGCGCAACGTGGGCAATAGTGGTAGGCGTCCGCGATCGATACCTCATCGTTGGCGGCGTTCATGATGACCGCTTTGTGATCGTAGGCAATGAATCGAAACCTAATGAATCAAACGTTCCACTGGCGAATTGAGCTGCTCGAAGTGTTTCACAATCTTCAAACGAACGGCTCAAGTGCTCGACACCTTCAAGCGATTCGATGACTCCGAATCCTAACGCCTCGACCGAGTCGCGGTCTAATTGGCTCTTGATCAGCACTCGCGATTCAGCGAGCACTCGCTCCAAAATCCTAGCCAATCCGACTGACGGATCCCAAATCGTGAAACCGTCTTCTGATTTGGCATCCTGATCAAACGTGTTGCTGGAATCGTGTTCGTCAATCGATTCGTTGTTGTTGAGCCGATAGATCAATCGGTCGCTTGGCGGTTGTTGAAGATCTGTCCAAACGAGGATCGTGCCACCGGACGCGGCGTGATTCGCTGCGGTCATCAGCGCTCGAGCAAAATTGGCCCACGTTTGCTGTTGCTGGTTTCCTTCGAGCGAAGCGATCACCAATTTCGCAGAAGGCGGATACTCGTCTCCGCGATGGCGAGCGAGAACGAACGAACGACGAATGGTCTCGGGAGTGCCGGCGAATACCCTGCCGGCCAATCCCTCTTCGCTTGCGGCGACTGCCATCATCACTTGCACTCCGAGCATCCATCCGATTTGGGTCTCATTCTGGCCGCGGTTTTCTTCGCCCAATTTTAAATCAGAATCAGACATTTTCCATAGCGATTCCAAATGGCGGATTCGCGTATCGGCATCGGCCAACATCGGATAAACACCGCTGAGATGACGATTGGGGGCAGCGTCCCAGGGTCGCGCCGTGACAATCGGCAAAACGAAATCAGCATCGGCAATGGCGCGGTTTAGATAAACCGGTTCGGCATCGACGTCAGCACCGAGATACCGAAGGGATTCACGATGGGTCGAGTCGTGCCGAAGAATCGTCGCACGCCCCTTGAATTCGGTTTCCAGCATTTGGGTCGTGGCGTCGGTGGCTTCATCCCAAAGCACGATGTCAACGGCCTCCGCACCCGCTGCTTCTATTTCCGACAGCACACCACGAAGGATTTCCAGTAAGCTCGGCAAGTTGGGGTCGACCGCCAAAGCAACCCGGTCTCCTGGGGCGATCGCCGCGGAAACGGCAGGGAAATCTTCGGGGCGACGAAGCGCCGACCGAACTTCACCGGCATAGTCCGAGATCGAACCATGGTTCGCCGACACGTCAAAATGCCATTGATTGGTCGATGCGATCCGCGATGGCACCTGCGAAAAAGGAATTGATGAGTTGGGGGATTCTTCCATTGGATCAGCAACGTCATGGGTCGAGTCTACGTGAATTGCCAATCGGTTGGGATCGGCTAGCTCCCGAAAGTATCGGAAATGCGACGCCATTTAGCAACAGCCACCCAAAATGAAAATCAGTGGCCGAGTCTCTCCAACTTTCGAATCCAACGCAACGAACCTAAACCTCAAACAAACAAAGTCGTACCGGAGTCAGCCCGCCTCGACGTCGTGAATCGTATAGATGCGTAATTTCTTGGTTGGGCCGTTCGGCGCCATTACCAGCACTGATTGCGGGGTCGTTGATAATGATGTCTTTCTGGTTGTACCCGACCGCAACGACCCAATGATCCTCACTCCCATCGCCGCTCGTTCCATAATCGACACCGATTAATGTTGGCAAGTTTTTCCAGAGTCGTTCCATGATGGTGTCAATGAAATCGCTTCGACGACGGTAGTTGGGCCATGTCAACCTCGGACTTCGACAGCCAAGCGTTTGTCCAGCATTGAAAGCTTTTTGCCAGTAGAGGTCGTTGCCGGAGTAGCCCTCGTTGGCATCGAGGTACGCATCCAATGATGCTGGATTGATGTCGTGCCCATAATATGCCAAACACATGGCAACTGAGCACATCGCACAACCTTTCGAGGCAATCGATTTCGTCCCCAGTTTGATCGAGCTCCATTGCGGATCGCCTTGGCAGAAATGAGGTACTTTGCGACCGCCATTGCGGATGAGTGTGGCATAACCTGGATCGCGGTCCCGACCCATTTGATCGTCTTTCTCGTACCAATCGAGTACCTTCCAAGTCAGCGGGCCGACAATCCCGTCCGGTTTAAGGTTCTCGCCAACGATCTTGCGAGAATGAAATGGGTTCGCTTGGTTTTGAAACTTGACCACCGTTCCTTTCGTTCCGTTTCCAAATTTTCCATCGACTGTGATGTCAGGTCGCGGATCGATGTGCCGGTTCAGCATGATTTGCAAATTTTCGACATCCTGACCCCTGGTACCGAAAAGTAATACTCGTCTGTCGACCATGGATGTGCTCCGAAAATTGGGGATAAGCGGATTGAGATGTTGAGCGGTGACCAATCGAGTTGAGAAGAAGGCCATGGTAGTGTGTTCGAGTGCAACAGCGTCAAGTTGCGTCGAATCGGCTGGTTTTGTGAGGATATTCGCTGGACGTCAGCCAGCGACGGAGTTTCCGTGGGTGCCAGCGTCTTGGCAAGATCTTTCCGTGGTGTCGGTTTTGCTGACGATCGCGTTTGGGTGGGGAGCTCGGCGCCGTAAAAAATAGCGCACCGAGGGAGCCTGTGTTAATAGAAAATGCCGTACAGGATGAACATGCAGACGATGACGACACCGCCGAAGAACTTCGCTATCTTCGAACTCTCTAAATTCATGTTCTCGTTGATTGGCAGGGTAACAGGAACCTTCAATGGCCGGATCAATGTCATTAGCGTCAACACCACCAGGACCACTCCGAAAGTAATCGCCATTCGATTGAGGAACGTGATGTCTCGAGTTTGAGGTAAGAGCTTCAACATCCCGTAGAGTGCTGGACTCAACAGTAATCCAACCGTTCCAGCCGAACGTGGTGCTCGGTGTACGAGCAAACCGAAGATGAAAATCGCCAAGATCCCAGGCGAGATAAAGCCTTGGAACTCTTGGATGAACGTGAAAATTCCTCCGAAGGATGGGTGTCCTAGGAACGGAGCAATGATCATCGCGATCAACACAAAGACGACCGTGCAAACTCGTCCGGTCCGCACAAGTGCTTTTTGTGACGACGTCGGTCGCAGTTTGTAGAAGATGTCCATCGTGAAAATCGTCGACGCGGAATTGAGCATCGACGCGAGCGAGCTAACGACCGCTCCGAAAATTGCCGCCAACACGAAACCTTTGATTCCTGTTCCAACGGGAATCAGTTCACGAATTAAGGTCGGGAAGGCGTTGTCATAATCGTGCGTCACTAACGTCTCGGACGTCACTTCTTTTTTCAATTCGGTTTTGGCCTGCTTAATCAACTTGTCGTTGAGTGCAGCCAGATCGATTGCATTGGTTCCGAGTGCTATCTCATCACCGAGTTCCACTTTGCCCTCCAAAACGGAGCGGTTGTATTTCGCAACCGTCAGTGCATCTTCGGGCATGAAATCGACAAACACGTCGTTGAATGTGTAGAGCTGTATCGCTTCGGGTGGGTTTGGATTGGCCAAGTTGGCTTCGATCGCTGCTGCGACGGTCGTATGACGAGTGTCTTCGGGGTCCGGTTTCATCCTGCTCGACATCTCGCCGAAAAGCTCGGGGGACCTTTCGGCTATGATCAGTGCATTGCGGTTGACTGCGTCCTCACGCAATTTTCCTTGGAACAAATTGAAGGCTAGAATACCGGGAATCACGACGATAAATGGAATCAAAAGCTTCAAAAAGGCGGCGAAGATGATCCCCTTTTGACCTTCCGCCAACGACTTGGATCCGAGCGTTCGTTGGGTGATGTATTGATTCAGTCCCCAATAGAAAAAGTTGGGAATCCAAAGTCCGATCATCAATGCGGTCCAAGGAATCTCCGGGTCATCGGTTGGCCGTATCATGTGTAATTTGCCATCGGGCAATTCACCTTTGTTGAGATCATAGAACCGTTCGATTGGGCCTGCGGCTTCAAGACTTTCGACGGTGACTTCGCTGTTGCGTGCGGTCAGGATCAGTTTTTCGGGATCGGTTTCCCCCAGTAGTGCGAATGCAAAGTAGGCGATGATCATCCCACCGATAATCAAGGCAGCACCTTGTAGCAGGTCAGCCCAGGCACAAGCTTTCAGTCCGCCGGCGAACACGTAAGCGGCCGCCAGGACTCCGATAATCCAACACCCCACCGTGATACTGCCTAGATCCAAACCGGCGACCACGACTCCTTGAAAGTTCCCCGTGATCACCTTTGCACCGGAGTAAATGACCGACGCGGTCGGCACACCGACCAAGATGATCATCGTGCTAATTGCCATCACGGTTCGAGCGAACGTGTTGTAGCGATATTCCAAAAATTCTGGAATGGTGTAGATACCGCTCTTGAGGAAAACGGGCAGAAACACGAATGCGGTCACGACCAAGGTCGCCGCAGCCATCCATTCATAACTGGCGATCGCCATCCCCAGCCAATCGGCTGCCTTGCCCGTCATCCCGACGAATTGCTCGGTCGAGATATTGGCGGCGATTAACGAGAATCCGACCAAATACCAGGTCAGCCCACGGCCTGCCAAGAAGTAGTCTTGCGCGTCCTTCGCTTCGTTGTCGTCATCACGGCTTTTCCAGAGCCCAATCGAGATAACCGAGAAGACAAAGAGCACGAAAACGATGATGTCCAAGGTGGCCATAATGAACTGCTAGTTTTAGGAGAAAGGAAATGAAGGGGGGGGGACGTACGTCGACTAGGGAGTTGAGCGTGGGATGACGTGCGCTCCGATCGCTGGCCGGCTGGCGAACAATTGGGCCTCGACGCCACTTTGTTCTTCGTAGGCTTTCAAGATTTGCTCGCTGACGTCGACCACTTTGTCGGAATCGACCAAGGTGACGGTACAGCCGCCGAAGCCGCCGCCAGTCATCCTCGATCCGTAAACGCCTCCTTCGCGGCCAATGTCTTTGGCGATATCGACGAGCAAATCGAGTTCTTGGCAACTGACTTTGAAGTCATCGCGAAGCGACGCATGCCCTTGATACATCAAATCACCAAGTTCTTCCCAGCGGCTCGCTTCGATTGCTTCGGCTGCTTTTTCGGTTCGCTTGATTTCCGAAACAACGTGCCTCGCCAGTGGGAGTTCGGTAGT
>JGI12210J13797_11061987_pt1 | contig 13449 bp, 9 predicted proteins | sample ElkSlonscriptome_3_FD_13797 | JGI IMG/M metagenome (IMG submission 13797)
GTCTAACTCGTAGCCCCTGATCAGGTGGAAGGATTTGTACAATATAATTTAAGATTGCTATAGTAAATACCTATCTATACTAACTATTCTATGCGTTTATCCACAATTAAAACCCTGCCTTTAGCCACCCGCTTTACAACTATCGCTCTAGTTATCCTGCTATGTCTCAGCAATTCCGTGCAAGCCGCCAAGGATCAAGATGTAGAAAAGCTCTTAGATGAAGGAGAATGTCCGACTTGTAATCTGCGGGGAGTACGTTTGAGGAAGCGGAATCTCAGGGGGTTCAATATTGAAGGCGCTAACTTAGTTGAAGCCGATTTAAGAGAAGCTGACTTACGGGAAGCCCGACTTTCTGGGGCAAATTTAGAGGATGCAGATCTGCGGAATGCTATACTCACTAACGCTAATTTATTTCGTGCCAAACTTCTTAAAGTTAATCTACAAGAGGCGAATTTAGAAGACGCTAATCTCCAGAATGCTAATTTACAATTTGCAGATTTGCGGAAAGCGAACCTGATGAATGCTTCATTACAGAATGCTAATCTGACTCGTACCAATTTACAGGAAACCGATTTAAGACAGGCTAAATTAGCCAATGCATCTCTAGAAGGAGCCAATCTCGGTGACGCTAATTTAGAAGGAACCTCATTAAGAGGGGTAAACCTCAAAGGCGCTAACTTAGAAAATGCCAAGTTATTTCGCACCGATTTAAGGGGAACCCAATTTAATAGTCAAACCGTTATAAATGACAAATGGTTATTTGTTTGGGAGTTGGTTAATCAAGGAATTGCCGGACAAGCGTTAGCGGGGGCGGATTTGTCAGGTGCGAATTTAGAAGGGTTGAATTTGGAAAACGCAAATTTAGAAAATGCCAATTTAGCTGAAGCGTATTTATTTATTGTCAACTTACGAGGCGCTAATCTTCAAGGTACTCAGTTGACTAATACTGAATTGCGCTATGCTGACCTGAGTAATGCCGATTTAACAAATGCCAACTTAAGAAATGCCGAACTCGGAAATGTTAATTTAGCTGGAGCTAATCTAGAAAATGCTAATCTGAGAACTGCCAAAATTAATGAAGAGACTACCCTTGACCCCAAATGGCGTTTGGTTTGGGAAATTGTGAATCAAGGGGCTGAGGAACGTGAACTACGGGGTGCTAATTTATTTAATGCTAATTTAAACGGAGCAAATTTTCGCAATGTGAATCTGAGTGGTGCAAGCCTGTACAATTCTGACCTTCAAAACACGAACTTTGAGGAAGCAACCTTGTTTCAAGCCGATTTAAGTAATGCTAATTTAGCGGGGGCAAATTTGCAGAAGGCAAATCTACAAGAGGCAAATTTCAGGGGGGCGAATCTAGAGGGGGCTAATCTTAACCAAGCGAATCTCTGTAACGCCATTCTGCCCGATGGGACACAACAATCTTGTGAATAAGCGAGGGGCGAGTTGATATACATTGGTGTCAACTTAAGCTGAAAAACAGGGGAAGCAATGTAGAGACGTGCCATGGCGCGTCTGGAAGCAGTGTAGAGACGTAGCATGCTACGTCTGGGAGCTGGGGAAGTAGAAATATTTTCTATCAAGTTCGATCTTCTTTTTACCGTTCATTCACCCATTGGACATCGCCTAACGCTTCATAGTAGGCTAGGGCTTGATTGTACCATTCCCTAGCCTTTTTGATTTCCCCCAATGCGGTGTAAAATTCGCCTAAGTCTTCGGCAACTAGAGCAGGGATATCGGTATCTTTGTTAGCGGCGAGTTCAAGTGCTTTTTGGTAATTTTGCCGAGCAAGCTGGGATAATCCCACTTGTCGATAAAGTTGACCCAGTTGGTGATAAATAGCGGCGGTTGGGTTTCCTTGACTGACTAAATCGTCTAGGGTTTCAATGGCGTTTTGTTTCAAGTCGTAGCTGAGGTAAAGGTTGACCAAGGATAGGGCTTTGGCTTCCGGGTTGAGTTGATCATTGGCGAGAATTTGGGAGGCGGCTGTCTTGATTTGGGTTTCAGTTTGGCTATCCAGGATTCTAAAACCAAGTCCAGATATATTTTCCTCAACCGAATCGCGATCGCGAGTTTCAACTGTCCATAAATAATACACGCCCGGTGTTAGGGGGGTTTCACCCGAATAAGTTATTTCGGTGTCATTGACGTGAGTTTGCCAATCCACATCCTCACCCCTGACACGTACCTTATAGCGGGTGGCGTTGGGTACAGGATGCCAACGGAATGTCGGTTTATTATTGAGTAGGGTGGTGCGACGGGGACTGATCAGGTAGGGGATAGCAGGATTATTCCAAGCGATCGCATCGCCGCGATCAGGACAACTGACTAATCCAGGGCTGCATTTGGCGTCTTGGTTGTCTTCGCTTGTGGCGCAGGTATTAACTTGATTTTTGCCCCCAGGTATTGACCATACTGTTAAATCTGTACATTGGACAATCACTTGTGCGCCGTTGGCGGTGAGGAGTTCATCTCCTGGATAAATGGGTATCCCCGTTGTGGGGCGGATTAGGGAACCGTAAGCCCGTTTAACCTGAACATTACCCAGAAGTTGAATAATTTGTCCATTGGCTGTTCGTTCAGATGTTGCGATCGCGGGGCGTAGGATTGACTGTCGCCCCAGGAAAGTAACAGTGGCGAGGATTACACTCAGCCCCATAAAAGAGAGGCGGAATCGGTTTTTCGGTGGAATTCTTGGGATACTAGCGGTAAACCTTTGAAATTTCATCATCAATCCTCCAATTTTTGCCAACCCTGATCGACTTCACCCATACATTCATCTAACTACTTGTTACCAATTATTACCAATTGTAGGGTGCGTTAGCGCAGCGTAACGCACCGTTTTTCAATGAATATAAAAAATAAACGTTTATCATCAATCCTCCGTATCTTGTAAACGTTGTTTCGCCTCACCAATACATTCATCGAGTTCAGGTCGGTAATACTTTGATTCAGCATAGTTGAGCGTATTTTTCCAAGCGTCCTCGGCTGCTTTTGGTCTTCCCGTTGCTTCTAATACTTGCGCTAGAAGACAGTGAGCATGAGGACTATCAACCTCTAGCTGAATCGCTTGTTTTAGGTCATCTTCCGCTTCGCTGAATCGACCTTTTGTAAATCGAATGAACCCCCGATTTTTGAAACAAGCCGCTTTTACCGCATCATACTCCGTTAACGTTAAGCATTGCCAGACATGACTAAGACTGGCTTCCGGGAAATTGCCCCGAATTTGTCCCAGGGCTAATTGAGCATGGGCTTCAGCTAGTCCGCGTAAAGCAGCTTTTTCGTAGGCTTTCATGGCACAGTTTTGATCCTTCAGCTTTTTCTCACATAGCCAAGCCAGGTTGTAGTGAGGTTGGGGATAATTGAGGTCAAGTAATGCGGCGAAGCGATAGTAAAATTTGGCTTTTAATAATTGTCCTTTATTATAGTTTTTCATTCCTAGTTCATTGACCCAAGGAGCTATCCAATAACCTAAGACAAAGTAGCTAATGATACATCCAAATAAGAGAATTAAAGTTAACTTCGATAAATGATTGAACCGGGGAACGAATTGCCTTTTTTTCGGGGTTGGGTCAGGACTGGGATAATCTAAACTAGGATTAAGATTACTAATCCCGCCCAATTCCAGCCAACTCGTAGGAACCGTGATTAAATTCTGACAGATTAGGGGTAACCAACTGGCACAGGGAAAGTCAGTTTCCATTCCCTGCAATCGTTCTCGTGCGCTTCGTGCTGCTTGATGGAATGATTGACCCCCGGTAAATTCGGTGAGAAAATACATTAAAAAGGCTTGGGCAACTTTATCAGGAATTAATTCCCGCATAACAATCATTTGCGGGATATGTAAGTCGTCTAATTGTTGGGCGAGTCCCAAGCCATCACAGGAGTTGAATATTGCCAGTTTTAATCCCCGTTTTACGGCTTTCTTTAGGGCGTACCAGAGTTCGTTAACGGTTAAGTAATCGGTGGGATTAATATAGATGCGTCCGGTATCATTAATTGTTTCACTATGTCCGGCGAAAAAGATGATATCCCAGGATTTTTCACATAACTGGTCATTGATTTCTTGGTGCGTCTTTTCGACAATAAATGTGGTTTCAGTGTTGGGTAAATTTTCCAATACTTTTCGGTCTTTGTCAACGTCGATACCTTGGCTATGACCTAAAATAGCGAGAATCCTAATTTTAGCGGGGTGGGGTGTCTTCGGGGATGTTCCCGTGGGTTGAGATTGCAGGGGGATGCGGGCGAATTCGGCTTGGGGATAATGATGGAAAAAGTCCCATTCTTGCCAGGGAAGTTTGAGTAATTGGGGGTCTTCGGTGCGAATTAGGAACTGGATTGGATCATCGGGATTTACGTTTTCTCGTAATTGTTTGTCTAGGGAATGAAAGGAGTCTGAATCCAGCCATGCTTTCAGGCGATCGCCTAGTTCTTGGGCGGAGGTTTTACAGTGGTGAATTCGCTGTTTTAGGGTTCCTTCATACTCAACTTCTATGGCTTCTAGTTTTCGGGTTCGCGCTGGTTCACCCAAGGGACGATAGAGTTCTAGCCAATGATGGTTTAAGTGGGCGGCTAATTCGGGATTGGGGGGTAACACATTGGTTTGATGGAGGTCAAGTAAGGTGTGAATCGTTGGCTGATTTTCGCCGGGGGAGTCACTTTTTTCCTGAATTATCAGATGGACAGAAAATCCTTGGGTTTCTAAGTTGCCAACGGGTCTAAAAATGACGAGTTTGGTCATGGTATATCTGGGTTGAATAGATACCCTGGAAGGGGGAACAGTTTCTGAAGTAGGTTGGGTTGAACGCAGTGAAACCCAACAGCATCAAGTTAACTTTTGTTGGGTCTCGTTCCTCGACCCAACCTACAATGGTGACAAAGGTGACATGAGTCCAAAGTCATATAGAACGAGGTTTCGGTTTCATTAGACTACAAATGCTTCCGTAATATTAACATCACCTAACGCTAATTTGATACTGAACTGATCGCCAGGATCAGCTTTAAAACGCCACTGAATATGTTTAGTGGTTCGGGTTTCCGTTTGAATCACCGCTTTTCCCTCTTCATCGAGTAGAATGACTTGCAGTTCTTGGGGAAGATAGATTTGACCTCCTGTGGGATAGACTTCAACCGAGATACCCATTTGGGGTGAATGGGTTGGTTTTAAGCCAATACATAAAGCTACTGAGTCACTGTCTTTTTGAAAGTCCAGACGTTTCCCGCGTTTCACACCATTGGCTGAATGTTCGGAATGAGTTCTGAAGCTAAATGCGGGTTCTTGGGGTAACTCAAGCAGTGCTTCTAGTTTCTCCCAACCAACGGCGAAAATATTATCCAACCATTGACTCAATTGTACGGGTTTTGGAACAGTTTGCGCCTCTTGCAGATGCTGTAAATGTATGAGTAAATCCTTGAGCGATCGCAACTGACTTAAGGGAAGTTCTTCGCTGTCTACGCTGTCAGTAAATCCCAGGAGTGTGGCTTGCTGATCTTGGGTATCAATGTGGACGATAACGTAACCAATTCGATCCTCGTGAACTTCGGGGGGAATGATACAGACAGGTGTATCAGTCAAGGAGTCTGGAGGACGCAGGGGGCGACATTCTAACCGCCCAATTCCAGTTATGTCTAAGTCGGCGATATCAAAGAATAAACGCATAGCGGGATTCCAACTATCGCCAGCATTTAAATTGGTGGGGATATCCAGGATGCGTAGGTAGTTATTGACGGCACAAACGGCTAGAGTATTAAGATAAACTTGTTCATACTGTTGCGGGTGCGGCTGCTGTTGAGCAAAGGCTTCCGCAATCTGGAGGGATTCCTGAGTAATCGGCATGGGAATGGATAAATTTTCGGTAATTTCAGTCGAGTTAATCATAGTTATTTCCTAGGTTTACGGATATCGTTTTCATCTATATACCCTTGGGCAATCATAAATTGTTCGAGTAGCGGTTTACATCGACGGCTATAAAATTTGGGTAAGTCTTTGGCTTCGGCGGGGGTGAGGTTAAATTCAGCGGCGATAATTTTCCAGGGTGTCTTTTTGGGTGATAAGTTATGGCGTAGTAATAAAACTTGGGCGTTAATCTGAGGACGATTTCTAAAGCAAGTGCGGCGTAATACATCATCGGGATCATAGCGAACCCAGGCTTCTGTTTTTTCCCACATTTCTAGAAATCGCGGGTTATAATCGGGCGGAGAGGGTTTCGTGTCGATGGGGTCGAGAACTTGCCCTGCTTCGGTTTCAATTCGCAAGTAACTGGCGGGGATGTCTCGTCGGCGGCGATTGCCATCTCGGAAGCGTCTGAGTCGCTTTTTTAGTTCATCATCTAGCCAGGTTGTCACGTTTTTTAGGGTGGGATCATAGTCTTCGGGATGTTGGCAACAGTATTCCCACATTTGTTGGAGTGCATCTTTATAGTACGGTTGATCCTGTCGATATCCTTTCCAAAGTTTTCCGGAATTCATCACCAGTTCATGTACCTGACTCATGGTTTGCCGACGTTGCCAACTTCCAGGGGGATCAGTGCAGGCGGTGGCGATAAGATGGCGGAGTTGTTCATTGCGATCGTCCATGATTGGATTGATTGAATGGGTGTGAGTTGCATGGGTAATATTTGATCGGGGTTGTTCCTTGGGATGATTGCCAAGGGTAGGGGGAATGGGTGGGTTTGGGGTTAAGTCATCGCGATGCATAGCCCTAGTTTTTTTAGCGGGGGGATATATCCTTTTCTATTACGTTACACGGCTGATATTGAGGTTTTTCGCAGGGTTGATTCCATTTAAGCTCAGAATTAAAGGGAAGGGGGAGTCTGAAAGCTTACAGGTGTAGGTTTTTTACTGTAGGGTTGGAACAAGACAGGAGAGGAAAACTGGACAAAATCCGGTACACGATTAAATCAAGAAGCAACTTGATAGATAGCAGGTCTATATTTTGGTGTGGGAATCGGTTTTCCTTCTGCTTTTGCCGTTTCTAGCCAAGCAGCTTTAGCTTGCAAAATTTCCTGGACAGCTTCCTCAATGGTTTCACCAAATGCTGAACAATATTTCAGATCGGGAATGTCTGCAATGTAGCCTTCGTCTTCTTCGCTATAGAAGATATTGATATGATAATCTTTCATGGATTGTCCTCCTCTAGATTACTTTCAAGTGTCAGGGCGTGTTCTTCAATCAAGCTTAGGAATTGTCGGACTTGGTAGACCACTACTTTGCCTTTCTTATTTTGGATATTGACGATTTCGGGAATATCAGGGTGGTTAAAGATGTGATGGCTACCATTGATGCGGGATAGGGTAAACCCAAAGGCTTCAATTAGAGTGACGAATTCATTAAACTGGATGTTTTTTGATCCAGCCAAAACTTTTTCTAGTAATTTACGCTTTTTTGACATTTTTCCTTCAAGTTCATGGCGGACAGCTTGTCTACTTGATGTTGTCGTACCTACCCATGTCTCTAAACTGGTTGAAGCAATAATTATCCCAGTTTAACCTTAACAGGACTTACGCATAACCTCTATCTGTAGGGTGCGTTACGCTTCGCTAACGCACCATTAGAAGCGTAACTGTTAGAATGGGCGCACGCCGTGCGCCCCTACAATTCTAATCCACCATTTTAGGTGGGTCACGGCACTATATATGCATAAGTTCTGTTTAAGCTAGGGCTTGCTGAATAAGTATGAGGAATCTGGGGGAGCCTCAAAGCCCCCCAAATAAAAAATATATTCCGTTCCCTCCCCTCGCAGGGGAGGGTTAGGGAGGGGTCTTTCCCCTAGTTAATTGACCCAACAGCCAGTAGGGTGGGCAAGAGTTATAAACTTTGAAAGCTTGATCTTATCCTTCGTTGATCTTGCCCACCCCAGTTAACCCGGAGTTTGAACTCTGGGCGGTTGATCGGGTTGACTCTTTTCAGTTATTTCCCGGCTTTCAAAGTCAGGCAGATTTATATCAGGTTCGCTTGGTCAAGTTACCACCTGATTTGGTTTGGCGTCGCCGCAGCGAAGTTGCCCCTAATGCACCCAATGCCAAAATGCCTGCGATAGAAGAGGGTTCGGGAATTTTTTGTGGCTCTTCTGGTTGTGGTTCTGGAATTGGTGTTACTGGTAGTGGTGGTGGTGGTGCTACTGGTGGTGCTACTACTGGTGGTGATGCTACATCTAATTCAGGTGGAAAATCTGAAACTGACTCTGATGACGACTGTATTACTTGTGCTTTTACAGGAAATACCATCACCACACTAGATAAAAGAAACAGAACCGTGAAAATCCTTTTCATTGAAGATACTCCTTCTTTACTTGAAACTGTTCAAACTGTTATTTAGGGTTAGTTGCTCAGAAGTACGCTTGCTCAACTTTATCAAGTTTTCTGTAAGCGTTGAGCTGAATTAACTGTCAGTTGTTGTATGCGTTATCACCTCCTTTAGTGTGACCGTTGAAAACTTGATGGCTAGCTGTATGAGAGATAAAATATACCCAATAAACTCTTCTCTACAGCGCAAAAGTTACCAAGGGCTGCCAATTACTGTAAAAGCTGCCCAGTAAGCTGGATGGGATACGTTTTCATCACGTAACATAGCCAGTTGCGCCTGTCGCAATGCCTCAGCTTTTATAGATGATGTATTCAACTGCTGATAAAAATTGGTCATCAGCTTAAATGTTGCGCCATCATTAGCTCTCCAGAGACTAGCGACAGCAGATTTTACCCCAGCTTTTACCGCTAATCCAGCAAACCCCATCTCGGCATCTTTATCTCCCAATGCAGTTTGACAAGCACTTAAAACTAACAGATTTACCTTGGGTTGATCAGACCATTTTAAACGGGTTAACTCATCTAATTGTAGTTTTTCATCCCAAAGTTGAATATAGGAGTTGTGCGCTTTTCCTGGTTGGAATTTAGCATGAGTGGCTAGATGAATGATTTGAAACGGTTGCTGGCGTTGTGTCTTCAAATTTTTCATGGTTACATCTTGGTCGAAGAAGGTTCTACCTGATGCCAACGTTTGGGCGATGGTTGATATTTCTTCGGGTACACTGGGTAAGGGTTTTTGTCCTGATGGAAATTGTGAGATTCCCATCGCTACCAGTTGTTTATTGGTAATATCTTCATAGCGGACATCTGCAAGGGTAAAGGATGGGATCAGGCTAAACCGATACTTTTCTATTAAAAACTGTTGTCCATCATGCAAAGCTGCCAGTGGGATAGAACGCAAACCTGACCCTAATGAGAACAATAATGTATCTATATTTTGCGCTTGCAGGTCAGCCTTTAAGGGTCGAATCAGCAAATCATAAAGTTTTTGAGCATCAGCTTTATAGATTTCTGTTTGTGATTCTTGTATGGTGTGGATAAAATTGTTAACTAGGTTGAGTAAAGCCTGATTACCAACTTCTATATTCCTTGTCTCAACAGGCTTACCATCAGGAGAAATCAGCATGAGTTCTAACTGATTATCTGACGTGGCAACATAGATAACAGCCGCTCTTATCCCGGTTTGGCGTTCAACTTCACCCAGCATGGCTTGAATCTGTGCAGACGACATAAGTTGTTTGGGAAACTTTTCGCCAAAATAATCTTCAAATTCTTTTAGTCTTGATTTCTCAATATCCAGTATTTTGTCAGTTTTATCTATTTCAATAATTGTTGTATCTAAATACCTCTGATTTTCTAGCTCATCAGGTATCATCTGTCGGATTTGTTCCATAGAGTAAAACGGCAATAAGTCGGAAATTGTTTGAGTTAAGCTTCTGTTAAAATAAATATCATTAGTTGGTATACTCTCATATCCTGTAACTAAGTCTGGCTGGGGCGTTCTAGAGAGATTGGCGTGGGAATTTGGACGGGTAATAGAACTAGACTCAGACGAGGTAACTATTTGCATTTGTTTTTGATTATAAGAGTCAACAAAGGATTGAGTTGGTGAAATGTTTGGTTCAGGTGCTACATTTCCAGTCGTGATAGTTTGAGCAGTATTATTAGTTGCTGAATCACAAAAAAAAGAGGATATGAAATAAGGCTCTTGGCGACTTAAGCGGGTCATAGAACTAGACTCATACGACGTAATTATTTTAATCTGGTCTTGACTGTAAGAATCCGAAAAAGATTGAATTGGTGAAATAGTTTGTTCAGGTGCTACATTTCCAGTCGTGATAGCTTGAGCGGTTCCATTCGTTGCTGAATCACCAATAACAAAGGGGGTAACACCATCGCCTCCATGCTGAATCCTGATTGAGCCGCTTCCAGTTTTGCCTGTGGTAGAGATGCTAGCGGTAATGCCATTCTGATCGGTAAAAAAGCCAGACGACTGGAATAAACTATCCGTTTGAATATCAACATTGCCGCCTGTATTACTAAGGCTTTGAGTATTAATGGAAGAAACTTGAATGTCACGCCCTGCAGCAAGAGTAATATGTCCCCCTTTACCATCACCATAACCTTCAGAATTAATCTCTCCTGTCGTAATACTTCCATCAGCTATCAGCGTAATATTACCTCCATTGAGTCCAGACAAAGAAGTAGAATTTTGCAGATTTAGACCTGATATTGGAACTCCAAAATCAACTGCTAATGCGCCACCATCATTAATGAGTTCGACGCTGCAAGATACAATGTTACTACAAGCAAATGAAATAATCTCTATTTCTCTTAAATTTGCAAATATAATATCACCCCCATCATTCAGGACTCGGATGCTACGAGGGTAAACATCAACGTCACGAAAGCCAAAGAAAGTGAGGTTTGTTTTTGTATCTGTATAGACGTTTCCAGCAGTAATATCACCTCGACTACTTTTCAGAATTATATCTCCCCCATAGTTGTCGATATTCCCCAAGGTTAGTCTGATTCCTGAAATTGTCAGAGAACGACCATTACTAATGATCGTGTCATCTGGATTCATATAAAAAGTTCCAGTTCCATTATTATCGGCATCAGCCGTAAATGTGATTGACCCAGTGTCGCCAGAAAAATAGAGCGGTGAGTTTAGAGGATTAATTGTAATATTATTTGTTGCTTCTAGAACAATATTCTTATCTGCTGCTAACTCTGCCAATTCCGTTTTACCAATAACAAAAGGAGAATCTGGTCTAGCTTGAAATAAATCCGGCAACGTGTCATCATCTGTCGCCGTTCCTGAACTATCTATTTCAATATTGGTTGAATTAAATAACAACGTCCCCGAATCATCCCAAATTTCAATATCTGTTGAATCAAGAAACAACGTCCCCAAACCGCCATTCGCCGCACTCAAATCCACCGTTCCCTGAACAATCAAATTCTGCTTTCCCGACACCTCAACCAACCCACCATTCCCCAACGCCATCCCACCACGGGCGCTAATATTTCCCCAAAAACGAGTAGTATCATCCGCCCAAACAATCACCGTTCCGCCATCACCCGCATCCAGCGCATCCGCATTAATCTCGGCTTCCTTCCCCACAACCGTTAACTCCGCATTAGGAACCGTACCCGCGCCCCGATAATCACCGCCAATCAGTACCGTACCACCACCATTAGCGCCATAAGCATTAATCTGGGCATTATCCACCACCCCAACCACATCCCCCAAAACCTGAACGATTCCCCCCTTACTGTCTGATGTCGAAACATCCAACACCCCAGAATTCACAGTGGTTCCTGACTCGGTGGGAATCAACGTACCCGCCGCCGTTTGCACCTGGTTATCCGAATTCACCGTTAACCCCACATCCACCCCACTCCCCGTGAGCAATTCTGGGAGCGATCGCGCCATAATGGGTACAGGATTTCCCTGATTATCCGTGGGCGCTTCTATCTCTAAACTGAGAAGTTGTCCCGCTTGACTCAGACGCACCCGACTGGTTCCCGGTACGGCGGTTAGGGTAATCGTTCCCCCGGCTGTTTGCAGAGTCCCCGTATTAATAACCGTTGTGCCAATTAGAGAAAGATTCTGCCCCGGTTGCAGCGCCAAATCCGCCGCATTAATAATCGCACCCGTGGCGCTATCAAATTGAAAGGCATTGGGTGTACCCACTAAACTGGTATAGTCATTCGTCCCAAAAGCATTAAACCATCCCCCATCTAAACCAATACTCGTAGCCGTGGTTGCGGTAAACGCGGCGGGGAGTTTTAAACTGGCATCGGAACCAAAAATAATCCCGGCTGGATTCATTAAATATAAGTTGGAGTTACCGCCAATTACCTGGATTAACCCATTAATCAGCGAGGGATTACCCCCACTAACCCGCCCTAAAATAGTCTGAATCTGGGGAGTTGACCAGAAATTAGCCGTTTGACCGGAATTCAGTCCAAATTGTTCAAAACTGTGGAATAAATTACCCCCATCTTCAGAGAAACTTCCCCCCTGAATATCCAATTGATTCCCATTGGGTGTAACAATTGTATTTGTCCCATCGGCTGCGGGAACAATCGGTTGGGCTTGTACAGGGCTACTCTTGATTAAGACACAGAGGCTGAGAATATAGCCACAAGCATTTAGGTAAGGTGTTAAGGATGAGACGACAGGGTTCCTGACAGAATCATCGGCGCGAATCTTTTTGTGAACATCAATCACCGATGACGCCACAGATGTGATGAGTTGGCGGTAAAACAGATTCCATCCCTGATTTGACATACTGTCCTCCTGCGGACATGGTTAACCCGCTATTGGTTTTGATTCCAATTCCCCAGAGGAATGGGTTGGGGGTATGGATACTCCTATTGGGTTACACGGCTGAAACAGAAAGTTTTCGCAGATTTTGGGCAAAAAATTTTTTTTGGCGATTTTCGTGCGAAAGTTGGCGCGATGGAGGTAGTAACGAATTGAGGGGATTAGGGAAAACGTAGTCGAGGCGGGTTTAGTTAAATCTGGGTCAACCCGAAACCCTAATGGTAAAACCCGCCCCTACAGAAACAAATCCCTTCCCGTTAGGTTTAACCGCAACTGGGTATCTGGAACAATTGATTTCCTCTATGTAGCTGCGGTTTCTAACCGACGATCTGATCAAAAAAAGCTCTAACCCAAGAATACCACCTGAGTTAGAGCCACATTCAAACCACCTCTAATTATCATGCACAATACTATCATTGTTCAAACCAATATCACCTTATCCCTTTAGAGAAAAAATGTCGAGACGGAGATGAACCAATGTTAGACGCTTCCCAATTCCCAACTCTATCAGGATTCAACAGTCTCCTTCCAGGATTTAACCTATCGCTACAAACCCAAGAACCCTTTGGCTTAAGGGTTCACTCCTTAACCTCCTTACCCTTACCCTCCTCTCCATCCCCCTTACCCATTGAAGAACTCTTATCAGCGTTTTCGGCAAATGTTTGGTTACTTGACCATAGTATCGGAATCTTAATGCCCACAACCATTGATATCGATATTCCCGGTGACACATCAGCCTACGTGGAACAAGCCAAAACCTTAATGGCTGAGTTATTCGAGGGAATCAGTTTGGTGGAACAATCGGGA
>JGI12210J13797_10024210_pt1 | contig 13440 bp, 12 predicted proteins | sample ElkSlonscriptome_3_FD_13797 | JGI IMG/M metagenome (IMG submission 13797)
ATGAGACCGATCCGAACAAGAAGGTGGTTGTCACCTATTCTTCGATCAACGGAAACGGCTTCGGCGGTTGGGGCGAAGTCGTGATGGGGACCAAGGGGACGATGGTCGTCGACAAGGAAACCGACGTGATGCTCTACCGCAACAGCGACACCAGCAGCAAAGTCGGGGTCAGCAAAAAAGCAGGTGGTTACGCGCTCGATACCAGTGCCAGTGGCGACTACGCCGCACCCGCAGCTCAAGCCGCCAGCGGAGGCCCGGTCAGCCGAGGTTATCAAGAAGAAATCGAGCATTGGGCGTACTGCATTCGCAACCCAGCCAAGGAGAATCGTGTGCGATGTTATCCCGAAGTTGCGATGGGCGATGCCGTGATCGCCATGGCAACCAACGTCGCTTTAAAGAATGCAAACACTGGCAAGGGCGGTTATTTGGAATTCGATGAAGAGTGGTTCAAAGTCGATTCCGATGCCGTGCCCGATGATAGCAAAATCGATGAAGCAAAAGCGTTTATGAAAAAGCCGGTTGCCTAGGAGGTAAAAAAATTTGACGACCTTGCTGAAGCAATTTCACTGGACCGTGCAACCCTGATGACATCAGCACATGGGTGTTTGGGTCGTCGTAAAATGGATATGCTGAGAAGGTTGAATGCTTTCCTTCTGGCAAAGGTTCCTTATTTGAATACCATTTCGGCATGGTGTCCATGAGGTGATTATACCGATCGGTCGGTTCAAATTTTGCATCACCGGCCAAACGATTGTTCCAATGGTTGGTGAGCCTCTTACATGTCACCAGCCGAGCGGTACCCTTGGAAAGTTGCTGGTTATTTTCTATAATCATGTCTTCCCGTTCGCAACACATCGCTAGCCGAGTCGTCTATCGCCGAGGCACTGACTTGAATGAGATGAATCAAGAGTGACACTCATCGTGCTCACTTCGATCGCTGTCATTTTTTTCAACTCGACCTCCGCTGCTCGCCACAGGAGAACGGGCCTACTGAATTGGGCTTGAGGAACCTTTCATTGAATATCAAACCAGCGTCGGAGTGCCGTTACGATATCTTATCTTTGGGTGAGGTCATGCTTCGCCTTGATCCAGGTGAAGGCCGGATTCGCACCGCCCGCAACTTCCGTGCTTGGGAAGGCGGTGGTGAGTACAATGTGGCGAGAGGTTTGCGTCGCTGTTTCGGGCAACGTGCCGCAGTGGTCACCGCGCTGGCAAGAAACGAAGTCGGCTTGCTGATCGAGGATTTGATCCTGCAGGGCGGGGTCGACACCTCGCTCATCCAATGGGTCGAGGACGACGGGATTGGCCGCACGGTTCGCAACGGTCTGAATTTTACCGAGCGTGGTTTCGGTATTCGTGGTGCAGTCGGATGTTCGGACCGTGGCAACACGGCGACGTCGCAGATGAAACCAGGCGACATCGACTGGGAAACTATCTTTGGCACCCTCGGCGTCCGCTGGCTTCACACGGGCGGGATATTTGCAGCGCTTAGTGAAACCACCGGTCCTTTGGTCATTGAAGCTGCAAGAGTTGCCAAGCAGTACGGTACGATGGTTTCCTACGATCTCAACTATCGCCCGTCGCTTTGGAAGGGTTTCGGCGGAATCGACAAATGCCGCCAGATCAACCGCGAGATCGCACAATACGTCGACGTCATGATCGGTAATGAAGAAGACTTTACTGCCTGTCTCGGCTTTGAGATTCAAGGCGTGGATGAGACATTGACGGACCTTGACGTCAGCTCTTTTCAAAAAATGATCGCGAAAGCGGTTCAGGAATTTCCCAATTTCAGGGCCACCGCGACCACGATGCGCGGTGTAAAAACCGCGACGGTTAACGACTGGGGTGCAGTAGCATGGTACGACGGGAAATTCTATACCTCGACGCACCGACCCGATCTGGAAATACTTGATCGCGTCGGCGGCGGCGACAGCTTTGCTTCGGGCTTTATCTATGGTCTGATGGAGCTAGGCGATCCGCAATTGGCGGTAGAATATGGTGCGGCACATGGAGCACTCGCCATGACCACTCCAGGCGACACGACCATGGCATCGTTGTCGGAAGTTAAGAAAGTCGTTGATGGCCGAGGCGCTCGAGTCGATCGATAAGATCGATAAAATCGATGCAACGGTTATCCGCAAAGAATCAGCACCATCTCAAGAGCGGGAGCTAGCAGCGTTGGGTAAATTAACATCTTTTCTGGTCGGCTGGATCGTGATCGGCTCATTATTGGCAACCGTTGGATTTTCTCTGTTTCTTCGTGTGCAAAAAGCGACTGCTGGTAGCACTCAGCAAAAGGTGTTGAAGCTCGGACACGGTCTCGATACGGGGCATCCTGTTCACAAAGCGATGGAGTTCATGAAGCAACGTTTGGAAGAACTCTCGGCGGGAACTGTCACCATGAATATCTACCCAAGCTCCGTACTCGGTTCCGAAACCCAATGTATCGAGCAACTTCAAAATGGTTCGCTGGCGATGACCAAGACCTCCGCCGCATCGATCGAAAATTTCATCCCGTCGATGTCCGTTTTTGGGCTGCCCTACTTATTTCGAGACAACGACCACTACTTGGCGGTCATCAATGGTGAGATTGGCCGAGAAATGCTCGACGAAGGCGAGAAAAAGTTTCTGCATGGACTGTGCTACTACGATGCGGGCACTCGCAACTTCTACACCAAAGACATACCGATTCGCACTCCAAACGACCTAAACGGCTTGAAGATACGAGTCATGAGTAGTGCTACGGCGATCGAAATGGTCAAGGCGATGGGCGGCGCACCGACACCGATACCTTGGGGCGAACTCTATTCGGCTCTTGCCCAGGGCACCGTCGATGGAGCCGAGAATAACCTGCCTAGTTTTACCTCCAATAAGCACTATGAGGTCTGTAAACATTTCTCGTTTAACAAACATACGCGTATCCCCGATGTGCTTCTGATGAGTACTCGGGTGTGGGATGATCTCGATCCGCAGGTGCAGCAGTGGGTGCAGCAAGCGGCCGACGAGTCTTCGGATTTTCAGCGAAAATTGTGGGAGGAAACCACGGCAGAGTCATTGGAACAAGCCAAGGCAGAGGGCGTGACGTTTTACGATGTTGATACTGCCGATTTCGCCGCGAAGGTAGCTCCCATGCTCGAGCAGATTGAAAACGCTCGAGTGAATGAATTGGCCAAACGAATTACCGAGGTTGAGTGATGCGAACGGGCTTGATTCAACTCACGAAATGGATGGCTTCCGCATTGAATGCGGTTTTAATCATCGCGGTGGCTCTACTTGTCCTCGATGTCGTATGGGGGGTGTTCACTCGCTATGTCATGGGTGAGCAGGCAAAGTGGACCGAGGAACTAGCGAGGTTTCTGTTGATTTGGGTGACAATGCTCGGCGCTGCCGTCGCCTTCGGAACCAAGGGACACCTGGGCGTTGACTATTTTGTCGGCAAACTGCACGGCGACGCCAGAAAACTAATCGCCGTTGTCGTACACGCAATCGTGCTCTTCTTTGCCATAGCCATCTTCCTCTATGGCGGAACTCGCGTGGTGTCGGATGCGTTAGCCATGGAACAGACGACGCCAGCATTGGGTTGGAAGATGGGCTATGTCTATCTGGCACTTCCCATCGCAGGATTTTTTATGGTGCTATTCACCATTGAAAATCTGATTGAATCCTTTGCCACGCCAGCTGACGAATTGCACGAAGCGGACTCCGCCGGGGAGCTAGAATAGCATGGGCACAGTTGCATTCATTCTCGTTGTCGTTTTTGTGCTGCTGTTGATCATGGACGTACCGATTGCGGTGGCAATAGCACTGGCCACTTTCGTCACGGTCATGGCCGAAGGACCTGATCCTTCGATCGTGGTCGCTTCCAACATGGCTAACGGAGTCAACAGCTTTGCTCTACTGGCGATACCCTTCTTCATTCTTTCGGGTCACTTGATGGGCAAGGGTGGGATGGCGAGCAGGCTGATTGATTTTGCTGCTACGCTCGTCGGCTTTCTTCCGGGCGGCTTGGCTTACGTCAATACGCTCACCTGCATGCTGTTCGGATCGATCTCCGGATCTGCCGCCGCCGCCGTATCGTCCGTTGGTGGATTCATGATTCCTGAGATGAACCGCAAGGGCTATAACCGAGAATTCAACGTCGCGGTAACCACCACCGCTGCGACAACCGGGCTGCTAATCCCGCCTAGCAATATCATGATTGTCTACTCCGTGGCCGCCGGTTCGGTCTCGATTGCAGCCATGTTCATGGCGGGCGTGATACCAGGTCTGTTGACCGGATTGTTCATCATGCTGGTATGCGGTGCCTTCGCAATCAAGAACAACTATCCACGCGAACCGAGATCCTCATTCAAACAGATTCTAGTGAGCTTCAAACGAGCCTTTCTAAGTCTGTTTCTAATACTGATTGTGATCGGTGGCATTCTTATCGGGATCTTCACCGCCACCGAGGCGGCAGCGATCGCGGTCGTTTATGCGTTCCTATTGTCAGTGATCTTCTATCGAGAAATCAAATTGACAGAGATTCCGGAGTTACTGCTGCAAACCGGCATCACGACCGCCGTCGTAATGCTGCTCGTTGGAGCTAGTTCCGGCATGAGTTGGATCATGACGATGGCCAATATTCCACAGACCGTTAGTGACACATTGTTAGGTCTTTCGGATAACCCGATCGTCATTCTGTTGACCATCAACGTGCTGCTGTTGTGCGTCGGCACGTTTATGGACATGACTCCCGCAGTGCTGATCTTCACTCCTATCTTTTGGCCGGTCGCCGATTCGTTGGGGATGCATCAGGTCCACTTCGGTATCATGATGATCGCCAATCTCTGCATCGGCCTCTGTACTCCGCCGGTCGGGACGTGCTTGTTCATTGGCTGCGGTGTCGGAAAAACCAGTATCGCCAAAGTCACCACGACCATGCTGCCATTCTTTTTCGCCATGCTTGCAGCGTTGATGGTCATCACCTACGTCCCAGCCGTTTCACTCTGGCTACCCACACAAACCAAGCAGCTCAAGCAGGCCGAAGTGGAAGCAAGCACCTTTATGAAGCAAAATAGGCTGGGTCAACCACCGGGAGACCCGGCAAGGAACGGGGATGACGTTTGAACATCGGAGGCTGAGTCTGCGGCGCTAAAAAGCTTGGCTCGTCAGAGATATTACATGGAGCAAGCTTTAGTCCCGTTAGGGACGATCGGCATTAGCCTGGGACGCAAGTCCCAGGACTCCTTAAGACTTAAGGCGTCTTAATGTGAGCCGAAGCCATTCGACCCAGACTACGGGAAACCTACTTGGTCAACACCAACTTGCCCTGTCGAGTGCTTTGCAGCCGATAGAGCTTGCCCTGATACTCGATCCAAATCTCATCGCCACAACGGGCAAGGTCTTTGAAATGAACGATTTTTGGGCTGAATTGGATCGCGCTAACGTCGGAATCAGCAGCTGTTTTCGCGAGATCGAGCGGTTTGGTCGGTTCCGGGTTTGTCATAAATGGTTGTTGGATATAGGCTTGTGATTTCCATCGTGTTTTACACAACCATTCTTGCGTAAATTATCCTTTTCCGCAATACTTGTTGAGAACGTATCGCAACAAGTTGTTCGTTCTTGACGACGATCCCGTCAAGGGACCACGGAAAGACAGAATGCCCTCTGGATACACTTGCCCTCCGGATCCCTGCTCCGGCATTCTTCGAGTGTACGTCTAGCCACAGAGATCACAGAGGGCACAGAGATTGCGATTCAGTCAATCCAAATTTATTGATGGAATCAAACGTCGTTCTCTGTGAGCTCCGTGTTCTCTGTGGCAAGATGCTACGCGTACATCGTTCGCCCCAACTTCAATCCGGTGAATGGACTTCGCCGGCCGGACTGCCGATGCTGATGTCGATTATCAGCGGAGTGCTGGTATGGATTTGCAAACGAAAAGGTAAGACATAAGGCTTAACCCAAAATCGGACTAGGTCACATTTGTGAATAAGGCTTCGGAACCAAGATAAACTTATCGATATGGCTAACGGTTCCACGATATCGAGGCACTTTGCTGAGGACTTTCCAATCGGGATGAATGCGGAATGCTTTCCAAGCTTTCAAACGCTCCGTCTCACTCGGGTAAACCGTCAGATAAGTCAAACTCGGAGTTTGTGAACCGACGACACATTGCCCGATGAAAATCGGCTGGATACCGCTGGCCAAAAAAATCGGCACTTCACCCGAATTAAACATTTCAACCTTCAAATCTCCCATTCGTTCATTTGGACTTTCATATAATCTTAGTTCGTAGACTCGATCCTCATTCGATAGGGTTCCTGCAGGCACGTTTAGCGTTGGCATACAATCCATCGCAGCCAATAGTTCGCTTTGGATCCGCTGATAGGGCGGGTTGGATGGTTCACGATCAAAATACTCTTTTGCATCCTCAGCGTACTGTGGATCGTGCTGCAACGCTTGCCTCACCGAAACGACTTGGTTTGCATTGGAATAGGGAATCACGACCACAATTCGCTCGCCAGGATTCTCATCGTTGGCCGCATCGCTGAACACACCGACGGGAGTGATTTCCAAGCGGCCCAGTGCTGGAAGCAGTGCGTCACGAAGATAGTGATCGAGTGCCTCGACATCTCCTTCTTGGCCGAGCACATAGGAGCGAACTTCATAGATTTGCGGACTCGTTTCGGCAGCGCCGGTGATGCCTGACATAGCGACCATCACAAGCATCAAACAGGCAAAGGAAAGAAGCATCAATTTCATTGTACGGTTCCGGTTTCGAGGTTGGCATCAAAATTCATCACGAGCATGGTCGTTGCAAAAACAAGTATACTTCTCATCGCACAAACAGACTTCATGAGCGTTTTTTGGGGGAAGATTTGGCATTCGCCAAGGTGGGAGGTCATCTGCTGACGCTATTATCATTATCCAGCGTGCTAAAAATTGCAACGATGTCGTGCGGTTATTTGCCGCGAGGTATGATGTAGCCTTGTATTTTCTTAGGGATCCATCATTTTGGACAGTGCTCGTGTTATTGTACTGAGTGATTCACTTGGTAGGTGTTGTTCGATAGCACATCCTCCCTAACAGGTACCAAACGGTGGCATCTATCCGCCCTGTCCTAACGGCGACTTTCTTCTTGATAGCGAATCCAGGCTTTAGCCAAACCGTCCTGGAGTGCGATTACGCCTCCCCCGAGAATCGGGGAAAGCCCATGCATTATCACTGGGACGTCAGCAATCGCATCTCGCCCATGGATAGCTTTAACATGCCAGTTGGTAAATGCCCCTCTATCAATGTGGTCAGGCCTCTTGGCGGAAAGTCCTCCAAAGGCGACAAAAAGATTATCGATGAAGACACCTATAAGTGGGATGGGACAAACTATGTTTACGATTGGGCTCCGCTAAAGCGACAGATTGATACGGTACGCGAGAAGGCAAAATTGTACCAATTAACGATCGACAATCCGCCCTGGGCATTTCAGCGGGGAATCGACTTCAAGGGAAGTAAACAAGTAGAGACCTATGGCAATGCATGGCCGCCGAACGATTCTGAGGCTTGGGGACGCTATCTACGTGCCATGCTGAAAGAACTCGTAGAGACGTACGGTCGAGAAGAGGTCGAGCAATGGCGGTTTTGCATCGGTCGTGAAATAGGGACGGAGGGACACTGGCGTGCAAGTCAATTGGAGTTTTTTGAGCACTATCGAAACACCGTCAATAGCATCCATGCCGTTCTTCCGACCGCCAAGGTGGGCACTCATTTCTTGTGGGCCTCTGCGAAGCATCCCTTCGGCCCCGACTTCGTAAAATGGTGCAAAAAAAATGATGTTCACTATGATTTCATCGGTGTCTCCTATTATCCCTTTTACGATAAAGAGAAGCGGGTGGACATCGACTACGTTTACAAGGTCGACTTTGCCCCCATCAAAGGTATTCCGCAGTGGAACCGATCAGCCACCTTGGAAATTCATGAATTCGCCTTAATTAAGAGCATGAGTGCAAGAGGGAACAGCTTTGTAAACGCACCGGAAGCCCACCGAGAATCCTTTACCGTGATGCTGGGAAAAATGATGTACGAGCACGACATCGTCGACGTGTTCCGGTGGGGTAGCGGAGAGGGCCGAGTGGCCGAGCAGGCCTTTTTCGCTATGAAAGGCAATGACTATTACGCCAGTTCAAAGCGAGGCAAGCCGATAGGATCGGGTAGTATGGTCGATGCGGTTTTTTCGCTCGATGTGCCTAATCAGCAATACAATATCATGATCTATCACTACAATGCCGACCTGCACGCGAAAACGGGCGAACCGGTTAAGATCGCGACGACCCTTCCGGTGCCGCCAAGCACCGAAATTCAATACCGAACGGCACGTTATGAAAACCGTGGCCTGACTTGGTCCGATTGGAAGATGATTCCAACGACAGCCACGAACGGATTGGAGAAATCCAGCCTGGAACTCAACTTCCAATTAACGCCCTTTTCTTTTCAAGTCGTTGAACTTCAGCTGCCGGAAACCGCCACACGAAGCTCATCGAGCATTCTCATCGAGAATAACGCGAGTTCTGACAGCACGCGATCGCTAAACCCAATCATTATCGACGTACCAAGGCATGTCGCGGTGGATGTTTTGCTCGAACGTCCGCTGGGGTGCGAAGCTGAGATCATCCCGAGCTTTCTGGCTCGAACAGGCCCATGACTTGACGACCGCTTCGCGGACTTTGTCACGGCTAATCAAACTGCGATTGCCACGTTTCTGGTTTACGCGTTCGATCACTTCTGCCGATAGCTTTCCGACCCATCGCCAAATCGGCCAAACGATGATTCGAACGCCAACCGCCTTCGCGATCTGTTTGCCAAACTGGTGATACGTTGGAAACTCGCGATCGTCGCAAACAAAATAGATTCCTTGTGACGAGCGACCGTCAAGTGTTTCACCTTGATCGATCGAGGTCATGATGACTTTCCCAAAGTCTTCGACGTGGACAAACGACAATGGCGGCGTACGGAATCCAACCGTGACATGGAGCCGAGTTCGATAGATCGACCCGATAAGCTCGCCCAATCCTCGATCGCCTGTGCCATACACGATACCAGGTCTCAGTATCGTGATCGGCAATCGATCGGCCCGGCGCATCAGTTCTCGTTCGCCTTGGAGCTTGCTTTTCCCATAAAGCGAAACAGGCTGCGGCGGATCGGTTTCGGTCCGCATCGAATGATTCGACTCGGCTGGACCAGCGGCTGCCAGCGAGGAAACGCTAATCAGCCGTGGCGATGCTGAAGTAGCTAGGCAGGCATCGGCCAAAATTCCGCAAGCGTCGGCATTTACGCGAAACAGTTGTTTCTCGTCTGCCGCGTGAATTTCTCCCGCCAAATGGACGACTGCGTCGACCCCTTCGAGAGCCTGGGCGTACGTCGGCGGAGCAAATAAATCCGCCCGGATCAGCTCGACTTGTCCCGATTTGAGCAATTCGGCTGGAAATCGATCCGTGATGGAGGTCTCGCGAAGCAGGCAACGGCAACGATAACCTTGCTTGACGGCCTCGAGAACCAAATGCGAGCCGATAAATCCAGTCGAGCCCGTAATGAACAAGGTTTTATTCATACTATGTGTGCTTTCGTAACACCGCCTGCCCATCGGGCCGCGAGTCTGTAAGTTAGACCGCGCGGCCCGCGAGGCCCGCGGTGAAATAAACTATTTCTTGGTTTATCGCCTAGTCCTCTCAACGGCAGAGCCTCCAGCATCTACAATAGGTTGCCAAGGCTTCCTGCCCCGCTCAAATGCTATAGTTCACCACCTAGGGTCTGCTGTGATTAGGCTGCGAAAAACTCCCATTCTATCCATTCAACGTTCCGCTTTGCTGGCGTTTGCAATCGTCGCTTGGCCATGCTGTAACGCATTGATCGCCCAAGTATCGGACTACGACCGTGATCGTCTCGTCACTCAAATTGAAAACTCGCAAGCGTCGATCGTACCGGAAGGATTTCCTGATTTGAAGACGGCGAAACAGCAGGTGATGCAGCGGATTGAAGAGGTCCGCAGCGAGATGCTGGCGCAACCCTCTTTGGAAAACGGGCAAGCTTGGCTCGACTACTTGAACACCGGTCCGATGGCTGAGGCGATTGAAGAAGACGAATCGGCCGCCACATTGGCACAGGCTGCTTTTGATCTGCGATTCCGCCTGATCGGCAATGTGCCGGGGCTCGAAGTGGACGTCCTTCGCAAACTGCGTGGTTCGGTCGAACAACTCCTTTCGGCAATCCGATTCCGCGACGGTGAGAAATCGGCGGAGCAGCTTCGCACCCAACTGACTGATTTGTCGGCTCGCATCGAACAACTCGATCGAATTCCATCGTCTGAAGATGCTTCTGCAATCTCAGCAATCATCGGGTTGATCGACGAATCGAACCAAGTGCCCGAGGTGGTCCGCCGGTTTCATGAGATCTTTGGTCGGCCCAACTTCGTCGTTTTTGCAGGGAAACCGATCGTCGAGCGAGCGGTAAACCGAGAAGTCAATAACTCGCGGCCGGTACGAGATTGCATTTTGGGAACTCGTATTGTCGGAAATGCCTATACCAACGGATACGTCACCGCGACGCTGCTTCCCGCGACCGGAATAGCCCGGATTCACGTCTCACTATCAGGTCATGTCACGACCAACAATCTTGGCTACAACGGACCGGTTCGGCTGCGCACCTCCAGCAACGGACAAATCGCTGCATCGCGAGTTTTGAATGTGAACGAGCAAGGCATAACGCTCGATCCGATCGTCACGAACGTTGCCTTGAACACCCAGATTAACGCGATTGAGCATCGGCTTGGAATCGTGCGGCGGATCGCGAAAAAGAAGGCTGCCGCGCAGAAGCCACAAGCCGACCGGATCGCACTTGCCAAATTCCAAACCCAAGTGACAAGTGAATTTGCAGAGCAAACGAGCGAGGCATCCGGTTTGAAACCGCCGGATGTCTCCGCCCGAATCATGCCGATCCTGAACCGATTGTCGCTCGAAGAGCCCGTTCGAACATGGGGGTCGACCATTGAATATCTGTTTATCGAAGCAACCGTACGCAAGCAGAATCAAATCGCCAGTGCCGTATCGCAGCCTCGTATCCTCGGCTCGTTCGAGTTGGCGGTTCAAGTCGAGGAGTCGCTGGTCGATAACGTGTTCGGACCACTGTTGGCCGGTCGTACTGTGAAAGAAAACCAAATCAACGAGTTATTGGCAAGGCGAGAGAGCGATTTTGTAAGCCCAGCCCAGACGGGACAAAACGAAGTCGCTGAAAAAAGGGAGGAACCGCCATTCGAAATCGATTTTGCTCGCGTGCAACCGATTGTGTTTGAAGCCCGTGACGGTAAGGTGCGATTGGGCATTCGTGGAACGCGTTTCAGTACGGGATCGCGTGACTTGAAGGTTCCGATGGAGATCACGGCCATGTATCAACCAGCACGAACCGATGACGGGCGGGCCATCCTGATACGCCAAGAGGAGATCGACGTCGATTTTCCCGGACGACGACGTTTGAGTATTTCTCAAGCCGGTTTGAAGCGGAACATCCAAGAGAAGTTCAATGATGTATTCCCTATGACCATGCTCGACCGCACGTTTTCCGTACCACCCACGGTCGAATTCGAAGCGATACAAAATCGCCAATTTCGGCCAACTTTGATCGATGCACGAAAAGGTTGGCTGACCATTGCCGTACAATAAACTGTTAAACCGCGTGTCGATCGGGCGCGTCTTTGCTGTTAAACCGCGTGCCCAGCGGGCCGCGCGTATGCAAACGACGCGCGGGGCGATGCCCACGCGGTTTAACGATTCGAGGTTCCTTTTGCATAATCTCATCCAACGAGTACGAGATTCCCACCTGCGTCCGTTCGGTTGCGTCTTAATCTTGGCTTCGCTAAACGGTCTCCTGCCTGTTTTTTTATCGGCGTCTGAGCCAGAAGACCTGTCCGTGATGACATGGAACTTGGAATGGTTTTTTGACGATCTACCTGGTGACAACTACAGCGAACTGGCCAAGGAAAAAACGGCACCTGACCGGACACTTTGGGCATGGAAACGTGATGCCGTTGCCAACAGCATTGCCAAAGCAAATCCGACGATTGTTGCAGTTCAAGAGGTCGAAAACCGCCGCGTGCTTTGGTATTTAACGCGAGCACTTGACCGCGATTTCTCTTCACAATACGAAGAAATTTGTCTCGAAGGCCGCGACCATTTTACCGAACAAGACGTCGGCTTCTTGTACCGAAAGCCAGCGGATTTAATTCTGCAAACGCAGTTCAACCGATCGCTCGCGACTCAAAAAGGCGACACCTACTACGACGTATCTAAGCATGTGATGGCTGTCTTTGAGTTCCCGCTTGGCAACGACATGGTAGAACGTGTCACCTTGTTGAATGTCCATTTGCGAGCAAGTGCCGAAGCGATGCCACTTCGCATTCGCCAAGCACGGCTGCTTGTGCAATGGATTGGCGGAGCCATTCGAAACGGTGAAAATGTAATTTTGCTTGGTGACCTCAATACGGAAGAAACGGGCGACCGCATGAAGCCCAACAGCGATATGGGGGTTGCGACCGGTTTGGAAACGAAGTCGAAAGAGGATGACTTGGTTGACTTACACCGATTTTTGAATAAACAATCGGGACAAACTCATATGATCAAGGGAAAACAATTTGATCGCATTATGGTTAGCCGCTCGTTGATCGAGGATACTCCGCGAGTCCCCGATTTGGTTTTCAAGTCGATTCGTGTCTACCCGGAACTTAGTATCCAAGGTTCGCTCGATGATCCCGAGAAGCATTGGGAAGGCTATTGGGACTTGCCATCGTCCGAGCGAGACATAAGCGACCATTTTCCTGTCATCGCCACTTTCGAAGTCAAATAGAATGTCTGCTGAATCGATCGATCCCGACCGTCCTGCGATTCTCCGCTTGGATGATTTTCTTAAATGCCGCGGACTGGTTTTCACGGGCGGCGAAGCAAAAGTTCGCATCCAAGCGGGCGAGGTCTGCTTGAACGGAGAGGTGGAAACACGACGTAGAAAGCAAATTGCCATTGGCGATGTGGTCGACATTGGTGGCGAAACGTTGATTGTCAACCAGACCGACTTTTTCGATTGTGACGGCTGAGAGGTGCCTCGTAACGTTTGAACAAGTCAGTACGGTCGTACGACCGATTGACTGCTTATACGGACTTTGTCAATCGCACTCGGCGGAAGGAACTGCCTGATCATGAAGACGATTTTAACGAGAATCACTCGCCGAAACCCCTTTGGCATTGCGGCCCTCTTGTTGACGGTAACCGCCATCAACGCGTCGGCGGAATGGCATGAATTTTATCATCAGTCGCATGTCGATTATCAACGCAACAACGCTTGGCCCGATCCGTTTAACGAGATTGACGCCTTTCAAGTGACGGCACCGTTCGAGGTCATGAAACACAATGGTTGGCGAACGCA
>JGI12210J13797_10328559_pt1 | contig 13437 bp, 11 predicted proteins | sample ElkSlonscriptome_3_FD_13797 | JGI IMG/M metagenome (IMG submission 13797)
CCCACCTCAATAGGTGGAGTTACCGGGTTACTGCCTTCTTCCCAGCGAGGAACCTTAGGGGTCCGCCCCGAGCGGCAAAAGGAATTTGAAGTGGGGGTTGATCTGGGAATGTTCAATAACCGATTTGGAGTAGAGTTTACTTATTATACTAAAGACGTAGAAGATCTTCTGTTAAATCGTACGTTGTCTCCTACTACCGGATTTAGTAGTACCCGACAAAACGTAGGAACTTTAGAGAATGAAGGGTTTGAGGTTTTGGTGAGAGGCGTGCCAGTGCAAACGAAAGATTTCTTATGGTCGGTAACCGCTACGTTTAGCCGCAATACCAATGTGGTGAATGGCATTGAAGAAGACTTTATTTTACTACCAGGTTCTTTCGGCCAATCGGCAGTACTGAATAATGAGGCGGTTGGGGTATTTTATACAACGTATCTGGCCAAAAATCCGGACGGCAGTTTGCTACTGAACGATGGCGGGCTACCCCAGCGTGAACGGGTAGGACGCGAAGATGGACAACCGGTTGGGGCATTAGATGAAAAAGTAATTGGTGACCCTAACCCAGAGTTCTTCTGGTCGTTCATCAATGAGATTGACTATAAAAACTTTAGTTTCCGCATACAGTTCGATGCAATTCAAAATTTTAATGTGTTCAACTTCACCAATCGGTTATTATCTTTTGCTCCTTTTGGGGGTGGTCAGCTTTATGAAGATGAATTGACGGGTAATCTGCCCAAGGGATACAATGCTGCTACTTTTAGTGCCTTTGACCGCTTTGTAGAAGATGGTTCGTTTGTGAAGCTACGGGAAGTAGGCTTGAGTTATAACTTACAGCCCGAAGCGTTAGGTATTAGTAACCTACGGCTCAGTTTGGTAGGAAGAAATTTGCTTTCGTTTGATAATTATTCGGGTTGGGACCCCGAAACCAACGCGGCAGGTCAAAGTAATACTACCCGGGGTTTTGATTTTAACGAAGTACCCATACCCCGTACTTATTCATTTCAACTTACTGCTACTTTCTAAATCCGTAAAACATGAAATTCAAAATATATCTTACAGCTTGGTTTTTTATTCTGGTCTCGGCTTGTGAAATGGATATTCCTAATCCTAACGCCGCTACCGAAGATGAAGCACTCAACAGTCGCCAGGGACTACTGGCTCTTTCCGCAGGCATGCGCCAGTACTACTCTACCAGCGCACTAAGCCGAATAATTATTACACCTGGAGTAACTTCTCGCGAATTAGGTGCCTTCACTACGTTTGTAAACTACTTAAATTTAGAAGAAGGGGGTGATGCTATTGAGAACGATAACTCATTGACGAGCGGCATTTGGAGCAGACTTTACCGCGTAATTAGTAATGCTGAGCAAATTATTGATAACACCACTGAAGAGGTAATTCCGGATGCCGCTACTCGTACAGGAATTATAGCTCATGCCTTGTTTTTCAAAGCAGCTTCATTAGGATACTTAGCTCAAAGCTTTGAGCAAGCCCCCATCACTACCGTAGCGAGTGGAGATGCACCATTCGTAAATCGTACTGAAGTTATTGCTGAAGCTATACGCTTGCTCACGGATGCCCGGGCTCTGTTATCGGCAACCCCGCCCTCTGATTCGTTTTACGGTCAGGTTGGCACTACACTCGACCTGCCTAATATGGTTGAGGCTTACCTGAGTCGCTATCACTTAATCGCTGGTAATTACCAAGAGGCAATCAGTGCAGCAGATATGGTTGATATAAGTTCGGTTTCCTATTTTGTATATGATGCTGAAAACCCTAACCCCATTTGGGAACTAGCAATTAATGGCAATGATTTTCGTCCGCTCGATAACTTTGGGTTAGACCCAGTACAACTAGATAATGCCGATGGGCGAATTGATTTCTTTCTAGTATCGGCTGATACTACTTCCGCTGCTTTGCAGCTACCGGTAGAGGATTTAGCAGGTTACTTTAGCGAAAGAACTACTTCTATTCCGGTATACCTTCCCGGTGAGGTTTTACTTAACAAGGCGGAGGCTCAGGTTCGCTCAGGAGGGATAAGCGATGCAATTGAAACTCTCAACGCTGTACGAACAAAAACGGAAGACCCTACCGGAGTGAATGCAGCACTCGCACCCTACACAGGTCCAGCTACCGAAGACGCAGTGTTAGAAGATATTTATAGTAATCGAGCGATTGAATTGTTTCTTACGGGTATGCGGTTAGAAGATAGCCGTCGCTATAACCGACCTGGCCCGGGTAGCGATACAATGAGCCGAACCCGCAATTTTTATCCTTATCCAGATACTGAGCGCTCCAATAATCCTAATACTCCAGACGATCCGGCGGTTTAACTACACTCTTCTAAAAAACTGAAACAGAAAACTAATAAGAACCTAATCTAAATCGAGTGACATTGTGTAGAAAAGTTTCAGGTTACGCTTGATTTTGTTCAGCAGATTGCGATCAAATAATTAAGCACACGGCAAACTAGGTTGATAAACGCACTACAATCTTAGAAGCTGTTTTAGTTAGCTTTTTCGGGCTACAAACACGCCTTTTGGGCTACCACGTCGTTACTTTTTCAATCCAAAGCGCTGCTATGCCTCCTCAAAAGTGCCTCGTGTCGCCTCAAAATCCGTTGTTTTCGCATCAAATAATTAGCTCAAACAGCTTCTTAGATATCGTTATTGTCAATAGTTTGATTGCTTCATGCTTGAATACTTAACCGGCAGGGCCACATTCTTAATGAGTGTAGAATATCGATTAGATAATTATTGATTCATCTTATTCTTCGTCTACGCTAAAATTATCAGTTGATTGCTTTGTGTGAAGAAAAATAAGTAAGTTGTTATCCTAATCAGCCCAAACTTATATGACAACCTACAGTAAGTATTCATCCTTTTGCTTCATCTTATTTATCGTAATTATTCAAGCCTGTTCGAGTCCATCTGAGCAAGCTAATCAAGAAGTCGTTGCAACTGAAAAGCCAAATATCGTCTGGATTATGCTGGAAGATTGGGGCTACCAGCTTTCTTGCTACGGCGAACCGGGCATCAATACGCCTCACGTAGATAAACTGGCAGCAGAAGGCATACGCTATACTAATGCTTTTGCCACCGCGCCGGTTTGCTCGCCTTCCCGGTCGGCGATGATGACCGGTTTTCATCAAAACTATATTAAAAGCAACCAGCATCGTACCAATGGCTCGGGTTTTACCCGTCAGCCGCTACCCCACGGTATTCGCCCAATGACGCATCTGCTTCAGGAAGCGGGATACTTTACCTGCTTTATGGCGAATCGGAAGACAGATCTGAACTTCACGCACGAAGGTGATTTATACCAAGGAAAAGATTGGAGCGAGCGGGCGGAAGGTCAACCGTTTTTTGCCCAGCTTACCTTTCCTGGAACCCACCGTCGTTGGCAACGAGACTCGCTTAATCCTATCGCGATAGAAGACGTTAGCTTGCCACCGTATTATCCGCAAACTGATCTGGCCAAGCGAGATTGGGCCAACGGATTGGAAGCCATGCAGAACGTAGACCGTCAGGTAGGCGAGGTACTAGATCGTTTGCAGGCGGAAGGTTTGGCCGAAAATACCTTAGTATTTTTGATTGGTGACAATGGGCGCTGTATGCCCCGGGGCAAACAGTTTCTGTACGATGGTGGCATTCAAGTACCAATTATCGCCCGGTGGCCGGGTCAAATTGAAGCAGGAGCAGTATCCGATGCGATGGTGATGACCATTGACATTACTAAAACTATTCTGGATGTAGCAGGAGTTAAGCCCGCCCATCCGTTGCACGGAGAGAATCTGATGGAAAAGGAAATTGACGGACGGAAGTATATTTTCGCCGCTCGTGATAAAATGGATAGCACCCACGACGCCATGCGAGCCATTCGTTCGGAAAAGTATAAGCTGATTCATAACTTGATGCCAGAACGGGCTTACTGCCAGTACAACAATTACAAAGAACGCAGCTATCCAGTGCTGGCTCTACTGAACGTAATGCATCTTGAAGGGGAACTTTCTCCGGAGCAAGATCGATTCATGGCCGATTCCAAACCGGAGTACGAACTTTACGACTTACAGAGTGACCCTTATGAATTAGATAATCTGACGGATGATACTGAACATCAGTCAATAAAAGATTCGCTACTAGCTGAGCTTAACCAGTGGCGAGAGAAAATTGACGATCAGGGAGTGAGTGAAGAATTTAGGCAGGGTGGCTGGGCTGCAACCTATCCAACTAAAACTTTAGCCGAATGGAAGGAAACTCTGGAAGCTTTTAACCCATGGGTATTTCGCAAACCCGGCGAGACGATGGAGCACCCTTACTATCCGAGCAAGTAAATAGTATTTTTTTTTCTTTCAGGTCGTGCTGACATTCAAACTTGAATAGCGATTCTGGGTTCTGCGGATGCCTTTACTGGCTCAAAAATAGCCTCAAAATTACTCCTTCGTCTGCACGGCCCGGTTTGAATGTCAGCATGCCATAGCGGGTTTACGAGAAGAAGAGAGGTAAAAAGACCGAAGTCGGGAGACGGATTAAACAGTAGATAATTTTGTTCCGGACTCTCAACATCGATTTGCCTTTGAACTTACTAGGTTTAGGTAATTGTCTCTGCCTCTTTTTTTAAATCAGCGGCGAACTGCTCAAAAGATTCGTCAAAAGGCGGAATTAACTTGGCGTAGAGCGGAAACATTAACCCACCAATTTTTTCGGTCATAGTAAAGGTTACCCCTTCTTTGCCTTGCTTGGTAATTGTGTACGTTCGGTTACCCTGTCCATCGCCCCATACTAAACGTTGTTCGGGTATAAATGCTTTGACCTTAAGTTTGAACGTGCGTTTCTCGTCTAGGGTAGATTTGAGTTTGATCTTTTCTCCTTCCCGAATCTCACCTTCTAACGATACAATGGTGGAATTCCAGCGGGTATAATCAGAGGCTTGGGTTAGTAGTGCCCAAACCACAGCAGCATCAGCATTAATCTTAGTACTAACAGTTGTTTCTCGACTAAAGGTTGTCTTCCTGGTGGTTGCTTTACCATTCTTAGGTGTTGAGATAGATGAATTCATAGAAGTTTAGATTGTGATAAATGATATATTTTTTCGTTTGGTCTTTTGAAGATCAACGCAAATGAAATGATAGGGAATGAAAGTAATTTTTTAAATTATCTGCACAACCTAGCTACCGAAGGTGCATTTTTTAGCCCTACTGATAGATCCGGGCGGTTGAAGGGAATAATTTTAGTATCTTGAGCGAATCTACCAGAACCACACTATGCAAACAATCACCTTACCTCACAGCGATCTTACTATAACCCGTATGACCTTCGGAGCCTGGGCAATTGTAGGAGGTTTTAACTGGGGGCATCAAGAAGAAAAAGATTCACTAGCTGCTCTACGCGAGGCCTATGAGCAAGGCATTACTTTTTTTGATACAGCGCAGGCCTACGGAAATGGAGCTTCCGAACGAATGATTCATCAGGCACTCGGAGATGTATATGACAAGATTGTAATTGCTACTAAGATTGTTCCCGATGATTTTCACTATGATGATGTAAAGAAAGCCTGCGAAGCCCGAATTCAAGCCCTAAAATCAGATCATCTGGATTTACTTCAATTACACTGGCCGAATCCTGATGTTCCGGTAGAGGAAACTATGAGAGCGTTGGTTGATCTGAAACAAGAAGGGAAAATACGAGCCTTTGGAGTATCTAATTTTGGTGAGCAAGACTTGACCGAAGCTTTACAAGTGACTCAAGAGATTTCTAGCAATCAGTTGCCCTACAATTTGTTGTGGAGAGCCATTGAGTTTAATATTTTACCCCTCTGCGAGAAGCATCAGATTCCGGTACTGAGCTATTCGTCTATTATGCAAGGGCTGCTAGCTGGAAAGTTTAGTAATCCTGAAGCAGTTCCGGATGATCGGGCTCGATCTCGTCATTTCTCTTCCGAACGATCGCAAGCCCGCCATAGTGAGGGTGGGCAAGAACTGCTGACTTTTGAAGCGATAGGCAAAATTAAACAGATCGCTGAGCGGGAAAATATTCCCATGACGCACCTCAGCATGGCTTGGTTATTAGCTCAACCGGGTATGGGTAGCATTATTGTAGGCGCGAGAAACCCGAAGCAGGTAAAAGATAATGTAGCCGCTATGCAAGTATCATTATCTGGTCAGATAGTGGAAGAACTCAACGAAGTCACTCATTCGCTAAAAGATACATTAGGTTCTAATGCTGATATGTGGCAGAGTGATTCACGAATTAAGTAAGGGGTTGAAAGGTGAAGGGTGAGATAGTTATGTATCCTATCGTACCCTTCACCTTTCAACCTTATACCGTTTACCATCAACCCTTTAGCTCGTTCGAAACGGTTTGTACTTCGCTTTAAAGAATTCGAAAACCCCGTAAGAGGCTAATCCAATAGCAACAATACCCATTACAATAGGGCCACCTTGAGCCACTAAAAAATCAAACGCTCCTTCCGTACCTTTAGCTTTAGAGGCACTGGCAGCAAAAGCAGCTTTGGCCAAGAAGAACCCAATAATCCCAAAAACTACGGCTCGAGCAATCAGCCCAAACTGACCTAGCTTACGGTAGGTATCTTGAAGCTTATTATTCATCTTTGAGTCTTTTATTCCTTTAATATAGCTACCAGAAGTAACCTTGTGAATTTGGTAAACCCCTTTAGCTAAAATTGTGGCCGCGAAGACTCCAACTAAAAATTGTCCGAACGGTTGTTCCAATAGTTTGCTGACAATAAACTTATTTCCGCCGCCGCTACCTCCAGTTGTGCCTGAAATCATTTGGAAGGCATAGTAGGCGAAGTATCCGTACAAGATGCCACTTAGTCCGTACCCAATACGGACTACAATTCCGGAAATATCATTACCCTTATTATCTACATCTTGAATGGCTTGAACGAATCGCCATACGGCATAACCGATAAAGCCAATAGCGACGATACCCAATAAAATTTGACCAAAAGGTTGCTGGGCAATCTCGCGAAAAGCTCCCGAACGTCCGGTAGTCTGGCCTCCGCTACCACCAAAAGCGGCCATAGCCGATAGAACTCCAACAATTACATAAATAGTTCCTTTCGTGGCGTAGCCAAAGCGGGCAAAATTTTCGACCCATTTTTTGGTTTTAGGAATAGCTTGGCTGGTAATGTCCATGATAGATTAAAAAGTTTAGTTAGTAAAAAAAATAGATAATAGTATTATTAACGACCAAGAAGCTATCATGGTTATCTTATATCTACGAAACGAGTGAATGCTATCTCTAGAAGTAAAGAGACTTCAATTAGGTATACTAATTTTTCACCATCAGTATTCAACGATTTCTTTTATTAGTAGTATCTTCAAACTGATAATAAATAAGCCTAACTTATGTCTAATAATATTCATCGTATTACCCTGCTCGGTACTGGCCTGATTGGCGATTTCTACGTGGCTAGCCTTTATCAACACCGGGGTCGTGAAGTTGTGCAGTCGGTATATTCCCGCTCGGAAGACCGGGTAAAACAGTTTGCTAATAAGTGGAATATTCCAGTAACCTATACCAGCATTGCAGAAGCGATACAGGACGATCAAAGTGATACGATTATTATCGCTCTTCCTAATTACTTACATAAAGAAGCAATTCTGGCGGCGATTCAGACGGGAAAGAATATCTTATGCACTAAACCTCTAGCCATGAATGGTACCGAAGCGTTAGAAATTCTTCGGGCGGTAGAAAAGGCAGGCGTTTTTCACGGCTACTTAGAAGATTTAGTTTATACCCCTAAAACTTTAAAAGCTCAAGAGGCGGTACAGAAAGGAGCAGTCGGACAGGTACTATGGACTCGCTCCCGAGAAGCCCATCCTGGCCCTCACAGCGATTGGTTTTGGAACCCGGAATACTCCGGTGGTGGAGCAATCATAGACATGGGCTGCCATTGTATTGAAATTGGGCGAAACTTTGTGGGAAAAGATGTGAGACCGGTAGAAGTAATGTGCTGGGCAGATACGCTTGTTAAACCTATTGAAGCCGAAGACCACGCGGTAGGTTTAGTCCGCTATGAAACTGGGGCAGTCACTCAGTTTGAGGTAAGCTGGGCCTTCCGAGGAGGAATGGATTTGCGAGATGAAGTTTCAGGTACTGAAGGTACTATTCGAATCGATCACTTCTTGCGAACCGGATACGAACTCTTCACTTCAGTTGGGATGCAGGGCTACGTAGCGGAGAAGGCCGAACAGGAGACCGGCTGGCTATTTCCGGTAGGTGACGAAATTCATGCCTTAGGCTACACTCATATGTTTACCGATATGTTTAATGCGATGGATCAGCAGCAGTCGCCAATGGAAAATTTTTACGATGGTTACGTAGTAAACGCGATTATGGATGCCAGTTATAAATCTTCGAGAAGTAAACAGTGGGAACCAGTGGAATTACCTGATTGGCGCGGTAATACTGACGGAAGTCAACCGCTAGGTGCCAAGGAGTACGACGAAGCCCATTGGTTAATTAAAGAAGAGCATTTGCCCGATGGCCGGAAGAAAGTTATCTTAAAAGAGAAAGACAGCGGCAATATTATTGAACAACAGATTGAGACAACATCATGAGTACTTTTTCACCATTCACTTGCCAACACTTAGTAAATTTTGAACGCGATGGTTACGTCATCATCAAGGGATTTTTCTCACCCGAGGAAGCCGATCTCATCTACCAAACTTCCACCGAGGATGAGGTAATAAACGATAATTCTTTTGACTTCAACGATAGTCAGGGCTTGCGAACCAAACTAGCACTCTGGTATACGCCCCAAGATGATATTTACGGATTATACAGTCGATCGGCTCGCATGGTAGAGGCGGCCGAAATGATACTGGACGGTACAGTAGGTCACTATCACTCGAAGCTGATGCAAAAAGAACCTAAAAAGGGTGGAGCATGGGAGTGGCACCAAGATTACGGCTACTGGTATAACAATGGATTCCTGTACCCTGAAATGGTCAGTATTATGTTGGCGTTGACCGAAGCGACCCAAGAGAACGGTTGTATGCAGGTGCTAAAGGGAACGCACCGGATGGACCGGGTAGAGCACAATATGACGGGTGAACAAGTAGGGGCGCATCTGGAAAAAGTAGAAGAAGCTATGAAGCATCACGAATTGGTGTACGTAGAACTTCAGCCCGGCGACGCACTTTTTTTTCACTGCAACTTGCTGCACCGATCTAACGCTAACCTTAGCGATCATTCCCGATGGTCATTAATCTCAGTGTACAATAAAGTTACTAATAAGCCTTACAAGGACGAACCCGCTTCTTGCTACACACCTATTGAAAAAGTAGCCGATGATGCACTACTTAAAGTCGGAAAAAAAGGCATCGCTGCCGAGGCTGATTTTTTGTCTAAGGATAAGGACGCTGAGTTTAAGGAAGAAATACACTAAGGGAAAAACATCCGAGGTTTCCTAAATTTCGGAGATTCTGTAACGACTAAAAAATAGATATGACTTTGACTTTTGATAAGCTTTGCCTGATTTTCTCTGTATGCCTAACTGCTAACCAGTTTACGTTCGCTCAGCAAACTGTCCACCAATCCGAAGAAGCCGGATTACAGTACTTAAAGTATCTTCCTCAAGATTATGAATCGGGTAGAGGTCAAGAGTTCCCACTGATGTTGTTTTTACACGGAGGCGGAGAAACTGGCGACAATATTGAACTGGTTAAAAAACATGGGCCCCCGAAACTAATCGAGCGGGGTAAACAGTTTCCGTTCATTGTCATTTCACCTCAAAACCCGGAGAATAAACTCTGGAATGATGCTGCGCTTAAACAGTTACTCGATGAAGTGATCGATAACCACCGAGTAGATTTAAGTCGGGTGTATTTGACTGGGTTGAGCCGGGGGGGCTTCGGCACTTGGCGGATGGCTATTCAGAACCCTGATATGTTTGCCGCCATTGTACCGATCTGCGGGGGAGGTACTCCGAGCTACGCCCAGTGGCTTAAAGATGTTCCTGTGTGGGCTTTTCACGGAGCCAAAGATCAGGTTATTCCTCTGTCACGGACCGTGGCTATGGTGGAAGCTCTTCAGCAGGCGAATGGAGATGTGAAACTGACTACCTATCCCGAAGCCGGACACGATTCCTGGACTACAACCTATAATAATCCGGCGGTGTACGAATGGCTACTTTCTCACCGGAAAGCAGGAAAAGAAAAGCAGTACTCTCGATAGGAATTAGAACGGCAAGAGAGAACGACTAAGTGATGAACGGGTTGATTTAATATTTTCGTATAAACCCTAATCTTCGGTGAGAAGCGCGGGAACCGTAACTCCACCGCTCTAAAATTTTACGAGTCAGCTATGAAACCGTAAGGAATGATTGAACTGGAAGTGGCTAATAACTAAACTTTCTCAAGAAAATTGGAAAACAAATTAGCTTGAATTTAGGGTAGGGCTTATTTCTACTGTCATATTATTGAACAAATAAAAAACGTATGAAAACGCTTTTCACGATTGGTGTTTTACTAGTAAGTATCAGTTCCTCAGTTGCTCAGTCTAACGATACCACGAGGGTTTGGCGGGCAGGCTTTTATATGAGTGTAGTGGGGCAGGAAGTTGATCTAGATGATCTCAATCGCGAACTAGCGCAGGTGGGCATACCTACGCTGACTTCCGGGCTAGTAGGATTTTCATTTGGTTTTACAAATCGGCACCGTGACCAAAACTCCTACGGTATGGCCCAATTCTCATATATGTCAACATTTGACGATGGTAACGATGCGGGAAACAATGCCCAACTAGACCTTTGGAAAATTTCGGTGACTGGTCAGTACGACGTGATTCCTAATGAGAAGTGGCTGATTTTTCCTTATTTACAATTGAGCACTAACTTAGCTAGGTTAAAAGTGTCTTCGGTTGTAAATACTCCGTCTTTTCAAGGGAGTTTAAGTAATTTAGGTTCTCCAGACGAACTGGTGAAACGCTATTCAACTGGTATGTTTATCAGTGGGGGTATCGGTGCCGGAATAGAACGACGACTTGTTTTTCCAGGAAGTATAGGGTTTATAGGCTTTAGTGCTGGTTACGAGATAAGTCCTCAATCGGAATGGCAAACTGAAGGGGGAAATTATTTTTTAGCTAATTCGCCTGCTTTCCAAACCAACGGATTAGTGTTTGAATTCAGGTTCCGAATAGAAATCAATCCTAATACCGATAGAAACCAAGAACCTCAAGGCATATATAAATTCTTTCAATAATTGATAAGGGGTTAGCAGTTGTTTAGCCTGATACTTTTCACTTACTTGGAACATGCGCTACATAAGACATTGCTCTCTAGTTCTTTTTATCGGTTTGTCTTCCTGCCTTCCGCCGAATGAGATACCTAAAGAATCTCAGGAGCTTTCCTACAATGTCGTCATCTTTCTAATTGATGATTTGGGCTGGACCGATTTGGGTTGCTACGGTAGCGACCTGTACGAAACGCCCAATATTGATCGCTTAGCCGAAGAGGGAGTTATGTTTACCGATGCCTACTCCGCGTGCACGGTTTGTTCACCTACCCGGGCAGCAATTATGACCGGTAAATACCCCGCTCGCCTGAATATTACCGATTGGATAGCTGGTCATCAGAATGAATATGGCAAGCTGCTTCCGCCTGATTGGACAAAATACTTACCCAATAAAGAGGTTACTATTGCTGAAATTGCTAAAGCTGCTGGCTACGTTACGGCTAGCGTTGGGAAGTGGCACCTGGGCGACTCGGTGGTGTATTATCCGCAGTATCAGGGATTTGATCGCAACGTAGCGGGCTACTACCGCGGGCAGCCTCCTAGCTATTTTTATCCCTACGTACGCAGACAAGATACTTTGCCTTATTTAGAAGGGGGAGAGGAAGGTGAGTACCTTACTGATCGGTTAACCGATGAGGCCTCTCGCTTTATTACCGACCATGCCGAACAGCCATTTTTGCTGTATTTTCCTCACTACGCCGTGCATACGCCTATTCAGGGGAAAGATAGTCTGACTGCTTACTACCAAAGCAAAGTAACCGATAGCTTACAGCACACCAATGCCGAGTACGCGGCTATGATCCATAGCACCGATGAAAGTGTAGGACGGGTGATGAATTTACTAGATAGTTTGGAAATCAGCGATCAGACTCTGGTGATTTTTACAAGTGACAATGGTGGGTTAGAGTTGCGAAATATCACGCAAAATGATCCGCTAAGGGCAGGAAAAGGTTCAGCCTACGAGGGAGGAGTACGTGTACCGATGATTATCCGTTGGCCGAAGGCAAAGCGTAGTATAGCGACTATCGACGAACCAGTAATCACGATGGATGTATTTGCTACGGTAGCTAATGTGTTGGGCACCGGTGGGGCGAAAGACTATCATCAGGATGGAATAAATTTGCTTCCAGTGCTAGAAGCGGAAACCGAAGTATTAGATCGGGAAGCATTATACTGGCACTATCCGCACTACCATCCTGGCGGTGCCAGTCCTTATTCGGCGATCCGACAAGGAAACTACAAGCTGATTGAATTTCTGGAGAATAAGCAATTAGAGCTTTATAATTTGGAATATGATATTGGCGAAACCAATAATCTCATTAGCGAAGTGCCGGAAGTAGCCAATGATTTATATAACCAGCTTGAAACCTGGCGGAACGAAGTCAGTGCTCAGGAACCTGTACCCAATCCGCAGTATGATTCCCTAAAAGCTCAAGAGTTCTTCCGATTCTAAAAGCTTAGTGCCTCCAAGTACTTATCAATATAAAATGACTTCTGTTTACTTTTGTACTGCATTACGTAGCGAGGGTGTTCTAGCGGAATTACTTCATCGAAAAATTGATACTCTTCGTTCAGTTTTTTCAGAAAGCGATAGTTTTTTCCGGTGCCCATACAGAATACCTTTTCCTGTTGAATGCCGAAGTCAAGCTGGGTTTGTATGGTTTTCACGATGAAAGGCGTGACAGCTTCAGTTAGCACTGAGCTATCGTAGTAGTTATAGTTGGTTTCTCTTCCTTTTTCATCAATTCGGACAAAACCGAGCGGACATACTGAACTGATATAGAATTGCTGATAAAATAACGCAACACTGCTATAAGCATCAATTACATCGTATACAAAAACTGAGGAAGGTTCGTGGAGGGTAAACGAGCTTTGCATATCGCAGTGCGATTTTAACCGCTTCGGATCAGTGAATGGAATACCAGTAGCTCCAGCTCCTAACCGACCGGGATTAATACCTAAAATTAGGTAACGGGGCTGTTCATCATTGTAATACTTCCGGTAGAAGGTTGATGAGACAATTCGCACTTCTTCACTTTCTTGAAAAGGATTCATTATCCGAATATTACTGGGCAAGGTAGCATCTAACTGTAGTTGATTATTGAACTGAATAACGTGCTCGGCAAAGGTCATATCGTCAATTAGGTAACAGTGATAAAGCTACGCTAATTCTTAAT
>JGI12210J13797_10372465_pt1 | contig 13430 bp, 11 predicted proteins | sample ElkSlonscriptome_3_FD_13797 | JGI IMG/M metagenome (IMG submission 13797)
TATGGAGCCGTTTTTCTGAGTTCATATTTCATGATGACCTATTTCACCTCTGAGAGCACCTTTACGATAGCGTCAAGGTCAGGGGTGATAATAATTTCCGTTCTACGGTTTTTTGCTTTTCCTTCCGCGGTATCATTATCTGCTACCGGAATGTACTCACTGCGGCCGGCCGCTGTAATTTTTGCAGGATCCACGCCTTCATTGGCGGTTAATACTTTCACAATTGAAGTAGCACGCATCACTGAAAGGTCCCAGTTGTCCTTTACAGCAGTTCGTCCATTGAAGGCATCCGCGTCTGTATGTCCTTCCACCATAACATTCAAATCAGGGTTCTCGGCTAAAACCTTGGCCAGTTCCTCAAGGGCTTCTTTACCCTTCCCATCCACATTCCAGCTGGCACTTGGGAAAAGGAGACTGTTCTCCAGTGAAACGTAAACTTTTCCATCGCGTTGTTCCACGGTAAGTCCTTTTCCTTCAAAGTTGAAAAGAGCTTCTTTCAGTCGGTTTTTAATAGCATCTACCTGCTTGTTTTGTTCCGCTATCATAGACTCCAGCTCATACACACGCGCTTCTCTTTTCTGCAGTTCCTGGCTCAAATATTCCAATCGTTGCTGCTCATTGGTCAGCGAATCTTCTTTGGCTTGAAGCTCTTTTTGCAGAGCATCCAGCTTCTCTATTAACTTCTTATTCTCTGCCTGGTTACTTGCCAGAAGGGCATTATTGTTTTCCAGCAAAAATTCATAATTCTTGTTCAAATCACGATAGCGCGACTGTAAAGACTCCTGTTCATTTTGTAATGCTGCATATTCTTTGTTGAGCTTATCAAGAGCTTCTTTCTCTGACTTCAACTCGTCTTCACAATTTCCCAGGTTGGCCTTAAGTTCGTCATTCTCCTCCCGCAGGGTAAGGTTGGTCCCTTCCAGGTCCTTATACTTGGCCTGCAACTCCTTATGGATTTTAGAAGAAACACATGAGGACAGAACCATCCCGCTCATGGCTAAAATGAAAATACGTTTCATAGGGTTATGAATTAATTCACGAAAGTAGCAAGGCATGAAGCCCGTAAAAAGACCTTTTGATTTAAGTTATGAATAATAGAGTATTGATAATTATTAAGGTAAGTCAAGCTCTACCAATACCGGGCAATGGTCCGAGTGACGTGCTTCGGGCAGTATAGCTGCACGGCTGAGATGCTCTTCCAGCGGCTCACTCACCATATTATAATCCAGACGCCACCCTTTGTTATTGTTTCGCGCATTAGCGCGATAACTCCACCAGCTATAATTATCCGGTTCCTGATTAAAATACCGGAAACTATCAATAAATCCATTTTCAATAAAGCCACTCACCCACTCCCGCTCTTCTGGCAAGAAACCAGATGAATTGGCATTTCGGATAGGATCATGGATATCTATGGCACGGTGGCAAATATTATAATCGCCACATACCACAAGGTTTGGGCGCTCACGGGTAAGCTCTTTTATATAATTCTGAAAATCCTCCAGAAACTGCATCTTCAGCCCCTGCCGCTCGATATTAGTACCGGATGGGATGTAGACACTCATCACCGAAAGGTCACCATAGTCAGCCCTTATTACTCTACCTTCATTATCAATATAATCGATACCGCAGCCGATTTCAACATGATCCGGCTGGTTTTTAGTAAGAATAGCCACTCCGCTATAGCCTTTTTTCTGAGCACTATGGTAGTAGCCGTGGTAGCCTGTTTCCTGTATTAGCTCATGGTCAATTTGCTCAGGCTGGGCCTTGGTTTCCTGAAGGCAAAGCACATCAGGGTTTGCCGCATTCAGCCAGTCCATCAATCCCTTTTTTACCGCTGCCCTTATCCCGTTTACGTTGTACGAAATTATCTTCATGGTTTTTTGCGTGCTTTGTATCCTTTAAGACTTCACATCTTATAGAAAGTTGTCATCATAAATGCTTAGATGGAGCTATTTCCGTTACTCCTATGGTATCCGCAAAAATGTAAATAAGTGGGTAATATTGAAAAATTAATTTTAGCTTGAATTCAGCCCTACGGATATGTATTTTTCTCTTGCTATGCCTGCCAATGGCGTATGGGCAGAGCGAGCCCCCCGGCTGGACCTCAACACGGCAAACCGTTATCCTGCCCGGAACTGACTCCATATACCTGGATAGCCTTCCCGTACTCAGCAATATGATTACCCTATCCGATATAGAAGGGAACCCCCTTCCAGCGGAATATGCACTTTTTACCACACCGGTTACCTACATAAAATTCAAATCGCCACTCAGTGATACTCTTACGGCCAATTATCAGGTCTTGCCACTACGGTTAAATGAAACCTATAACCATAAAGATACAAACCTGATTCTGCCCGCCTTTACAGGAAATGAAGACCCCCTGTATCGCCAGGAAGAAACTACTGAAAGCTTCACACCTTTTGCAGGGCTAAATTCAAACGGAAGTATAAGCCGTGGAATTACGGTGGGTAGTAATCAGGATGCCGTGCTCAATAGCAGCCTTAACCTGCAACTTACAGGTGACCTTGGTTCCGGCACTCAAATACGAGCCAGTATTACGGATAACAGCATACCTGTACAGGCAGATGGCTACACGCAGCAATTGCAGGAATTTGACAAGGTGTACATAGAACTTGAAAACAAAGACTTTGGCCTTTTGCGGGCAGGCGATTACAACATCACTTCGCGGGAAAACCGGTTTTTAACTTTTGAGAAGCGTATCAGTGGAGCTGGCATTTTTTCCAATGTAAAAGCCGGAAAAAACAATATACCTATAGAAATGCAGGGTGGCGTGGCACGCGGTAAGTTTGCCCGGAACCGCTTTCAGGGAGATGAAGGAAACCAGGGGCCGTATAAGCTTACTGGGAATTCAGGGGAACCCTTTATCATAATTATTTCAGGCTCTGAGCGGGTTTACATTGATGGTGTACTTATGAAGCGAGGTGAGCAATATGACTATGTGATAGACTATAATGCAGGAGAAATCACATTTACCGCCCTGCAACCCATTACCAAAGAGAGACGAATTGTTGTGGAGTTTCAATACACCGAGCAGAATTACCTGCGCTCTGTGGTGTTCGGGCAAACCGGATATGAAACGCAAAACTTCAACACCACAGTACAGTATTACAATGAGCAGGATAGTAAAAATCAACCCTTGCTTCAGGAAAACAGCGACTCCGAAAAAGAAATATTAAGGCAAACGGGTGATGACCTGTCACAGGCCGTAGTAGGTACTATCAATCCTGTACCGTTCAGCGATGATGTGGTACTCTATGAGCTCCGGGACTCTCTTGGCTATGATTCCGTTTTGGTTTACTCCATTGATAGCTCTCAACAACTCTATGCCGCATCATTTGCCAATCTGGGTCCTTTTCAGGGAAATTATATACAGGTACAAAGCAATGCCAACGGCCGTGTATTTAAGTGGGTACCACCTGTCAATGGTCAGCCTCAGGGTAGCTATGAACCCGTAAAGCAGCTTATCGCGCCCAACAGGCTGCAAATAATTACTGTGAGCACATCAGGCAAAATTGCCAAAAACCATTACCTGAATGTAAACCTTGCCACCAGTAAAAATGATGTCAACCTGTTTTCCAACCTCGACAAACAAAATGACGATGGTTCTGCAGGAAGCTTTCAGTATAAATGGAAAAAAGAGCGAGACAAAGTAGATGTATATGCGGGCCTTGACTATGAATTTAATCAGGAAAATTTTCGCACTGTAGAGCGGATCCGCAATGTGGAATTTGCCAGAGACTGGAATTTACCCTTATCCTATAATGGTGGTTTACAAATGGCAGGCGCCAATCTGGGGCTAAGTAATGACAGTACCCTGGCAGAATATAATGCCACAATACTGAGCACATCAGGTTATCGGGGTTTTAAGAACAGTATCCGCCTAAGGCTGAAAACGCCAACCAATAAAGCCTCACTAAACGCCAGTTATCTCACTACAACTGATACCCTTACTACTTCTCGCTTTTTGCGCGAACAAGGGTTTTTCACCCATTATATCACGCCAAAGTTCTGGACGGGAATACGCTCTGTAGGAGAGTGGAACCAGCGCGAACTCAAATCTGCCGATACACTGTCTCCAGGCAGCTACAATTTTCTGGAGTATCAGCTTTATAGCGGATTTGGCGATACCGCATCAAACTTTACCGAGATAAGTTACCTCCAGCGCTATGATGATACGGCCTTAAACGGAGCTTTCGAAAACTTTTCACGCGCTATTACCTATGGCCTGCGCTCTCAGCTTCAGACTAATTTTAACAGTACTGTGAGTGCCGCAATAAATGTGAGAAACCTTGAAGTGTATGAGCCCACGCCACTGGAGCTGGAGCGAACCGTAACCAGCAGGCTCAACTACGTACAGCGTTTGTTTAAAAACAGTATTGTGAGCTCCACCTTTTATGAAACAGGATCCGGCACGGAACCCCGGAGGAATTATAGCTACCTGGAAGTACCAGCCGGCACGGGCACCTATACCTGGACTGATTATAATGGCAATGGAATAAAAGAACTGGATGAATTTGAAGTGGCCCCCTCTCCTGACCTCGCCACCTATGTGCGTATTTTTTCAGTTACCAGCGATTATATCCGTACTAATCTCATTAAGCTGGGAGAAAACCTTAATATAAATGCCCCTGCATCCTGGCGAAATCAGGAAGATATCCGTAAAAGTCTGTCTCGTTTTTCACTTTTGTTTAATTATCAGTTAGACCAAAAAACGCTGCTTACCGGCACCACCAACCGCCTTAATCCATTTGCCGCGGTAGAAGATGACAGCGTGATTGTCGCCCTGAATAATAACTTCCGTTCTACCTTGTTTTTCAACCGTACCTCTACCAAATTCGGAATGGATTACACCTACAGAAATACGGACAATCGCAACCTCCTCAGCTATGGTGTGGAGCAGCGCTCTATCATGGAAAATGTGGTGAATGTACGGTATCAGACAATAGAAGTGCTGTTGCTGAAAATACGTGCAGGGCTAATTAACAAGAAAAATATTTCAGGAAATTTTGTCTCCCGAAACTATCAGGTGGATGAACTCACCAACACTTACTCACTTTCCTACCAGCCCGGCAATGCTTTTACCCTTACAGGCCGGTACTCATGGAATGATCAACAAAGTACCGGAGAAAGTGAAAACAAACTGTTTTCTCAAACTATTGGGGCCGACCTTAATTACAATAGCGCACAAAAGTTGGCTGCCTTGCTTAGTATCAATTATATCGTAAATGACTTTGAAGGTAATGCCAACGGTCCGGCCGGTTATGAGATGCTACAAAGCCTTCAGCCCGGCCGCAATGGCACCTGGACCCTAACCCTGCAACGTACGCTGAAAAAAAACATACTCATAAGCCTAAACTACAATGGACGGGTAAGCCCGGACACCTTCCCCATCCATACCGGTAACCTTGAGATAAAAGCATTTTTTTAAGTCTTATTTTCTTTCACAAAAGATCTTTTCCGAATGTTAAAATCTGCGGAAAAGAGATAGGCTATACAATTCTCTCAGGTCGCTACCCATTACCGCTATCAAACACAACAACTTGAATATGTCAACTCGCTTTAGCCTCGCTATTATTGTATTAGCCCTTCTGGTTTTTTCTTGCGAAAAAGAAGAACAAACTACTCCACAAACAAATTCTCCCACATTGCCAGAAGCGTCAGCTTACTGGCCAATGGAAATTGGCAATTATTGGATATATGAAATTTTTGAAATTGACACCAACGGGAGAGAAACCCCCACAGGACGTATGGACAGCCTCTACATTTCAGGCACAGAAACAATTAATGGCACATTATACTATCACTTTGAAGGTGATGTACACCTCTGCCTACCCGATTACTTACGCGATTCTTCAGGCTACCTGACAAGCTCATACGGCAATGTGCTCTTTGCACCCAATGACTTTTCTGACACGCTTGGCGTGGATTTACAAATGCTGAATGAAACGGATACACTATATGTGGGGTACTCCAATATGGAAAAACCCTCCGGTAAAATAAACCTTAAGGCCGGGAGTTTCGAGGCGCTCCTTTGTCGCAGTAAATTTCATATACATGCATCCGGGGCTTTATTAAAACACCGCGAGCTTTTGGAGTACCGACCTCCAGGAGTAGGTGTGATTAAAAAGCAGTGTGCTTCGACTATTAACCCCATAACCTATGAGGGAAGATTGGTAAGGTACTCTGTGCAGTAGGGGAATGAAGAAGGGCTCATTATTGCGTGGCTTTTTAATTCCGGCAAACGTTCGGGATGAGTTTGCAGAGTGCTTTCGGGACGCTCTACCCAGCTGAGCTGATCAGCTACTCAATATGTTTTCAGCCTTTCCTTTTTAATTTCAAGCTCACGCCTGAGGGGCCATAATTACTTCATCCAAACTTTCAGAGTATTTCAGCATCCATGATGCTCCACCTTTGGTAGATTTCTTCCTTCCTCCATGGGGCTGCTCCAGCCGTGTGACAACACACTGCGAGGGTGTCAACAAAGTAGCGGGGCCATTTTTCAGAATAAATAATTATAAACAACACCCTGGAGGGTAAATGAAAAAGCCCCGCGAGGTGCGGGGCTCTATTTTGGTGGAGAATATCGGAGTCGAACCGATGACCTCTTGCCTGCCAGGCAAGCGCTCTAGCCAGCTGAGCTAATCCCCCAAAATTTGGACGGCAAATATAAAATTTTTATCGGTTTGCCGTCAAATTTTTTCTGAAGTTAAATCTCTTTAATATCTGCGGCTGTGATCCAGCCGATTTTGCCATCCGGCAGCTTTATCTTCTTCCAACTTTCGTAGCTTTCAGTAACCCGTGCCCGTGTACCTTCATGCAGAATAAATACATCTTCCGCCTTTTCACCCGGGCCACTTTTTACATATGTACTGGTGGCCATCACTATAGCAGGTTTATTGTTTTTGAGATTGCCAAGGTGGGCATATCCAAACCAGAGACAGATCATCCCCAGGAAAAAAGTAGTCATCCCCAGTGTAAAACCCTGTCTCCTATAGCCGGTGTACAAATAGGCATACGTACCAACGAGCATGAATACCAGGAATATAAGTGCTACTGCCGCCCAGCTACCAGGCTGCATCGCTTTAAAAATCCCATGATAGGCAGTTTTAATCATTGGTTCCGGCATTGTTTCAAACCGATCAATAGTTGCCTCATAAGCGAGGTTCAGGTTTTGGCGGATGTCATCATCTTTGGGAGCCAGACGGGCTGCACGCTCATAGTATAATATAGCTTTTGCCAGCTGGTCTGTTTTAAAATACGAGTTGCCCATATTGTAATACAGTGCCGCACTCTCCAGTCCTGCATCAGCGATGGTATGATAGGCCTCCAAAGCCTCCTCATATTTTTTTTCCTGGTACAGCGTATTGCCTTTATCAAAAGCTACTTCAGGCCTTTGGCTGTAGCCTGAATAAAACAAGGCACAACAAACGATTATTGTCAGTAGCTGTTTCATACCTGGTTATCAATTTTGGTGATCAACAGTGCCGTTTCCTCATAATCCTTTTCCGGTGTGGTAGTGTCGATGGACGTAAACCTTGCCATTTCAGCACGGTTCATAATTTCACTTACATGGTCTGCTGTCTCATTGTCAATACCTTTTTCCAGCAACCTGTCATGTATCACTTCTTTACTAAGCGTGCTTTGAGGGATACTGAATTTATCCGAAAAATACCCCCATAAGGCTGAACTCAGTTCAAGGTAAAAGGCCTCTTTATTCCCCTGATCCATTTGTTTCCGGGCTGCGCTCAGGTGCTTACGTGCCTTTTTGCTGGCCTTTAGGCTTCGGGTACGGCTCATATCTACCTTTCGGTTGGCGGTAAACAGAAAGAAGCCCAGCATCACCGCAAAGGTGGCACCAATGGTAGCAAGCCCTGCATAGAAACCCGTACTGGTGATAAAGCTTTCACCTTTCTTTTTTAAATTTCCTGACTTCGTCTTAATAAAGAGAATGTCTTTTCCAATAAAATTCACATCTTCCTTTTCGCCAGAGGCCACCACACCATTAGCACCGGGCATAGGTTTACCCCCGGTTACTTTTATCTCTCTTTCACGAGATACCAAAGTTTCATATCGCTCTTTTCCGGGGTCAAAATAGCTAAACCTTATTTCAGGAATTTTATACGTTCCGCCATACCTCGGGATCAGTAGGTACTCATAGGTTTTACTTCCTCTCATCCCACTACCATTTACTGCAATATTCTCTGAATATTTGGGATCATAAGCTTCAAAAGCAGCTGGTATTTCAGGCTTATCCAGGTCCACCAACTTTATATTTCCCTTGCCGGTCAGTTTTATTTTTAAGGTTACGGATTCATTGGCTGTAAGTTCTTCCCTGCTCAGCGATACATCGAGTTGATAATCGCCTACCGCACCATCAAAATTGGAGGGCCTTCCCTTATTCGGCAAAGGCTTTACCATTATTCCCGGGAAGTTATCGGTAGAAGTCTGGTTAACAGTCTGCGTCATCCTTCGTCCGAAAATATCCCTCCTGTTGGTAGGGATGGCGGTGGGTAGTTTCACCTCTACAAGTCCCGGACGAATACTACCACTACGCTGCGGAATGAGAACCATCTGGGCGATAATACCGGTATTAAACCGCGCTCCTTTATACATCTCCTGATCCTGCTTAATGGTTTTTATCTCAATATCATTTTTATAAAATCCGGTAAAATCGGGCTGCTCCAAAACTTCGAACCGCCCTATATCGGCATTGAAATACAATTTATAAGAAGCCACAAAGGGTTCGCCCTGATAAACGGTGGTTGTGGTAGTAACCGCTTTTATAAAAGCGCTTGTTGCGGCTATTGCGTAAGGGTCATTCGGGTCATCTTTTCGCGGACTTTCCTCACTCACCTGTATAGTCAATGGTTGTGAGCGGTATTCCGTTCCATCCACCACTATAGTGCCTGAGCCTATGCTAAGCATCCCCTTAGCTTTAGGCCGCAATACGTAGGTGATAGACATTTCTTCACTGCGCTCAAAGTTTATAATCTGCGTAGACTGTGAACGGCTGGGCCCGCGAAGCACATAAAAGTCTGAAAGGTCAGGAGCCTGAAAGTTTCTTCCCATGGCATTTACAGTAAACGTGAGCGTAAACTCCTCATTTTTGCCTACATGGTTTTTGTTCACTCGTGACGTAAAACTTACCTGGGCTGCTGCACTAAAACCGACCAGCACTATTACCACAAAAAAGAACCCTTGTAACCACCTCATATTACCAGTCTTTTTCAGTTTTAACAGGTTTGCCCTTGATTTTCTCTTCATTTACTTTTTTCTGTACGTCCTGCTCTTCCTTACTTATTGCCTGTAAAAGACGCTCAGCATCTTCTCGCGAAATCTTGCCGGGCTCTGGTTTCGGCTGTTGGTCTTGTTTGTCTTCCTGATCCTTCTTTTTACCCTCATCAGGCTTACTATCTTCATCCTGATTCTCCTGGTTCTCGTTTTGTTGATCCTGCTGATTTTGCTGGTCGTCTTTCTTTTCCTCGTTTTCTTTTTTATCCTGATTCTGCTGATCTTTTTTATCCTGATTCTCCTCCTTGTCCTGGTCACCTTCCTGCTCCTTCTGTTGTTGCTGTTGCTGCAATTGCTTCATCGTGCGGGCCAGGTTGTAGCGGGTCTCACCATCCTTTGGATTTAACTTCAGCGCATTTTTATAGGACTCTATCGCTTCCTTGTATTTCTTTTCCCGCGCCAGCGAGTTTCCAAGGTTATGAAAAGCCTTAGACTTCACCTCCTTATCTTCTGCAGTAGCTGCTACTTTGGCAAATTGTTGTGTAGCCTCTTCGTACCTTTCCTGTTTATACAAGGCATCACCCAGGTTAAATACCCCCTTTACATCACCCTCCGGACTATCATCCATAGCTTTGCGGTAGCTCACCTCAGCCTCGTCATACTTTCCTTCACGGTAAAGCTCATTGCCCTCCTTTAGTCCACTATTGTATTGCTGACTAAACAACACTACCTGAATCAGGCAAAAAAATATGCTAAGATTTACCTTCATGCTTTTCAAATAAACCAAGTTTTTTAAACCATTGCGTTTTGCGTTCCAAGACAAATACATCTAAAATCAATAACAATAAAGCCAGCCCTAAAAACCATTGAAACTGACTTTCATAATCGGCAAATACCGTGGCTTCAAATTCCTTTTTCTCCATCTCGCTTATGGATTCCATCAAAAAGTCAACCACCTCGCGCGTATTAGTTCCGTTTATGTACGCGCCATCAGTTTCTGAGGCTATTCCTTTCAGCACATCAGTATTCAGCTTAGAGATAACCACCTCTCCGCTACGGTCTTTCTTATAGCCCACATTGTAGCCATTCCTTATATTGGGTATTGGTGCACCACGGCTTGTGCCCACACCAATCGTGAAGATTTTTATCCCCTGTTCACGTGCCTTTTCCAATGACTCTTCTATACCTTCCTCATGATCTTCACCATCTGTAATGATTATAAGCACCCTGTTTTTTTGATCCTCATCATCATAATATCCGGTAGCCATTTCGATAGCATCGGCTATAGCCGTACCCTGTGAAGGGATTATATCCGTATCTACAGATTTCAAGAACAAGCGTGCAGCACTGTAATCTGTGGTAATAGGCAACTGGGGGTAAGCACTTCCTGCATAAATGATCATCCCCACACGGTCGCTCACAAGTTTATCCAATGTGCGCGAAACCAGCTGCTTCGACTTTTCCAGCCTATCAGGACGAACATCTTCTGCCAGCATACTTTTGCTTACATCAAGTGCAAAAACGATATCCACACCTTCACGCTTTACGGTTTCAAGACTGGTACCAATTTTAGGGTTTACTAAACCAAGACTAAGAGCGGCTATAATCAGCAAGGCCGTGATGAGTTTTACAGTTCCCTTGATACCACTTCTTTCCGGTGCCAGTTTTTCCAAAAGCTCAGTGTCACCAAAAGCTTTTTGGGCCTTCTTTTTCCACAAGACACGGGCTAAGTATAACACCACAACCACCGGGATAAAAGCCAGTAAATAGAAATAATATGGATTATCGAGTTCGTACATCTTAAATAAAACTTCTGTAAAGTGTAAACCTGAGCAGCAGCTCCAGGCCAAAGAGAATAAAAGCTGCCAGGGCAAAGTTTTCAAACTTCTCGTCATACGAGTAGAACTTCAACTCCTGCAGTTTAGTCCTTTCCAACTTGTCAATTTCACCGTATATCTGGTTCAACTTTTCGTTATCAGTTGCTCTAAAGTATTTACCCCCTGTTTCATTAGCTATACTTTTCAATAGTTCTTCATCAATATTTACCGGAAGGTTGCGATAGCGCAGATTTCCCCGCATATCGTAGGCGTAAGGTGTAGGGGCAGTACCTTTGGTCCCTACACCGATAGTGTAGGTGCGTATGTTAAATTCATTGGCCAATTGTGCAGCAGTCATAGGGTCTATCTGCCCGGCATTATTTTCTCCATCGGTAAGCAATATGATAACTTTACTTTTAGCTTTACTTTCCTTCAAACGGTTTACAGCTGTGGCCAACCCCATCCCAATAGCAGTTCCATCCTGTATGAGTCCGTTTTTTATATCCTTCATCGTGTTCAGGATTATCTTATGATCGCTCGTCAAAGGTGTTTGTGTATAGCTTTCACCTGCATAAACTACCATTCCAATTCGGTCATTTGGGCGCTCCTGAATAAAATCAGACGCTACTTTTTTGGTAGCTTCCAATCTATTTGGACGCAGGTCGCGTGACAACATACTGGTGGAAACATCAATAGCCATCACAATGTCAATTCCTTCCGCTGATTTGGTTTTCGAATTTTCTTCGGACGTACGCGGGCGAGCCATAGCTACAATTACCAAAGCAATGGCAATGAGGCGCAAAGCAAATAATAACGGGCGCAGTTTTGCCAACCAATTGGCGCCTTGTGCAGCCAAAAGCGAAGCTCCCGGAAATTTCAACTCGGGCGATTGCTGCTTATTTTTAAACCATTGCCAAACAATCAAAAAAGGAATGATCAGCAGCAGCCACAAAAACTCAATATTTTCAAACTGATAATTCAGCATCTTCTTCTTTTTCCGCGGGTTTTGTTTGTTCTAAAAAGTGTTTTACCGTAATAAGCGCTTCATCATTTTGAGAAACACCTGGTTTCTCTTTGGCATACTTTACCAAAGCACTCAGGTGAAGCAATCGGTCGATTTTCTCCTTTAATTCGGTTGCCAATCTAAGCTCCTTCATTTTGTCGATCAGCTCGTCAGCAGTGCTCTCCATAGCATTTATATTCATCTGGCGCTCCATATAAAGGCGCATCACATCCGTAAGGCGAGAGTAGTATTCTTTAGTTTTTCCAGCCTTCAGAAGTTCCTCTTTTTCTATCTCTGTAATTTGAAGCTGAGCATACTCATAAGGAGACATCATTTGTTCTGGCGTAAGCTCTTTGTTAGCTTTTCGCTTCTTGAGCCATTCTATTAATAGCCAAATCCCCACGGCCAAAACAATCAGAATTCCTAAACCAATAAGGATAGGCATCCAGTCAAATGGCGGTTCCATGGGTTCTTTGATGTCGTAATAATCCTGCTCCTCACTTAGTTGGGGCATGTCAACTGCTATAGCCAATGCTTGCGAAGAAGCCTCTTCGCCATTAGCTTTTAGCGAAAGTGGAGGGATGGCCACATAGCCACTGTCAAAAGATGTGAGTGTAAGCTTTTGGCTGAGTTGCCAAATTCCATCTTTGGTGGTGGTGTCGATTTTTGAAATATCTACAAAGTCCAAACCCGAAACGGTGTCAGGGATAATTGGCCAGTCAAAGCTGGTGCCTTCATTTACTTCACCTTTTAGCTGCAGCGTAAACTGATCTCCAATCAAAATTCGATTGGTGTCAATTTCCGCTGAAAAGCTTACAGACTGTGCCCAAGCAAGGGTTGTAAATAATAGAGTAAGGATGCTCAACAGTTTCTTCATCGCGCAGATTTTTGTTTAAAGTATCCTAATAACTTTGCCGGGTATGATTCGTCAATTCGGATGGAAAGCTGGCCGGAACCACTTTTAGCAAAGGAGTTTTTGAAGTACCCGAAGTTTTCATCAAACTGTCTTTTCAATCTTTTGCGCAAAGCTTTTGATCCTGTGTTTACCCAATGCACGGTTCCCGTTTCTGGATCTTGCAATGGCAAAACGCCCAGATTGGGAAGTTCTTCTTCACGTGGATCGTAAATACGAATACCGGTTACATCATGCTTTTGCGACATTATTTTCAGTGGCTGATTGTAATTGTCATCCATAAAATCGGATAGCACAAAGGCAATTGCTTTCTTCTTTTGAATACCGCTGAAAAAGCGCAAGGCTTCGCCAATATCAGTTTTACTGCTTTTGGGCTCCAACTCTATCAGCTCACGGATAATTCTCAAAATATGAGACTTTCCCTTTTTTGGTGGAATGT
>JGI12210J13797_10239083_pt1 | contig 13427 bp, 12 predicted proteins | sample ElkSlonscriptome_3_FD_13797 | JGI IMG/M metagenome (IMG submission 13797)
GATACGGGAAGTAGCGCAGCCTGGTAGCGCATCACACTGGGGGTGTGGGGGTCGCAGGTTCGAATCCTGTCTTCCCGACCAGTGGAAATTTACCTCGATCTTGTCGTTTCGGTCGATCCGAATGATCATCGCGCAATCATCCTATTGCCGAAGCATCACCTGCGACGCCGCTGAAAACAGTTCGGCCTGGTTGACATCGAGGTTGGCAGGCCGCTCGGCGCCGGGATAGGCGCGCTCGAGCAGAGCCAGCGCTTTTTCCATCGCCTCGTGCAAATCGGCATTTTCGCTTTCGAGACCGACGCTGGCCCGATCGAACAATTCGTTCGCCGTCCGGTAGAATCCGTACCCGTCGAGATAGGGTTCGTAGCGGTCGCTGGACGACGCCTCACGGTACATCCTGACGGCACGGTCGACCATGTTTGCCGCGACACCGGCAACGACCGTAGCCTCGCTGGCGCCGTTATCCGGGGCCTTCTGCGCAGCATCGTCGAGCGCGGTCATGATCGCCTCGAAGCGCTGCGCGATCCGATCCTCGCTCTCGCCTTCGATCACGCTGGTCGATGCCGCGATGAACAGCGGCTTTAAATCGTCGACGCCCCGCTCAGCGAAGACCGGGTCCATGTCTGCCAGCACCTCGGAAACGGGGTGAGCGAACATTTCCGCGGCGGCGTCGGCGCGGCCTGCCTCGAATGCGTCGCGCGCGGCGATGGCATGGGCCTGCGCCACGGCAAGGGCGCTGCGATAGACAACAGGGTCGCTGGCCGCGTCTTCGATGGCAACCCCGCCCTCGCCGGTTTCGCCGCCCTCGCCAGCTTCACCACCTTCACCACCTTCACCGCCTTCGCCGCCCGCCTGATCGGCAGATGTCGCCGGCACGGAACCGGGTTCGGAGCGCTCCATTTCATCGGAACAACCGGCAAGACCGGCCCCGGCCAGCGCAGTGGCAAGTCCGAGCGCACCCCAGGTTTTCAGCTCCACTTTCATAATCGTCCTTCCCGTTCTAGCGTGCGTCGCTCCTTAGCCCTGCGGCGCCTTGTTGCAAATGATTATCACCAGAGACAAGCCATGATCCTGACCATTTCCGCTATCGAGGACGCCGCCGAAGTCGAAAGGCTTCGTAGCCGGGCGAATGCACTGGGGTGGCGCGATGGCCGGAGCACGGCCGGACGCGTGGCAAAGGCCGTCAAGCGCAACGAACAGGCAGTGCTGAACAATGAACAAGGCAAGACGCTGAAGAAAGAGATCATGCCGTTGATCAGCGAGAACGCCGTTCTCAACGCGATCGCTCGCCCCCGCCGGTTCAGCTCGCTTATGATCAGCAGGACCCGCGATGGCGGCCATTATGGCGCTCACGTCGACAACGCGCTCATGGGAAAGGGCGAAGCTCGCCTTCGCACGGATATCTCGTTCACGCTGTTCCTGTCGGACCCGGAGGATTACGAAGGCGGCGAACTGGTGATCCATGCGGCAGGGATGCGATCATCGGTGAAGGCGAAGGCGGGTCAAATGGTGCTCTATCCATCGTCAAGCATCCACGAAGTGCGCCCCGTCAGCCGTGGGGAGCGGATCGTTTGCGTGGGATGGATCGAAAGCATGATCGCCGATCCATCCCAGCGCGAATTGCTGTTCGACCTTGAAAACCTGCGAATAACCCTGCGCCAGAAACTCGAAGCGAACGGGCCCGAACTGCTGACGCTCGACAAGACGGTTGCAAACCTGTTGCGGATGTGGGGCACCCCTTGAACTTCGCCCTTCGATCTGATGAGAGCCAGCCGAGCGGCGAGCGGTCGGGTCGGCGCCTCGTCGGTCGTCGATCACGATAGCCTTTTGGTCGAGCAAGTCGCGCACCAGTCGGCCGCGCACTTGCACCGATCCGTCAAATCCGCGCAGGGACCTTTCGTGCTTTACTCCCCTTCCCGTTCTTCCACGAAATCAGATCACAGGCGATTGCGCGCGGGTGTTTGCAGCAGTGCGCTACTCGCATTGTCGTGCATCGCCGGCACGACTCATGCCCGCGAAAGCGTGATTGGCGATGGCGCTATCCAGCCCGATACCGGCGCTCCATCCGATGCTCCGAATACGCGGCGCACTTTCACGCCCCAGGATTTTATCCGTTTCGCGCCGCGAAGTGCGCTCGACATGGCACAGCGCATCCCCGGTTTTGCGATTCAGACCGGGGACGGCGCGCGCGGATTCGGGCAGGCGGATACCAATGTTCTCATCAACGGGCGGCGCATTTCGGGCAAGTCCAACGGCCCGATCGAGGCGTTGCAACGCATTCCGGCCGATGACGTCCTTCGCCTGGAACTGGTGGACGGGGCGAGCCTCGATATCGGCGGGCTAAGCGGACAGGTGCTCAACGTCGTCACGAGGAATACCGGCCGTATTTCCGGCCAGTTCCGCTACGCTCCGGAATTTCGCACCAAGGTGACGCCCGCGCGCCTGCTCGATGCATCGGTCGCGATCGCCGGTGGCAGGGCGAAAACGGACTGGACGCTCGCTGTCGAAAACGACTCCAACCGGCGCGGCAATGCCGGGATCGAGCGCGTCTTCGATGCCGCTGGTGCTCTTGTCGACACAAGGGATGAACAGAGCAATTTCAATTCCGACCGGCTCAGCGCATCGGGCTCCTACACGCGGATCGCCGATAACGGGAATATCCTGAACGCGACCGGCGAGGTGCAGGGATTTTTCTTTGACGAAACCGAAACGTCGGAGCGGGCCGGGACGGCTTTCCCGATTGATCGCAGCCGCCTGTTCGAGCGCGAGGAGGATGAATTCAACTTCGAAGTCGGCGCGGATTATCGTTTTGCCATCGCTGGCGGTCAGCTCAAGATGATTGCGCTGCATCGTTACGAGAACAGCCCGACCGTATCGCGCTCGCTCACCCGTTTCGCCGATGGCTCTCCGATAGAGGGCACCGTCTTTGCTCGCAATGCCGACGAATACGAGAGCATCGCACGCGGGGAATTCAGCTTCGGGGGATTGGGCGGAGACATCCTGTTCGCTGGTGAGGGTGCACGCAATATTCTCGACATCACTTCCGCGCTAGAAGTGCGTGACGAGGCAGGCGAATTGCAGCCGGTCGCCCTGCCCGGAGCGAGCGCGCGCGTCGACGAGGACCGAGCCGAGATCAACGCCACCTACAGCCGCCCGATTGCACAGAACCTGCAATTGCAGGCGTCGCTCGGCGGGGAATATTCCAAGATCAGCCAGAGTGGATCATTTGGCCAGACGCGCACCTTCTACAGGCCAAAGGGGTTCGTGGCGATGGACTGGAAGGCGAGCGACCAGCTGAGCCTTTCCGGCCGGGTCGAACGCCAGGTCGGCCAGCTCAATTTTTTCGATTTCCTGGCCACGGTCGATCTCGATCAGGATCGCCAGGACGTGACGAATGCCGACCTCGTCCCGCAGCAGAACTGGGTTTACGAGGTCGAGGCAACGGTCGGACTGGGAAAGCTGGGCTCGCTCAACCTGCGCGGTTTTTACGAGGATATCACCGATATTGTGGACCAGGTCCCGATCGAGGGTGGGGGGCAGGCGCCAGGCAATATCGCGTCGGCCACGTTTTACGGCGTGCGCGGCGATGCGACCTTGTTGTCCGAAGCGATCGGCTGGCAAGGCACCCGGATCGATCTGCGTTTTCTGTTCACCGATTCATCCGTACTCGATCCGCTGCTGCAAACGCCGCGCGATCTTTCGGGCAACGACCTGGTCGATGTCGGCATGGATGTGCGTCATGATTTCAGGGAATCGGTCTGGGCCGTGGGCGGATCGGCCAATTGGGAGGAAAACGCCCCCAGCGTACGGATCGACGAAATATCACTGCGCAGTGAACCATTCGGGTTCGTTTCCGCCTTTGTCGAAAACAAGGATTTGGCCGGTCTCACCGTTCGTGCCAACGTCGCCAATCTCCTCAACCGTGAAGACCGTTTCGACCGTACCGTCTTCATCGAACGCGAGGCGGGAATCGTCGATTTCATCGAGGATCGCGACCGCACGTTCGGCACGATCTTCACGCTGGTGATTGAAGGATCGTTCTGAGGCCCCTACTCGCTGACATTGCGCCAGAATTGCAGCAAGGGGAGTGCCGATGACCGCCACGACACGTACGAACGGGCTACGTTTGCGAAGCTGGCTGTTCGCCCCCGGCGACAGCGAGAAAAAGTGCGCAAAGGCGATCGCGAGCGAGGCCGATATCGCGCTGCTCGACCTGGAAGATTCGGTTACGCCGGGAAACAAGTCGGACGCGCGCGGACAGGTCGCGGATGCGCTTGCGCATGGCGATGATACCGGGCGCATCTGGGTGCGGATCAATCCGCTCTCGACGCCTGATGCGATCTTGGACCTCGCTGCCGTGATACCGGCCAGACCGGGCGGCGTGTTTCTGCCCAAGGCCGAGGGCGCGGCAGACATTACCCGCCTGCACCATTATCTTACTGCGTTGGAGGCTGCGAACCGCATCGAGGTCGGCTCCACGCTTGTCGCCGCTCTGGTTACGGAAACCGCCGCCGCGATGTATCGCACGGGCGAATATGCCGGCGACTATCCGGGAAAAGAACGGCTGGTGGCGATGAGCTGGGGGGCCGAAGACCTGTCGTCGGAACTCGGCGCGCGCCAGCAGCGGGGGAGCGATGGCGAATACGCTCATACCTACGAACTGGCGCGCAGCCTGTGCCTGATCGGCGCGGTTGCCGCGGGGGTCGCTCCGATCGAGACGGTTCAGCCTGAATTTCGCGATCTGGAAAAGCTCGAACACCGCGCCCGCACCGTCCGCGCCAGCGGCTATCGCGGTATGCTCGCCATTCATCCCGCCCAGGTCGATCCGATCAATGCCGCCTTCACTCCCAGCAAGGAGGAATTGGACCACGCCCGCGACGTGATCCGAGCGTTTGCCGAAAACCCGGACGCGGGCACGATCGCAATGGACGGCAACATGCTCGATCGCCCGCATCTTGCCCTTGCGCGGCGATTGCTGGCCGAAAGCGGTGAAGGCGCCTGAGGACCACGTTGGCGAACCGCACCTGAAACTTTCCTACTATAACCTATTTGGTTATATCGGTGCAGCAAGTCTGACAGGAGCGCGCCGTGGCAATCATCGAATCCCTCATTGGTCCGATCACATCGATCATCGACAAGATCATTCCCGACAAAGAGGCCCGCGCGAAAGCGAAACTGGCATTGCTGGAACTCGAGGGCACGCAGGAAATGCGCCTGATCGAAGCGCGGCTGAAAGCGATCGTGGCCGAAGCGCAGTCGAGCGATCCGTGGACCAGTCGCGCGCGTCCCAGCTTCCTGTATGTGATGTACGCGCTGATCCTGTTCGCTTTGCCGATGGGAGTGCTCAGCGCGTTCGACTCCGCCCTCGCGAGCGACATCGCAACCGGCATGAACTCCTATCTCGGCGGGCTTCCCGATCCGCTCTACGCGTTGTTCGGTACCGGCTATCTCGGCTACACGGCTGCACGCCAGTGGGGCAAGGTGCGGGGATCCGATAATTGATCGGTCGATCGCGCCGCGCGCGCACGATGCGTCGGACCGGCGCGCCTGAGGACGTTCAGTCGTCCTTCTCGACTTCCTTGTAACCCCATGTGAGCAGGCATGGCGGGATGTTCCGCGCGACGAATCCTTTCTCGACCCGCCCGAAATACTTCACGGTAAGCTCTCGGGCGGTGGGTCGGAACTGATAGGTCAGAAACGCGCCGCCCGGACGCAATACGTCGCGGGTCGCCGCTACGACCATTTCAGCTCCGCCCTCCGGCAAGGTAGAAATCGGAAGGCCGGAGAGAACATAGTCCGCTTGATCATGGCCTATCTTCCGGACGAACTTTTCAACGTCGGCAGCCGATCCCAACGCCGCGTGAAAGCGTTCGTCGCGAAAAGCTTGCTTGAGGTAATCGATGAAGAGCGGGTTGGTGTCGATGACCAGCAGCTCGCCGTCCGGGGGCAGCCGGTCGAGGATATGCTGGCAGAACGTTCCGACGCCCGGCCCGTATTCTACGAAAAGCTTGCAATGGCTCCAATCCACCCGCTCCAGCATCGCGTCGATCGTGACGCGCGAAGACGGGATGACCGATCCGACCATGCGCGGATTTTCCAGAAATCCACGGAAGAACAGCCCGACAGGCCCGACCAAGCGAGCGATTTTCCTGCGCATTCCGCGTTCGCCTGGTTGTGCTAGCTCATTCCCATTCATGCCTTCGGCACCTTTCATTCGTCAGCAAACGGAGTGCCGTTGGCATCGCGCATCGCCCCCATGACAAGTGTAGCGCTTGAATCCAAGAGCAAGGGGCGTTCTTATTTCAATGGCTTGGCGAGTGTTTCGATATCGCGGGTGCCCAATTGCACGATCGGCGCCATCGTATCGGATGGCGGCAATGCCAGCGCTTTTCACGGTGCAGGTCGGAGCGACCAAGACCGCCAAACCCGAACTTCGGCAACACAACGCTTTCACCGCGCCGACAGGCAAGCTATTCGACCGACATGCCGAACTCGCAGTCAGATATGTCGAACACGGTCTTCGTTCTCAACGGCCCCAATCTCAATCTGCTGGGCCTGAGAGAGCCTGAGATCTACGGCTCGACGACACTCGACGAGATCGCCGGGATGCTGGAGGATCATGCACTGGAACTGGACCTGACCATCGACATGCGTCAGACGAACCACGAGGGCATGCTGATCGACTGGCTGCACGAGGCGCAGGCGCAGGGTGCGCGGGCCGTGCTTTTGAATGCGGCTGCCTTTACTCACACGTCGATAGCGCTGCTGGACGCGATCAAGGCGATAAACACCCCGGTGGTCGAAGTGCATTTGTCCAATCCGAAAGAGCGGGAGAGCTTCCGTCACAAGTCATTTGTCGGCATGGCTGCTGCCGCCACGGTGGAGGGTCACGGAGCGGACAGCTACCGGATCGCGCTGGCAAAAGTCGCCTCGGGCGAAATCTGAACTCACGCGAATGCCCACGCGATAATGCTTGTCTCGCAAGCTTTGCCACTTGCCAGCCGCACTCGGCGTGCATAGTCACGGGTCTTACGCAATCGAGGGGCAAGTATGGCTGACAAGAAGCCAGATGCCGGGCACGAGTCCGGCATGAACATCGACATCGCGCTGGTTCGCGAACTCGCCGAACTTCTTGGCGAGACCGGGCTGACAGAAATCGAGGTGGAGCACGACGACCGCAAGATCCGCGTCGCGCGCGATCTATCGAGCAGCGGCGGCGGAGCCTTGTCGCCTGCGCAGATCGCGGCCTTCGGCAACCTGATGGGCGGTGACGCCCCCGCCACGCCTGCGCCCGCCGCCCCTGCGCCCGCCCCCTCCACGTCGCATACGCGTGCCCCGGCCCCGGCCGAGAGCGAACACGCCAACGCGCTGAAATCGCCGATGGTCGGGACGATCTATCTCGCGCCGGAACCGGGCGCGGCAAACTTCATCAAGGTCGGCGACAAGGTGAGCGAAGGCGATACCCTGCTGATCGTCGAGGCGATGAAGGTGATGAACCCTATCACCGCCGATCGCTCCGGCTCCGTGCAGGCCGTGCTCGTCGAAAACGCCCAGCCGGTCGAATTCGACCAACCGCTTGTCGTCATCGGCTGAAGGCTCGAACCGACATGAAAATTTCGCGTATCCTGATCGCCAATCGCGGCGAAATCGCACTGCGTATCCACCGCGCGGCGCATGAAATGGGCATCGAGACAGTGGCGGTTCACTCCACCGCCGATGCCGATGCGATGCATGTGCGGCTGGCGGATCATGCCGTGTGCATCGGCCCGCCCCCCGCAGCGCAGAGCTATCTCAACCACGCGAACATCATTTCCGCGGCCGAGGTTGCCGGGTGCGACGCGATCCATCCCGGGTACGGTTTCCTGTCCGAAAACGCGAAGTTTGCCGAGATCGTCGAGGCCCACGACATCGTGTGGATCGGCCCCAAGCCTGAACATATCCGCACCATGGGTGACAAGGTCGAAGCCAAGCGAACCGCTGGCGCGCTCGGCCTGCCGCTGGTCCCCGGCTCCGACGGCGCGGTGTCCGACCCGGTCGAGGGCAAGCGGATCGCAGCAGAGATCGGCTACCCCGTCATCATCAAGGCCGCGAGCGGCGGCGGCGGGCGCGGCATGAAGGTGTGCGAAAGCGAGGACAAGCTCGAAACGCTGATGAAGCAGGCCGGCAGCGAGGCCAAGTCCGCCTTTGGCGATGCGACCGTCTATATCGAGAAATATCTCGGCAATCCGCGCCATATCGAATTCCAGGTCTTCGGCGATGGCAACGGCAACGCGATCCATCTGGGCGAACGCGACTGCTCGCTGCAACGACGACATCAGAAGGTCCTGGAAGAGGCGCCCTCCCCCGTTCTCGGCGAGGAAGATCGCGAGCGTATGGGCGAAATCTGCGCCAAGGCGATGCGCGACATGGCATATCGCGGCGCGGGCACGATCGAATTCCTGTGGGAAGGTGGCGAGTTCTACTTCATCGAGATGAATACGCGGCTGCAGGTCGAACACCCGGTGACAGAGGCGATCACCGGCGTCGATCTGGTGCGCGAGCAGATCCGGATCGCGGCGGGCAAGCCGCTGTCGGTCGCGCAGGACGATATCGAGTTCAAGGGCCATGCGATCGAGTGCCGGATCAACGCCGAGGATCCTTTCACTTTCGTGCCCTCGCCCGGGAAAGTGACCTATTACCATCCCGCTGGCGGAATGCATGTCCGGGTCGATTCGGGGCTGTATGCCGGCTATTCGATCCCGCCATATTACGACAGCATGATCGCCAAATTGATCGTGTATGGTCGCAATCGCGAAGGTTGCATCATGCGATTGCGGCGGGCGCTGGAGGAAATGGTGATCGAAGGGGTGAAGACGAGCATCCCGCTGCACCAGGAATTGCTGCAACAGCGTGACGTGCTCGAAGGCGATTACTCGATCAAATGGCTCGAACAATGGTTGGCCGAACGATAAAGCGGCCCTGACCCCGCGTCTGAAAGCGCAATCTGTGGCAGTCACTGGGAACCGCATTCGTCGCACGTGCGTTCTTGCGCAATTACCGCTATAACGTGACGAAACTTGCTTGCTGGCAGCCTCGATTGCCTGTCAGTTGACTGAAACGCGGTCGTGGAGCGCGCTGGCGCCAAGTGCGGGACTCGACATGAAATACGAAAATATCGCAATCAACGACGCAGATCCCACAGATCGGCGTTCCGCTGACGAAGCGTCCGAACACCCTCCAGCAGCGGAACACGAAGCGCGCGCAGATCGCAAAACCCAGATCGTCGTCGTCGGCGGCGGAGCCGGCGGGCTCGAACTGGTGCGCAGGCTCGGCGCGAAATACGGGCGCAAGCGGCATGACATCATCCTTGTCGACCGTAATCTTTCGCATATCTGGAAGCCACTTCTGCACGAAGTCGCCGCCGGATCGCTCGATGCCAACATGGACGAGGTGGGCTATCGCAGCCATTGCGCGCGTTGGGGCTATCGATTCTTTCAAGGCAGCCTTTCCGGCATAGACCGCACCGCCAAGACGATCGAGCTGGCACCTGTCCTGGACGAAGACGGCACTGAACTGATCGGCGGTCACACGATCCGCTATGACATCCTGGTGCTCGCGCTTGGTTCGATATCGAACGATTTCGGAGTGCCGGGCGTCAAGGATCACTGCCTGTACCTCGATTCGCGCAAGCAAGCGGACAAGTTCCGTACGCGTCTGCTCGATCATTGCCTGCGCGTCAGCCGTGCCATGCTGGCCGATCCCGAAGCCGACGCGACGGTCAGGATCGCAATCGTTGGCGCAGGCGCGACCGGCGTGGAACTCGCAGCGGAGCTGTACAATTCCGCCGCGGCCCTGTCGCATTACGGGCTCGAAGTGTTCGACGAGACCAGGCTGGACGTTACCGTTCTCGAAGCCGGTCCGCGCATCCTCCCCGCTCTGCCCGAAGATCTTTCGAAAGCGGCGCGGCACGAACTGACCCAGTTGGGCGTGACGGTGCGCGAAAATACGCAAGTGATCGAGGCGCGCCGCAATTGCCTCATCACTCAGACCGGCGCGCCGATCGAGGCTGACCTGATGGTATGGGCAGCCGGGGTCAAGGGTGCCCAGTTCCTGAGCGAGCTTGGGCTGGAAACGAACCCGCGCAACCAGATCATCGTGGGCGATACGCTGCAAAGCATCACCGACGAGGACATTTTCGCCCTGGGCGATTGTGCGTCCTTTACCCCGGAGGGCGAGGAACGGCCGATCCCGCCGCGCGCGCAGGCAGCGCACCAGATGGCGAGCGTCGTGTTCGACAACATCAAGCGCAAGCAGAAGGGCAAGCCGCTCAAATCCTTCGTTTACGAGGACAAGGGGTCGCTCATTTCGCTCAGCCGCTTTTCCACCGTTGGCAGCCTGATGGGCAATCTGGTCGGCGGCAGCCTCGCGGTGGAAGGACGGCTGGCGCGGCTGATCTACACCACGCTCTATCGCCTGCACCTGCTGGGCATTCACGGTTGGTGGAAGGGAATGGGTCTGATGATGCTTGGCAGAGTGAACCGAATCGTCCGCCCGAAGCTCAAGCTGCACTAGCTGCGCGTTACCCACGGTCGATTCGCGCCCGCTTCGATACCGCGAGCGTTCCCGCCGCGAAGAGCCCGATCGGCCGTTCGCCCCCAATCCTGCATCGTCAGAGAACCGCAAGCCATCGCGCGGCACAGCGCTGCTCGATCGGTAGCGAAGCGCGCTTGAATCACTTTGCGCTTCGCCCCTTCCCTGGTCACGTCAGATCGGAACGCCTGGCACGTGCTTTGATGTGCGGATGGTAAGCGATGTCTTGACGCTCGCGACGTTGGGAGCAGGCGTAAGCTTGCTGGTAAGGAATTCCTGAAAGCTCTGCAGGTCGTAGCTGACGATTTTCAGGATGAAATCGATCTCGCCGTTGAGCATGTGGCATTCCCGCACTTCGGCAAGGTCGGCCATGTGGTCCTCGAATTCGCGGAGCGCACTCTCTGCCTGGCTCTTCAAGCTGACCATGGCGAACACCGTGATCGAAAAACCCAGCTTGGACGGGTCGAGATCCGCGTGATAGCCGCGAATGACACCCTCTTCCTCAAGCCCGCGCACACGGCGCAGGCACGGCGGTGCGGTCAAGCCGACGCGCTGCGCCAGCTCGACATTCGTCACGCGTCCCTCGGCCTGCAATTCCTTCAGGAGCCGTTTGTCGATCTCGTCCAGATTCGCCATCGGCGTTTCGCTCTCCAAATTGCGCGCGCAGGTTTTCCCTGTCTTTGTCGCGACCATGCGGGTCGGACGGAATTGTCCACGACCCTATTCTGTAAGGCATCTTTGCGCGTTCAGCGGTTTGCGCCTTATATTATTTTATCTGCCAGCAATTGTCCCGCTTTGCAACGCACGCGCGGGAGCAAGATGCCCGATAGTCGAATTGTTGCTATGGCAGCAATCGGACATGGCCCTCGCGACATTCTCATGCGCGCCATGCATCGATCGTTGGCGGTTCGTCTCGCCGCTGCGGAGCTTTGAATGTTCTTTGACGACCGCCTCGAAACCGTGCTGCGCAATCGCGGGTCCAGCGAGGGGTTCCGGTGCACGCAGTTCAGGCAATTGCTCGACATCCTCGGCGCAGAGCGGACCAGACAGGGTGGCAAGAGCACTCTGTTGAAAACGCACGATCCCGAGCTCCTTGCCGCGGCATGGCTGCGAATGGACGCGCTGGCCGAAACGATCCCAGAGCATGATCGCGCGGCCATGATTCGCGAAAATGGCTGGCGCTTCTACAATCCGGAACTGGCAGTCCACCTCGCCCAGTTCGAACCTTCGGTCGCTTCCGCTGCGCTCATGCGCGCGCAACTCACGGCAGAGGACTGGTCCGCCCTGATCCCGCGTCTCCCGGTGCGAGCCCGCGGATTTCTGAGGCAGCGCCGCGACCTGCCGACCGAGGTCGATAAGCTTCTAGAAAGACTCGGCATACATGACCGCGGTCTGCCCGCTCCAAATCCGCTCGCCATTCAGGACGATCCGGTGGGCGATATCGATGGCATCGTGCCTGCCAGGCCGTTTGCGGATATACCATCGGGCGATATGACCGATCCCGCCGATCCCGATACTCCATATTCCGACGTCGAAGCCGGAGAACGAAGCGAGATATCCGCGCTGGTCGAGCGGATTGCGCAGTTCAAGCGGACGCGCGCAGAGGACGACGGCGGAGATCGGGACGACGATGAGCCGATGCCGCGCCTTCCGCTGGGCGAAGAGAAGGCGGATCATGCGCGGGCGGTCAGGGCGTTCGGCTTTGCCACCAATTCAACCGCGCGAATCGACTGGGCCGATCCCGGCATCGCCGCCATGGTCGTCGGCGCGCGGCTAATGGAGCCGACACGGGGGGCGACACGAGAGCGAGAAAGCACGATCACGCGGGCGATCAATCGTCGCCAGCCGATCGAAGATGGCAGAATCACGCTCGACGGAGCGAGGGATGTTGCCGGCGATTGGATCGTGAACGCGCGGCCGCGGTTTGGGGCCGACGGAAACTTTATCGGTTATGTCGGACAATTCCGTCGCCACCTGGACGGTGACGGTCCGGCGACCAGTGCGGCCGCGCGCGAAGCCGATCGCATTCGCCAGCTGTTACACGAACTGCGCACGCCGATCACCGCGATCCAGGGCTATGCCGAAGTCATCCAGCAGCAATTGTTCGGCAGCGCACCGCACGAATACCGCGCGTTGGCCGCGGTCATCGCGGCGGATGCTGCGCGCATCCTCGCCGGATTCGAGGAACTCGATCGTCTTGCCCGACTGGAGAGCGGCGCGCTTGAAGCGGAAGCGGGACAATCCGATTTCGCCGCCACTGTCGAACGAACCATCGCGCAACTCGCCCATGTCCTGGCAAACAGGATGTCGGGCATCGAGATCGATACCGGAGAGGGGCCTTGTCATGTCGCGCTCGGCCTCGATCAGGCCGAAGCGTTGTCGTGGCGATTGCTTGCAACGCTGGGCGGCGGGTGTGCGGCAGGCGAGATGATCGCAGGGTCGCTCGATCAGCGATCCGGGCGCGTATCGCTGCGATGCGAACTTCCCGCGCAATTGCTGCAACAGGATGATATCTTCACCGCCGACGTTCGCCCGCTTGCAGAAACAGTCAATGCCGGTCTTTTCGGCGCCGGTTTCGCTCTGCGCCTCGCCCGCGCAGAAGCTCGTAGCGCAAAGGGCGACCTGGTCCGCGACGGGCAGTCCGTCGTTCTCTCCCTTCCCGCGTTCGATGAAAGGTTCGCAGCCGGGGCTGCATGACACCCGGCGCGCCACATCGGCGTTCAAGCCCGCTTGTCTCGCGCCACGTCCCGCTGTAGGGCGTTGGAGCTTTCGTCATCGGAGCGTTTTACCGATTTCCGGGGGGCCTGTAGCTCAGTGGTTAGAGCTGGCCGCTCATAACGGCTAGGTCGCGGGTTCGA
>JGI12210J13797_10312772_pt1 | contig 13425 bp, 13 predicted proteins | sample ElkSlonscriptome_3_FD_13797 | JGI IMG/M metagenome (IMG submission 13797)
TTGTCAAGTTCGGTTTGGAAATAAAGTATTTCCAAACTCCGATTTTGTTCCTCCAGCGGAATTGGGGACCAGCCCCCAAACCCCCGAGGTTTTCTAAGAGCATAACTCCGGTGTTCGATGAATTGGTTCACGGCTTGGGAAACGCTTCGGCAAATCTGGTGCGAAGTGCAGGAGCGAGGCTTAAGGAATCCGTAAAATCGCGAAACGAATGCAAAACGATCGAAGATCAGCTAGGGCTGAAAGTTGCTTTTGGTATACTGTGGGCTGTTGGCGGCGGCCCGGTTACCGTCGCCGTTAGCGCAAACGATCCTGATGCGTAAGACACATTCCAATGAACGACGCCATAACGCCTTTTGGCCCGATACTGATCCGGCACGAAGGCCATACAGCGCGTGAGCGTAGCGATTGCGGTTGGCGTGATCGACTTATCAGCCAGGAAGACATTGCCAAATCTCCAGCGGCGTGGGTACATGCGGTGGATATCGACGGAGCCAAACTCCACTTCCACAAGCATTCTACCGAACTCTATTACGTTCTCGATGGTAGTGGTACCGTCTCCATCGATGGTGTCGAGCATCAGGTTTCCAAGGGGTCGCTCGTCCACATCCCACCGCACGCCGTTCACGGTGCGTTTGGAGAAATGCGAGTTTTAGTGATCGGCATCCCAGACATCGCAGACGATGACTACTTCGAGGTCGAGTAACAATGGAAAACAACTTCATTGCCACACCGACGATCGGCACGACTCATGTTCGATCTCGCACGTTTGAATTTGCAGAAGTGCGCTAGGCGATGCGTTTTCGCGTGTCTACGGATGCATCGGCTGGTGGTGAACCAACGCGGTAGACGATGCCGCTGCGTTGACGGCGGTCGGTGGTGATCGCTCCGGTGTGCCGAAGCACGTACGCGATCTTTTGCGCAACCCAGCGCGGACGATCGATCCAATTTGCGAGGTCGGTCGTGTTAAACTCGGTCGTGCCCGCTGGTACATTCACGATCGCAAGGAGATCAGCGGCAGTGGAAAGGTGATAAGATTCGCCGATCGATTCCAGTGCGACATCGTCAACGCGATAATCCTTTTGCCATCGACGCCTTCGCGACCTCTCGCGCGGAATGCGGGTTTCAATCACATGCAACAGAGGCACTTCGATGACCAAGTTTCGATGTGGAAAGACTTTGGTAAAGTAAATGAGATCTTCGAAGACGTCCAGGACATTTCCTCGTTTGGGGCTCATCCGACTCGACTCAATCTTGCCACCCTTCTTTTTTGCTTTGGCGATTCGGGTTCGTTCTACCACCGGTTTGACCACGCGAAGTTTGTGGCGCTTTAACAAGTCGCGGCATTTGTCCCGAATGGCCGACAAACCCGCACATTGAATTTCAATTAGCTCGTCACCGCGGACGGCGTCAATTCGATAAGCCCCCAGTACGACTTCGGTATCACCTGCTTCGGCGGCATAACCGTGTTTCAGTTGCTGGTGAAGAGACGTTTCCATTAGGCAACTTCGCAGGCGATCGCGTCGGCTTCCGCTTCGTCATCGAACAAGACGCGTAGTGAACGAGCGATCCCGTCAATGGCTTCATCGCGACGATAGACCTCTCGAGCTGCCCAAGCTCGATTGAGAAGCATTTCGATTCCCAGATAAACGTCCTTGCCAAAAATCGTTCTCATCGCTGTATGGATACTCTCCACCGTTCCGCGCCGCGGATAGTTCCGCCGCACGCGGACCATTGGGATATCGGCATACATCTCGTCAATCCAATCGAGGCAAAAATCGACTTCGTCTTCTTGTGAGGGATCGTAAAGTAACCCCACATCGGTACGTTGAAGTTTTCCATTTTTGCGAAGCGAAAAGGAGCGAACTGACAAATGGATCGAGTAGCCTTGTTCATCAATCTGTGCTGCAATCGCTTCTTGCAAACGTCTACGATAGGGAGCATGCACCTCGTCGATCAACCGCGTCCGCTCGGGCTCTTGAATCCTTCGCGCCGACGGCGGGAAAACGCTGCGATGTCGTATCGACCGTGTGACGTCGATTAAGCCTGCGGAATACTCGTTGAAAAGAGTCGGCTTATTCAGCTTCGCTGCCATTCGGGCTGCGGCATATCGAGCTGGACGATCCGATTTGTGAAATGGCAAAATGCTAGCATCACACCTCGATATTGACGCCGACGACAACCAATCGGGGATACGATCGCCTCCCGTTTCACAGCTAATGATAACCGACATCTGCCTCATGGCCCCAATTTGTTTTGGTAATCAGTGAATGTTGCGCACCTATCCAAGAAAGCTTCAACCCAGATCACTCTATCAATCGTTTGAAGCAAAAAGCAACCTCAAAACGAGCCCCCAGAACTCCCCTATCACCAAACCGCATCAAATCTTTATGGCAGTAACGCGATAACCTTTTTCTCTCGTTTCCTAAGCTTTCTTCATTGATCTGCATCGAGAACCTCGGTGCTAAGACGACGTCGCCGAAATATCGAAGCGAACGCCCCTGGTGGTTGGTTGCTGATCGCGCGGCCCGATGGGCACGCGGTTCAACGAAAACACTCATGCAACAGCGATTGCGTTGTTCGAACCAACCCGTTCACGATTGAGGCGAAGATAATTCCGGAAACACCGCTTCGTCCAATCCCATTCGGCCAATGATTGCTTTTAGGCGGATTTGAAAATCGCTCTTGTAATTTGCCACTTGCTGTTCGCTGAAACCAATCTTCTCTGCGACCGCTTTGTTCGACAATCCAACGACGAACAATAGTTCGATTGCTTTTAGCTTTTCGTAATTTTTGGACTCTTTCCAGCGTTCGATCTGGTCGGCAATCGCATCACGAATCGCGGCATGCTCGATCTCTTTCCGCTCGACGCTACGCGCGATCGAGCTGGCCATGCGAGCCGAGCCAACGAACGCAACGTCATCCGCAGAACCGCTGTCACGGTGATGCAATTGCAAGGTGGGTCGCCGACCTTCGCGCCGTAGGTGATCGGTCAATTTGTAGGCGCAAATCGAAAACAGATAGCTTTCCAGTCGCCGAGAGAAATCATAGTTGGGTAAACTGATTAGGAAACCAACAAAAGCATCTTGGACAATGTCTTCGCTGGCCGAACGATCACGAATCCGGCTCTGCGTAAACGCCAACAAACGCCCTTCGTAGCGATCGATCAGCGATTGCCATGCGTCGTTGTCTCCGCTGCGAATGCGTGCAACGAGGTCGGCGTCGATGCGAGCAGGATCGTTCATCATCCAATCGCATCCTTGGTGACAAACCACTCGGTTGCATCAATCAATTGAGCGGGATAATTGTTGGGTGATACGTGATCGGACCAAACGTTTGCGAGCGCTTCGCGTTTGTTTTCTCCCGAGACCAAGAACCATCTTTCGATGGCCGAATTGATTGCCGGGGCAGTCAATGTGTATCGATAGGCGTTAAACTTTTCGACCCAGTTTTCGACAAACCATCTCGACGTTTCCTCGATCGCAGCCGTGCCTGGAAACAGCGACGCGGTATGCGAATCATCGCCCATCCCCAACAAAACCAGATCCCAAACCGGCATTTTTTGGCCCTGGAAATGATCTTCCAGCACGCGTTGATATTCAATCGCCGCGGCAGCTGGATCTTCTGGATTGACCATCACGCGATGAACATTCGATTCGGGGGCCTCGATCTTGCTCAATAGTGCTTCGTGAACCATGCGAAAATTACTTTCGTCCGAATCAGGCGTCACGTTTCGTTCATCCCCAAAGAACCAATGAATACGGTTCCACGGCAGAGACGCTTCTGCGATCATCTCATACAGCCGTTGGGGTGTCGATCCGCCCGCCAGGGAGACGCGGAAGACGCCATGTTCGGAAATGCACTCGTTTGCGAGATCGCAAAACGCTTTGCAAGCGGCGTCGTACAGATCAGCAAGTGTCAGATAGGGTTGAACCGATGGGATCGACATCGTGGTTTGATTTGCTTTGTGTGAGTGACAGCTTTCGAAGATAAAATGCCGTTAGTAGGAGCTTAAAACGATTCCGCGTCACCTGGAAATGTGTGATCGGCAATGGCACTGCGGTATTGGGTGGCCGCTTCGTAAATCGTGGTGGAAACATCAGCCATTTTGCGGACGAACTTTGGCGAGTAGCCACTTGTCAATCCGATCAAATCGTTGGTCACCAAAACTTGGCCTGTCGTCGCCCCACCCGCACCGATACCAATGGTTGGAACTTTGACAGCATCGTTGATCGCTTGTCCGACTTCCGTCGAAACGCATTCGATGAGTACCGCAAACGCTCCTGCATTCTCAGCGGCAACGGCATCATTGACAAGTGTCTTGATTTCCCGCTTGACACGGTAACCGCCTTCGACGTGAACGTTTTGAGGTCTCAGTCCGACATGAGCCATCACGGGGATGCCAGCGGTTACCATCGTTTCGATGCGTTCTGCTTGCTCGGCACCGCCTTCTAACTTCACGGCGTGGCATTTCGTTTCCTTCAGCACTCTGGCTCCGCAAGCAACGCTGCGCATGATTTCTAATTGGCCTTCGGGAAACGGCAAATCGACAACCACCATCGCTCGCTTTGCCGCGCGCCCGACCATTTCGGCATGATAGATCAATTGGTCCATTGTCACCGGCAACGTGGTGTCATGTCCTTGCACCACCATCGCCAACGAATCGCCAACCAGTAGAATGTCGATTCCCGCCCGATCAAGGATTTCGGCCGTAGGGTAATCGTAGGCGGTCAGCATTGAAATCGATTTTCCATCACGACGCATTTTCGCTAGGCTCCGCGTGGTCACACGCGGCGGCGGTTTCAAAGACTCTGTTTTCGTCATGTCCATGTTTCATCTGGTAGGGAGAATGCTCTATAACTAAGCTAACGCCAATATGCCGATTGTCCAGCGGGCTCGCGGCCGAAACCTTAGCGCTGACCGACACTTTCAACGATTGTTTTCATGCTGACACGAATAAGAAACGGCCATTGCATCGATCCCGCCTTTGGTGTCGATCAGCTCGGCGACGTTTGGATTCAAGATGGAAAGATTGTCGAATCAAGTTCGGCTCAAACCGATGCCGCAAAAAACATCCAAACCATGGAGGCATCGGATTGTATCGTGATGGCGGGCGGGATCGATTTGCATACCCATATCGGCGGCGGCAAGTTGACGTTGGCTCGCTTGCTACTCGAAGATTCGGCGAACGGTTCAGCAAAACCGATTGGTGACTTTTTGCCCACCACGTCCGTCGTGGCCCAGCGGTATTTGGATATGGGCTACACGACCTGTTTTGAACCGGCGGTGATTCCCTGCAACGCCCGATCCGCACATGCCGAGATGGCGGACATTCGCGGAATCGACACAGGCGGCTACTGCTTACTCGGTAACGATGATTTGCTGATGCAATTGCTGGCCGACGACGTACCGCAATCGATCATCAACGATTACGTTGCCTGGATGGTGATGGCGACTCAGTGTATCGCCGTGAAGGTCGTCAACCCAGGCGGGATCAGCGCTTTCAAATTCAACCAACGTCGTCTCGATGTCGATACTCCGCATCCAACCTATGGCATCACCCCGTCGACGATCGTTCGTCGTTTGTGCCGCGCGGTCTCGGAAATCGGGCTTGCCCATCCGCTGCATGTCCACTGCAGCAATCTAGGTGTGCCCGGCAACATCGATTCGACGCTTAAAACAATTGAGGCAGCCGATGGCTTTCCCATTCATCTAACTCACGCACAGTTTCACTGCTATGGAGACGATGGTCCTTACGCGTTTGTCTCCGCTGCCGCCAAGTTGGTCGCTGCGATGCAACGAAACCCCAATGTCACAATCGATGTTGGGCAAGTCATGTTTGGGCAAACGGTAACCATTAGTGCCGATTCGATGCATCAATTCCACAATGTCCGGTATGCAAACCCACGAAAGTCCATGTTAGTCGACGTCGAATGCGAAGCGGGTTGTGGCGTGGTGCCATTTCGCTATCGCCGACGCCAATTCGTCCACAGTTTGCAATGGGCAATCGGGCTGGAGTTGTTTTTGATGATCGACGATCCATCACGAGTTTTCTTAACGACGGATCACCCCAACGGAGCTCCATTCACCACTTACCCTCACTTGATCCGTTTGCTGTGCGACCGATCCTATCGCGAAACGGCATTGGCCGAGATCGATCCCGAAGCCGCTGCTGCGAGCAGCCTTGGCGGCATCGACCGCGAATACACCCTCAGCGAGATTGCAACGATGACCAGATCGGCCCCAGCAGCGATTCTCGGATTGTCAGGCATTGGAAATCTAGCTGTGGGTTCATCTGCCGATATGGTGGTTTATGAAAAGAATAAGAACTTCGATGTGATGTTTTCAACACCAAAGTTTGTGTTCAAAAACGGCGTTCTGGTACGTGGCAACGCTAGCAATCCTGCCGCGTCTTTTGGGTCGATCACGCACACCGCAACCGTTTCGTTCGATCCCCAAACGATCGAGACGTTGGCCAAACGCTATGAATCCTATGGTGCGATGGCGATGAGCCGGTTGCGAATCAGCGATGATGAAATGGAAGGCAGTTTGGGGACCGTTCCGATCAAACACCCCCCGCCAACCACACGCGGAGCCGAAAATTGAATTCGCCGAAGCTCAATTCGCCGAAACATCGAGGCGGCGTTGAAATCGATTCGACATTTGCCGAAGCGTTCGACATGAAAGCGACTCGATTGATCATCACGGCAAACGATCGCACCTGGGCGATGGCGGCGGCGACTTCGATGGTTGGGTTTGCCACCAGCGTCATTGCTTGTGGAATCGAGATGGCAATAGAACGAGTACGAACGCCCGATGAGACACCCGACGGACGTCTAGGAGTCTCCGTGTTAGCATTTGCCGTTTCGAAAACGGAGATGGAGAAACAGATCGTTTCACGGGCTGGACAATGCGTATTAACGTGTCCGACGACCGCTCTTTACAGTGGCATCGAAGAGACGAAGCCGAAGTCAGACAAGCGAGTTGCGATCGGAAAGTCGCTTCGCTATTTTGGGGACGGACACCAAATTAGCAAAGTGATTGACAGCCGACGGTTCTGGCGGATCCCCGTTATGGATGGTGAGTTCGTCTGCGACCACGACGTGCCGCGTGTCGATGGGATCGGCGGCGGCAACTTTATCCTGCTCGGTAAGGATGTCGATGCGGTTCTTGGTGCATCCCGTGCCGCGGTGGACGCGATGCGAAAGGTCGAAGGTGTGATTATGCCGTTTCCTGGAGGCGTGACGCGAAGCGGTTCCAAGATTGGTTCAAAGTACGCGAAACTGGTCGCCAGTACCAACGATGCGTATTGCCCCAGTTTACGAGGGTCCCGTTTGCGAGAGTCCCGTTCAGGAGACTCAATGCCTCCATCACCGTTGCAGCTAGATGAGTCCGTGGCGATGGAGATTGTTTTCGATGGATTGACCCCGGCTAATATCCGATCGGCGATGCGAGCGGGTATCGATGCCGCTTGCCATTTCGATCATGGTGGAGGATTACTTCGAATCACTGCCGGAAATTATGGTGGCAAACTCGGACGGCATCATTTTCATCTGCATGAGGTGGTTTGAGTGAACGGTTGGACCTTGGAACTTCGCCACGACATTGCTGCAAGCGAATTAGCGGCCTGCTTCGATGCACGCGCCATCAAATTGTCTGCGTTTTCGAAGATGACCGAGCGCGAGATCAATGCGGTCGAACTGACGGCGGATAGCAAATCGATTCGAATGGGTGAGCTGTTTACCGTGTCAAAATCGGTTGACGATTCGACCTTGCGTTTAGTCGGCGATTTAAGTCGCTTTCATTACGTTGGATGTGGGCACGAGGTGGGGCAATTCGTCGTCGAAGGCAACGTTGGTCATTATGCGGGTTCACGAATGAGTGGTGGTGAGTTTTGGATCGCTGGATCGACGGGCAACTTTTTGGCTGCCGCCCATGGCACTCATCGTACCGGCATGAGTGGCGGGCGGATCGTCGTGGCTGGCTCGGTCGGTCATCACGCAGGTCACCGAATGCGGCGCGGTGAGATCATTGTTAACGGCTCGGCGACCGATTTTCTTGGTTCTCATATGATCGCTGGCACGATTTTAATCGCTGAGCGTGTAGGCGAGAGTGTCGGATTTGCGATGCGGCGGGGCAGCCTTCTGCTAGGAAAACGTGCAAACTTAAGCGAAAATCGATTTAGTGCGCCCGTTTGTTTCCCTACGGCATTCTTTTTGCTTCTCTTGAAACAATGGCACTTCGAAGATTGGCAGAACCGGTTTCCGCGAATATCATCGGACCAGATGGAGACGTCGAAAATCAAGTCTTTATTGGAAATCCTTGCCGAAGGCCGGTTTTCTTCGTCTCGTGGCGACTTCGCTGTCGCTGGCCAAGGCGAGATTATTTGGCCCGACGACTAGAATGCCCAAACGACCAAACGATGACGTTTGGTCGTTGTGCGGCTGGATGTTTGTTTGGCGGAATGTTTGCCGCGACAGCCATTCTCTTTACAACTACCTCTACCCAACCACCAGCACTCATAGAAGAAGAACATGATGAAATTGAATACACTACGTCGTTGCGCAGCAGCCATCGCGGTCGCCGGATCAATGGCTTGCGCCTCTCTGCCTGCGAACGCTTTGGACGCGACCGCTGAACTCGGGATTGGTTCCGATGCGCCCTCATTGGATGTCGAGCATTGGATTCAAGACGGGAACGGATTTTTTAAGCCGGTGACCGACTTCAAGGACGGCAAGGTCTATGTAGTCGAGTTTTGGGCAACTTGGTGTGGTCCTTGCATTATGAGCATGCCCCACTTGGCAGCACTTCAAAACCAGTATCGCGGCCAGAACGTTCAAATCGTGAGCATCTCTGACGAGTCGCCTGAAGAGGTGAAAGAATTCTTGGAACAAGAAAACGAAGAAGAAGAGAAAACGTTTGAAGAGATCACTTCGGCCTACTCGTTGACAACTGATCCCGATCGTTCCGCCCACGAGGATTACATGGAAGCTTCTGGAGCGGCGGGCATTCCGACAGCTTACATCGTCGGCAAAACGGGTAAGATCGAATGGATTGGCCATCCGATGGGAATGGACGAAACGCTCGAAGCGGTCGTCAATGACAAGTGGGACCGCGCAGCTTACAAAAAGCAATACGAACAAGAGCAACAGTTGCAGCAGGCGATTGAAGAGATTTCGATGCTAGCTGGCGCTGGAAAATTTGATGAAGCGATCAAACGCGTCGAAGAGGAAATTGCGAAAACCGACAACGAAGATTTGAAGACCAACCTGAAGGATTTCCGGTACAGTTTGATGTTGTCAGCAGGACAGGTTAACGATGAAGTCATCAGCTACTACAAAAAGCAAGTCGAGGAGATGAAGGGCAACCCGATGGCGCTTGGCCAGTTCGCCTATTCATTGGTGGGCGTTTCTCAACAAGGTGGAAAGCTCGGCCCCCTCGCCGATCTGGCGATCCAAAATCTTGCACCTGCTGTCGATAAAGCAGAAGATGAAGTGAAGCCGCTGCTACTGAACATCATGGCTCAGCTTTCTCAAATCGATGAGAAACTGGAGCAAGCGATTGAGTATCAAGAAAAGGCGGTTGAGGCGAGTAATGATCGCCAACAGAAGCGAATGGAATTGTATCTGGAAGAACTGAAGTCGGAAAAAGAAAGCGGCTAGTCGGGCTGTTTGGCGAAGCAAGAGATGTGCGGAAAACGCTTCGCTGAACGGCGAAGCCTAGGCTTGAGCGTCATTTCTGCCAACCCAAGTAATGCTCAAACCAAGGCTCCTCCTGGTCATTAAGTCTTTCGGGCGGGGTGGAGGAAGGTGGCATTTGGTCGAGCCACGTTTGAAGTTCGACCAAAAGTCCTGCGGCAACGTCGGGATGCTGCTCAATCAAATTGGTTGTCTCCGCCTTATCCTCGTACAGATCAAACAGGTACTTCGCTCCGCCAGCGAGCTGGAGACGCTTCCAGCGTTCTTTGCGAATCGCCGCTTGTCCCCAAAATCGCCAATAGAGCGAGCGATCTAGCTTCGTCACCAGTGGGCCCGTCAGTAGCGGCATCAAATCAACACCGTCCAAGGCATCGTCTTTGGGAAGCCCGGCGGTGGCCAACGCAGTCGCTGCGACATCGAGTGAAATCACCGGTTCGTTGCAAACGACTCCACCGGGGATTGTCCCAGGCCACGAGACAATGAAAGGCACGCGGATACCACCTTCGAGCAAGGTTCCCTTTTCACCATTGAGCGGATCGTTGATCGATCCGTCCCATGCTCCGCCTCTAAAATCGAGCGTGATATCTTCTTTATGCATCTTGATCGGAGCGCCGTTGTCACTGATGAAAACAATCAGCGTCTTCTTGTCGATTCCGTATTGCGACAGCTTGGCGCGAATACTTCCAATACCATCATCACCCGCCGACATCATTGCCAAAGCAAGTCGTCGGCGTTCTGGCATTTCACCTGGAAAGCGTTTCAGGATAGCGGAGACCATACCTTTATTGGGATTTTGTCATTGTATCCGCATCCGGTGTGGATCGATCTCCGTGCTCTGCGAGGTATGCAGACACTTCATCTTGACTAGTTACCCCCATCTCTTGAATTACTCAACAAAATTGACCGAATATTGGAAGTTTTTTCTTCGCGTAAGCAGCGATGTTTTTTTTCTGTTCTTTCCCTTTTTGCTTCAGTTTACATGGTTGTTTTCTTTGTTGCTGAAGTTAGGATTCGAATCAAATATTGACGCCAACTCAGCTTTATTCCTATCTTGAAAACAGTCACTCTAGTGAAGGTGAGTACGATGATGAAAAGAAGAGCGATTAGTTTATCATTGCCGATTGAAAAGAATCACACTCGAACAAGCGGTGCTGGAATCCAGCATCGCTTCTTTCTTGTTAGGCTATGGAATGCTGGAGGTGTTGTTCGCATCGCAAAATGCTAGGCGCCGCTCGGGGTGATCCTAAGCCGGACGTTCTGTTTGGCCGATTTGCAAGAAGGGTAGAGCGGCTGAAGCCTGGGCTCCAACCTTACTCGCTCTTGGGGATTTTTGGCAAGTGTTTGCGGACTCGGCGTTTCGGTTCCCACAAGTCCTCGACGGGCTGGCCACCTGCTTCTGCACGAATCAGTAGATAGATGCCTCCAATCAAAGCCCAGGAGAAAGCGAAACAGGTTGCCATCGGGATGATCGCTAAGATTCGTCCAATCAAGCCGGTCAACGTCAGTGGAGCACCAGCCCACTGGAGAATCGAAAACGCCACCATGCCTGCAGCGGAAACGATTCCCGTCGCCAAAAAGGTGACAACCAGCAAAAGCACGAACGCGACCATGGCGTGGATGAGTAAGTGAAACGGTCGGCGATACAAGTACTCGTATCCGCGACTGAGCGAGTCGAGCGCATCAGGGTCCTTTTCATTCGCCAGTGCGGACCACGCGAGTGGGACCGCTATCGTCGCTCCGAATGCCAAAATGCCGCAGGGAAGACTGATCAATACAATCAGCAGGGCCGACGGCATCAATATCCATGCCGCTGAGGGTGCCTGCTTTGAGATCCAACCGATGAGCAAGATCACTAGCCCCATCGCCAAGACGCACACCAGTGGCACGATTGCGGTCAGCCAAGAGGCTGGGGCCCTAAGGATTGCCAATTGGTTGACATCGCGAAGATTCATCATCGATCGACCAGCGGTCAACTGTGCACCCTGACGCAAAAAAATGAGTGCGGAAGGGGACCAGATAAAGATCGTCCATAGGATTGAACCGAATTGGCGAAAAACTCGAGTGTCTTGAATCGACGGATTCAAAACGGTGGTCGCATTCATCAACCGTACAAACTGCATCGTCGTCATCAGCGAATCTTGCGATGCGCTAACCACCGATGCGGCTTTGCCGTCAATCGCCACCAGCGAGAGTTGTTCGCCCAAAATCCAATGCTGGCCTACCCACCAAACCAGCAGCGTCGTGATACCAATCAGAATCATTGGCGGGGAACCGGCTAGGCGAAGCGTACGAATCAATCGCAGCCAAGCGAACACGTCGATCCATTCACGTACTCGGCTTAGGATACCGGTTTCCAAATCATGGCCTGCGTGAACTTTTTCACTCGAAGAAGCCTTGTCATTGGAAGCAGCCATTGTTTCGCTTTTGTTTTCCGAGGATGTACCGGTCGCTTTGTTGTTTTTCTCGTCTTCCGTTAAGACCGCCCCTTATCCTACCGAAACGAGACTGGTTTCCATAGTCGAGGATTGGGAATCGGGCCGGGTGTTGACACGACACCCGCCGGAACGATTTGCGCCGAAACAAACCATTTGTCTCCTGTCTGAATCGGTAATTCCACCAGATCACGGCGGAGGACGGCGATTTCGAAGTCGATACGTTCGGAATGTTCCTTGGTCGAGACATACCAAGTGGGTTGCCAGGCGGATTGGCCATCAATTGCATCGTGCGTTTTCCCTTGCGGCGTCGACTGCAATTCAAAAGCGGTCATCAAGTCTCGATCGACATCGATTGCCAACCGAAGTCGATCGGTGGCGGTTAAATTGAAATCTCGATGGCTCGCAGTGTCATCGATGGACCGCTCGGCAGCAAACTGATTGCTCGGACAACGGATAAAGAAGTAAACGAATTGTTCGTCATAGCCCATCTTTACCGACGGAGTTCGTGGTTGGGTGTCCAAATCATCATTGGTCGTCATCCAAAATGGATCGTCTGAGATCCCATCCAATTTGGGTGGACGAGTTGCTACCGATGCAAGGATTTGATTCAGGGGGCGGTTAACGACGAGATCCGCCCAGGGATTCGGTAGCGTCGAATCGGTGAGGCGACGGAAATTACCTGTCTTTGGAGGCAGGGCTTGCGTGTTGTCGACTTGGCTTCGAAGCCGTGCCGACTCGCCTGCGATCAGCACCAAGGGATGAAATTCCCAACGCAAATCAACGTGATTTTGCTGTCTCCTATTTCGACCATCGACGTCCACGTTTCCCTGGATTTTTGTCGGCGTGGTGCTGGCGACTCGGATCGGCGAACTGCCGGATGCCTGCACGACTCCGCTCGCTTCGATTTGAAAGGGTGACACGGCGACTTGTTGGACGGCTTGCTCACTGCGAGTTTTGGATTGCTGAGTGGTCAATGCTTGTGCGGAAAGCGATCGCAAGTTTTGCCATTCGCTGCTTCCATTGATTGCTTCGCGACGCAGATTCGCCCATTTGCCAAACGACAATCCTCCGAACCGATCCGACGATTCCGAAAGCAACCGATCCTGGAAAGCGATTTGTTGCGGAGTGGTTTCCAGATCCGCCGATTGTAGTCTCTTGTAGATCGTCCAAGCCAACCGCAGCTGGTCGCCGGTTGCGGTTTGGTCAAGCATAGAGATCAGCGATGTCGTAAAAACGTTTTCATCCGAACTGGTTTCGATCATGCGGTCGATTCGCCGATCTTCGGTGAGCCGGGC
>JGI12210J13797_10014041_pt1 | contig 13423 bp, 14 predicted proteins | sample ElkSlonscriptome_3_FD_13797 | JGI IMG/M metagenome (IMG submission 13797)
GTGGGGTTGCTGGCCGCGCTAAGCATCGCGGGGTTGCGTGTTTGGCTAGGCAGGCTGGCACAGAAGATTGACGCGGAGCAACTACGCTTGCGCTCCACAGAGCTAGGCGGTGTGGTGGCTATTCTGGTGGCGCTGGCGGTATTATGGATTCAACTAGGATTTGTGCCCACCGCTGCGATTACGCCCTTGGTGCTTATTATCACTTATTGTCTGGCTGCACTCTGGTTCCAAGAGAGCTTGCAGGCAGATAGCTTGCTGCACGCGCAAACGGGACTGCCTGCCGTGTCTGTCCGTTGGATGTCGTTGGGGTTAGCGCTGATGGCCTTCCTGCTGACGGGCGCGCTTGTTTTCCAGTTGCCCGCGCCCAGCAACGACGAGTTTGGCGTTCTGTCGTTGATGACGGCCTTTTACGGTTTTCTGGGGATTGCCTGGTTGCCGGCTGTCTCTGTTGTGCTGGGGGTGCAAGCCTATCGGCGGCAAGACCGCACTGGCAAGATGCTCTAAGCGCGCCTTCGCCACCAAACGAACACCGCGCCTAACAAAAATAGCGCGTCCAACCACAGATAAGCCGGCTGGCCTAACCACAACGGCGCAGCGTCACCTCGGAAGCGCCCGATAAGCAGCATTCCCAGGCAAAAAGCAATGCTGATAAACCAGAAGCTGCCCAGGCTGGCCCAACCACGCCACCAAGCTAACCCCACTAGCACGGTCAAAATCCAGCCTAGAGCCTGCCCGAAGGTGGCCGTGTCATAGCGCGGCGCCACGATGCCGAAGATGTCCGGCCCCTCTGTGACAGCCCAGGTNGGATGGTAGGCCAGCGTTGCCACTTCCGCGCCGTAAGCACACCCGATTGGGCGGCAGGCTGTCCAGGCGGCGAAGGCGATCATGGGCAGTGCGGGGGTAAATGCGGTTAGCAGCATGGTCGTCGGCAAACGATGCCAGCGAGCTACGCCTAGCAGGCCCAGCAGCGCGCCGAAGGCTGCGCCGTGCCAATCTAGCCCGCCGACTGACGCGCTCGCCATTGATAGCGGACGTTGGGCGAACACCGCCCAGTTCAGCAGCACGTACTCCAGCCGGGCGAAGACAAAACCCACCACCAGCGCTGCCACGAGAACATCGGCTTGCTGGCGCGGGTTGGCGACTGACCGGAGACGATAAGCAGCTACGAGCGCGCTCAGAGTCACTGCCAGCATCAGGTACAGCGGATAGCTATGCAACGAAAAGCGCCCAATTTGCGTATACACGATAAGAAGCAATCCGTCTATTCAGGTGAGAGTTTGCTGATACCCAACCGGGTGAAGACCCCTAGAACCTTAGTCCCAGCTATAATGCACGGACAAACCTCAAAAAAACAGAGATACTCGACAAAAGGAGCCAACCGTCGATGGTAAGTGGCATTAGTGCAGTACTCGGAACTATTTCTTTTCTTGGCGTACTACTCGCAATTTTAGGTGTGGCGCTAGCCGTTGTTGCTTCCTCACAGGGGCGCAGTGTGCGTAGCGGAGCAATCATGGCTATTTTAGGCGTGATTATCTTTGCCGCCTTCCAATTGATTAGTCGCGGTGTGATTGTGGTGCAGGCGACAGAAGCTGCGGTCGTGTTCCGCACACTGAGCGGTGACCTGACCGAACCACGGCAGGAAGGGACACACATCATTATCCCGGTGCTAGAGGAAGCGACCCTCTACCCCACCGACGTGCAGGAATACACCATGTCTGGCACGACGAACGAGGGCCAGCAGGCTGGCGATGACGCTGTGCGGGTGCGTTCACAGGACGGGCAGGAGGTCTTCATGGACATTACCGTACTTTATCGCATTGAAGATGACCAAGACCTCAACGACTTGCACCGAAATTGGTATGACCGCAGCTACGGCACTATCTTTGACATTGATCAGTTTCAAAACGAGTTTGTGCGCCCCACTGTGCGTGCGCTCATCCGCGACGTAACCAGCCGATACACAGCCCGCGAAATTTATGGGGAGACCCGTGCTGAACTGCGCCAGGCAATGGAAGAAACCGTTAGAGAGCGCTTCGCGCGTGAAGGTCTAGAAGTTACCGACCTGTTGCTGCGTGAGGTGACGTTCTCCGAGCAGTTCACGACGGCGATTGAGCAGGCTCAGGTGGCTGAGCAGGACGCACTGCGCGCTCAGATTCGGGTACGAGAGACGGAGCAGCAAGCTCGTTCCACCATCATCGAGGCTGAGGCCAACGCGGAATCGCTGCGGCTGATTAGTGAGCAGATCGCGGCGAACCCGGCGCTCATCCAGTATCTATATGTGCAGAACTTGAGTGACAATGTAGGCATCGCGCTGGTTCCGTCCAACAGTCCGTTCCTCTTTGACTTCGACAGCCTGCCGGCAGCGCTGGAAGGCTTCGAAGCACCAGAGTCAAACGCCCGGACTGAGTTCGAGCTACCCGATATAGAACCCCTGGGCGGCGATACAGCAGCCACCCCCACCCCGCCAGACAGCAGCACCGGTAACTAGACCTGCGAAGATAGACTGGCAATTCGCGACGCGCATGCTATAATGCGCGTCGCTATTGGAGAGGTGGCCGAGCGGTTTAAGGCGCACGCCTGGAACGCGTGTTGGGTTCACGCCCTCGCAGGTTCGAATCCTGTCCTCTCCGCACATTACAGTTCAAAAAGTGACACCTCAGAGGCACCCGCGTGGGTGCCTTTTTGCAGTCCCCGATCTTTTAAAGCGTCTGGCGGATCATCGCCTCGATATTGGGTTGTGGCTGTGCGCCCACCAGCCGATGAACAGGCTTGCCGTCCTTGAACATCATCAGTAGTGGGATGCTCATCGCGCCGTAAGTTCTGGCTGCGCCTGGGTTCTCGTCCACATTGACTTTGGCGACCCTAATTTGCCCGGCGTACTGCTCTGCCAGCCGGTCTAATGTGGGGGCGATGCTGTGGCAGGGGCCGCACCACGGTGCCCAGAAGTCCACCAAAACAGGGACATCGCTGCTGAGCACAGCTTGCTGAAAGTTTGCCTCATTGACGTGAACCGGAGCCGCGCCGCTGGCGTGCTTGGCAGCGGTCTCCGCCTCAGTCTGCTGTGGATAGGGGCCGCGACCCATCAAGAAGTCGGCATGGGCCTGAACGTCGCCGGGGCGGGCGTTGGCGGCGCTGGATTCGACTTCACCATCATCAATTGTGACTAGGGCAGGCAGCGCGGGTTGGTCGTAATCCGCGTGGACGGAGGGGTTCTGCTGCACATCCACTCGCGCCACAAGCAGGTCGCCCGCGTTTTCGCTGGCCGTCTGCCGGAGCGCTTCGTCCAGCCCCTGGCTGATCTGACCCCGCGTCATCATCAACAGCACGGGCAGTTGCGTGTTTAGAAGGCGGGGTAATCCGGCGGCGTCTGTGGTGATAGGCGTGTCATAGACGGGCATGTTATCTCTCCTAGCTAAGATAGGCTCTGTTCTAGAACAGACGCCCGCGAAGACGCATCCATTACCCAGCCCAGCCGCTATAGCAGATTAGTAGCCCTCGTCCACATTGACAGGACTCGGAATTTCCCCTCCTGCGGCGGCGGCATTTAGCGCCCGTGCGATGCCGTCCATGCGGGCCTTTTCGATCTCTTTGTTGCCGAAAGCCCCACCCCGGTGCGGACTCATCACCATGTTGTCCAGTTCCCAGAAGGGATGGTCAGCGGGGTAAGTGTGGGTGCGGGCTTCTTCGTCTGGCGGGTAGATGTACCACACATCCATTGCGGCGGCGTGTAACTTGTTTTGCTTGAGGGCATGGTACAAGGCGGCCTCGTCAATGACGGCGGCCCGCCCGATATTAACGACGATGGCTTCGGTTGGCAGTAGGGCGAGTTCGTCTGCGCCGATCAGGCCGACTGTCTCCGGTGTGTTTGGCAGGGCGATGATAAGGGCGTGGGCTTGTGGCAGCCAGTCATTCATTTCTGCGAGTGTAATCTCATCTGGTGATTTAGAGGCGTGCTTGCGAACTCCGATGACACGCATTCCCACAGCCTCGCATATCTTGCCGACACGGCGGCCCACTTCGCCGTATCCCAGCACCAGGGCGGTTTTGCCGCTGAGGATGACGGGCATGGGGTCGGCCTCGTAGCGAGATGTCCAGTCGCCGCCTCGAAAGCTNTTGTGCGCTTGGACAATGCCACGAGCGCAGGCAAACAGCAGTCCGACGGCTAGCTCAGCGGTGGCCGCTGAGTTGTGATGTAAATTGTGAACGCGCAACTGAGGAAAATCCGCCAGCCGTGTTTTGGTGATGGCTGGCAGACCCGCAAATGGAATGACCAGCACGTTCAGGTCTGTGCTAGAAGCAAGCTGCTCAGGGGTGGGTCGCCCGCTCACCAGCGCGTGGACATCCGGCGGCACTTCTTCACCGATGGTAAGCCGGATTTGCTCACTAAGGGCGGCTTGCAGCCATTGGCGGGAGCGGGCGGGTAGGTCGTAACCGATATGCGCGTGGTAGCTTGGCATAAACCCGGTCAGACCTTGCCTACGCTATCGGCCTGCTGCATAAGCGCTAGCTCCCGTTGCCAGTGATGCAGAAAGCAGACTTGCAGCGCTTTCTCTACCGTATAGGGCGACTTCTTGCCGGGGTAGATCACATCGCGGCTCAGGACTTCGAGTGGAACTTTTTCTACAAATTGGGTGATCTCGGTTTCTTTGCGGCGAATGGCACCGATGCTGCTGGAGATGATTCGCCGCTGGGAGAACCAGGATATGATCCTATCTGCTGTGTGGATGAGCCGGGGCGAAACGCGGACGGCGTACCCGTTGGAGGCGGCCCGGATGAGCCATAGGGTGGCTGTATCGTAGACGACGAGGCGAGCAAGCATGACTGCTAGTGACCGTCCCCTATAGCGGGGGGCAAATTGCTCTGGCTCTGGCACGCGTTGCGCAATGCTGATGACTTCCTCCCGCACAGCGTGTATCTGCTCGATCAACTGTTGCCGTTCCTCGTCACCGTCGAGGTAAATAAACTGAGGTTTCATGATATTTTTCCACTAAATAAGCGATCTAAGTTTGGTGTCTGGCGGTGCGCGGTATAGACACTCGAGACCGAGTTGCTTGCAAAAATAGTACGCGGAACTGTGGGAACCGTCAACCGGACTGTGGTAGGAACTTTGCCCTGTATTCGCTCCGGCTTTTGAACCAAAATCGCCACACCTGCTGATTATAGAGAACTTGATATGCAACGGCGATGGATAGCATGGCTACTCATATTGGCTGGCTTTGCGCTGAGGCTGCTTCTGCACGATGTGCATGGCCTGGAGGGCGACGATGCCTTTAGCCTGGCCCTGAGCCGCACACCCTGGGGAGAACTTGCGAGCGGTTTGATGCGCTTGGAACTAGATGTGCATCCGCCGCTGCATTTCTTGGCGCTCAAAGCGTGGACGGGCTGGGCGGGGACGAGTTTGCTGTCGTTGCGTCTGCTTAACATCCTGCTTGACCTGCTCAGTGGGGCGCTTGTGTGGCATCTGGCTTATCTGGTGACGCGCCGCAAGCTGGAGCCGACATTGGCGCTGGGTGTCTGGGCCGTCTCGCCCACACTGATATTTGGTACGTGGCTGGTGCGGATGTACACGCTGAGCGGCTTGCTGGTGATGGTGGCCGCTGTGTGTGCCCTCCACGCGCTGCGCCCCAAGGCGGACTTCTATCTCTGGGCTGGGCTGGCGGCGGTTGGGTCGCTGGCGGCGATGTACACCCACATCCTAGGGTTGATTGTGGCAGGCGCGACTGGACTGGTGTTGCTCATTGTTGGTGGGCGGCGGGGCACGCGCCAGGCTGCCTCGGTGGTGGGGCTGTTTGCGCTGGTGGGACTGCTATATGTGCCCTTCTTGCAAGGGGCGCTGACGTTAGCCAACTCAGCAGAGACATTGGGCGCACAGGTAAACCCGGCCCAGGCCGCCGACCTACCGATCTGGCTGCGTTTGGGCCAGTCGGTGTGGGTGGCTTTCTTTCATCGGCTGGCAACCCCAACGACGACGCTGATATGGGTTGGCGTGCTTTTTGCCGCGTTGGGCTACTCGGTCTGGCGTCAGGGCGGGCGGGGCACTGCGCTGGCGGCTATCAGCCTGATGACATTCGTCGGTTTGGGATTGCTGGCGTGGGGATTGGGCTTCAAGGCGCGCTATGTGGTGCCGTTTGTGTCGCTGTGGCTGGTATACCTGGTGGTTGGGCTGGGGCGGGCGCGTGTGGCGTGGATGGTGGTGCCTTTGATCGCTGTGGGGATGGCCTGGGGCTTATGGCAGAATCTGCAATATGGGTGGCGTGATGATTGGACGGCGCTGGCGGGTTTCGTAGAGACCTACACGTTACCGGGGGATGCGGTGTTAGTGGTGCCGGATTGGGGTCAGGAGGCGATGCGCTATCACTACGGCGGGGAAGCGCCCGTGCGCGGCTTCTTCCCGGCGCTGACGGACGGGCTAGACCTGGACGCCGCCTTTGGGGATTATGTGAGCGGCTATGAGCGGGTGTGGCTGGTGCAGTATCAGCCGATGGTGAGCGATCCGGCGGGCCTGGCCCCGGCTTGGCTGGCGGCGCGTAGCAGGCCCGTTACCCAGGCCTTTCCGTCGGGGGCCGTTGTCACATTATATGACATGGGGCAGGCTGACGGCACACTCTCGGACCAGGCTCGGCGGCTAGAGGTGCAGTTCGGTGAAGCATTGGCTCTGCGCGGAGTCACATTGCCTGACGGACTGACCACGCCTGCGGTCAACACTCGCCTGTACGACGAAAGTGGACGGATATTGGTCCGGTTACACTGGGAGGCGCTCCAGCAAAATCTGTCCCAGACACCGCGAGTGCGCCTGACGGACTCATTCGGGCAGGTGTACGGCGCGGCGCTGGCTAGCGCACAGGAAGATGTTGCCCGGCGGCCCGTGGTCGGCTGGCAACCTGGGGAAATCACTCCGCTGTACTACAACCTCAATATCAACCCGGCCACGCCGCCCGGTGTTTACAACATCGAAGTGATGGTGCTAGACGAGAGCGGCAACCCGTTGCCCACCACTGGGGCCGATGCCGGACAGAATTGGGCCATCGCTGGACGTGTGGTCATTCAAGACTGAATTTACAAATGTAGGATCTATGTCAGCGGGGCCGGAGGGCGCAAACGGTTGCGCCCCATTGCAAACTGAGCAGCCCGGCTATGGGCGGCGGGTGAGCTGCTCTAGCTGGACTTCGTAGAGGGCGCGGTGCTTGATGGCGTCTCCGAAAACAGCCAAACCCGCATTGAGCAGGGCGAGGCCGATGGTGCCTGTAAAAAACCAACGCAGAAAACCGCGCTCTTTAATGCGCAGGGAGACGGCGTGGCCGATGACGGATAGACCGCCACCGATTAGTAGCATGCCGATGCCAGAGAGGCGGCTCCATTGTTCATAATGTTCGTTCATGATGGATTTCCTTTGCTATGGGTACTATGGGCGCGGACACACGCGCCGGACAAACAGTAAACGGGTATTGATGATGTGGCTAAACAATTTTAGCTACGGGCGGAGCCAAGCATGGCGTCTTCGCCCTCGCCGACGGGTTCTTTGGTGGTGGTGATGCTCGTCCACTCCGGCTTGTCCCCGCGCAGGTGGGCGTAGATGGGCTTTTCGTTGCGAAGCATATCGATAAAAACCGGAATGCTCTCGAAGGGAACAAACATATGCCCCTTCTTTTCGTCGCTGTCGAAGTGAGGCTGCGGGAAGTCGCTATCGGAAGTGCATCCGTAGACATCGAGGGTGAACTCATCGCCAATGCAGCGGACAATACCGCGCAAACGCACGGTGCTACCGTGGAAATCCATTTCCTCCAACTGGCGGAGAACGATCATATATTCGTGAACTTGGAAGACAGCGGTGTTTGGCATACTGGCTTATCCTTTGACCGTTGAATGTGATGCGTTAATGGTATCGCAAACAGAAAAATTCGCCACTGCTTTTGATCTGCCTCTCCTACCCCACGGCTGAGCGCTGCTATGAGCGCATTTGCGCGTGGCCGAGCCTAATTCGAAATTGTAACTTCCTCGGTCTCCGGCTGAATAGTGATTTCCGGCGAGAACATGCCCATCAGTCCGTTTTCATCCTTGGCGGCGACGGCGACGGCGGCGTAGGCAGCGAAACCGTCCCACGTCACCGAAGTGGCTGGAATATCGAACTGCTGATAGATCAGGGCGTTGGGCGCACGCAGGGCCACGACGTAGTCCGCCGCGCCGGGCGAGGCCGTCCAGACGAGTGTCTGGGTGCCGTTGCCGTTATCGCGCAGGGAGACGTTGGCGGGGGGTGGGGGGCCGTCTGCCATCACCTTGACCACGGCGATGAGCGTTTGGACGGAGCGGGCGAAGTAGGAGGGGGTAATACCCTCGATGGTGTCGGTGGTGTCTACGAGACTGGTGTTCTCCGCCATCTCGATGAAGCGCAGGGCGGGGTAGCCTGCTTCTTGGAAAGAGAAGTGGTCGCCGTAGCGCCCGCGACGGTCGAAGGCGTCCTGGACGACGACCTCCATCTGCGGCACATAGTTGAGCGCGGCCATTTCTGCCATGCGGGCTAACTGGCGGGAGACAGAGGCGTTATTTGGCCCCTGGGAGAACACGCGAATCTGGCTGTCGTTAACGGCTCCGTTGGCGTAGGTCTGGGAGCCAATGGCATCGACATTGATGTAGGCCTTTACGTCGATGTTGTTGCGGCGGACATAATCGTTGACAAAAATGATGCTTCCCTGGCGTCCAACTTCCTCTGCGCTGAAGGCGACGAAAACAATCGTAGCGCGGTGGGATTGCTGGGAGAGAATGCGGGTCATCTCGATGATGGCGGACACGCCCGTAGCGTTGTCGTTTGCGCCGGGCGCGTAGGCGTTGCCGTCGGTGTCGTCATCCCCCCGGCTGTCGTAGTGAGCGCCGATAATGACGGTGCCTGCGCCGGGCTGTGTGCCGCGAATGACAGCCACGATATTCTGCTGGGTGGTGCGTTCGCCAGCCCACTCTAGGTCGAAGGACTGCTCGAAAACTGTTGTTCGCCCCTGTGATTGGGCGGCGATCTGATCGAACTGAGATTTAATATAGGTGCGGGCCGCGCCGATGCCGCGATTAGGATTGGTGGTGCTGCTGTTGACGTGGCGTGTGTAAAACTCGGTGAGGGCGCGCACATGAATCATAAGTTGCGTAGCATCTACTAGGTTCATGAGCGGGGCCACGCCGGGATTGGTCGATGCCATTGGCTGGGTTGGTGCGGGTGGCGAAGCTAACGCGGGTAAGCTTTGCGGTGCAATCGTTGCATAGCCGATGGTGGGCATGGGGGTGGCCGTCTGGCGGGGGCTAAGCGTGGGCGGTGCGCTGGCAGGGGCCAGGGTGCAGGCCAACAGGCTGCCCCCAAGCAAGAGAATAAGCACGGTATACCAGGGTAGATGTTGCCGATTCGTGTTGAGCGTAGACATGAATGAGGGCATCCTATAGCGATGATGGCACCTGTAAATATACATGAGTAGGCGCTTTCAACGCTAGCCGCTAGAAGTCGCCCTGCTGCTATGTTCTAATAGAGGCAGACGATACCTTAGCAGGAACCCAACCTATGCCCAACGACCCCAACCGCCCCGCCAAGAAAAAACAAGTTAAGCTACAAATCCCGCCCGATGTGACTGCGGTCTACTCCAACTTAGCGGTGCTAAGCAGCACCAAAAATGAGATGGTCTTCAACTTCGCGCAGATGTTGCCGCCAGACCCTCGCGCCAAAGTGCAGGCCCGCGTGGTCATGTCTCCGCAGCACGCCAAGCTCATGCTTAGCTCTCTCCAGCAGAACATCGAGCGCTATGAGGCGCAGCACGGCAAAATCGAGGTCAATATTCCGCCGTCCCTGGCAGATCAGCTTTTTGGTAATGTTAGCCTGGATGAAGATGACGACCAGTAGCCGCCCGCCGCTGGCGGATTTGGACGCTATTGTTGACACACTGCGCGACGATTTGGTTGCGCGCTCCGCTGCCCGCGACAAAGCCATTGCCCGCTCCCGCGAGCTGATTCGGCGCTGTGCGGAGAGCATCCGCGCCGTGCATCGCCGGGACTGGCAAACTGCCGATGAGCGTTTGGCTGTGGTTCGCCAGCAGGCCGCTGAGCTGCGCGAGATTGTTGCGGACTATCCAGACCTGTACTTTGCGGGCTACACGCAGGATGCGCTCAAGGAAGTTGCGGAGGCGTTCATCACCTACGCCATTATTCGGGATCAGCCTCTGCCCACGCCTGCCGATTTGTCCGTTGAGAGCAGCACCTACCTGCGCGGCCTGTCTGAGGCGGCCACTGAACTGAGGCGTTTCATTTTGGACATTATGCGCCGGGAGACCCGCCACAGCCAGGAGGCCGAACGGCTGCTGACTTGCATGGACACCATCTATGAGGCGCTGGTGACGATTGATTTTCCCGATGCACTAACGAGCGGCCTCCGTCGGCAGACGGATATTGTTCGTAGTGTGCTAGAGCGCACCCGCGGCGACCTCACCAACAGCCTCCGCCAGCAGCGCCTGCAAGACGCGCTAGAACGCGCAGAGGCACTCGCCAATGATCTATCCGCCGCTGAACAGACATAGACCTGCGCGCTACAAACCCAACCTTGACGCGCAGCTTGCAGCCTCTATAATGCACGCAGCCTCCTCACAAGAGGCCGACCGCAGACCGCAGGCGTCCACCACAAACGGACTTAAACCCCTGCCGAGGTGAGAACACAACGTTCTACTCTGCCCCAGAAGCGGGCAGCACTTCGCGGTCTTGTCATTGTGCAAGCCGCTTTTTTGTTTTTACACAGCGGGGGCGGCGGCTCCCTGCATTTAGCTAACGCGAAAGGAGACGAGACTTTGGCAATTTCTCGTGCGCGTAAGGAAGAACTTGTCGCGCAATACGTAGAGCAACTCCAAGAGGCCGATGGTTTCGTCGTCGCATCCTATTCCGCCATGTCTGTCGCCGAAACCGAGCAACTGCGTCAGCAGATGCGCGATAACGACGGCACATTTATGGTGACTAAGAACACACTGTTCAAAATCGCGCTCAATCAGGCAGACTGGCCTGTACCAGAAGATATGCTGGCTGGCCCGGTTGGTATTGCCTTTAGCAACGGTAACATGCCCGGCATGACCAAGGCGCTGTTGGACTTCCAGAAGGATTTCCAGGAACGCTTCGCTGTTAAGGGCGGCATCATGGGTAGCGATGTCTTCGCTGCTGAGGACGCCAAGGCGATTTCCGAATTGCCCACGCTGGACGAACTGTATCCGCAGATTTTGGGGATGCTCGTACAGCCGCAGCAAGGCCTGGTAAACACCGTCCAAGCGGCCAACAGCCAAGTGGTCAACGTGTTGCAGCCTGGTGTCTCTGGCGTGTTGGGTGTATTGAGCGCCCACATTGAGCAGAACTTGAAGGATGACGACGCAGCTTAATCGGTTCCCGACGGCGGCTGAGGCCGCTACCTGCTAACACCTATTATGAATCCATAACTATAAGGACAAACTGACTATGGCAGACGTACAGAAACTCGCTGAAGAAATTGCAAACTTGACCCTGCTTGAAGCTTCTGAGCTGAAGACCACGCTTGAGGACATGCTGGGTGTTGAGGCCGCTGTCGGCGGCGGTATGCCCATGATGATGGCCGGCGCAATGGCCGGTGCACCGGGCGCGGCTGCTGCTGAGGAAGAAGAAGCAGCCACTGAATTCGACGTCATGCTCACCGATGTTGGCGGCAAGAAGATCAACGTCATCAAGGCTGTGCGCGCCCTGACGAGCCTGGGCCTGAAGGAAGCTAAGGACCTGGTCGAGGGCGCACCCAACGCCGTCCTGGAGGCTGTTTCCAAGGACAGCGCGCAGGAAGCTGTTGAGAAGCTAGAGGCCGAAGGCGCGAAGGCCGAGCTGAAGCCGGCATAACGCCCTTTCGCTCCACGCTTCACCGAACACCCCTCAGCCTGAGGGGTGTTTTTGTTTGTCTATCTTGAACATATGAGTGATCTCATGCTTGTCTAAGACGTGCTTGGTATGTTTGTTCTATCTTTTCGTCATCAGAAAGAACAAACGAGCATGGCTGAAGAATTTACTGACTTTCCCATCGAATTTCATGTCGAACCGGAACTCTCTGAGCAGGCAGAAGACGCTTTGTATGAGATGACGGAGAAGCAACTGCGAGACTTAGCGAAGGGCCACACGGACATCACGAACGGTGCTGTACACATCAAGCAGCCTGCTCGCAACGAGGGTAGCCCGCACATATTCGAGGTCAATGTGACGTTGGCTGTGCGCCCAAACAACATTGCGGCCACGGAAAAGCAGAGCGACCCCGCCGCCGCGCTCCGTAGCGCGCTCAAAGCTGTCGAGCGCCAAGTTCGGGAGCAACGTGACCGCCTGCGCGACCACTAAACGCTAAGATCAGCAGGGGCGTCCTTGCTAGGGACGCCCGCACGAGCGACAAACCTACGCAGTCACCCGGCGCTTCGCAATTTCTTTCCTCACTACCGGGGCCACCTTTGTTCCTAACAACTCAATCGCGTTCATGATCTTGTCGTGTGGCATGGAACCGACGCTGAGCTGCAACAACATACGTTGGTGGCCGAAGATTTCGTGCTGGAACAGAATCTTCTCGATGAGGTCGTCCGGGCTACCGACAAAGTTCGCGCCGCGTAGCTCCGCAGAGGCGGCGTACTGTGATTTCTGCATGGGTGGCCAGCCGCGCTCCTGCCCGATCTTGTTCATGACGGTACTCACCGCCGGGAAGCTCTCGTTGATGGCTTGTTGCTGGGTCTCTGCGATGAACCCATGTGAGTTGATGCTCAGTGGTAGGTTAGCCGGGTCATGGCCGTGCTCTTGCGCGCTCCGCCGATACAAATCGGCCAGCGGCGCGAACCGCTCCGGGTAACCGCCGATGATTGCCAGCGCCATCGGCAGGCCTCGGCTGGCCGCTCGCACCACTGAGGCGGGCGTGCCGCCCACCCCCACCCATATCGGCAACGGGTCTTGCAGCGGGCGCGGATACACACCCAGGCCATTAATCGGCGCTCGATGGCGTCCGCCAGCCCAGGTTACGTGCTCGCTGCGCTGGAGTTCCACCAGCAAGTCCAGCTTTTCGGTAAATAGCTCGTTGTAGTCGTTGAGGTCATAACCAAACAGTGGGAAGGACTCGATGAACGACCCCCGCCCCGCGATGATCTCGGCCCGGCCACCGCTGACCAAGTCTAGGCTGGCGAACCGCTGGAACACGCGCACCGGGTCGTCGGAACTCAACACGGTGACTGAACTCGTCAGCCGGATGTTCTCCGTGCGAGAAGCCGCGGCTGCCAGCATCACCTCCGGCGCGGAGGACACAAACTCCTCCCGGTGATGTTCCCCGACGCCGAATACATCCAGCCCCACTTGGTCAGCCAGTTCAATCTCCGCCAGCAGATTTTCTGTCCGCTGCCGATAGCTAATTGTCTTGCCCGTAGTTGGGTCGGGCGTG
>JGI12210J13797_10124243_pt1 | contig 13423 bp, 10 predicted proteins | sample ElkSlonscriptome_3_FD_13797 | JGI IMG/M metagenome (IMG submission 13797)
AACTGGCCAAGCGCGCGGTGCAGCCGCGCCATGTTGCCGCGCAGAAACGTGAAGCGCGCGCCCGACAGCTTCGCTCCGGTCTCGAAATCCATGCCCAGTGCAGGTGCGATATCGGCGTGTTCGCGCGGTTCGAAGTCGAATTCGCGCCTGTTGCCCCAAGAAGCGATCTCGACATTGTCGCCCTCGTCCGCGCCGTCGGGCACATCGTCGGCCGGGATATTGGGGATGACCGCCAGAATGTCCTGCAAGCGCTGGGCGGCGGCGCGCTCCTGCTCTTCCAGTTGGGGCATGGCCTGCTTGATCTCTGCCACTTCGGCCTTCAGCGCCTCTGCCCGGTCGGTTTCGCCCTGTCCCATCGCCTTGCCGATCGCCTTGGACGCTTCGTTGCGGCGGCCCTGCGCTTCCTGCAGCCGGGTCGACAGCGCGCGGCGCTCTTCGTCGATGGCAATCGCCTGCCCCGCGACCGGATCGGCGCCCCGTCGCGCCAGAGCGGCATCGAAAGCGTCAGGATCGTCCCGTATCAGCCGAATATCGTGCATGGTTTGCGCATATGCCCGCTCACCGGGCGCAATGGAAGCGGCTTTTCAACGCGGCGGCCCATACGTCGATGCGCCCCGGGCCTGCGGCGATTTTCGGAACCGCTGCGGCGTTTCGTCCGTTGGGTTGGCAAAGGAGACAAGTATATGATTGCCAAGATTATCGGAGCAGCGGTCGGTGCAAAAGCGGCCAAGGAAAGCAAGGCGCTGGGCGGAGCCACAGGTGCCGCACTGGGCGCAGTCGTGCCTTTCGTCGTTCGTCGCCTGAGCATCCCGACGATGCTGGTCATGGGTGCCGGCGGTTATGCCGCGAAACGGTTTTTCGACAAGAAGCAGGCCGAAGGCAAGGCCGAGGGCCTGTCGGGCGCCCACGTGAAGAGCCCGGGTTCGGCACCTGAAACAAGCACCGGTTCGGTGATCGATCCGCCGCCAGGCACCACCAACGGATCGGGCAAGGCGAATACGCCGGTTGCCGGCACCGCCTGACAGACGAGATAGCTAACGAAAAGGGCCCGGCCACCGATGGTGACCGGGCCCTTTTTTTTCGGCAAATCTCTAGAAATTGATTTCGGCAGTGACGTAGAACCGGCGCGGGTCGCCGTAGAACCCCGTCAGCGTCCCTTCCAGCCCGAGAGTAGGCACGAATGGCGTTCCGGGTGGCGTGCCGCCGGCGACGAAATTGTACCCGGCCACGATATATTCCTTGTCGAACAGGTTCTTTCCGTGCGCGCCGATCGAGAAGCGCCCGGAATCGTCGGTATAGACGATGCTTGCATCGGCGAGCACGAAACCGTCCTGGTCGAGGAACGGATTGGGGGTTTCGAACTGGCTGGCATCGGAACGCAGCGAGGCGATGCCGATGAAATCGACCATGCCCGCTGCCACGGGGATGCCGAGGTTGAAGCCCATGTGCGCCGTGATGTCGGGTGTATTCTGGAACGTCCTCTCATCCGCGACATCTTCGCCGAAAGCATCGATGAACTCATTGAATTCTGCATCGAGCACGCCCACCGACCAATTGACGCTGAAACGGCTGCCGGCGCCGGCAAAATCCCGGCCGGCCAGCACGTTGCCTTCGAATTCGAGACCGTTGATATCGGCGCTCGCCGCGTTGGAGGTGACCCCGACGAAGCTGTCATTGATCCCGTCGCCATCGGAATCGAGTCCGACCGACCCGGGGATCTGCACATCGTCATATTTCGAGACAAAGCCTGCGAGCGAGATGTTGAGCCGGTTGTCGAGCAGCGACGCCTTCCACCCTAGCTCGTAACTGTCGACCGTTTCGGGCGCGAAGCGCAGGAATTCGAACTGATCGTCGAAATCGACATCGCCGTCGCCGTCGAGATCGGGGGCCTGGCTGGTCTGCCCGCGCGGATCGAAGCCGCCACCCTTGAACCCCTGCGAATAGGTGAAATAAACATTGTTATCAGGGTTCGGTTGCCAGCTGATCGAGGCGCGCGGATTGAAATCCTCGAACGTTTCGCTGCCTTCGAAATCGCTGGTCACCGCGATCGGCACGCCCGATCCGTCAAAGAGATCGGAGAATCCGCCGATGAAGGTCGTGCGCAGCACCCGGCTGGTGCGTTTGTCATTCGTGTAGCGTCCGCCCAGCGACACGCTGACCGTGTCGGTCAGATCGTAGGTGAAATCGCCGAAGAAGCTGTAGGTTTCGGTCCCCACATCGCCCAAAGTCTGCGCGTTCAGGCCGGGCAGGCCGATCAGGTCGCCGGTCGTGAACAGGGCGACGTCGAACGCGGTGAAAGCGTTGGCGTCGAGGTAATAGAACCCCACGACGCCCGACAACCGGTCGCCTTCGTAGAGCAATTGCAGTTCCTGGCTGAACTGGTCGTTCTCGTAGATCGCCGGCACGTCGAGATCGGCGGCGGGCAGACTGTCGAAATCGATCGGCGAGGTCGAGCTGTCCTCGCGATAGCCCGTGATCGATTTGAAGGTCAGAGTGTCGCTCAGTTCGACCGCGACATTGAGCGCGCCGCCAAAAGCCTCGACCTCCTGATCGACCACGTTCAGCCCGGCGCGGGTATCGAAGACATCGTCGAGCACCGGTGCGCCCGTAAACTGCCCGGGTATGAGCCGGTGGCCCTGCCGCGCTTCGCTTTCGTCGAGGATATAGTCACCCGAAAGACGCGCAAAGACAGGTCCGTTGTCGAACTCGATCGTGCCGCGTGCGGCCCAGACGTCCTTGTTGTAGTTTTCAGTCCCCAGATTCAGGTTTTCGCCGAAACCCCCGCGCGAGAGGCGCGCACCGCTCGCCCCGATGGAGAACGAATCCGTGATCGGGGTAGATGCAGTTACGATCAGTTCGGCCTGGTCGTAGGTGCCAAGCGCGCCGCGCACGCTCAGGCTCGGATCGTCCGGCAGGCGAGCTGTGACGTACTTGATCGCTCCGCCGATCGTGTTGCGCCCGTAAAGCGTTCCCTGCGGCCCGCGCAGCACCTCGATCCGTTCGACATCGTAGACGTCGAGCACCGCTGCCTGCGGGCGATTGAGATAGACATCGTCGACATATAGCCCGACGCCCGCCTCGAACCCGGCGACCGGATCCTGTTGGCCGACACCGCGAATGAAGGCCGTCAGCGTGGTGTTCGTGCCGCGGCTGACCTCCAGCGTGATGTTTGGAATCTGCTGGGCGACCTGGGTTATCTCGAGGATGCCCTGTTCCTCCAGCGTCTCGCCCGTGATCGCTGTGATCGACAGGGGAACATCCAGCAGGCGCTCCTCGCGCCGGCGCGCCGTGACGATGATCGTATTACCCTCGTCCTGCGCGAAAGCGCCGTCGGCCGGAGCCTGCGCCAATATATCGGGCTCCCCGGCAGTCTGAGCGAAAGCGGGCGCGGCGTGAACGGCAATTCCTGCGCAACCCGTCAAGAGCAGCGCGCGTGCGCCACTTGCAAACATGTTCATTTTTTTCTCTCCCGAACCTCTCGTGGCGCAGTGTTATTGAAAGTTGAACCAACTTTCAAGTTCTCTCTTGTGCATGGTCGTCGAGATAGCCTAGGCAGTGCATCGCAAGGGGATCGAACATGGCCACGCGCAAACGTACCGCCCTGGCCCGCGAGGGCAGCGGCGGGGACAAGACACCGCGAACCGATCGTGGTCGGCGCACCTTGCGCAAATTGCTGGATGCCTCCGCGACGGAGTTCGGGGAAAAGGGCTTTCACGAGGCATCGGTCAGTTCGATCACGCGCCGGGCGGGCGTAGCGCTTGGCACGTTTTACACCTATTTCGACAGCAAGGACGCGCTGTTCCGCGCTCTCGTGCTCGATCTGAGCGACAATATCAGGACCAGCGCGCGTTCGGCGCTGTCGCAGGACATGACACCGCTGGAGATCGAAAAGGCGGCGCTCGCCGCGTTCCTGAGCTTTGCGCGCGAGCACAAGGAAATCTATCGCATCATCGACGAGGCCGAATTCGTCGACCCCGCCAGCTATCGCACGCACTACGAAACGATTGCGAGACGGATAGAGGAGCGGTTGGAAAACGGTGCGAAAGCGGCCGCGTTCCGCAGCGACCTGGGCGAGCTCGAGGCCTGGGCGATCATGGGAATGAACGTCTTCGTCGGCCTGCGCTATGCCATCTGGGGCGGACCCGAGGGTGATCCGGAGCGCATCGCAGGCGGCGTCAATCGCCTGCTCGCCGAGGGTATCCTGCGCGCCTGATCGTACCGTTTGCCGTCAGGTATTCAGCGATCGCGCCCGGTTCGCCGGGCGCTTGCGATTGGCCTGGTGGGTGAACCACACGATCAGGCCGACGCCGACCATGCTCGGTCCGGCCCATACCAGTGGATTGAACACCTGCTCCGGCACCCAGCGGATCAGCCCGACCGCCATGAAGGCCGTGTAAGCGGAAATGCCCATTCCGATCAGCGCGCGAAAATGTTCGCCGATATAGGCTTGCGTGTAGGGCGTCCGTTTTCGCCAGATGAACACCTGTTGCAGACCCATCGCTGCCAGCCCCAGAAGTGCGACAGCGACCATCAGCGGATCACCGATCCGCGCGCCATAGATCCCGCAATTGATCGCCGACACGATGACGGCGGCGATCACGATCTGATAGCGCGGCCCGCGCAATTTCTCGCGCGCCCGACCATGGCGAACCACGGCGAGACCGTAATCGGCAAATCCGATCGTCAGCAGCCCCAGATACAGCATCATCCAGCCGAACAGGCCATCGAACAGCGCGCGGTCGGTCACCGAGGGCAACCTCTCCTCGGGACCGAACAGCGAAAGCAGGGCCATGGCGATGGCCAGCACCCCGGCGACGACAAAGCCGTAGCATGCGATCCGGCCCCACTTGCGGTGGCTCGCCGCGCCCTTTCGCGCGAAGACCGGCACCCAGAATGCAGCCAATCCGGTCGTTCCGGCGACGACGTGCAAAATTATGAGAATTTCGAACAGGTGCATCGCAGTCTTGCTACATGCTCATGCTCGCGAACGGAAGATGCCCGGCGCGCTTCCATGCGGTTTGCGACGCCGAACGCTTGTGATCTCGCCCGAAATGGCCGTGCAGGATTGCCTGCCTCGTATCGCGGGGATCCATGGGTATCGACTGGCTTGCTATTGCAGCGATAGTAGGCTTTGCTGATCTTGCTGGACTTTTGACGGGGGTTACAAATCTTGAAACTTGGCCAATTCGCGCGCGGCTGCGCGCTTGCTGCTTTTGCCGGCTGCGCGCTTGCGACCATTCCGGCTCCGCTATTCGCACAGGACCGGCCGGTTGCCTTCACCGGTGCCACGATCATGCCGATTTCGGGGCCCGCGTTGGACGATGCCACCATCGTCATCCAGAACGGGATCATCACTGCGATCGGGAAAGATGCCGTCATTCCCGAGGACGCGGAAATCCGCGATGCGCAGGGCAAGGTGATCATGCCGGGCATCGTCGACACGCATTCCCACATCGGGCAGGTAAGCGGAGCCGACCGTAGCGCGCCGATCCAGCCCGAAGTGCGCGCGATGGATTCGATCAATCCGCGCGACAGCAGTATCGACAAGGCCCGCGCCGGCGGCGTGACCACCGTCAACGTCATGCCCGGATCGGGCCACCTGATGAGCGGGCAGACCTTCTACATGAAGCTGCGCGAGGCCGATACGATCGACGCGCTGGCGGTGCGCGGCGAGGATGGCCGGATGCTGGGCGGGATGAAAATGGCGAACGGTACGAACCCGATCGGCGAGACCCCCGGCTTTCCCGGAACGCGGGCTAAATCCGCCGCGCTGGTGCGGCAGGCCTTCATCGGGGCGCAGCCCTATTGCGATGGCAGGGAAGAGACGCGTGACCTTGCCAAGGAGGCCTTGTGCGAAGTGATGGCGGGCGAACGGCTGGTCCATTTCCATACCCACCGCGCCGATGACATCATGACCGCGCTGCGCTTGCGCGAGGAATTCGGCTTCGACCTGTTGCTGCAACACGGGGTCGAAAGCGGCGATGTCGCGGCCCGGATCGCGGCGGCGGGCGTGCCGGTGTCGCATATCGTGCTCGATTCGCCCGGCGGAAAGCTCGAAGCGATGAACTCGCGCATATCGTCCGCCGCCGATCTGGAGCGGGCGGGCGTGCTCGTCTCGCTTCATTCCGATGATCCTATCATCGACAGCCGGATGATGCTGCGCCAGGCCGGCCTAGCGGTACGCGGCGGGATGAGCCGCGAGGGCGCGCTGCGGGCGCTCACCCTCAATGGCGCGATGCAATTGGGCATGGAGGATTCGATCGGATCGCTGGAAGTGGGCAAGGATGCCGACCTGATCGTGCTCGATGGCGATCCGCTTTCGACCTTCACATTGCTTCAGGAAACCTGGGTCGAGGGGGATCTGGTGTTCGACCGGTCCGATCCCGAACAGGCCGAATTCGCAACCGGAGGGGCGGGGACCACCAGCCAGGGACGATCCATGCATCACCTGGAATTCGAGGCAGCTGCGATGGAGAGCGATCAATGAGCCTGCGAATGAAAGCCATCGGCGCGCTGAGCGCGGCTACCGCGATTTTCGCTCTGGCAGCGCCGGCATTGGCGCAGGATGTCGCCGTGCGCGGCGAAATCGTCTACACCATGGCTGGCGAGGCGATATCCGATGGCATGGTGGTGATCGAAGACGGGATCATCACTGCGGTCGGTCCGACATCGGACACCGCTCTTCCCGATGGGATCCGCGTGATGACCGCGCGCGTGGTCACGCCCGGCCTGATCGACGCGCACAGCACGGTCGGCCTTGCCGGTTACCTCAATCAACCCGGCGACCAGGACCAGCTCGAAAGCTCTTCCCCGATCCAGCCTGAATTGCGCGCGATCGACGCCTACAACCCTAATGAGCGCCTGGTGGAATGGGTGCGCGGTCTCGGCGTAACGACGCTGCACACCGGGCATGGCCCCGGTGCGCTGGTTTCGGGTCAGACGATGGTGGTCAAGACTCATGGCGAGACGGTGGCGCAGGCCGTGGAACGCCCGCTGGCGATGATCGCTGCGAATCTGGGAACCGGGGCGCTGGAATCGGAAAGCAAGGCGCCGGGCACCCGGTCCAAGCAGATGGCGATGCTGCGCGGTGCCTTGATCGCCGCGGCTTCCCCTGAAAAGCCCGATGACGGGGATGGTCCCGCCACGCGGAACCTTCAGCACGAGGCCTTGCGCGAAGTCCTCAACGGGAACGTGCCGTTGATGGTCACCGCATGGCGGGCGCAGGACATCCTGAGCGCGTTGCGGCTGAAGGAGGAATTCGGCATCGACATGGTCATCGACGGCGCGGCCGATGCCTATATGGTGCTGGACGAATTGCGCGAAGCCGGGGTGCCGGTCATCTTGCACCCGCCGCGAGCGAGGCAATATGGCGAGCTTGAAAATGCGAGCTTCACCACCGCATCGACGCTTTCGGAGGCGGGAATACCGTTCGCATTTCAGTCGGGATACGAAGGATATGTGCCCAAGACCCGGGTGGTCCTGTGGGAAGCCGGGGTCGCTGCGGCCAATGGCCTTGGCACGCAGGGCGCGCTTGCGAGCATCACCAGCGACGCCGCACGGATCATCGGGATGGAGGATGAGATCGGGACGCTCGAAGTCGGCAAGCACGGCGACATCGCGATGTTCGACAGCGACCCGTTCGAAATCACCGGCCATGTCACGGGCGTCGTGATCGAAGGTGTGGTGGTCAGCGAAAACCCGCGCTGATCCTGCATTCTTCGGCAATTGTGCAGACGAATGCCCCGCGGTTCAGGGGGCCGGGCTGCTCCGACGGAGCCGATCGAGGCGCGCGGGTAGCTCGCCCATGATCGCCTTGCGTTCGGCATCGCCGAGGCTGGACCACTGGCCGATCTCGGACGTCGTCCGGCCGCAGCCAAGACAATAGCGTTCCCTCGCGTCGAGCTTGCAGATACGGGTGCAGGGCGAAACGACAGGTGTCATCGACGCGGATATCGGGTTTTATCAAAGCTCCGGCAAGCGGAAATCGGACCCGCGATCGAGCAGGTCGAGCGCACCGCTGACCGCTATTCGTGGCGCAGGGCATCGATCGGGTCCAGCTGCGAGGCACGCCGGGCGGGGTAGTAACCAAACACGATCCCCATGCTCGAGGCGAAGACGAAGCTGAGGACATTGATCGTCGGATCGAACACGAACGGCACGTCGATCACGCTCGCCAGCGAAATCGACGCGACGAAGGCCAGCAGCAGACCCGCAAGGCCGCCGAGCGCGCACAGAACGACCGCTTCGGTCAGGAATTGCAGCCGCACTTCACGGGCGAGCGCACCGATGGCGAGCCGTATGCCTATCTCGCGCGTGCGCTCCGTCACCGAAACGAGCATGATGTTCATGATCCCGATCCCCCCCACCAGCAAGCTGATCGAGGCGATCACGGCGACCATCGCTGTCAACGCGCCCGTGACCGAACCCAGTGCATCATTGACCTGCGCGGTGTCGATCACGTTGAAATCGTTCGCCTCCGCCCCTTGCAGCAAACGCCTTTCGCGCAACAAGTCGACGAGCGATTCCTGGATTGCCGATGCAGCATAGGCAGGGTCGTATTTGAGGACGAAGAAATCGAGCGTGTCGCTGCCTCGAAATCGCCTTTGCACCGTTTTCAAGGGCATGAATACGACATCGTCATCGTCCGCGCCCCCGCCGCTCTGCCCCCGTTCCTCCAGCACCCCGACGACACTGCACGAAACACCGCCCAGCCGCATCCGCTCACCGACCGGGCTGCTACCGGGCAGGAAAATGGCTTCTCGTACCTTTGGTCCGATCAGGCAGACGTTCTTTCCCGCGACCTCTTCTTCCGTCGTAAAGCCGCGGCCCTGTGCCACTGCAATCGACTGGGCCTGCAGGAAAGCGCTGTTGGCCCCGGTGACGCGTGTGTCCCAGTCCTGCCCGTTGTAAAACGCGGTCGCGTTCGCTCCGACATTGCCAGCCGCCACGACAACGCCGGCGATCTGCCGCTCGACCGCGTCGACGTCGGCTTCGTCGAATGGCCGGGTCGTGCCGCGATCGGTTCGCACCGGGAAAACGATGAAATTGTTCGCCCCAAGCGAGGAAATCTCTTCCTGAACCGACGCCGTGACGCCATTGCCCAGTGTCACCATCGTCACGACGGCAGCGACCCCGATGATGATGCCAAGCGTGGTCAGGATCGAGCGCAGGATGTGGCGCCTGATCTCGCGCAGCGCGAGCAGGAGCGTCGCGCCGAACATCAGGGTGTCGCGTCCACGACGCGGGCGGTCGAATGCGCGTTATGCTCGACCCGTTCGACCACGCCATCGCGAAACCGGATGATCGTCTTGGCGAAGGCCGCCATCTCTTCCTCGTGCGTGACCATCAGGATGGTGATGCCCTCGGCGTTGAGCTTTTGCAGCAATTCCATGATCTCGACCGACCGTTCGCTGTCGAGATTGCCGGTCGGCTCGTCGGCGAGCAGCACGTCCGGGTCGGTTACCAGCGCGCGCGCGATGGCAACGCGCTGCTGTTGTCCGCCCGACAACTCCGCGGGGGTGTGATCGGCCCACGGGGCCAGCCCGACCTGGTCGAGGGAGCGCATCGCGGCCCTTCGCCGGGCCGCTTTCTTCTCCCCGCGATAGAGCAGCGGCAGCTCGACGTTTTCGAGCGCGGTCGTCCGTGCCAGCAGGTTGAAGCCCTGAAACACGAAGCCGAGATAGCGGCGTCGCAGCAGGCTGCGCTGATCCCGGTCGAGCTTCTGAACCTCAACGCCCCGAAAACGGAAAACGCCATCGGTCGGCACGTCGAGGCAGCCGAGGATATTCATCGTCGTCGATTTGCCTGAGCCCGATGGCCCCATGATCGCGACATATTGGCCACGATCGATCGTCAGGTCGACACCCTTGAGCGCCCGAAAGGCGGCCGAGCCCGTGCCGAAGACCTTGGTGATGCCTTCCATCTCGATCAGCGGTTGCCCGGTCATTCGGACCCGGCCCGCAATCCGGTCACGACTTCCATGCCCGGTTCGAGGTCGCCGGACTGGATCACGGTAAGCCTGCCGTCGCTCTGCCCGGTGACCACTTCGATCGCGCGCAGTGTGCCGTCCTCCTCGACCACCTGCACCTGCTGGCGGCTGCCAACCCCGATGCTGGCCTGCTGCTCCTGTTCCTCCAGCCCGACATTGACCGACAGCATGCCGCCCCCTTCCTCTTCCTGCCGATCGGGGCGGAACCGCAGCGCGGCATTGGGGACCAGCAGCACCTCGCCCGTCGACCGGGTCGCGATCGTCGCGGTGGCGGTCATTCCCGGGCGCAGCAGACCCTCTTTGTTCTGCACGGCCAGCCGCGCTTCATAGCTGACGACCGAACCGCCAGTGGCCGACGCGACGGCGCCCTGCGTCTCCACGGTATTGCCAGAGGCCAGGTCGACCCGCTGAACCTCGGCAGGGAAACGCCGGCCGGGATAGGCATCGACGGTGAAGGTTGCCGGTTGCCCCGCCTCGACCCGCCCGACATCGGCCTCGTCGATCGAAACGCGCAGCTGCATCGCTGCGAGGTCCTCGGCGATCACGAACAGGGTGACGGTGTTGAAGCTGGCGACGACGGTTTGTCCAGGTTCGATCTGCCGGGCCAGCACAACGCCCGTTACCGGCGCGCGGATCACGGCCCGGCTGCGGGTCGTGAGATTGGCACCCAGGGTCGCCTGCGCGGCCTCTATGTTCGCCTGCGCCGCAGCGACCGCAGCGCGGTCCCGAGCCACTGCGGCCTGGGCTTGTTCGAGCTCGATCAGCGAAGGCACGCGACCGTCCGAAAGCCGTCGCACTTCCTCCAGCCGCTCCAATTGTGCGACATCGACCGCGCGCGTCGCCTGTGCCTGCGCCAGGCTGGCCCGCGCTGCATTGAGGTTCGCGCGGGCCTGATCGATCTGCTGGTCGATGATCTCGGTATTGATCACCGCGATCACCTGGCCGCGCGTGACCCGGTCGTTGACATCGACCAGAACGCGCTCGACCGGCCCGTTGACCTCGGCACCGACGGTGACCTGATTTGTCGGACGCAGGTTGCCGGTTGCCGTTACCGTGAGGTCGAGCGACTCCTTCACGACCTCTTCGGTAATGTAACCCGGCTCGTCTTCGTCACCAGAACAGGTCGAGATGGCCAGCACCAGCACGATGACGATCAAGCCGGGGAGCCAGAACTTCATCCATCGGCGCCAGCGCGGGCGCTCCTTCTCGCCGAGCAGGTTGCCGACTTCTTCCGACCCGTCGCGATCGTTGATCATTTCGTCGGTCAACTGGCTGCCCCTGTTTCGATTCTGTTCGTCACGTCCGTCTCGATCCCGGTGTCGCCGGGCACTTGCCACCCTCCGCCAAGCGCGCGCGCCAGCCTGATGAAAGCGAGGGCACGCTCCGCTCGCGCCGACACCTCCGCGTTGCGCGCGCTGAGCAATTGGCTTTCGACAGTCAGCAGAACCTGGAAATCGATCAGTCCGGCCTGATACTGGCTCCGCGCGAGCAGGGCGGCATCGCGTGCGCCCTCGCTTGCCTCGATGAAGGCGGCAACGCGGGCATCGCTGGCTTCGAGATCGACGGCTGCGGTCTCCACTTCTTCAAGAGCGACGAGGATGGTCCGGCGCCACCCCGCCAGCGAACCGTCGGCAATCGCCTGAGCGGTGTCGATCTGGGCGCGTGTGCGGCCCCCGTCGAACAGGAGCTGCGTCAGTCCGGCAAAGGCGTTGCCGGTGACGATATCGAGCAATTCGTCGATGCCGAACGCGGTGCTGCCGACCGACCCGCTCAACCGGACGAGCGGGTAGAGCTGCGCGCGCGCAATGCCCACGCGTTCTAGGTCCGCAGCCAATTGAGCCTGCGCGGCGCCGACATCTGGCCGCCGTTGCAGGGTTTGTGCGGGCACGTCGAGGGCGATATTCTCGGGCGGGGCGGGGACGGCCCGCGGCTGCGCCAGCAGCATGCGATAAACCTCTCCCGGCGGCTCACCGATCAGGGTCGAGATCGCATTCGCGGTCGCCACCAGGTCGCTCTCCAGTTGAGGGATCGTCGCGGCAGTCTGCGCTCTTTGCGTTCGCGCCTGCTCGACATCGAGACTGGATACGAGCCCTGCCTGGTTGCGCCACCGCGCGATCTGCAGATTGTCATCCTGATTGACGAGCGATTCGCGCGCAATCGCAAGCTGTGCGGCGAGCGAGCGGGCCGTGGTCGTCTGGATCGCGACGGACGACACGATCACCCGTTCGAGGTCGGCAAGGGAATATCCCGCTGCGCGCAAATCGGCGCGGGAGGCTTCTATCCCTGCGCCGATCCCACCGAACAGGTCGGCATCCCAGGCGACATCGGCGCCAAGGACGAACTGGAGTTCGTCTCTGGAGAAATCGCCCACATCACGTCCGAGCCCGGCATTGCCGGTGGCCGATGGCAGTCGTCTTGCCCGTGCCTCGCGCAGACCGGCGCGTGCCGCCCGAACGCGGGCGATTGCTTGTGCCAGATCAAGATTGTCGGCCCGTGCGCGCGAAACCAGCATGTCGAGAAGCGGATCGTCAAGGAGTGCCCAATATGTCGCCAGCTCGATTTCGGCAGGTGAGGGATCCGCCATCGCCAGATCCGCAAGTGCCCAATTTTCAGGCACCTGTTGCATGTTTTCAAGGGTGGGTGCCTCAGGGCTGAGCGAGACGCAGCCAGACAGCAAAAGCGCGGACATGCCAAAGCCGAAGCATGCTCCGACGCGGCGAATGTTCGTGCTTTCAAGACGTCGTAGCATGCGACCGTATCCCCCCATTATGGATAGGCGCAGAGCGCATCCGCAGGCAAGGCCGTCGCGTGCGGTTCGACGGATTACGTGCGGATTTGATCGAACAGGTCGCGCGCAGGCGTGAGCGGTGCAGATCGGCCCTGCGATGCTGCCCGGTTTGTTCGCGGATCGCTGATAGGGAAACACCATCGCCCACAGGTCCGGGCAGTCGACATTCGTGACCGAAAAAGGCCGAGCAATCCGCGCGGTCTGGTCGCGACGCCAAATCCAATTCCGATCGAGGTTGCGTTTGCGGCGCTGTCCGGACCTGCTCCTTGAACTATGGATCGAAGGGCATTTTTGGCGGTGAGGCGTCGATGGGGCCGACCCAGAAAAAACCATCATATCGTTTCGGCCCATCGTCCGGCGAAATGGCATCGATCTGAATGAAAGGCGGTCTTTCGAATGCTGCCGTGGCTCGCGACTGGTGCGCGCCGCATCGGACATCGTCGTTCGAAATCGGCCCAGTCTGCGCCCGGTCGATGTCAGGGGCCAGAATGCAATTCCAGCTGTAGCCGCCCGCGTGCCGCATTTCTAGCGAGACGGTCTCTCCATAACGAGAGAGGTGCCGCGCCATCGGATCGAATGCTGGTCCAAAGCTATCCACCATGACCTTGAGTGCGTGAAGATCGCCGACCAAGATCAGAACCCGGTCA